>Ga0316624_10000059_pt1 | contig 28922 bp, 57 predicted proteins | sample OWC_Aug_N3_C1_D5_FD_207657 | JGI IMG/M metagenome (GOLD analysis project Ga0316624, IMG submission 207657) | Wetland soil microbial communities from Old Woman Creek delta, Ohio, United States - OWC_Aug_N3_C1_D5_A | ecosystem: Environmental > Terrestrial > Soil > Wetlands | place: USA: Ohio... | reverse complement strand
TAGTCATATCCTTTCAGCAACCATAAAGAAAGCTGATGATCATATGCGTATAATTTTACATTATGTAAAGTACATACCCTTACATTAATGCTTGACAAATTACAAGCAGACTACTGGCAATCTATCTCTTATCAGTAATCTAACTGAGAATGATTAGCATTAACTTAGCTGAACAATGTTAAGTGCTTGATTTTAGAAGGATTTATTTCAGTGAATGTAGCTACTCAATAAAATCAATAACTTAGCTCATAGATTATCTGTTACAATTTGTAACAATTGACACTAATTATAGATGTATTGACTAACTGGAAGATATCTAATCTTGTTGTTCTTATCTAGATACTTAAGAATGTATTCATTGCATCTGTTACTGAATCGGCAGCTAATAATCTTCATTCTTTATCCTTATGTTACTGAACAATGTTCATTTTAGGCAATAGGCTAACCCCGCTACAACCTAGAATGATATATATAATTACTTATATATTCATGCTGTCTAGATTGCTTAAGCGGATACGGTTGCCGAGATGAATCTGGAGTTCAGTCTATCATCGAGGGCGGCTTCTGTCCTTTATCGAGTATTGCCCTTTTACTGTCAGCTAGTATCACCTAACTGTCATTCTGAGGAGGGCTGTGTCTCGTTTATCTGTCCTGACCCTGAGGTATCTTGCCAGTTTTGCATGGCTTAAGGGCGGAAGCTATACAGAAGCTCTGGATGCTAACCCTGTACAGTCTGGAGTTTCACCAGCTAGAAGCTCTTACACGGATAGAGACACAATCCTTATGTCTCTTTGTTCATGTCTATCTATTGCTTATTTGTATTCCAAGAACTGATTATATCTTGCCACTGCTGAATAACTGTTAGGTCTTACTCCGCAGGTCTTACAGAACTTTGCATATCCTGTACTATTATACCTTGATTTGTGAAACTGTTCCAAAGGCTTCAAGTCTAGACATGCATGACAGACCTTTGCTGTTCCTCTATTTACTATCATCTAAATGAATCCTTTTGTTCAATTTCTTCAGCTTACATAACTATGTTACCATATATTGAGAATCATTTGCAACTACTATTTCTTAACCTATTGATATCTAAGGAAAGATAGTTATAGCACTTTCTATGCCAATTCCTATCCTTTGTGATGTTTGTCACAGTTTGATAAATAGAGAAAATAATTGTTGACAACCTGTTATCGTTGGCCTATAGTCTACCCATCAAGACTAACTTACTAACTTAACAAACAGGAGACAGAGCCATGTACTATACCACCTTAAAAGGCTATCCATATATATGGGTCATGGGTGATAAGCCCTACGCTCTACCCTTCTTTCTGATTAAACAGGCGGCTTGATCATGGACTATTCAAATATCAATGATTATAGTGATGTTGTAAGCCGTGGGCTTATTCTCCCGCGTAAGGAGAAGTATACTCTCCGGGACGTCCACAAGGTTATGACTGATAGCCTGTTCGATGGGGGTGAAACGTGTAGTTTGCACATGGCCGGATGGATTGTTATCTGTTCCTCCGTGTATCATAACACTAACTATGCCAAGTCAGTAGAGAAGGTAAGAGCAACACTCTACCCGGTGTTCTGATATGACAAGGGAAGAGAAAGCTAAACAGGTTTATGAGAATAGTTCAAAAGGCTATGATTGCCCCAAGTGGGAAGAGTTGTCAGAAGAGGCAAAACAGATATATTATGATTATGTTGGCATGGTTAAAGGAGATAGTCATGAGTAACACTCACACCAACGGCCTTACTATCATCACTCTGGCCGCTTGTGGCCTTGCTCTAGCTGTTATCTTCTACATGGGCTATAGTTCTAGTGCCTATGCTGAAGAAACGATTGTAGAGATTCTTGTGCAGCCTAGCGAGGTGGCAGAATGTGACACTGACCTTGACTGTATGCTCAAGAATCCGAACATTGAACCGTATTGATTAAGGAGATAGGGAAATGAAACAAGTATATAAGGCAGTGCTGATACAAGATAAAGGCTGGCACGTTGTGGGTAATGGCGAGGTAATCCCTGTTACAGCTAAAACAATCGCGCTTGCCCTTGCCGTTCAGATGAATCGAGACCATAAAAAAGAGAAAATGTGACCTAGTTCTAATTATATCCGCTTGACATACTATCATTAGGCCCGCTATGCGCTGCCTTGTCTCTTCTAAACTTGGGGATGTGGTAGACGTACCTAGTGAGTTAATCGTTGATTATACGCCTTCACAGGAGGTTTAAACCATGAATTATCTAGCCGGACACAGTAACCTATCCAATGCAGAGTATTACCGGCTATATGGTACGCTTTCTTCTGAACGTATCAAAGAGAGATATTCGATATCTATAGGGAAGGAGGCGATGATGCCGCGTTCTCTGGCCAGTTTTCCAATATCTTATGGGATGCGGGATACAGAGAATGATCTGCTACCGTGACAGAACATATTGCCCCTTCTATGAGGGATGCGCCAAGGGGCAGGAATGCTACATGGCCCTAACCCCACAGGTGCGGGAAGCTGCAATTAAGTGGTGGGGCAGTGAAGATGCTCCAATATGTCAATATGTGAATAAGCCAGAATGTTTTACAACTAAGGAAATGAATCATGAATAAAATCAGAGGTTGGTATTTTGCAGAGGAAAGCCGAAAGCTGCGCTATGGGGATGATCGCCCCATTGTTATCGGGCAGACTCACACGGTAGAGGGTAAGCCAGAATTATGTGAGTGTGGCTTACATTTCAGTGTCAATATACTGGATGCCCTGAAATATGCTCCCGGCCCTATCCTCTACTACGTGGAAGGGTCAGGGGGGATGGATATGGGAGTAGATAAGATTAGCGCACAGTCCAGAACTTATCTAGCTGGGTTTGATGCTTCTGAAATGCTCCTAGAGTTTGCTCGAAAGGTTGCGCTGATTAGTATCGAGAAAATCAAACCATATACGAATAAATATGATTTGATTGTTGAGTATTTAGGAACAGGAAATGTTGATCTAGTGTCAGCCGCAGAGTCAGCCGCATGGGCCGCACGGTCAGCCGTACGGTCAGCCGCACGGTCAGCCGCATGGTCAGCCGCAGAGTCAGCCGCATGGGCCGCACGGTCAGCCGTAGAGTCATCCGCACGGTCATCCGTACGGTCAGCCGCATGGTCAGCCGCATGGTCATCCGTACGGTCAGCCGCACGGTCAGCCGTACGGTCATCCGCACGGTCATCCGCACGGGCCTCAGAGTCAGCCGCACGGTCAGTCCAATCTAGAATCCTGATTGAACTGGTATACAAATATTATCTATCAATAGAAGAGGTTATCTAACTATGTGGAATAAAGACCTGAAACACCTACAGGAACAGAGCGGAGAAAGCCTAGCAGAGTCAATAGCCGCTTTTGTGCTGTGTATTGGTGTGATGGTAGTTATCTGTTTGTGTCTCGCAATGGTGAGCGTTGGAGGAGGGCAGAGATGGGCACAATCTTGGTTCTCGTGATTGCTGTATGGGTTTTGATTCATTAATATAGAGGAATAACCATGAAATTCACTCAGTTTATTGTAGTTGTATGTTTGGTGTTCTATCTGATTCTGGAGATTGACGGTATTAGGCAGGTGATGTATGATACCTATACGAAGCAATACATCGAGAACAAGGGGAAATAAATATGGGTAAGCATACACCGGGGCCGTGGTATTATGAGGAGGGACATACAGATTCCTATTGCGTGTGTGATCTGGGATTATTCAAGGTATATGGGGATGAGTTAGAACATAGTAGAGAGGCGATAGACGCAGATGCTCGCCTTATTGCCGCTGCCCCTGAATTACTAGAGGCTCTGGAAGCTGCATTAAAATGGATTGATGCCGTTCCTATGGATGTACAGTTGCCCACTATGCCGGGATTTGATCGAGATTGGGTGAATTCGACCATTGCCAAAGCCAAAGGAAAATAACCATGTGCCGCTGTAAAGCTTGTGATTCTATGCTGTCTGACTATGAACTTACCTTGAAGCGTAAGGTATACACTGAGGCGGGATATAAGGAAGTCTATGAGGACTTGTGTGGGAAATGTCGGGGGGGTGTGTACGATCAATATGATGATAGTATTGATGATTACGACAATGACAATATGGAGGAAGTCTAAATGAAACCCCTATTAATTCTGTTGGTTATTCTTCAGCTCATTATGGTACTTGCCACACTGGATATGTGGTATATGGATAGGAAATTCTACAATGACACTTACCAAGGGGACGGAGGCAGTCAATCAGAAACAAAGGAGGAAATAAATGTTTAGGGTGATTGCAATATGCTTATTTATTGTGATATTGTATAAGACTGGGGTTTTACAATATTAGGAGTTCAATATGGATGAAGACGACGATACCCAATATATGCAAGCCCAAGACCCCGGCTATGCTATCCATATGCTCAATATGGAACTAGCCTATGTTGCTGAAGAGCGTTCCAAGTTCTCAGAAGCAGATTGGGAGAAACTGATTAAAGAAGATGAGGCTTATTTCCAGAAATGGGATGAGGTTCACGGACAGGAGGATGATGAAGATGAATAACCATATTTGGCTTATTGTTGTGTTGGTTGGGGGATTTCTCATAGGAGTCGCCACTGGAAGTGCCGCACTGAGAAGTGGCATTGAAAAGTCCTGCCTCTACAAACAACGCCTAGAGTTCTCTGGACAGGTGTTTAGCTGCACATGGCTGGAAGGTGTTACGGAAAGTAACACTATTCCCGAGCGTAAGCCACACCCTAATAAGGAGGTTTTGAAATGAGCAAAGAAATAGCACAAGCATTGCGCACATTGGCCAAGTCTGGCGTAAAGACTCTGGAAGAGGTTGCTGCACTATTGGAAAAGCAAGCAGAGCCGAAGGTGAAGAAAATCGACTGGAGCAAGATGCCGAAGGATACGTTGGTGGAGATTAGGGATGGGTACACCTCTTGGAAGAGACGGTATTTCTCTCGTTATTTTGCTGGTAAAGCAAAATGCTATGATAATGGGCAGACAAGTAGATTAGGGGGCATGACTTGTGATTGGGACCAGATCCGCCTCATCGAAAACGAGCCTAAGCCGTGGTTCGGGGGTGAATGCCCTGTGCCCGAGGGAGTGAAGGTTAAGGTGTGGTTTAGGAACGGTGAGTCAGTAGAGGGGCCATCCGACGGGTATTCTGGCTATTGGAGATATGGTGTCTGCAATCCTCAAATTCGTTTGTGTGGCGCTGACATCATCGCCTACCAAATCCTTGGCCCGATGGAGGGGTGGGAATAATGAGCAAGATTGATTTAAGTCCTTGGGCTGTTACAGAGGCTGTGTTTACCAGCAGCATTGGCGAAGATAACCCTTACCCCGAAGACTATGTAGAGATGTGGGATAAGAGACAAGTCCTCGAAATGTTAAGGATGATGCGGGAAAAATGCCTTAATGTAGTAAACATTTGGGAGGATGAATATACGGTTGATAAAATCAATGAAATCCCTATCGAGATTCCGAGAGGAGAGTGATGTGAAAACATATTTAGTGAAGAGCTGGACAAACTACGGGGAAAGGGTCCATATTATTAATGCAGAAAATGAAGAGGACGTAAAAAATATTGCTGAAGCTTGCGATCAAGTTTTGAGTGGGTATGAAATAGAAGAAGTTGATACCGAACAAAGAGGTATTGTCGCGGTTGCCGGTGGTGGCGGAGGATGAGCCAATATGAAAAGGAACAGAAGCCGTTATATTGTTTACTTTGAACCTTGGGAGCCGGGTAAACATAAGATCGTCTACTCTAAACTGGCAATGAAAAAGCTACTGAGGTTTGCGGAGAAGGGTAGCATCGGGCACAAGCAGCGGCTTCTTCATTCAAGAGATGGGTGCGTGAGCCTCTGGAATATTGATAGAGATTATGATGATTGGGTGACAGGGGATGAGTAGGATTGTAGGAGATTCCGCCTGCCCACAATGCCGCAGTATGGGACGAGATTCTTGATACAAACATAGAAACCATGTTATAATAAACTACCAATGTTGGTGAACCAAAAGGTATGTGTTATGTGTGATTGTGAAGAGGTCTGGGTGGGTATCACTGGTTATGAGGGGTTGTATCAAATATCTTCTAAGGGGAGGGTTAGATCGTTAGACCACGATACAACCCACAGAAACCACCCTATGCGTAAAAAGGGTAGGGTTCTGCAAATAAGAAGAGATGGGAAAGGATATCATCAGTACCGACTTTATCGAAATGGGGAAAGCAATTACCCTAAAGTACATAGGATGGTTGCCACCCATTTTACCCATAACCCTGATAATCTTCCTCAGATAAACCATATTGATGAAGATAAAGAGAATAATTGTGTATGTAATTTAGAATGGTGTACTAATCTCTACAATGCTAGGTATTCTTTCGCCAAAAGTTACATATTTACATCCCCGCTAGGATGTAGGATGGAGATACACAATCTTTCTCAGTTCTGCAAGGAAAATGGACTGGTCTCTTCTCTTATGCATAAAGTATATAAAGGTAAAAGAGTTCACCACAAAGGATGGAAAATATGGGAAGAATCGTAAAGGATGAAAGGTGTCCAGCATGTGCTGAGACAGGTCACGATAAAACATCTAACCATCTCCTTGTGTTTGAAGATGGTGGTAAGTATTGCGGCAGGGCTGAGTATCATGCAAATGGCAAGCCATATGTGGTTAAGCCTGAGGGTTCCACGACTGAAGAGGATGATGATAGTAATATGCACTGGCTGAAATACACAGTACAGGATGCGCTCAAGCTGCCCGTAGGGAGTGATCCTTCCCGGAAAGTCAGCACAGAAACGGCTAATCATTTCCGTACTCGGGTAGAATTCAACACCACAAACGGAGAGCTGGAGAAAGTCTTTTATCCATACATCCGAGACGGCAAGGCTGTAGGGTATAAAATCCGCAAGAAATATGAAGAAGGGGATAGGGAGCTGGAGAAGAAGCCCGAACTTCTTGGGAAGTTCAAATGCTTCCGAGCTATTGGGGATGTGACTGGGCTTCTTTACAACCAACATAACATCCAAGGGGGTGGAAAGCGGCTTCTTATCACTGAGGGCGAAGAGGATGCCCATGCTGCCTATGAGATGCTGGCTAAATACAATCCTAAGGTTTGCTCAATCCCTTCAGGGGCTACAATCAACAAAGATGGTAAGGGTGTACTAGATAAAGGCATTCTTGAGAACCTAGACCTTCTCAGAGCGTTTGAAGAGGTTTATGTCTGCTTTGATAATGACGCTGCTGGTAAGGCCATCACCATAGAACTTGCCAATGTTCTTGGCCCTGTTGTTAAGGTTGTCAAGCTGTCCGAGAAAGATGCTTCGGACATGCTGAAGAAGGGGAAACAACAGGAATTTGTGAATGCTTTCTTTAGTGCGAAGCTATATGCTCCAGAAGGCTTTGTCACTATTGACGATATCTGGGATGAAGCTACAGCCATGCCAACATGGGGTAAATCGTGGCCTTGGCCTACTTTGACAAAGCTAACCTATGGTCGTAGACTAGGTGAGGGTATTTACTTTGGGGCAGGGGTTAAGGTGGGTAAGTCTGAATCTGTTAACCAGATTGCCCACCATGTTATTGAAAACGAGGAAGGCAAGATTGCCCTTTTTAAACTGGAAGAAAAACCCAGCATGACAGCCCGTAAAGTAGCTGGTAAGATTATGCACAAGCAGTTTCATGTACCAGATGGCCCCTTTACCCAAGATGAACTGAAGGAGGGGGTTGACAAGGTACGAAATGGCGTATTACTCTATGACTCTTATGGAGCTACAGGATGGGACAAGCTGAAAGCTGCTATTCGCCACGCTGTTGTGGCTGAGGGTTGTCAGGATATTGTGATTGACCCCTTGACCAGATTGACAGTCGGTATGAACGCCGCTGACCAGAATACTGAACTTGAGCGTATTAGTGATGAGATTAGTAAGATGGCTAAAGACCTTGGGTTCTTTTATATGATCTTCTGCCACCTCAAAGCCCCACAAACAGGTAAGCCCCACGAGGAAGGGGGTAAGGTACACTCTAACCAGTTCCACGGTTCTAGGGCTATGATGAGGGCCTGCTATTACATGGTGGGCATAGAAAGAGACAAGACAGCAGAGGATGAAACAGAAAGGAATACATCGCAGTTTGTATTGCTGGAAGACCGGGCATTTGGTAACAGCGGTAGATTCGATGTGTTTTATGATCGTGAAACCGGGGATTATCTTGAACCTGAAAGGAGTTTTTAAATGGGAGGGGTGTTTGATAATGGTGTTTATGAGACAGGGGCTTATTTTGTAGGGAATAGTGATTATCTTGATGAATATGGACATAAGCCTGACCAACTGTTCTTTAGTTTTGAGTCTGCCAAAAAAGAAGGCTACACTTACCTTGATGTGTTTGATTCAGACGGCCATTACGAAGTTACCCTGAAGCTAGTGGCTGGGCAATATGTGGAGGAGTGGTGATGGAATGGCAACCGATTGAGACAGCACCGAAGGACGGCTCTTCTATTCTTGTCTATCCGCCGACATGGGGTAGCAAAGCGTGTTCAATAGCATCTTTTGAGGATGACAAATATGCAAATAAGCCGCGCCCTTATTGGCGCAGAGATGATGATCTTGGGAGATCAACAATTAGCCGTGGTATCCCGCCTACTCATTGGATGCCCTTGCCGGAACCGCCTAAATGACTATTGTATTTGATGCTGAGGCTGATGGGCTTCTTTATGATGCTAAGAGGGTATGGTGTATCACTCTAGGGGTTGTGGGGGATGGCACATATCATTATGGCCCGGATATAATTGATCATGCACTCCGAGTGCTAATGGAAGCTGATCATATCGTAGGCCATAATTCCATCGGTTACGATCTGGCACTCTTTAAGAAGCTGTACCCTTGGTTTGATTATGACTTGAAGAAGTGCGACGATACCTTCATCATGTCCTCCCTCTTCGAGCCTGACCGGGAAGGGGGCCACAGCGTAGAACAATATGCCAAGGAGTTTGGAGGAGAGCAGAAGGTACAGAATGAGGATTGGTCACAATATACCCCATTGATGAAGGAACGTAACATCTCTGATGTGCGTATCCAAATGAAGATATGGGAAAAGCTGAAGAAAGAGAAAGAGGCTTGGGATTGGAGTAAAGCGTTAACCCTTGAATACCGGATTGCTGAGATTCATGCACAGCAAGTGCTGGCAGGAGTGCAGTTTGATATTGACAGGGCGTATGAACTGGCTGATGAGATTGCTTTAAAGATACAAGCGATTGATGTTAAACTAGATCAAGAGTTACCAATGCGGGTTATCCAAGGAACAACAGTGGATAAGCCTTTTAAACTAGATGGAGAACTTAAACAAGTTGTAGCGAGGTGGTTTGAATGAAGAGTGTGGAGGTGTATGCAAAAGTGTTTGACCCAGAATGGGGTTATGCTCTCCACCCGGTTAACCTCACTGGGCGGTGGAAGATAATGACTATAAACGGTGACAAAGAATTGTATGTAGAACACAAAGGATGGCTTATTCGAAATTGGTACTCCGCAGAGGATATTCAAGTTTTTGACATAGAAGAAACTATTAACGAATGTCACCATTAAGCAAACGTGTGGAGGATTGGTTCTCGTGAAATATATGGGGAGTAAAGACAAACTTGCCAAATACATTCTCCCAATCATTTTAGGAAGTAGAAAAGAGGGGCAATGGTATGTGGAGCCTTTTGTCGGCGGCGGGAACATGATTGATAAGGTGAGCGGGAATAGATTAGGGTCTGATGCTAACCATTACGTAATTGAAGCCCTCAAATTTATAAGAGATAATGTCCATCATATTCCACGAAGTAATGTAGAGTTTACTGAGGAGCACTATAAATCACTAAGGGTAAAAGAATCTGCTATCAAAGGATATGCAGGGTTCGCGTTTAGTTACTCTGGGAAGTGGTTGGGCGGGTGGTGTAGGGATGGCCTTGGTAAAAGGGATTATGTTGCAGAAGCATATCGAAATGCAGTTAAGCAGTCAGGGGGTTTAAAGGGGGTTGAACTAATTCACTCTAACTACGATTCATTAGACATACCGGAATCGAGTATTATCTACTGTGATCCGCCTTACAAAGACACAACTAAATATTCGATTGGGTTTGACCATAATAGATTCTGGGATTGGTGCAGGAAACAACAAGAAAATGGGCATAAGGTATACATATCTGAGTATAGTGCTCCTAATGATTTTAACTGCATATGGGAGAAACAGGTCAATAGTTCTTTGACAAAAGATACTGGAAGCAAAAAGGCTGTAGAGAGATTATTCACTTATGGATGAAGTCTCAGGACCGTTCTGCAAAGTAGAGTTCTCCAAGACCAACATAAATAGTCCGGTCCAACTCAAGGAGTTCTTGCTATCCCAAGGGTGGGAACCTACTCAGTGGACAGCCCCTACCAAACTAAATCCTAACGGAAGCCCTCAAATCACTGAGGATAGCTTCCATACAATCAAAGGGGATATGGGGAAGCTGTTGGCAGAGAGGGCAGTGCTCAAGCATAGGCTTGGTATGCTATTCAATATCAACAAGGAGGGAGAGCTGAAGGGGTGGATCAACACAGTACGGGATGACGGGAGACTGGAGGCGGGGGGCATTCCGCAGGGGACGCCAACAGGGCGCTACCGGCATATTGGAGTGGTAAATGTACCAAAGGCTGACGAGAAGATTCCCTACGGCCCTGAGTTCAGAGGTTTGTTTATCCCTAAGCCGGGATACAAGTTCATGGGTGTGGATGCAGCAGCACTAGAAGCCCGTATAGAAGCGCACTACTGCTTTACCATGCGAGGAGGTAAGGAACATGCCGAAGCACTGCTGAATGGCGATATACACCAGCGCACAGCAGATGCTCTTGGCATTACTCGTAACCATGCAAAGACGGTTAAATACGCTGTCACGTATGGGGCTAGACCCAAGAAATTGTCCAAGACTCTCGACTGTTCTCTAAAGGAGGCTGAAGCAATCTACAATGGTTTCTGGGAAGCTAATCCTGCCCTTGCTGCCCTTTACAAAGCAGTTGAGAGGGCGTACAAAAGTAGGGGTTTTCTTGTTGGACTGGATGGGCGTAAGCTGCTTATCCGAGAAGACCACAAGCTAATCAATACGCTCTTCCAATCTGGAGGTAGTATTGTGGTGAAGACGGCTACAGCCTACTTAGCAAACTCTATAAAGAAGCTAGATGCTAAACAGGTTATGCATTTCCATGATGAAATGACGATAGAATTTAATCAAGATATTGATGAGGAGATAATCAAAGAGAGTGCTAGACAGGCATTCAAGAAAGCAGGGGAATTTTGGAAGTTGAATGTCGTCATTGAAGGAGAACCTAAAGTTGGATCAAGTTGGGCAGAAATACACTAAAGTATTTACTCACTGCGGCGAAGAAAAAAGCATCGAGGAATATTATAACTTTGCTAGATCAAAAGACGGGAAACATTGCTATTGTAAAATATGCGATGATCTTATAAGAGTTGATAATAGGCTCAAAAAGAAGTACGGGATAACATTAAAAGAGTATAATGTACTCTGGGATTCCCAAAAGAATCTTTGTGCCATTTGCGGAAGCCCTAGAACAACAGAAAGGTTATTCTGTGTGGATCATTGCCATACCACTGGGAAAGTCCGGGGTATACTGTGTATAAAATGCAACAGTGCTCTCGGGAAATTTAATGATGATGTTGGGCTTCTAAATAAAGCCATATTATATCTGCAAGATAATTGAACGTGCCTATGGAGGGTGATCCAAAGGTGGGGATGAGTTGGGGTGCTGTGCATTAAAGATTGATGATAGTACTTGACACCCCCTAACTAGATATGAAATAATAACCTACACCTTAACGAAATGGTGTTAAACAACGGAGAGCAAATAGAATGGCATTGAATCGTACTACTGCAAATAGCAATATTAAGTCTGAAATGAAGCTGACTAATGCCCCTGAAGGGGAGAATGAAGCCCGCCTGTGTTATGTGGCTGACCTTGGCGTACAGCGCAAGGAATACATGGGCGAATACGTAGGGGATGTACAGCAGATTGCCCTTGGTTTTGAAGTCATTGGGCAGACTGTGGAGATTGATGGGCAGGCTAAACCCCGCCTGTTGTGGACTAAGCCCTTTTACATCTACTCCAAGATGGGTGAGAAGAGTAAGGAATACCAGTTCTACAAAGTGTTTGAACCTCTTGCTGAAGCTGAATCAATCCCTAATTGGGAAGCACAGCTTGGTAAGCCCTGTAATGTGATTGTGAAGCATGTGAAGGGCAAGGGTGACAAGGTAGACCGTACTTACGATAACATCGTTGATGTAGTTTCTATCCCTGCCAAGTATCAGGCTGGTGTAGCTCCTATGAAGATGAAGCCTGCTATCGGTAACTGTGAAGACACTGACAGCGATGCAATTAAGAGTCTGTTTGGGCTGTCAAAGATTGTATGGGAGCGTCGTATTACGCAGGGAGACAAGCCGCAGCCCACCAACCTCAATGACTTTGACCAAGAAGAACCATCCCCGTTTTGATAGGAGGTAACATGGCTACCTCTCCTTCTTTATCTGTATTGTATATGGAACAAAGGCGACAATATGAGAGAGACTATGAGGAAGAGTACAGGCGTGAAATGCTGTACAGGGATTATAATAGGTTTTTCTCAGAACCTGTACCTCCCCCTAAATTGTTTGAAGGGGTTTTTGTAACAAAACCAACAAACAAGAAACTTTTACTGTGTAACTAAGGAGAACTAAAGATGGCATTCCATGTAAAACCGTTCAAAGAAATTATCGCTCTTTCCGAGGATGAAGCCCTTGCCCCTGTTCGTGCGCGTGCTGCAAAGGCCAAGGCTGATTTGGAAGTGGCTAAGGCAGATGAGAAGCTGATGAGTCTTGAGGCTGAAATCCACAAGCTGTGTGCCGAGAAGGAACTGAACTTCGACAAAATCACTGACAAGATGGATGAATATGACTTGGTAGATCGCCGCCGTGTTCAAATCACCAAGTTGGTAGCAGACCTCTTCCCGGAAAATACCTGATGGCCCGAACCAAAGGCAGTATTAACGTAGAAACCATGAAGAAGTTCCTAGCAGAGAGGTTTCCGGGGCAGGGGTGGGAAGAGGAGGCAGACAAGGGGATGATTAAGGAGCATTACTATGCTGTAATGGATGGTGATGATCCACTGACAGAGTTGGTGAGGCAGAGTGAGGAGATGGGGTTGTATAAGTAAAGAGTTTGTGGTGAATGCGTAGGCTGATACGCGGTGTAGCTATCAGCACCGTACTGAGGTCAAGACAAGAATGCAGAGGACTTGACGCAAACAAGCCGGAGATCAGCACCGGCCACCACAATGTACTCATAAACGAAGCCCACTCAGCGAGGCTAAATAATTGAGTGGGATTTAGGAAGCCCTGTAGCATACGCTTGTTATCTGAAAGACCATGACAGGTAACAGGACACACGCCACGGCTAGAAACTGGTCCAGCCTAAGGTGGCTTTACAGGGCTTCACTAAATTGATTTATGGTGTCTCCTGTAATGGCAGGTAGCTGGTTCGATTCCAGCAATAAAGAAGGGCGACGGCATTGTTCTTTCGATAGAACCAGACACCACCATTTTACCCACACAAAGAGAGTTATATGAAAGAAGTCTCCACATTAGTAAAAGACATTGAGAACCTATTCAATGGTCATGAATGCTCTGACGAACTCCTTGATGAATTTGCAAACAATCTAAAGAAACAGATTAAGCGTAGTTTTAAGGAGTATGGGGAGAAGCGTCAAGGCTATCTGCGTATGTCAAACATTGGCAAGCCTTGCCATCGCCAGCTTTGGTATGAATGCTCTCCTGTAGAACCTGAACCACTAACTGCATCAACAAAGGTGAAATTTTTATATGGAAACATTCTGGAATCAATGCTTATCTATCTGGCGAAGGAGTCTGGGCACAGTGTTACAGACGAGCAGCGACAAGTTCGCTTGGATGGTATTCAAGGCTCGATTGACTGTGTTATCGATGGGGTGCTTATTGATGTTAAAAGCACTTCATCTAGGTCGTTTGAGAAATTCAAGAATGGAACTCTTTCATCCGATGATCCGTTTGGCTATCGAGGACAGCTTAGTGGTTATTCAAAAGCAACTGAAGTTCCAGAAGTCGCTTTTCTAGCTATTGACAAGACGCTAGGCCATATCTGCCTCTACATGCCTGAGAGCCTTCCAGACCCTTCGGAAGTGATTGCCAAGGCAAAGGCATCAGTCAATAGCGAAGTCCCGCCAGAACGCATCTCGGGGGCTACGAAGGCAGATGGTAAGTCTGGGAATGAATGTTTGTCCACTACTTGCTCTTATTGCAACTACAAGACTGAGTGCTTTAAGGATGCAAATGATGGACAGGGGCTTAGGGTGTTTGCTTATTCTACTGGTCCCCGGTTTATGACGAAGGTTGTACGTAACCCAGATGTGCAGGAGGTTAAGTGAAGATACTAGCAACCAAGAAAGTATCCGCTGCGGAGAGGACTATTGAATGGTTCTACTCAGGCAGAAAAGGAATAGGAGATATCTCTAGCCTGACTATAGAAACTCCTTGTAATGGTGTTGAGAATGATGCTCCTGCACTGCAATCCGCAATGGGATTCGGTGACTGTGTATATTTACCTGCTGCAACTTTCACAATTAAAAGTGGCCTTAATGGCACGGGTAGTGTGTGTTACAGTGACCCTAATTTTGATGGTCATAGCTTCAACCTGAGTTCATAGGAGATTAAATAAATGCGAGTAGAAATCATCTATATGGATCGCACCAAAGACGCTGTTGAGTTTGAGTGTGACTATTGTTTAGAGATGGGGGAGCGACTCATGCTTTCTAATGTGGTTTGGCCTTTTGAGGCAGCTACAGTAACCAAGAACCTGAATGATGTTGATTACTACGTGGAATATGTGGAGGAAGGGGAATGAGTAAAATCCTGACTATAGTACCTTGGGCATGGAGGGCATTGGCTGTTATAGCCCTTATTCAAGGAAGATATGATGGCACTCTTACGCTTCTGGTCATGGCAGAGGTGACAGATATTCAGAATACGCTATGGAGAATTGAGAAAGGTCTGAAAGGTGGCTAAGAAGCGATGGTTTAAGAGTCGTGAGAAAGGTTTACCCAAGGGGTACGACTCGAAGCTCGAACTTGTTCTACATGAAGGCCCATTAAAAGGTTGCACCCATCATTCCCGAACGGTAAAATATACTGTAGACCATACTTATGAGCCTGATTTCATTCCCGAACGGGAAAGAGATGTGTTCATTGAAGTTAAGGGTAGGGCTAGGGACCGGGCAGAAATGATGAAGTATGTTCATGTTCAGAACTGCAACCCTGACATTAAGATTGTGTTTATTCTTGAGAAGCGAAACACCCCTATGCCTTTTGCAAAGGCTCGGAAGGATGGTAGTAAGCAGACCCATGAAGACTTCCTTGAGAAGCATGGGTTTGAGTATTACTACCCTGATACAATACCTGAGAAGTGGAGTAAGTGATGCCGCCCCTTAACCTATATTGCCCAAAAGGCAAGACGTTGCCTATGGCAACCAACATTAATGAAGCCTATTTGATAACCTATTGGATGGCGATGGAGATTCTTGGATGAAAAAACTACATGAGTGGACTGAAGAAGAATACACCAAGTTGAAGGCTAGTGGCTTCTTGTTTGAGTTCTACCCGGAGGCTACGGGGGAGTGGGGGAAGGATGGTAAAAAAGAGTTACAAACTCCCCTTATAGGCCCTGAAGATGTTAACGTAGCTCTCTGTAACCATTCTGCTGGAATTTGTGATGGGATTCGTTGTAAAGATTGTACATTTAATTACACAGAAGCTACTCTTGAATGGGCAAGGGGGCTGTGAGTGAAGATACTTCTACTTGATATCGAGACAGCACCTAATATCGCAACCGTATGGAGTTTGTTTAAAGTAAACGTAGCTATCAATCAACTCTTGGACACAAGCCGTGTGATGTGTTACTCCGCACAGTGGCTTGGAGAAAGTAAGGTGATGTTTGATAGCGAATACAAGACTGACCACGATGAAATGATTAGGGGGTTTCATGCCTTGTTGGATGAAGCAGATGCCGTGGTTACTTATAATGGTAACTCCTTTGACCTTCCTACAGCTAATAAGGAGTTCTTGTACTACGGGCTTAATCCACCTAGCCCTTACCATAAGATTGACCTGTACCAAGTTATCAAGAAAGGTTTCCGCTTTGCTAGTAATAAGCTAGATCATATCTCCCAAGAGCTTGGACTTGGTTCTAAGGAGAAGCATGAAGGGCATCAGTTGTGGCTTGATTGCATGGATGGTAAGCCCGCTGCTTGGAAGAAGATGGAAACATACAACAAGCAGGATGTGGTCCTCTTGGAGGCGTTGTATTGGAGACTCCTTCCATGGATTAAGGACCACCCTAATCACGGCCTATACGTTTCCTCAGAGCGTCCTGTCTGCACTAATTGTGGTTGTGATAAGGTGCAATCTAGAGGTATTGAAAAGCTGAAGGTAGGGGCGTACAATAGATATCAGTGCACAAGTTGTGGCACATGGCTCCGAGGAAGGTTCACCCTCTTGGATAAAGAGCAGGGAAAGAAGATCATTACACAGAGTAAACTATAATGGCAGACATTGAAGACATTAAACAACGTGTAGAAGACATGCACGATATTTGCAGCTTCGTAGAGATTTGTGATATCACTATTCATGAACTAATGGAAGCATTCCCTGACAAGATGCTTGAACACCTTGAAGATTTGGGGGTGGAGGATATGGAAGATGAGTCTGATTAGAGATCAACTACTTTCTGAAATTCTCTATATCCTTCAAGGGATAGATAAGACAGAAACAGAGGATGTTGATGGATGGTGGGAAACCTCAGCAGGGGCACGTTTTTGGGAAAATGTAATTACCCAAATAAAGGAGTTACTGAGGTCAGATAATGAACAGAATTGACATAATCGCTTCTAATGCCCCTGACGGAGAAATCTACTTAGTTCATCAAATATGTGAAATAATCGCTGGAGACAGGGCAAATAGGGTAGAGTTTAACAAGGGTGAGAAACAATACGGATGGCAGACGCATATCCAGCAAGCCATGAAGATTATTGAAACTGTGCGGGAGTGGGATAAGAATGCTACGTAACGAGCCAGCTAAGGGGCGCGCTGAAAGCGCGTCCAGTGACTGAAAGGAGCGACCTTGAGCGAATTGTTAGCCGCCTGCATGCGCTGGATGGTGAGGCGGGTTTTGAACCCGTCAATCCTGTGGTGTTACGGCTGGAAACGCGAAAGAACAGTGGCGCATGGAACACTGTTTGAGGCATGGGTAGACCCAACCGACGGCAGACGATATGGGATAGAGCGTGCGATTGAACGATGCGAAGCAAGAATTGCCGATGGCGGCTAACTACCTCTTCATGATAGAATTTGAAAGTGAATTTATTTTGCATAAAATGAGATCGAAAAATAAATTATTTTCGTGGGTTAACCCGAGGTTAGTTGTTGCATGTTTGAAAATCAAACGACAACCCTATTTCAATTAATAAAGTGGGATAAAGATGACAACGTGTAATGTAGAAATTACTGATGAAGAACTGGACAAACTGACACTAGAAGGCCTACTGTTTCATTCTAAGTGTGTAAACGATTACACATCAGACAAGAAGTTAATCAAGGCATTCAAGCGAGTAATTGAATACTATGGAGGGAGTGTGGAATGAGTGGTGGAATGGATAGGAGTTGTAATAATTGTGCGTATGCAGAGAAAAACTGCTATTATATTGTGGGCGAATGTAGAGGGGGTAATCTACCTAAACACAAATTCCCCGAAGAGCTTGAACAGCCAATCAAAAAGGAGAACATCCCATTCTTCCTACAGGAACAGAACCCCATCTACAGTGATGAGGTGTTGACGAAGATTAGTCCCCTTAACAAACTTATCAATGACCATTGGAGTTATAACTACGACCTTCTAACCCTTGCCATGCCATTAGACATTCAGGAGTGGGGACGTGAGGAAGTTCTTGATCTTGTAGAGTTTGTCTATAAGGCAGCGTGGAAACATGGCCGTAAACATGCGTTGGAAGACCTTGGGCTTGACCCGAAGGAGGTTAAATGAACCCCGGTCCATATACTTATTGGTGGAAAGATTTAGCTGACCAAGAGATAAGTTATTACCTCTGGCAATTCTGTGGAGAGGCATCAAATAGGAATAGCTTCTCTGTAAGTACCTATCCCGGCCTAAAGGAGAGGCTTATCAGTGTTGCTACCGAGAGTTACAAGCATACCCCACAGATTGAAGTACAACAGCGAGGAACCAAAGATGAGTAAACCATTCTATGTAGTCAAGGAGAAGCGTTGGTGTGTAGTCTGGAAAAGGGCAACCTATTGGTATCTACACCAACGGGATGCAGAAGCCCTCTACGAAAAGCATAAGGATGAAGTTTAATGCTTCCAACATTGTATCAAGACTTTATCTTCCTTCGGACATATAGCCGTTGGCGAGAACAGGATAAGCGGCGTGAGACTTGGGAGGAGACAGTAGGGCGGTATATGAATTACTGGATGAAGGATGTTAATAATCCTTTGTTAGATATCCAGACTTTTGACGAACTTGAGAAGGCTATCCTTAACCTTGAAGTAATGCCCTCTATGCGTTCTCTGGCTGCTGCTGGCCCTGCCCTTGACCGGGACAATGTAGCAGGCTACAACTGCGCTTATGTAGCTGTAGATAGCCCTAGAGCCTTCGATGAAGCCATGTATATTCTTATGTGTGGCACTGGTGTAGGTTTCTCAGTAGAGCGTCAGTATATTGCTGAGTTGCCCGTAGTGGCTGAGAGCTTCCATGACTCAGATACTATCATCGCTGTGGCAGACAGCAAGATTGGGTGGGCTAAGAGTCTCCGCGAGCTTATCTCGATGCTCTATGCTGGGCAAGTACCTAAGTGGGACGTGTCCAAGGTACGTCCAGCTGGAGCCAAGCTGAAGACGTTTGGTGGTCGTGCCTCTGGTCCTGAACCCCTTGTGAAGCTGTTTAAGTTTACAGTAGAAACATTCAAGAGGGCTGCTGGCCGTAAGCTTAATTCTATTGAATGCCATGACCTGATGTGTAAGATTGCAGAGATTGTTGTGGTAGGTGGTGTACGTCGCTCTGCTATGATTAGCCTCAGCAATCTGACAGACGAGCGTATGCGTACTGCCAAGAGTGGTCAGTGGTGGCTTGAGGATGGGCAGAGAGCCTTGGCTAATAACTCTGTCTGCTATACCGAGAAGCCCGATGTTGGTATCTTCATGCGGGAATGGGAGAGTTTGTATGAGTCAAAGTCAGGGGAGCGAGGCATTTTTAATCGAGAAGCAGCTCTTAAAACTATCCCAGACCGAAGAAAAGAATCTGGTTATAAGGACTATGGTTGCAACCCATGTTCTGAAATTATTCTACGGTCGAAGCAATTTTGCAATCTTACCGAAGTCATTGTTAGACACAATGATACATTTGATGACCTCAAACGAAAGGTACGAATTGCCACCATCCTTGGAACTATACAAGCGACTCTTACGGACTTTAGGTATCTGAGTAAGGATTGGGAGAAAAATACTAAGGAAGAAGCATTACTTGGGGTGAGCTTTACGGGGATAATGGATCACCCCATAATGAGTGACCATTGCGACTACGGGGTGTATGATGAATGGGTTGCCAAGGTTGGACACGATGGAAGTAAGGAAATTCTTGCTACTGTTCTTGAACAGCTTCGTGACTATGCAATTGAGGTGAATCGTGAATGGGCCGCTAAGCTTGGTGTTAACCCTGCTGCTGCTATTACCTGCGTTAAGCCTAGTGGCACTGTTAGTCAGCTTGTCGATAGTTCTAGCGGCATTCATCCACGGTTTAGTGAGTATTATATCCGCCGTGTACGGGCTGATAAGAAAGACCCCCTAAGCCAGCTTATGATTGACCAAGGGGTACCCTATGAAAGCGACAAGATGAATCCTTCAACATGGGTATTTAGCTTCCCTATGAAGGCCCCAGAAGGTGCAATCACCAATAAAGATGTAACAGCCATTGGTCAGCTTGAGTTGTGGAAGTTGTATCAAGAACATTGGTGTGAGCATAAGCCGTCTATCACTGTGTTCTACAAGGATAGCGAGTTCTTGGAAGTGGAGGCTTGGGTTTATAAGAATTTTGATTCCGTCAGTGGTATCAGTTTCTTGCCACATACAGACCACACCTACGAGCAAGCCCCTTACGAAGCAATTACAAAGGAGGAATATGAACGGATGACAGCAGCGATGCCCAAGGAGATTGATTGGAGTCAGTTGTCAAAGTATGAAGTAGAGGACACAACTACTTCATCAAAAGAGTTCGCTTGTTCTGGAAATAGTTGTGAAATTGTATGACTAAATACAACCCAGACCAACTAAAGGAAATGACCCAGACAGTCCTTACTAAAACAGGGACGATGGAATATATCGCTCTTGTAAATATTGTGGCAGGATTATGGGCCTTACTGTGGAAGTAAGTAGTAACTAAGATTAGCAATCTTGCTAACTGTGGAAAAGAGGAGTGTGAATAATGAAGGCAATGATTAATGTAGGTAACGAAGTCAACAAGGAGTTCTCTCAAAACCTCGGGGAACTAATTGCTACTGTGTTTAAATCTGGCTATGAGAACCGAATGGATCAGACTACTATCCAATATGCCTTGGATGTTATTAAGGATATTGTTGAGGTGAAAAATGTAAATATTACAAACAGTAATTTCACTCATGATGACCGTGTGGTTAATCAGGTTAACAAGAAGGAGGGAGAGTAAATGACTATCAAAAAGATTAAGGCTTATTTGAAGAAGCGCAAGACAGCAGCTACCAGCTTGGGGATTGCTACCAAACTCAAGCTGAATCACAACACTGTCCGTAAACTTGTAGCAGCTTTCCGCAAGGGTACGAATAAGCATGGTGTAGCTGTTTACGCCATCCCGCAGGGTGGTGTAGTTAAGTACAAGGTGACCTGAGATGGGTGTCGATTATTCTGCTTATGCTCTTATAGGGCGTCGTCTAGATGAATTGGAGGACACTGAAGTAGGCCGAAATATTACAGAGAACAGGGAGGAGGATGACTGGCAGGAATCCTTTGAGGATGCGTATGGCTTTCGTATCATAGAAGCATCAAATTATAGTAGTCATACAGACTACTTTGTTGGTTTCGATGCTCGGACTAATGACCCTGAAGAGGTCAAGAGGCTCTTTACCCGGTTCAAAGCCATCTTCGGAAAGGATGCTACCTTATCTCCTTGGTTGAGAGTCTGGTAAAACAAAAGGCCCGTTGGATGTTGAGTCCTTCGGGCCTTCTTCTTTTTGGGTACTATCGTTCCCTTATTGGGAACTTACTTCTTTTTCTTCTTACTGCAAGCCATACGGACTAGCCTCCTCAATTTCAGATAGATCGTACACTTCTCCGCACCCCTCGTCAGCGCACTGAAGGAATAGTTGGTTCTTATACAGCAACGGAATAAACGTCACTCCTTCACACTCTGCACAACATACCAAGACAGTATCCTCGTATTCGCCTTCTGGGAACTTCACTATTTCACCCATATCATCCCCTTACTGATTTAATCATTGCCGGGATATCCTTAAACAATACTCGGCTACCAAACCAGAAAGTAATCACAGTCCAGATGATATTGAGTGTCATAGGGCTGAGTGTTTGGAGATGAACAGGTTCAGGAACCCAGCCAAACAACATCCCAATTACCCATCCAGTGATAACTGGTCTTGGAAGCCTGTTCAGACCGTCTACAAGGATATCGAACCACGAGTCATGGGTAGGTACTACCATAGCCCTTGCAGACGCTTGTGACTCGTCTCCGGCCTTTAGGTCTTCAATCCCCATCTTATGCTGAGTAGTAGCTGAAGGGGCCCACTTATCAGCTACATCACTTACTTGCTCAACAATCCCTTTGTTAGAGCTAAACAGCCCTTTTACCCATCCCCACATTATACAATCTCCATAGTGATTGGTTCACCCTTGTCATGGGCTTCAAAGAGCATTGGATAAAGGATAGAAATAGCTTTCCTTGACTCCGATATCCAACCTGTCCTCTCATTTCTACTCATGCCTACAATGATACAGCCTTCAGTATCATCCTTGTCATTTCCAGAATGAATGCGGATACCTGTGAAACCGGGGACATTAAGAAGGATAGGCACCTTCTTCTGGTACTTTGGGGAAAAGGTGATATCTATTTTGTAAGTACCACGAGGAATGGCAGTTTCTTTGGGGACTTTAACCTCGCCTGCTTCTAGCTTCCTGTCTCTGTCTTCTACTGTTACGAAGAGTTCTTTTCCATCTACAGATAGATTACCTAGAGTATAGGAATCTGAGAAAATATCTCTGGTTAGTTTTAATTTCATTTTGATTCTCAGTCATAGAAGCGCATCCGTGCGCTATTTCTTTAAGGCATTCTCTCAACAGTGATATAAATATCAACTGAACCGGCCGATAGATTAGTTACTGTACCATTCCCAAAATTACCAGTTCCTGATATGAAATGTGCATGAACAATGCTGTTTGCCCAATAGAAAATTCCGCCTTGTACAGAGTTAGCTCTTGACAGTTTAACTCCAAGGTCTGCATCAACAAGCCCCTTTGTTACGGCTGCGGTCTTTACATCAAAGTTTAATAGGTACTCGGTTTCTGTAGTCGTCCCATCCCCTAACCCTAGAGTTATAGTCCCCGCCAATCCTGCAAACGGGGTTGTAACATCGGCAATAACATTGGTGATTTTCGATTTCGCAGGAATTACATGAGTCTGTATTCTGTCATCCAAAGCTGCGGCAACAAGTTCTGTGTAACTGATTGTGACTTTGTTGACACCGAATGAAAGTAACCCCTCGTAAGGATATGTAGAAGTTGTATTCCCTGAGAACGTAGGCAAGCGCCCCATTGCTGAGGAGCCATCAAGATATACGGATTTTAATGACACTAATGCACCAGCTACCCCCCCCCTATCCCCGTAAGAAGTGACTGGTGCTCTAAAACTGCTTGAATAAGATGTTGATAATGTCAGGAGATTATTTGATCCATCATACAGGGGCGCATTATAGGTGGCATTCATATACCAGTTTCCACGAGATTCAAATGGTACTGTAAATGCTGTTGGGTTGGTGTATATATTTGCTACACCTAGTGCTTTTATTTTTGCTACAGACGATCCTGTTCTTGAATTTTGGAAGATGTTCCCGGTTAGTAGAATCCCCCCGCCACCTATAACTACATAGTCATCAGTAGGGACATTAGATGATAGTTCAAAATGATTCCCAATTAAATTCAATATGGCAATATTATTCCCTATATATTGAGAGTCTATGAACCTAGAACTTCCTTCACTCTCGCATGAGATAATAGTTCCATCAGAGCACCAAACATCCCCACCAAACCCTACGTTACCTACGACACTATTAAAAAACCCTGATACCGTATTGCCATTTATACCGAAGACAGCCCCTTGTATTAACCATTGACCTACTATGGAAGTCGAGACATCAGGGTTGCCATGTGCAAATCCCCAGTAGCAATACCAAGCATTGCTATTAAGTATCCTGAAATTCTTAACGTTGCCAGTAAATGACAATAATCCGTAATAGCAAGATTGGAAGGAGCATCTGTCTATTACAATTTCAGATACTTGGATTGTTCCACTGCCTATTTGCAGTCCGGCAGATTTAATTGTTCTGTTCGTTTCGCTAAAAACACAATTAATGAACTGCATATTACTAGATGAAACACCAGAATCACAAAAGAACAATTTTCCCGCTGATAGATTCCCATTAAATCCAATGTTCTCTACAACTAACGAATTTGTACCAGTACTATACCACAGCGTCCCTCCAGATGCCCCGACCCATTTTAAATAAGATCCAGAAGTCCCAAGCCCCGCTGTCTCCCCTAAAAGGTGGAGAGATACACCAGTACTGGCCCACGCATAACCTATTGTGGTGGAAATATTGTAAGTACCCTGTGGGAATAGAAGAGAAGCATTTTTTAATGCAACGTAATTTATGGCGGATTGAGTAGCGGATGTGTCATCTGTAACTCCATCGCCTTTAGCACCAAACCATCGAACATTTACAGCTCCGCTATAATCCCTCAACCACGCCGCACTACCATCCCCCCCCGTAGGCACAATGATGGTGCCGCCGTTGTCAACGTAGGTTCCGGGGGCGGCCCCTGTGACAGCGCGAAATGTACCGTGGCCGCCATCACCCTCGGTGGCGTAGGCGCGCACATACACGCGCCGCTTCAGCACCGTGGGTGTGATGAGGCGCAGGGCGGCGATAGTATCCACATTGCGGGTAAACAGGTTGAATACTTGGCTCAAGAAGCCTTGTACAGTCGTCCATAACCCTCCCCCCGTATCAGCCGTGGCATCAGTGCCGATTAACGCGGCTCCTTTTCCTGTGGAAGTAGAGGCTAAATCGGCTAGACTGGCCTTTTCAGTATCAAGTTCATTTAGGGCTGCCTGAACATCGGTAGCTGCAATAGTGCCAGCCGGGGTATTAGAGATAGCTGATGCTGCATGGGCATCTGTAGGATTTGTAAGATGAGCATTGAAAGTTACTGTGGAAGTCTTTTCAGTGTCCAACTCATTAATTGCAGCTTGCACTGTAGTAGCAGCGATATTACCAGCAGGAATATTTGTAATCGCAGAAGCGGCATGGGCATCTGTAGGGTCTGCAATATGCGCATTCAGTGCAGATACTTCCGCCTTATCTGTATTCAGATTGGTAAGATTGGCATCCATTTCCGCATATGTAAGCGGAAGACCCTTACCAAGTCGAGTTATAATTGTTGCCATACTTAATGTTTTCCTGTCATAATAACCAAACTGAGTACCCCACTCGCTATAGCCACAAGGACTAACATACTGACTGCTCCTACTGCCTTGACTACCAAATCATAAAGAGGGGTTTTCTTTTCTAGCATATCCAAACGGGCGTCATAAGATTTTAGGGTATTATCTGCATCATCTTGCCGTTTCTCTATGTTAGAGATGATGGCATTTATTCTGGCAAGTTCTGTGACCGCTTGAATAAGCTGATCAATCTTCCCATCTATCCTATCTATTCGTTTGGATAGTTCTTCCTGCCCTTGGCTCATTCATTGTTCTTCCGCTTGATTGGCTTTATAGGCTTCCGCTGCTAATCTAGACATAAGGGGAACTGCCAATGGACTATTAGTAGGTGTTTCTAGTGCAGTGGCAAGTAACCTACTCCCTTTTGGGGAGGACATAATCTTTGCCATCACATAGGGAGAGAGGAAGAGACTGCCTACTTTACTTGTCTCAAAAGTACCTGTTAGAACTCCAGCAACCATGCCACCTTGAGCAATAGAAGCTACCATCCCCAATCCACCTTGGGGTTTTCTCTGGACACGTTCAGCTACTTTGGCTAATTCAAGGATGGAATCACGCTGTTCTTTGCTGAATACTTGTGCAAGAGTGCGTTGCTTTTTAGGGTCCGTGAATTCTTTAAGAAGGTCTTTGCCACTAACTAACATTCCCTGCTGAATACTCTCTTGGGTAGCGCCAGCAGCAACTTCCTTCAGTTTAGAGTTACGAGTAAGAACATCGTTGAGATATCCTGATTGCATTTGAGTCCAAGTTTTGTCATAGGAGATCCCCTGCTCTTTTCCAAAGGCTGCTGCATAACGCAAGGCACGCTTGGCATTGATGATTTCTTGCTCATTTCCGACCTTAAACAGAGTCGCACCAATGTCAGCAGGGTTAGCTTTTCCTGCTTTAATCAAGTCAATTACAAAATCATCATTAAATGCTTTATATCCTTTCTCAGCAAATCGCTTGATAGCCTCATAACGAGCTAATGTCTGTGGACCTTCTTTTAAGGCAGCAGCATCCATCGCCTTAGTCATTTCGTCAACGATGGTATTTACTTTCCCACTAATCTTAGATTTACCAACAGTACCTTCGAGATTACGTTGAGCATCAAGGAGGTTAGAACGAAGTGCTTGGGCATCAGCAAAAGAAAGTCTATCCGGGATATTAGAAATAGATTCTAAAAGCTTCCTACTTTCCGGGGTTTCCCCTACATAGTTGATGCGTTCAAGTTGTTCTTTGAAAGGAGTAATGGAATCCTTAATTGCTGTAGTTTCCACAGGAGGGATTACTTGAGCAGTCATTTTAGTGACTGGACGTGTTATTGGTCTGCCTGCTTCATCTACTCCAACCTTCTCCATTACAGTAGTAGGATTCTGTATTGTCTTTACAGGAACAAGGGTGTCAAACCCTTCATACATATTCTTTACAGCAGTTTTATGGGCAGCCTGACCACCATTAATGGTATCCATGAAGAGATTGCCAAGCTCCCTCTCTGAAAGATTATCAGTTACATTCTTCGCAATGTTCTGCCGAATACCATTCTCAATAATCTTGAGTGCTTTATCATTAAGTACATCAACTGACTTCATGACACCCGAGCCTGTCATTGACCCCCTAGTAAGAGAATCAAGTTGATGAAGCATCCAACTGTCCGCTCTCATAGAGGCAGTAAACCTACCGCCTGCTTTCTCAAGAGCGACACTAAGCTTTTCAATCCCTTCTACAGCTTTTGGGCGGACAAGATGGATACCCTTAAGTACCGTTTTTCCGAGGAGTTGCCCACCAAGTTCCCAAACGGCCTGTTCACCACCTGCCTTTGCAATTTCTACAGCAGCATCATAAGAGTTATCAGGAGCTTTATCACTTCCTGTAGCTTCACGATATGCAAGCTGATAACCTTTGCCGCCTGCACCACCTACTAATGCTCCAACTACACCACCAACAATACCACCTATTGCAATGCCCGGGGGGCCAAAAGGAGTGCCCATTTCAGCACCAGCCGTTGCAAATACGGGAGCAGCGGCAGCAGCTCCTCCAAGTGCTGGGAGGTCTTCTTTTAGTTGCTCCCAGCCTCTTGATATCCCCATAGGAGCAGGACCATAAATAGCCTCTGGGTCCATATATGTTTGTTCCCCACCCGTTGTAGGGGTACTGGCAGGGGCAGAGGTAGCAGCGGGGCTTCCGTACAATTCATCGGGAGTCGGCATCTTATTTCCATACAATTCATCGGGAGTCGGCATCTTATTTCCTTACATATTTCTTGATAGCGGCTTCCGTTTGTTCAGGAGACCATTTGTATTTTACTGCATTAGCACGGATTTGCTCTTCTGTTACTACTTTTCGTTGGCCCGAGAGTTTTACTCCTCCTTGAGATTGATATCTTTCAACCACAGTAGGATCGTATCCCCCAAAAGTTGATTTCTTACTCTCTTCAATCCCTGCTCTAAATGCTTTTATAGCCGCTACAAGTTGTGCAGGGTCATCGAGGACACCCGCAGCATACTTCTGTTGGATACGCGCAAGTTCTTGTGCGGATTGTGCGCTACCCGCAAACTGATGAATATCTATATTCATAAGAGCTTGCACTTGTTGCCTAAACCTTTTACCTTCTTCGTCCCACCAAGACAATGTTTTAGTAGGTAATCCGCTCTCTAGTCTTCCATACCCCGGAAGATTTTTTCCTTTTTCAAACGTAGACGCAATAGTTGCTTCGATAGGTTGTAAGGCCGCTTCTGCGGGAAGGACACCTGTTTGTCGCATATCCCTTGACAAATCTTGTACTTTATCTTGAGTACGAAGCTCCATTTTGTTGCCAGTTGTTACTCTGACAGGAGAATAATTAGTATCTGGCTTAGGGACTCCTCCCATCCCCTCAATTTGAGCAGCCTGAGAAGGGCTTACTTTACCCCCTGCTGAACGCAGGTCGGCAATATAATAGCCCCCCTCGGCTTGATCAGGGACAGTATGATATAACCCAAAAGCTAATCCCTCTGCGGTTTTTTCGGTTGTCCCCGGAATATAAGTTCCATTATCTTTTGCGTGTTGAATTAACTCTTTATATTTCTTTTCTGATTGAGAAGCGTCTTTATTAGTCGCATCCGCAAGGTATTCTTTGTAGAAGTCTTTAGCAGCCATACCCCGTGCAATAAGACTTCCAGCGAACTCAGGCTCTTGGGCAGCCTTGAGCATTGCTAACTGGCCTTCTCTCGGAATACTCAACTTTTGTGCATCAGTAATTCCTTGTCTAAGAAGCATATCCCTTTGAGCAGGGTCTTTCGTGACAAGCATTCCTTGTGCCCAGCCACGAACATAGTCCATCTGCTTGGCATTAGTCTCAAGTTGTTTTAAATCAATCTCCCCCTGCTTTACTTTTTCCTCAAGGTGCATCTTTTGGGCAAGCATCTCATTTTGCAACTTCTGCTGTGCTTCTGCTTGCTTATCCTTGTACGCCTGCTCAAGCTGCTGCTGAATCCCTTGCACTTGTTGGCCGGGAACATTGATAAGGGCAGACGTAATTCCGCTTACATCAACAGCCATTAGTCAGTTGCTCCTGTGTAAAAGTCATTAATATTGAACGTAGAAGGTCCGGTCATCTGAGAATACAAATCAGGAACATTATATCCTCCACCTGTCGAAGCAATTGGGGGGAGTGTGCCTGTGCCTGCCGGAGTCTGACTAGGTTGATTATACTTAATGTAAGCCCCGCCAAGCCCGCCAATGAGGTTAGTAAAGGCAGTGCCTTGCCCAAGCGCAGCGCCCGCCTGAAGCTGTCCTGTTTGCTGTGCAAGATTGGCTAGGTTTCCATAGGCGGACCCAATATTACTTATATTTTGTTGCCCTAAATCCGTTGCCTGCCCCGTTGAAGATAGCCCCATATTGGCTAAAGAAACTAGCTCTCCTAGAATCTGCTGACGATATTGAGCACCAGTAGCCATACCAAGATTTTGGAGTCCCGCAAGAGTGCGACCTGAGAACTGAGTACCGCCAGCAGCAGCACTTCCTTCGGCTGCTTGTATAC
>Ga0316624_10000058_pt1 | contig 29072 bp, 14 predicted proteins | sample OWC_Aug_N3_C1_D5_FD_207657 | JGI IMG/M metagenome (GOLD analysis project Ga0316624, IMG submission 207657) | Wetland soil microbial communities from Old Woman Creek delta, Ohio, United States - OWC_Aug_N3_C1_D5_A | ecosystem: Environmental > Terrestrial > Soil > Wetlands | place: USA: Ohio... | reverse complement strand
CGCTCCAGGGCCTGGGTCCAGCCGAGGATGACTTCGAGGCGCGTGGGACGCGGCGTGTCGCCGGCGCGCGCCACCATGATGAAGTGCTGGCCGTCGGGCGCGGCGTCATACGACGGGTTGCCTGGAACGAGGGACGCCACGACGAAATCGCCTTCGAAGAGCAGAGACGGGCGCCCCACGCGGAGCGGCTCACCGGTTGTCACCGGCACCGAGAAGTACTGCCGACCGTTCCGGTAGAAGAGCTCGCCGCCGCGGCGCGACCAGACGGGCTCCGTGCCGCCATCGGTGGAGACCCGCGCTCGTCGGCCAGGCCCCGGGAATGGCCAGAGGTACACCTGCAACTGGCCCGTCTCGTCCGACACATAGGCGAGCGCCCGTCCATCGGGCGCGAACGCCGGCTGATCCTCCCTGAACTGCGAGTGGATCAGGACACTCCTCGACGGGGATCCGCCGGGACGCAGGAGCGAGATGTCGAAGCCAGAGGGCGCCTCAAACGGGTCGCCGACGATCTCGGCGTACGCCAGCGCTTTTCCGTCCGGCGTCCATGACCCCGGGAACTGGATCGCTCCCTCCCGGCTGAGCGGCTCGGGCTCGCCGCCGGCCTCGACATCGGCCCCGAACAGCCGTACCGCGGACCCCTGGGCGGAGCAGAACGCTATGTGTCGCCCGTCAGGCGCCCACGTCGAGAACTGGTTGACACCTCGAAAGGTCACCCGGCTCAGTTTCCCATCGCCGAGGTCGTACACCCAGATGTCGTTCAACGCCTCGACGGCCACTCGCTCTCCGTCCGGCGAGAGCCTCGGACTGCCGTAGAAGTTCGGCTCGGCCGGCAAGGGCTGCGCCCGGCCTTGCCGGTCGGTCCACACGAGCCTTCGTCGCTCGACGGTGTCACCTCCGGGCGTGTAGACAAGCGTCCCGGTTCGTGAGACCGCGTAGTGCACCGACCCGGTCGCGCGATCCGTCCACACGCCATCGACGATGGGCACGGCCTCTCCTGAAACCGCCAGGCGTTCGGGATCGAACCGCATGGCAAACAGCGCTCCGTGACGCCCGAAGATCAGGAAGCCCGGGGGAACGTAGCGCGGTGCGGTGCCGGACTCGAGGAGGAGTTTCCGCTCTCCGGTCGTCAACGACAGCGACCAGATCGTCGCGGCGTCGAAGTCACCGCCCTTCCACACGGTGAAGAGCAGGGTCCTCCCTCCCGGGAGCGCTTCTGGCAGCAGGTGGTTGCTCTCGCCGGCTTTCGAGTCGATCCCGGTGACCACCTTCAGCCGGCCGCCTGCGGACGGCACGGTCTGGAGACCTGTTTCGAAGGACGGACTGAAGTAGATCATTCCGTCGTCGGCCCACGTGGCACCGCGGGCCACCGGAGGCACACGGCTTAATGTCGTGGGCGTCCCGCCGGTGCGCGGGACCTTTCGCAGCTCGGTTTCGGTGAAGAATGCGATCCACCGGGCATCCGGTGAGAAGATCGGGGTCAATGCGCCCTCGGTGCCAGGAAGGACCGTCTCTTCGGCCTGGTCAAGGCCGCGGACGGCCAACTGGCGGCGGCCGTCGCGCAGCACGACGTAGCCGATCCATCGGCCGTCATTCGAAATGGTGATGCTGGACCCGGCGGCGGGCGTGTCGTTGGGAGCCAGCGACGTCCCGGCGGCGAGCGCGACCGACAGGTGCACGAGCGGTCGCGGTGGGGTCAAGGGTGCGGTCAACCGGGACAAGGTCCACGCGGCGGCTCCGACGGCGAGGCCGGCGACGACGCCGATCGCGAAGGTCCAGCGCCGGCGCCTGGCGGGAGCGGCGACAGAGAGATCCGACGGGGCCAACCCGACACGGCTTGCGCTACTGGCGGAACCGCCGGCGGCCCGCAGGGCGAAGCCCATGTCCTTGGCGGACTGGAACCGGTCCTCCGGACGCTTCTCGAGGCAGTGCGCGACGATGGCCAGAACGGCCGGCGGGACATCGCCGATCTGATCAGAAAGGCGGGGCGGCTCGTCGCGGAGTACTGCCGCCATGGTCTCGGCAGATGTGGCGCGGGTGAAGGGGCCCTGTCCCGCCAGCATCTCGTGGAGCACGCACCCGAACGAGAAGATGTCGCTCGCCGGGCCGGTCTCCTCGCCACGGACCTGCTCGGGAGACATGTAGCCTACCGTCCCCAGAACCGTGCCAGGGCCGGTGATCCCGCCAAGCGTGGTCTTCTCCGCTCCTGCTCGGGCAACGCGCGCCAGGCCGAAGTCGAGGATCTTGGCCCGTCCCTCCGAAGTCAGGAAGATGTTCCCGGGCTTGAGGTCTCGATGCACGATCCCTTTGGCATGCGCAGCGGCGAGGCCATCAGCCACTTCGGTCGCGATCGAGATCGCCTTGTGCCACGGGATCGCTCCCCTGCCCAGGCGCTCCCGCAGCGTCTCGCCGTCGAGCAACTCCATGACGGCGTAGGCCACCCCTTGCTCCGTCGCGAAATCGTGAATGCCCAGGATGTTCGAGTGCGACAGCGCGGCGACGGATTTGGCCTCGCGCTCGAAGCGCGCGAGCGCGTCGGGATCCCCGGCGAGGTGGGCTGGGAGGACCTTGATCGCGACGTCCCGGTCGAGGCGCGCGTCCCTGGCACGGTAGACCTCGCCCATTCCGCCCTCGCCGATCGGAGCCTCGATTTCGTAGGGGCCCAGTCGCGTGCCTTGCGCGAGGCTCATGATGGCGGCTCCCTCGGCGGGAAGGCGGAGCCTCTCTCGTGCCGGCCGAGGCGCGTCCCTTGCGCGGGTGTCATGGGTGACGGGCGGGATTATAGCCCAGGTGCGAAGCGTGCCGCCGGCGAAAGGGCGCGACACATGATGTACGTCCGCCGTCCGCGCCGGGTTTCGTGACGACGCGGATCAGAGGACGCCCGCGGACTGGTAGGCTTGCTCGACGACCTCGAGATCACGTCGGGCCCGCGCCAGGGTCATCTGCGGTTCTTTGCGTCCGCGCCACGCCTCGTAGAAATCGGCGAACATCGCCTTGCGGCCCTGGATGTCGCGCACGCCCGGAAACACCAATTGCCACCGGTGGCCGGAGGCAGCCAGGACGAGCCCGTTCGACTCGAAGACGATCCCCCCCTCGCGCCCGTAAATCCGGGACAGCCGCAGACCTTTCAGCGGCGAGGCTGTCTCCCATGAGTAGGCGAGCGTGGCCACCGGGCCCTCGGCGTACTCGATCAGCAGCAGCATGCTCCGCTCGAGCCCCGCACCGCCGCCGGGACGGCTCGCCTTGACGGAGCGAATCGTGTAACCGAGGCTTCCCGCGAGATTGACCCAGTGTATTCCGCCCTCGAAGAGCGCTCCGCCTCCCGAGGCAGCCGGATCCTCGCGCCAGCCGGAGATCTTCTGTTGCTTCACCGCATTCAGATGGATGAAGAGCGGCTCGCCGATGGTGCCCGCCTTGAGGATCGCGCGCAGTTTCGACACGACGGGCTTGTAGTAGTAGTTCTCCGCCACATAGACAAAGCGACCGTGCGCGCGGCAGGCCCGCGCGAGCTCATCGAAGTCGGAGGAGCGCAGCACCGGCGGCTTCTCCAGGATCACGTCCTTGCCCGCCTCGATGGCACCGAGCGCCCACTCGAGGTGGGAGGCGGGCGGCGTGAGCACGGCAACCACGTCGACCGACGGGCTCGAGAGGGCCTCTTCGTAGGCACCGAACGCACCAGTGCCGCCGTACTTCTCGTTGAAGGCCCGTGCCTTGTCGAGCGACCGGCTCGCGTACGAACAGCGGATCTGGGGGCGGAACTGCGTGAGCGTGCGGCTGTGGAGCTCGGCCGCCCACCCGCAGCCCAGGAGGCACAACCTCATCGAGCGACCTTCTTCGGGGTCGTCCATCACGAACCACCTTCCACGAGGTGATCGACTGCCCGGAGCGCGACAGCCGCGATGGTCAGGCTGGGGTTGACGCAAGCGGATGTGGGCAGGGCGCTGCCGTCGACGACGAGGAGGTTACCGATTCCCCGGAACCGGCACCACTCATCGAGCGGGGAGGACCCGGGATCCGGCCCGATGCGGACGGTGCCGAGGGCGTGGGAGAAGGTCTCGATGTGGTGCACGTGAAACGCCCACGCGCCGACCCGTTTCAGGATCCGCTTGGCGGTGCGGACCAGCATGCGTCGCCGCTCCTGGTCGCGCTCGGAGTAGTCGTGCGCGATTGACAATCGCGGCAGGCCGAAGACATCGACGTCGCTCCAGTCGATGGTCACCCCGTTCTGCTCGCGCGGCTCGTCTTCGGCCATCGCGATCACGCTCGACAGGTGCTCGACGAAGCCGCTCAGCCGTACCCGTTGCAGGACGCGCGGCATGTGCGCCTTCACCAGGGGCTCAGGCGCAGGCGAGATCTGCTGGATGCTGCCGATGGGGCGCGCCCGCACGTCGTGACCCTCACGGCCGTCACCGTGGTCGAACGCGATCAACTGCTTGTGAAACACCTTGTCGGGGTCCGGCCGGAAGTTGCAGAAGCCCGCGACGACCGTGGCGCAGTGCCGGACGAGGTATCGGCCAACGGCGTGGCCGGCCGGATTCACGCGCGGCAGATCGGAGGCGAGCAGGAGGTGCGGCGAAGCCAGGGCGCCCGCCGCCAGGATGACGTGGCGCCCGCTGAACGAGCACGTCTCGCCGCGCGACTTGTCAAAGGCCCGAACGGAGACGATGCGCCCGTTCGACTCCGTCAGGCCCGTGACGACGATGCCGGGTCGGAGATCGAGGCCGCGCCGCTGGAGCGGGCGCAGGAGGGCGACCTCCGTGTCGTTCTTTGCCTCGACGGCACACGCAAACGTGTCGCACCTGCGGCACGCCTCGCAGGCCTTGCGGCCGTCGCGCGGGGCGTAGTCGATACTGAGCGGCAACCGAAACGGGCTCAGGCCGACCTCCCGCGCCGCGTCACGGAACCGCTCCGACACCCGGGCAAGCGGAGCAGGCGGCTGGGGGTAGCCCGCGCTCCGTGGAGGGCGTGTCGGATCGTCCGAGTCGTCGCCGGCCACGTGCAGCAACCGCTCGGCCCGGGTGTAGTACGGCTCAAGGTCGCCGTAGAGGAACGGCCATCTGGCCCGGGATCCGCCCACGATCTCCGGATCGGGCGTAAAGTCCCCCTCCCGGTACCTGAGCGCAACGGCGCCACAGAAGACCGACTGCCCGCCGACGCAGAACACGGCGGGCCGATCGTCGCTTCCGCCGCCAGCGTGCACGCGGTAGCCGGCCTCTCTCGAGTACAGCGGCGTCAACTCCAGCGTGGATTCCGGATCCCAGTTGTGGGGCCCGCGCGGCACCCAGTCGCCTCGCTCCAGGAGCAGGACCTTCCAGCCCGCTTCCACCAGGCGATGGGCCGCCACCGAGCCGCCAAAACCACTGCCGATCACGATTGCGTCGTGCATGCGGGCGCAAGTCTAGCACACGGTTGACGATGGCACGCCCGGCCTACCTGGCGAGGTGGAACAGCCCGGGCGCAAGGTACACGGCGGAAAAGCGCACGACCCGTCCGATCGTGCCGACGACCACGAACCGGAGCGACGGCACCCGGAGCGCACCTGACAGCAGGCTGACGGCATAGAACGGCGGGAGACCGGTCAGGGCGCTGAAACCGACCACGCCGAGTGAATGGCGGGGATACTTCTTGAACGCGGCTTCTGCCCTGTCCAGCCGCACCCGGCGGAGGAACTTCAGGTTGTGCACACCCGTTCCGCTCAAATGGAGGATGAGCGCCGCTGTCATCTGTCCCATCGTCACCAGCCCGATCATGGGAACGGGAGACGCGTGCGCAAGGGCGGCCACCGCGATCAGGTAGAGCTCGATGTTGATCACGAACGGGATCAGCCCGCTCGCGACCGCCAGGAGAAACGAAGCAGCGTACAGGGTCGGGGTCGCCAGTGAGGCAAGGTTCCAGGAACCCATGGTGAAAGCGTCGCTCGGGGTAGAATGGGCAACGGGCCCCCCAAAAAGACGACTATGACACAATTCGCCTCTCTCTTTGTCGGCATGCTGGCCGGCACGCACATCGCCACGTGGGGCATGTACAAGGACGCGCCTCATGAAGGGTTCCGTCACTTCCCGCGGAGCATCTTCGTCGCCGCGGTGATCGCGCCGGTGGTCGTCACCCTGGTGCCGAGGGACTGGCTGTCGCCCTCGGGACTGGTCCTGCTCTTTGGCGTGGTGTACGCCTGTGAGCGCGGCGCGACCGAGTTCTACAAGGTCTTCATCCGCCACGAGGAGCAATCCAAGTATTTCATCCCCATGCAGTTCCACGTTTTCGGCAAGGTGATCGAGCCGGGTCCCACTCGCACGGCGATCGCGGCGGGCCACGCAGCGCTCTTCGCGCTGGTCGGGTGGACCATCCACCACGCTGGTGCGTCGGGATCCGCCTGGCCGAGGTGGCTCCTGTTCGCACTACTCGGCGCGATGGGCGGCCTGCTCATCGCGATCAGCGGCGCGTTCAAGGACGCACCCATCGAGGGGTTCGAGTGGCTGAAGTTTTTCAGGAGCCCGGTGATTGCCGGGGCCTACGCGGGACTTCTGTCGCCGTTCACGCCCCATGCCCTGCTCGCGGCGCTCGGCGGCGTGGGGTTCTCGGTGGCGACGATCGAAACCTACAAGACGCTCTTCTTTCCGAACCGGCCGCGTGGGAAGTTCGCCGGCAAGCCGATCACCCACCCGGAACACCTGGAGACGCGCAAGCGCTTCGTCCCTCTGTACGCGGCCATCTGGGCGGTGGTCATCTTCGGTTTCGTGCTCGGGTACCTCACCTGACCACATTGATCAGGACGAACGGTTCGAACAGCCCGTAGCCGACCGTCGAGTAGTCCGAGCCCGGAGGCGGTCCCGGGCTCGGCCCCTTCTGGAACATCGCCGGCCACGCGGTGCCCAGGTCGGGCTTGCCGTGGTGCGGGCCCAGCGTGTTCTTCAGCGTACCGATCACGCGCACCTCGATGAGGTTCGCCCCAGGCCGCACCAGGCCCGTCACATCGAGCGACCAGGGGGAGGAGAAGATCTCTCCGGCGGCGCGGCCGTTCACGCTGACCTTTGCGACGCTTCCGTACCAGCGCTTCAACTGGACGCGATACTCTCCCGCGGGCTTCGCAATCCTGAAGGTCTCCGTGTAGGACACACCCTCGCTGTAGAGGGGATGGCCCTGCGCGTTCCAGGGCCCGAGCGTCAGCGGGTGGTCATCCGCCACGACGAAGCCGCTCGGGGCGGGATCGAGAGTGAAGTCACCAAGGAGGTACGCCGGCTCGAGCTCGTGGTAGATGGTGAATGGCGATGCCGTCGCGACGATCTCGTTCTCCCCGACGCGAGCCGCCGCGCCAATGTCGATCCTGCCGAACGAGTGATCGAGCCACCATTCCCCTCTTGCCGCCGCGACCGGCCTGCCGTTGCAGGTGATGACGTACAGGTCCGGCCGTTCGATGACCAGGGACAGCCTTCCCGGGACGCGATCCTGGATGGTGAACCGGTAGGTTGCTTCAACCCCGCTCGACGCCGGGAACGTCCGGGTGACGAGCTCGTCCCGGAACTGCACGGCGCTGTCCCACGGGTCGCGTTCAACGCCGTTCTTCTGGAAGGCGAACTGGGACGCCTGGTAGAAGTACGTCCTCTCGCGGCTCTCGCCGCCTGCGCGCACATCGAGGTAGTCGAGGACGAGGACGTTCGGCCCAATCCGCCGTGTGACCGGCGGCGCGTCCGGTTCGATGGGGACGAGCGTTTCCGTGGCGGACGGGACGGGACTCTGTCTTGTCTTCGACAGCAGGAGCAGGAGCGAGCCGGCCTCGGGCAGGTCGAAGCGCAGCAGTGAGCCGCCCGCAGTCAGCTCGAACGGGTACGGGCGGATGCTTCCGGTGGCGGGATCCCACTGTTCGATGCTGCCCGCCGCAGACTCCACGCTGCCGGACGAGCGCGACTCCAGGCTCGTGTTCACGAGCAGCAGGAGCTCGTCGCCGCCCAGCCGCCGCCGGTGGTGGAACAGGATGCCGCGATCCCCTGGGTTGCGCGTGATCACGAATCCCCTGTCCTGACCGGCGCCGAGCGCCGCGGGTATGTCGCCGGGCGGCACCTGTTTCCAACCCGCGAGTGCCGCCAGGGCCGGGCCCTGATCCGACCTGGCGCCGTCGATCCGCTCCGGAGGCGCGCCGCCGGCCACGACCGTGCCGCCGCCCCTCAGGAAGGTCTCCAACAGCCGAGCGGTCGGCAGGTTGAGGTTCTCGGTGAAGGGCGGCACGACGACGGTCTTGTAGGCGCGCTGCCCGACGCGAAGCGTGCTCCCCTCAGCCGTCCCGTGCCGGAAGAGGACATCCTCGCAGCCGATGTCGTACTCGACCTGCGCCTTTTCGAGGGAGAGCAGGAGATCCTGGAAGCTCTTGCCGATCCCGTCCAGCTCCGGCGGGTTCTTGCCGGCACCGTTGTACAGCCAGGCCGCCGTCGTCGGCTCGATGACCAGGATCTCGTTGACCTGCTGCCCGGCCGACATCGCCGCCGACAGCCGCGCAAAGTAGTCGGCGGACGCGCGGTAGGCGTCCCACCAGGGCTCGTGATAGGAGAACGACTGCGGGTGATCGCGCTTGCGCGCGCCGCGCACCGACACGTACGACAGGTGCTGGTCGAGCGTGTTGATGCCGAGCACGTACAGCCAGTCGCCGATCCGCTTCATGTCTTCGAAGCGCAGGTCCCAGCCCCCTGCTCCGTACGCCTCCGACAGCGTGCGCGCGCGCCCGAGCTGGTTGGCCACGCTCGACACCTCTTTCGCCGCCCGGACGTTCCCGAACTGCGCGTGCGTGTCCTCGGCGTACCGGTTCATCAGCGTGTCGATCCCGGGGCGCTGCTGCCAGGCGGACATGGCCATGTTGTCCGGGACCCGGAGGGTGTTTGGCCACTCGTGCTCCCAGTAGTGCCCGGTGAACTCAAGCCCGTTCCGCTCGCAGTACTCGTAGTACGGCTTCCCCCACCGCTCGATGAACTGCTCGAGGAGCACCTGGTAGTAGTTGTGGCGGACTCGCTTCCAGTCGCCGACAGCATCACGCAGGGCGGGAAGATTCGCCGTGAGGCTGTAGCCCCAGCGCCGCTCGAACGTCTCCGGCAGGCGCTCGGTCCAGGGGAGGCCGTCGGCGGGGCGGAGGTGCGGCTCATCGGTGAACACCCCCGGCACGCGCCTGCCGAACTCGCCGCCGATCTCGCGCCTGTAGGCGTCGAGCGTCACCGACAGGAATTTCTCCGTGACGCCGGGGTAGAGCAGGTCCACGTAGTACTTCCCGCCGTACCAGGGCCCGGGTGCCGCCCGGACCATGGAGGCGACCAGGTATCTCCCGGGAGGCATCTCCGATCCTTCACGGGCCTCGCCGGAAATGTCGCGGTAGAAAGTGTCGACCAACTGGAACACCGCGATGGTGCCCTCCGACCATTTCGGGAGAGAGGTCTCTTCGCGAAACGCGAGGCCTCGTCCCCGTGACTCCGGCATGGCCTCGGGGACGAAGCCGCCGGCAAACCCGGACGGGTACGAGTTCTCGTCGTAGATCCACACCTTCATGTCGAGGCGCTCGGCCTCGTTGAGCGCGAGCTTCCACAGGCGGAACCACTCGGGCGACAGGTAGGGCGTCATCAGCCCCGGGCGCGGGTGGATGAAGACCTGTCTGACCTTCTGCGCAGCAAGATCGCGCATGGTCCCAACCACCATCTCATCGGTCAGAAGATCGTTCCAGACCCAAAGCGGCGCCGAGCTGTATTGGACGGGAGGGTTGGCAAACATCGCCCTGAGCCGCGCCAGATCGTCGGGCTGCGGCCCGGCGCCCGGACCGAAGGCCAGCACCGGGAACGCGAGCGACACAACTGCGACAAGAAGGAGGAATCTGGTCGTCATGGCGTGGGCTCCTGGAGCTGCAGAGCGATGCGCGGCGGCGATTGTACCCTTAATCCGAAGCGCAGTTGCGTCGGCGCGAGGCCGTCGATGGTACGGCAAGCCCTGTGGCCGCTTGTGGTGGTTGCAGTCGGTCAACCGCCCGTGTAGCATGCCCGCGAGATCTCTGGTTGTCCGAACCATCCTCACCGTGGGAGCAACGAGATGAAGGCGATACGCACGATGGTCTTGACGATGGTCGCAGTCGCCTGGGGTTCGGCGGCGGGGCTGGCCCAGGTGCCGAAGCCGGTCGAACCCGACCTGGCGCGGCTGGCTGATGGAAAGGGCGTTCAACTGTTCAACCGGGCGCTCACGGTCGCCCGCGAGGGTGAACGCATCGTGGCACGGCTGGATGCGCGCGCGGGCGACGGCGGCGCAGTGATCGAGGGCGTGCTGGCGAGCGATGCGGTGATCGAGGTCGACTTGAAGGGCAGGGACGTGGCCCAGCAGAGCTTCCTGGGGATGGCATTTCACTTCGTCGACTGGACGACGTTCGACGCAGTGTACTTCCGGCCGTTCAACTTCCGGGCAACGGAGGCAGAGCGGCGCTCCCATTCGCTTCAGTACGTCTCCCATCCCGCCAACACGTGGCAGAAGCTGCGCGCCGAGCAGCCGGGCCGTTTCGAGAAGGCAATCGACCCTCCGCCCGACCCGAACGGCTGGTTTCACGCGCGCATCATCGTGGCCAACGCGAAGGTCGAGGTGTACGTGGACCATGCCGCGAAGCCGAGCCTGGTGGTTGACGACCTCGGCACGGCCAAGAGCGGCGGTGTCGCGCTGTTTGTGGGGAACGGATCGGATGGGGCATTCGCCAATCTGAAGATCACCCCCACCGCCCCGGCCGGCCCGCCTCCGTCCAGCACCCAGGACATCTTCCAGGCTGCGGGAACAGGCAACCTGGCGCGCGTGCGGGCGCTCGTCGAGGCTGACCCCAAGGCCGCGAACGCCCGGGACTCGTTCGACCGGACGCCGATCCACGTGGCGGTTCAGTACAACCAGCGCGCCGTGATCGACTACCTGATCTCCAAAGGCGCCGACATCAACGCCGCCGCCAGGCACTCCGGGACGCCGCTTGACGGCCCCTATGAAGCCGGGAATCAGCCGATGATCGAGTGGTTGGAGGAGCGGGGCGCGCGTGTCACGCCAATTCGGTTCGACGTGTTCGAGTTGACGCCCGCCATCCACCGCGTGGCCTTCCCCTGGGGCATGATGAACAACGTGCTGGTCTTCTCGGGAACCGACGGCGCGGTCGTCGTGGACACGGGGTTCTCGACGCGCGCGGTGGGTGAGCTGAAGAAGACGATTGACTCTTTCTCGAAGCCCGGCGCGCGCTGGGTGATCAACTCGCACGGCCATGGCGATCACGTGGCGGGCAATGCCATCGCGCCATCCGCGGGCGCCATCATCACCGCCGCCACGCTGAAGGGCGACCTGGCGGGGTTGCCCATCACGCGTGACGGCGAGCCGCTCAAGGGGCGGTCGGGCCGGACGCTGCCCGCCCCCTGCACGCTGCACGCAGGCGGCGTCGATATCAACCTGATTCCACGGCCAGGCCTCCACTCGGACGCCGATCTGATCGTGTACTTCCCGAGAGAATCCGTGGCCGACATGGGCGATCTGCTTCTCTCCGAGAGCATGCCTGCCGTGGACGATGTGGCTGGCTACATGGCGTTCCTCGAGGACGTGCTCGACGTGTTCCCGGAGAACACGACGTTTGTCAGCGGTCACGGCCGCGATCTGACCGCATCCGGCGTCAGGGCCTACCGTGACGCGCTGAATGCGATGATCGGGATCATCCGCACGAACCTCGCCGCCGGCCGGACGGTGGATCAGATGGTGCAGGACGACGTGCTCAAAGCCTACAAGGCTCAGTACTCGCTGCTGATGTTCCTGACGCCTGACAGGTTCATCCCGCGCGTGGTGGCCGCTCTGCAGAAGGGGACGCTTAAGTAGGGGCTGGCGGTTCGGGGCTGGGGATCGGGGACTGGGGGCTGAGGACTAGGGAGGAGCAGATGAGCAACGACGTCACCGACCCCATGTCGGTTGACAGCGCCTTCGACCGAGCGGTCGCCGCCGTTCGCGCCGGCGACACGCCGGCGAGGCAGGCCAAGAAGCTGTACGACCTGCTCACGGAGGACGAGCGCCTGGGCCTTCTGGACGGCGACACGCCCTTCTGGGAGGGCATGGCGTCGATGATGACGGAAGGCTACAACCGCCGCCCCTATGTGCACGGGGCGGTCGACCGGCTCGGCATTCCCGGCACGCGCTTCGTGGACGGCCCTCGCGGCTGCGTCGCGGGCAACGGCACCGCGTTCCCCGTGTCGATGGCCCGCGGCGCGACCTGGGACACGGAGCTGGAGGAGAGGGTCGGCGCGGTCATCGGGCGCGAGATCCGGGCCCAGGGCGGCAACTTCTTCGGCGGCGTCTGCATCAACCTGCCCCGCCACCCCGCCTGGGGACGCGCGCAGGAGACCTACGGCGACGATCCGTACCACCTCGGCGAGCTCGGCGCGGCGCTGACGAGGGGGGCGCAGAAGTACGTCATGGCGTGCGCCAAGCACTACGCGCTCAACTCCATGGAGAACGCCCGATTCACCGTCGACGTCACCATAGACGAGGCCACGCTGCACGACATCTACCTGCCGCACTTCAAGCGCGCGGCCGACGAAGGCGTGGCCGCGATCATGTCCTCCTACAACTCGGTCAACGGCGAGTGGGCCGGGCAGAACGAGTACCTGCTCACGGAGGTCCTGCGGAGCCAGTGGGGCTGGGGCGGCGTCACCGTCAGCGACTTCATCTGGGGCATGCGCGACGGCGCCAAAGCCTTGAACTCCGGCCTGGACCTCGAGGAGCCCTTCGCGCAGCAGCGCGCGACGCACCTGCGGCTTCAGCTCGCCTCGGGCGAGACCTCCTGGGACAAGGTCGAGCGCGCGGGCGTGCGTCTCATCGCCGCCCAGCTGCGCTCGTACGCGAGCCGCGCCCAGGGCGAGTTTCCCCAGGAGATCATGGCGAACGACGAGGCCCGTGCCCTCGCGCGCACCGTCGCAGGCCGCTCGATGGTCCTGCTCAAGAACGACGTCGTCGAGGGCGCCCCTATTCTGCCGCTCGCGCCCGGCGAGATCAGGTCCATCGCGGTCATCGGCCGCCTGGCGAACGCGCCGAACATGGGCGACCACGGCTCCTCGGACGTCCGTGCCCCGAGCCACAGCACCCCGGTCGACGGCATCACCGCCGCCTTCCCAGGCGCCCGGATCACCGTGGTCACAGACGACGATTGCGCTTCGGCCGCCGCTGCCGCGCGCGACGCCCAGGTCGCGATCGTGATCGCAGGTTTTGACGCCCGCGACGAGGGCGAGTACGTCGGCCCGGACACGGTGACGAGGCCCGAACTCCTCGCGACCTTTCCCCCTCGGCCTGAGCTGGCGGCAGCAGGCGCGCCCCTCGGAGGGAGAGCTGCCGCCGCCGAGGCCGGTCCCGCCACCATGATGGCCTTCGAGTACGGCGGCGACCGCGCCCGTCTCACGCTGCGCCCGGTGGACGAGGAGATCATCCGGGCCGTCGCAGCCGCGAACCGGCGCACCATCGTCTGCCTGGTCGCGGCGGGCGCGGTCCTGACCGAGGCGTGGCGCCACGAGGTTCCCGCGATCCTCATGATGTGGTACGCGGGCATGGAAGGCGGCCGCGCGCTCGCCGACGTCCTGACCGGGGCACAGAACCCCTCGGGGCGCCTGCCGTTCTCGATCCCCACCTCGGCGGAGCACCTGCCGTTCTTCGACCGCTCAGCCACCCGGATCACCTACGACCGGTTCCACGGCCAACGGTTGCTCGACAGGCTCGGCGTCGCGCCGGCTTTTCCGCACGGGTTCGGCCTGGCGTACACAACCTTCTCGATCGACGAGGTCACCGTGGGCGCGCCGGGCGAAGCCGGGGTGCGCCTGGCCGTGAGGGTTGCCAACACCGGGGACCGGGATGGGCGCCACGTCGTGCAGGTCTACGGGCGGCGAGGCGATGGTCCCTACGCGGGTGAACTCATGCTCGTCGGCTTCAGCGGGGTCGACGTGCCCGCTCATCAGTCGACGACCGTCGACGTTGTTGTGTCCTTCACGCCGCTTGCACAGTGGGATCCGAAGGTGAGGAGGCGGGTGCTGCCTGCCGCGGCGGAGATTACGCTCGAGGTGGGCTCGTACGCACACGATCCGGCCGCAATCGCCGTGCGCGTCCGGCCTGCAACGCCGCAGCGCCGTTGACGCCTCGAGGCTGAGACGCCTCGAGCCAGCGAAAAGACAGAGGACCCGGCGGCCCCAAGGCCGCCGGGTCCTTGAACCTGCTCGCGACTGTCCACTCGCTACGCGCAACTACCTGACTAGAATTCGTACCTGATCCCGAATCGCCACCGCCGCGACTGCGGAATCGCGGTCACCCTGCCCCACTCGCTGCCGATGTTCGCGTCCGTCGGCGCGGACGTGTTGAAGACGTTGAAGCCGTCGACGATGATGTGCAGCGTATCCGTCCGCACCTTGAACGTCTTGTCGAGATGCAGATCGAGCAGACCCTGCGCCGGCAGATAGGTCGGGGTGGAAACCCCGACGATCTGACCTGCCGGGCCGACCACGCCGGTCTCGCCCGGCGCACTCCACTGGGAGAGCTGTGGAATGGACTCCAGCTCCCACAGCGGCCGGCCACTGGCGACCCGCAGCCGGGCGCCCACGTCGAAGTCCACTTTCGGAATCATGTACGAGCCGGACAGCTTGAACTCGTACTTCGGCGTGAAGGGCAGCGGACCTTCCATGTTGTTGATCGTCTGGTTGAGAGAGCTCATCCAGTTGTCGTCCCAGAACATCGGACCCTCGACGTTGACGTCCTGCCGGAGCGAGCGGCGGGCCATGCCGGCCGAGTTCGAGTACAGGAACGACCCCAGCATCTGCCATCGGTCCGAATACCGCTTGCTGAGGACGAACTGAAGACCCTGGTAGTGGCGGTATGGTTTGATGCCGTCGTACGCCGCCATGTTCTGAACTCTAAAGGTAGTGTTGTCGTTTATCCATTGGATGTCTCCCGCGAAGTCGACCACGCCATCCCCGTTGTAATCCTTCAGGACCACGCTGTAGAGCATCACTTGCTGACCGGAGAGTGTCGTGAAAGGAATGCGCTCGTACTCCCACTCCTGGCCCGTCTCCCGGTTGATGGGGACATTGGCGAACATGTTCCCGGCGCGCTTGTAGATGTACGACACGCTGACGGACATGTTCCTGGCGACCTCCCGCTCCAGGTTCAGCGAGATCTCGTCGGTGAACTGATCCTTCAGGTTGGGCGCCACATTGAGCGTCCACGACTGGTCGATCGTCCGGGCCTCTTCGCTGATCGGCTGGCTGTTACTCGCCCAGCGCGCCGCGTCGCGCGTCTCCTGCGGGTCGATGAAGCCGTCGCCGTTTGCGTCGGCTATCTCCCACGGTACCTCGAAATTCTGGACCAGACGGTTGTCCGTGGGCACGTCCGGGCCGAAGCGTCTCAGATACTCGATGGTGAGCGGCGCGTAGTACCGCCCGTACGCGGCTCGAGCTACGGTCTTGCCGTCCTCGGTAAGCGCATAGGACACGCCGAGGCGGGGCGACCACGTCTTGAAGTCGAAGATGTTTTCGGTAGCCGCCCGGGTGCTGAGCTCGGTCAGAGTGCTCAAGTCGGGCGTGGTGAGGTAGTCAAAGACCTTCCCCTGCTCGTATTTCGTCGTCATGTGGTCGAAGCGCAGGCCGAGCGTGAGGGTCAGGCGCTTGGTCGGTGACCACTTATCGTCGATGAACACCCCGGCGGTGTCGGCGCTGCGGACCGTGAGGAACGGGTTGATGGTGTCCTTGTAGTTGTAGAATTGGAGCCCCGCATCGTAATAGGGGTATCCTCGCATCGCGTCGACGGGATACATGCCCGGCTGGTCCCCATAGACCCACCGCGTCGGATACATGAAGTTCGCGTAGTTCTGGAAGTAGCCCTCCTGCCGGTTGCCGCGACCCTTCGTGTACTGCACGCCGAACTTGAGGTCGTGGGTTCCCAGGAACCCCTCGGTGTAGTGCGACATGTCTGCCTGGATCGTCTGACGGCTGGCTTTCTGGGTGTCGATGTAAGGGAACGCGCCGTTCAGACCGTAATCGGCCCACTTCCACCAGTTGATGTACCCGGGATGATCCGGGCGGTCGGTGGGCAGGTACGGTGTGTCGTTCTTCCAGAAGCCGAGGAACTTCGCACTCACCACGTTCCTGCCGCTCGGCGCCCATTGCCACTGCGCGGCGACCGTATTGTTCACGGGCTTGGTCCCGTAGGTCATCGTGGTATCCCACCCGGGTTGCACACCCCAGCTCAGCCCGCTCGCGTCGTTGTTCTCGTAGTGATACGCGCCCCAGACGAGGTGGTTCTTGGCCGGGATGAAGGAGACCTTCCCGTCGACATAGCGATCCAACGACTTGTTCAGCAGCGGCCAGGCCGGGGGATAGGTTTCGGACTTCTTGTAGTCGAACGCCGCGAAGAACCAGATCCTGTCCTTCTTGATCGGGCCGCCGATGGTGACGCTCGGCTCCCAGTTCTGCTTCGAATCGTTCGCCATCACCACGCCTTCGGGCATGTACAGCCACGACGCGCCGACATCAGCGCCCGGCGCCGGCTGGTTGTTCGCGGGGGATCCGAGCTGCGAGTAGAACGCGCCGCTGCCGTGGAACGCGTTGCTGCCGGATTTGGTCACGACGTCCACGGCAACGCCCGAGTAGCTGCCGTACTCGGCCTTCGATCCCAAGGCCACGATCCGGACCTGATCGACCGCGTCGTAGTTGACGTTGACGAGCGTCCCGAACGAGCTGGCCTCCGGGTTGGTGGCGTTGACGCCGTTGATGAGGAACACGTTCTCGTTGGTGGGGCTGCCATAGGCCGTCGGGCTTGCGAGCGAATTCGAACTCGCCGAGCTGAACATGCCGGGCGTGGTCAACGCCAGGTCGTAGAACGCGTCCCGGCTCGTCGGCAACCTGGCGATGAGATCCTGATCGATCTGGGCGTCGACGGTCGCAGCCTTGACGTCGACCCGTGGGCTTAGCGCGGTCACCGTGACGGTCTCGGTCAACGCTCCCACCGGCAGGACGAAATCGAGCGTGACCGTCTTGTCGGCCGAGACCTCGACGTCCTCCTGCACGATCGTCTTGAAGCCCGACATCGATGCGCTGACCGTGTAGCGTCCGATCGGCAGGTTGAGGAACATGTACGTGCCGGTCCCCGAGGTGACGGTCGCCTTCTTGCCGCCGAGCATCGCCGGGCTCGAGATTTCCACGGTTGCCCCGGGCATGACGAGCTTGTCTTCGCCGGCGACCGTGCCGGTGATCTTCCCCTCGTGGATGGCCTGAGCCCGAACGGCCGTCGCCGAGGCTGCGAGGCAGAACAGCAAGCAGCACGCGACGGCGAAGAGTCTTCTGCCTGAGTGCATGAGCACCTCCGTCCTGAACGACTGAAGGGTTCTTGACGCCGACCGGCCCGACGCGGTGCACACGGACGCTATGAAGGAGGGCGATTCCCGGGGGGCGAGAAGTCTATACGCCTCCCGCGGGATTGTGTCAAGGGCCCAATCAGGGCCGAGTCTCGCGCCGACTCGCCTGAAGGGCCCACTCGCGGAGCGGCGTGCGCGGCGTACAATGGCCTCGTCATGAGGTTTCGGCGCGTTCCGGTCATCGCGTTAGCGGTTGCCTCTGTGGCGCTCGTGCTCTTGGCGCTGACGATGCACAACCGTCGAGTTGGCGATCCGAGACAGGGTCTGCGACGGGCGTGGGTGAGCAAGGGGGCGGAACGACCGAACGTCGTCCTGATTACCCTCGACACGACCCGGGCGGACCACCTGGGCTGCTACGGCGACGCCGAGGCCAGGACGCCGGCCATTGATGAGCTTGCACAGCGCGGCGTCCTGTTCTCCCAGGCCGCCTCGCCCGCACCCCTGACGCAGCCGGCGCACTGCTCGATCATGACCGGCTTCTACCCGGCGTACCACGGCGTCCGCCTGAACGGCGTCACGGCCCTCGGCCAGGGACAGACGACGCTCGCAGAGGTGTTTTCGGGACAGGGTTATCAGACCGGCGCATTCATCGGGGCGTTCGTGCTGGATGGACGCTGGGGCCTCAACCAGGGCTTCGGCGTCTACGACGACCACTTCGACATGAAGAAGTTCAAGCACCTGGACCTGGCAGGAACTCAAAGGCCCGGCAACGAGGTGATGGACGCGGCCCTCACCTGGCTCGACCTCCACAAGGACCGCCCGTTCTTCACCTGGATTCATCTGTACGACCCGCACACCCCGTACGATCCCCCGGAGCCGTTCCGGTCGCAGTTCGCGGGCCGGGGCCTGGCAGGTCTCTACGACGGAGAGATCGCGTTTGCCGATCAGCAGGTCGGTCGCCTGGTGTCCTGGCTGCAGGCCGCCGGCCTGGAGCAGCACACGGTCGTCGCGGTCGTCGGCGATCACGGCGAAGGGCTTGGGAGCCATGGCGAGGGCAACCACGGCTTCTTCGTCTACGACTACGCCGTTCGCGTGCCGTTCATCATCGCCACGCCGTTCGAGGAACTGCGGGGGGTGCACGTCGATACACAGGTGAGCCTCGTCGACGTCTTTCCGACGGTCCTCGCGCTGGCCGGCATCGACTCAAGACCCAGGGTCCACGGGCGATCGCTCGTGCCGTTGATGTTCCGCCAGGGACCGCCCGAGGAGGTCGATGCGTACAGTGAATGCCTGACGGCGAATTTGCAGTACGGCTGGAGCCCACTGCGCTCGTTGCGCTCCCAGCGGTACAAATTCATCCAGGCGCCCCGGCCCGAGCTGTACGACCTCGCCGCGGATCCGGGAGAGGCAACCAACGTCTACGACAAGCATCCCGCCATGGCAGCGGCGATGAACCGGGAACTGGAGCGTCTGGCCGAGGAGACGGGCCGGAATGCCCCGGCACCCGAGGCCGCAAATCTCGACAGGGAGACGATGCAGCGCCTCGCCGCGCTCGGATACGTCGGGACCCCAGGAGCCGCGAGCACGCCGACCGGTCCGACCACTGCGCTCGCGGATCCCAAGGACAAGTTACAGGTGTTCAGCGGCGTGCAGCGCGCCGGGGAGTTGATGACCGAGGAGGATTACGCGCAGGCAGCGCAGATGTTGGAAGCGGCAGTCCGTGAGGAGCCGAACATGCTGCAGGCCCTGCTGATGCTCGGCGGGTGCTATACGGAACTTGGGCGGCGCAAGGAGGCCAGGGCAGAGTTCGACCTGGTGCTCAAGAAGGATCCGAAGAACGTGCAGGCGCTCATCGGCATGGCGAACGTTCTGATGGAGGACGGACTGACCGAAGACGTCGTGACGCTCTCAAAACGCACGCTCTCGATCGACGAGCGCAACGCGCAGGCCTACACGCTCCTCGGCGACGTCTATATCGGCCGTCACGAGCCGTCGAAGGCGCTGCCTTATGTCGAGAAGGCCGTCGAGATCCAGCCGAAGATCACCCAGAACAGCGTGAACCTCGCCGCATGCCTGATCGAGGTCAAGGAGTTCCCGCGCGCGCAGGCCATGCTCCAGGAGATCCTCGGCACGTACCCGAAGTTCCCCGGAGCGCAGTTCAACCTCGGCGTGTTGTACGAAGAGATGCAGCGGCCCGAGGAGGCGCGGGCGGCGTACCTTGCCGAAATCGCCAATCACCCGAACGGCTTCAAGGCTCGGTTCAATCTCGGCAAGCTGCTGGCCGCGGGCGGCGACTGGCCGGGCTCGATCGAGCAGATGCGCGAGGTCATGCGACTCGCGCCGAAGCTGGCGGAAGGCTACCTGTTCCTCGCCCGCGCGCTCCTGCAGCAGTCGGAGCTCCTGCACCAGTCGGCGCCGCTTGACCAGGTGCAGGCGCTCGCGGACCAGGGGCTGACCCTCGCCAGAACGCCCGAGCTCAAGGCGCTCGGGTGGTTCCTGAAGGCCGACGTCTTCAACCGAAGGCACCAGCCGGACGAGATGAACGTCGCCTTGCGAAACGCGCGGCTGCAACTCTCGTTACAGAAGGGCGACCCTTCCACCGCGACGCCCAGACACTGATCCGGAAGCGGGCTCCCACTCAGTTCGGCAGGCCCAGGCGCGTGGCCACCAATCAGCACGTAGGTGTCGGTGTTGCGCGCGCCGCCCTGCTCCCCGTCTGCGAGCGCCCAGCGCGTCGCCGCGCTGGTGACGCCTGGCCAGCGACCGGCAGTAGAGGAGACGCCAGAGCCGCGCTCCGCCGCGAGGCTCCAGCCGGGAATCAGGACGGTGACCTGCCCCGCGAGGCCAGTTTCTTCAGCACCGCCATCTTGTCCGGTTCCTTCGCCAGATGGTCCCACGACCAGAAGATGACGCCGCGCGAAGGGGTTGCCAGCGCAGCCTTCAGCGCCTCTTCGAAATCCGCGGTGCTCATCGCGTCATCGCCGGGGTATTCGGGCCGCACCTGGATGCTGGGCAGGACGGGACACGAAGAAACGGCTCCGATGTCCTGAACCACCGAACGAATCCAGGACGCATCGCGGTGCAGCATGAGCGTGTAGCACATCGGTGAGACAAAGTCGGCCAACTGCGAGAGCGCCCTGAAGTCCTGCCCGGCCACCCTGCGGATCGCGCCGCCGAAATCGTTCGTCCGCCAGGGAACCGCGTGGAGGTTCACTAGGATGCCGGGTTTCGCCTGCCTGGCGGCCGCTTCCAAGTTCTGCACCATGGACGTGATGACGCCCGCCTTCCACCGGATCCAGCGTTCCTGCTGGTTGCGTGAAATCCAATCCGCCGCCTGCGGCGCTGTCTTGATGTCGGGCGGCAGCGTGATGCCAGTGTCCGCGCTGAACCGGGCCAGACAGTGCGGGCAATAGCAGGTGTCCGGCAGCGTCTCGGGTTTCCTGTCGGGGCCGACCATCTCCCAGTAGACGAAGTAACGGATGAAGTCGAGGCTCACCCCGTCCGGCTGAAGCCGCATGACCGCGTCGCGCAGGGCGGTGACCTTGCGTCTTCGGAACTCCTCCCGCGTCGGGCAGACAAACTCCACCCAATCCTCTTTGGCTCGTTCACCCTTGCTCGTGATCGCGTACAGATCGGGATCCGCCTTGAGGGCTTCCGGATCGAAGAAGGTGGGCTCGATCACGAACACGCGCATCTTCCGTTCCCTGGCCTGCCGTCGAAAGTCCGCGTTGCCGCACAGGGCCTCGTTCGCGAACACCGTGTTGATGCCCAGCTCCGCGAAGCGATCGACGAGCTTCCGCATGTCGCCTTTGTGCTCGTAGACCTTGATTCCGACGATCCGCTCAGCGGCCGTGGAAGCCCTGTCGGGCGGGAAGACCTCCAGAACGGTGAAGTCCACCCATATCAGCGCTTCCGTGTTGGGAACGGCCGCGAGGATGCGGCGGCCGATCTCGGCCGGGGGATCCTTCAGTCGGCTCCACCACGGGCGGTCGGACGGGTACCCGAACTGGAACGATACCGGGGCCGGGGCAAACGTCCTGCCCCACTTGGCGAACTCCTCGATCATCGCGTCGAAGGATGGGAAGATCTGACTGTCGTCGATGAACACCAGTCCGTCGCGCAGGGTGGGCGGCATCACATCCGTCTTGAAGTGTTTCAGGAACAACCGGTAGTTCGGGTTGTAGCTGCGCGCGGCCTCGAGCCACGCCCGAGCCTCCCCGTCACTCACCGGTTCCCCGCCGTCGGGGTTGGTCGACCTGTTCCACTCGACATCCACGCCCACGCCCTGGACCGATCGGTGGTGGGCGTATTGCTTCAGCACCAAGTGAATCTGTCTCTCGACCGGGGCGAACCCGGGCTCAACCTGCAGCCACACGCGGAAGCCCTTCTCGTCGAACAGGCTCAGCGCGGCCTCGTTCTCATCGTTCTCGGCACCCTCGATCAGCGGGTCGCCGGCGGGCACGGGGAACGAGAGCCTGACGCCTCTGCCGTGCAGCCGCCCGACGATCCAGATGGCTTCCGGGTGCGCGCCGGGAAAGCGCGCCGCCATTTCAGTCCCCACGCGCGCCCAATAGGCCGGGCCAGGGTCGTACTTGGGCCCGTAGGTCGAGTAGCGGAAGCCGGCGCCGAGAGATTTGCGCGGGTGAAGATCCGCCTGTCCGGCCGGCCCCGTGGCACTCGAGCGGTGCACCCAGGCGCCGATCAGCAGGACCGAAAGCAGAATCGCGGCATACCGTTCCATAGTCCCCCCTGGCCCTGATCCGTTCCGGTGAACCCAGGATCGGTCTCGGGCGGCTCGAGCCCTCCAGGCGAGCGGCGTGAACCGACGGCCTGCCTCGGCAGGTGACTTCGTTCGCCGCACCTACCAACTTCTACGATGAAGGGGCCTTGTTGTCGCGATCACTGTCGAACTTCGGCGCTTTGGAAGTACCCGTCACCTTGATGCGAAGGAACGTGCCCGCGTTTTCCTTCGCAAAGAAGGGATCCACCGGCTTCAGCACCCATCGCTTCCATCCGGTCATGGTCTCCGACACCTTCGCCTGCAGTTTCAGCGTGCCATGGAAGTCCAGCGCATCTCTTCGGAGATCATAGTTGCCCTTCAGGTCCACCCTCGCCCCCGTCACGCGGAATGACAAGGAGCGAAAGCGAAGCACCTCGTTCTCGAGTCTGAACGCGCCCTTCATTCCCGACACCACGTCGTCGATCTCTTCGCTGTTCGGTTTGCCCTGTGCACGGCGGCTCAGGCTGTCGATCTTGTTCTGGGTCGTGGAACTGAGGAACTTTCCGTGCCGCACCTCGAAACGGCCGTCCAGTTTCAGCTTTTCCCGCAGCTTGCCCACGAGTGGGGGGATGCTGATCTTCGCCTTGAGGAGGATCTGTCCCTCCATGAACGGCGTTCCTTTCATGGCCAGGCGAAGCAGGTCTTGCAGGTCGCCTTGGGGCACGGAGACATCCAGGCTGATGGTCCGCTGTGGATCGCGTTCATGCTTGATCACACCGCCGCTGGTGGTGAACTCTGTCGTGCCCAGCGTCGCTCTCACCTGCTGCAGAATCGTGTTTCCATTGGTTCCGTCTATGAGCACTTCAAACTGCGTCACCAGCGGCACCGGGTTGCCCGACATCTTGAGCCGGAAGTCCGGCACCGAGGCTTGCCCCCTCGCATGGATCGAATCTAGAGTGCCTCTAAATTGGCCCGTCGAAGTGAGAATACCCGCGATGCCGGCGAATACGCCCAGGTCCGCTTTCTCGAACGTGTAGTTCCCGGAAAGCGGCGTGTCGCCCGGTACCTCGGCGTTCCACGCGCCGAGGGTGCCAACGGAATGGATGGCACCCGGCGGTCTTGGATTCGTCAGTGCGGCATCGTACTGCATGGGCACTCCCATACCTGCCGAACTGAGGCGGAGATCGTGGATCGCGAACTCAAGCGGGGCCTTCTCTCTGTCCTTGGGCAGAATCGCCAACTTGGCATCGTGGATGGTCACATCCTTGATGAGCACCCAGGTCTGGGACCCGCTGTCCTTCTCCGGCGACGAGGTGGTACTGAGTTTCGGCCGCTCGCCCTTCGGCGGGATGCTGATCTCCACGCCTTCGAGCCAGACCGACTGAACGGTCTTGGGTATGGCGAAGAGCGTCCCGACATCGACCTCAAAACGGAACTTCTTCATGACGAACATCGGCGGCACATCCCGGCGGCCCTTGTGCCTCAGCGAGATTCCTTCTCCTTCCACGCGTGCCAGCGCGCCGCGCCCCTTGGTCAACAGCAGGCGCAACGGAGAGGTCTCCGGAAGGTGGACGCGAAGTGCGGCCAGTTCGACGTCGCTGTCGAACGCTTTGCGCAGGTATTCGACGGCCTGCTCGCGGATATAGGGTTCAAAACGTCGGGCCAGAATGGATGCAGTCACAAAGAGAGCAACGATTCCAAGCATCGTCGCGACGGCAACCCCGATCAGCCATTTCCTCTTCCTGGTCATAGTTTGCATGCGCTCCTGACACGGCCTCGCGCATCTGGGCGATCGTTCGGTCCTCAGTGCAGAACTCAAAGCCCTGGGTGCGCTTGAACAGACGCCAGAAAGAGAAACCGGGGGGCGTCGTGGCGAGATCGAGAAGATGAAACCAGCCACCGTGCCTCAGCACGCGGCGCACCTCCCCGAGCGTGGTCTCTCATGATCCCCCCACCGTCCCCACCGTCCTTCTTCACCCCGGGATCGCCCAGGGGGCAACATAGGCGTAGAGGAGGACCACGAGCCCGACGAGCGACGCGAGCACGAGGCTGTGCCAGAAGACCGCCTTCCACACGTCGGCCTCCCGGCCCTCAAGTCGGCACGCGGTCGAGGCCACGACGATGCTCTGGGCGTCGATCATCTTCCCCATGACGCCGCCGGCGGAGTTGGCCGACGCCATGAGCACGGGCGAGATGCCGATCTGCTCCGCGGTGACCTTCTGCAGGTTCCCGAAGAGGGCATTCGAGCCGGCATCGGTCCCGGTCAGCGCGACGCCCAGCCAGCCCAGGAGCGTCCCGAAGAACGGGTAGACCCAGCCCGTGCGGGTGAGCGACAGGCCCATCACGGTGTCCATGCCCGAGTACCTCGTGATGTAGGCGAGGCCGACCATGAAGCTGATGGCCAGCAGCGACGGCACGAGCTGCCGGAATGTCCGGCCAAGGAGGCGCAGTGCGCCTCCGACATTCATCCCCAGCAGCAGGGCCGCGAGAAACGCCCCGAGGAAGACGGCGGTCCCGGGCAGGGCGAAGAAGTTGAAGTCGATGGAGGCCGACTCCGGGGTCGGCACCGGGGTGACCGGCGGGGTCCGGATGACGGCGTTGTGCAGCCACGGCGTGGGGAAGGTCAGCAACGGGATCTTCAGGTGGTTGCTGAGCGCTGGCAGCGCCCACAGGAAGATGAAGACGGAGGCGAGGGCGAAGGGCGACCAGCCCTTGAGGATCGTCCAGGCGCCGTGGTCGCGCAGTTCGATCGTGCGCTCCCCTTCCCCCTCCTCCATCAGGTGCCTCGGCTTCCACAATCGGAGGAAGGCCACCGTGGCCAGCAGCGAGAAGATCGCGGCCACGATGTCGACGAGACCCGGATCGTGCTGCTGGTAGTTGGACCAGTAGAACTGCATCGCGGCGAATGCTCCCCCGCTCACGAGGAGCGCGGGCAGGACCTCGAGCGCCTTCCTCCACCCCACCATGGTGATGACGAGCCAGGCCGGGAGGATGAACGAGAAGGGGGGCAGGATCCGGCCGACCATGGCGTTCAGCTCCGGGATCGGGAGCCCGGTGACCCCGTTCAGGACTCGGACGGGGTTGCCCACGCCCCCCCACGCCACCGGCGCCGTGTTGGCGAGCAGGCACAGTGTGGCCGCCTGGAAGTGGGGGAAGCCGAGGCCGATGAGGAAGGAGCCCGCGATCGCCACCGGCGCTCCTCCGCCCCCGCAGCCCTCGAGGAAGGCCCCGAAGCAGAAGGCGATGAGGATGACCTGCAGGCGCCGGTCCGAGGAGACGCCGGCGATCGATTCCTTCATCACCTGGAACTGCCCGGTCTCGACCGCGACGTTGTAGAGGTAGATCGAGGCGATGACGATCCAGGCGATCCGGAAGAAGCCGAAGACGAAGCCGTTGACCCCGGCGGCGGCAATCATCGGCGGCGGCATGCGGAAGACGGCGGCGGCGAGCACGACGGCCATCACGAAGCCGCAGAAGGCCGAGACCCACACGCGCTTGCGCAGGACCAGCAGCACGAAGAAGAGGGTGACGACCGGGAGCGCGGACACGAGGGTGGAGAGGGGCCACCAGCCCAGGGGGTTGTAGTTCTGGTTCCAGATCACGGCGTGCTCCTGTGGCGCCAGGCCTGGGGTCCGCCGCCTCACAGCCGGTTTCAAAACCCTATCTGCCGCTTGTAGCCAGCCTAGAGCCGCCCGAACTTGGCGATCGCTTCCGTCAGAGACTTGAACCGCTCGATGAACGGGTACATCGAGTGTTCCGTGTTGTCCAGGTCCTGGGCCTTCTTCAGGATCTCCGCGGCCTTCTCGAAGGGCACGACGACCACACCGTCCTCGTCCGCGGTGATGATGTCCTTCGGCCTGACGGCCACACCCGCGCACGTCACGGGGATGTTGACGCCCGCCGCGCGGTAGTGGCCGACCGTGGTGCCCGGCGACACACCACGAGCGTAGACGGGAAACTGAATCCGCTGGATCTGCGGAAGGTCCCGGATGGAGGCGTCCACGACGGCCCCGGCAAAACCGCGGACTCTCATGGTGGTCGCCATCAGACCGCCGACGGCGCCGAAATCCAGGCCGTCCTCGAGCACGAGGACGTAGACCGAGCCCGCGGGGGAGGTGTCGATGGCCTCGATCATCCCCTGGGTCGCCGCGGCGCCCTCCTTGTGCTCCTCCTTCTTCAACAGCACCGTCACGGCAGGCCCGGCGAACTTGGTCTTGAAGACCGCCCGCATGTCGTGATGCATGTAGGCCTGTCGGCCGTACAACTGCTCGATGGCATCGGCCACCGATGCCACTTCCGTCAGGCGGAATCCTTCGATCAGCGGATCCTCGGCGGCCGGCAGGGCCCTCGCGCCGGCAAACGTCAGAGAGGTGGCGGCCAGGAGCGAGGTCAGCAGTACCGATGCCCTCATCAGAAGCCTCCCGCGGAATGTGCCTGCCTATCTTACCGCCCCGCCAGCGCGCCGGAGGCCGCGTGATCAAGCGCCTGCCGAAGCGCGAGTTGGGCCGCCTCGGCCGAACGGCCCTGTCCTCCGGGCGCCGGCGTGGGTCGACGACCGATCCGGCGTGGGGGATCGTGGGGCTGTGTAATATCATGTCGCCGCACTCGTCGGCGTGGACCTCCTCCACCAGAAAAGGGCAGTCGAGAAATGAGCCACGCATACCTCTCCCGGCGCCACTTCATGGAGCGCATCGGTCGGACGGCGCTCGTCGCTTCAGCGGCGCCCGCAGCCGGTGGCCGCCTCGCCCGGGCCGGGCGTCGGGAGGCCCCGCGCCGGGACACGCCGAAGATCTGCATGGGGATGTCCAGAATCGCCAGCGACTCCGACATGCGCCGGGTCAAGCAGCTCGGCGTGGACCACGTGCTCATGGGCGGGCCCGCGATTCCCTGGCAGGAGTCGGCCCTCCGCGAGATCTTGGACAAGTTCAAGGCCGGTGGCCTGACCGTGTGCAACATGATGATCTCAGGCTTTCCCAACACCCTCTACGGACGGCCTGGGCGGGACGAGGAGATCGCGAAGGTCAACGAGTCCATCAGTGCTGCCGGGAAGGCCGGCCTGAGGGTCGTGGAATACAACTTCTACGCGCACCGCGCCATGGAGGGCTACTACGAGGTGACCGGCCGGGCGGGTGCGGGCTATACCGGTTTCGACTACGAACGCATGAAGGGTCTTCCGCCGCTTCCCGAGGAAGGCGCGCACACGCTCGAGGAGATGTGGGCGAACATCACCTACTTCCTCAAGGCCGTGATCCCCGTCGCCGAACGGTCCGGAGTGCGGCTGGCCCTGCACCCCAACGATCCGCCGGCCCCGCTCAGCCGCGGATCGGAGCAGATCATGGGAAAGGTCGAAGGCTGGAAGCGCCTGATCGGGATCGTGAACAGCCCCGCCAACGGGATTACCTTCGACTGCGGCGTGACGCGCGAGATCGGTGACGACCCCGTGGAGGTCTGCCGCGACTTCGCCACCAGGGACCGGATCAACCACATGCACTTCCGGAACGTGCGGATGCGCGTGCCGCGCGAGAAGTACGAGGAGGTGTTCATCGACGAAGGCGACGTCGACATGTTCGCCGTGATGAGAGAGGTGGTCCGGAGCGGATACCGGTTCGCCATCTACCCCGAGCACCCGCGCGCGCTGGATTACGACCGGGAGGTCGCGCAGCCGTCGGGCGGGTTGCGCGGGTATCCCGGCGGCGGCGGATATGCCGGGGATGCATTCAACGTCGCCTACACCCGGGCGATGTTGCAGGCGGCGGTCTCGGCATCGCGGGAACTGAGGCAAGGCTAAAACCCCGCCCTACCGATGAAGGGGGCTAAACCAGGGCTAAGCCTCGCCTCGCCGATGAAGCGACGGGCTCCCGTAGGGCGACCCTTTAGGGTTGCCTCGCCCGCTTGGGCAGTGAAAAACGGCGGCGCCCGCGAGAGGGTGCGTCCAAAGGAGTCACAGCATGCGGCAGCTTCAGACTCGCAGAGAGTGGTTGCTCCAGACCTCGTCCGTCGTCTCCGGTGCGTGGCTGGCCGGGACATCGTGGCTTCGTGCAGCTGTTGCGCCGACGGCCCCGGTGGCGGTGGCGAGGTGCCTGACCTACGACCCCGCCGAACTGCTGGCGGCCATGGAGAAGATGTTCGACCGGATCGGGGGTCTGAAGAGCCTCGTCAACGGCAAGACGGTCGCCGTCAAGCTCAACCTGACCGGCGGACCCGCGAGCCGTGTGAACGGCCAGCCCGTGGGTGACACGCACTTCACGCACCCGCAGGTCATTGCCGCCACCGTGCACCTGATCGGCAGGGCCGGCGCGCGCCGGATTCGGGTGCTGGAGAGCGCGATGTCGACAGAGGGGCCGCTGGAAGAGCACATGCTGCGGGCCGGCTGGCAACCGCGTGACATCCTGGGTGCGGCCGCCAACGTCGAGTTCGAGAACACCAATTTCCTCGGCAGCGGGAAGCGGTACTCGCGGCTGAACGTGCCCAATGGCGGCCTCCTGTTCCCGGCCTACGACGTGAACCACTCCTACGAGGACTGCGACGCCTACGTGAGCCTCGCCAAGATGAAGGAGCACTCCACCGCGGGCATCACGCTTTCCATGAAGAACAACTTCGGCATCACGCCGGCGTCGATCTACGGGTCGGGCGCGGGCAAGGACGAGCCGGACGAGAGCTCCAGGTCGTCGCGCCAGATGATCCACACCGGGGCGCTGCAGCCTGCCAGGAGCGCCCCCGCCGAGAAGGACCCGAAGTCGCCGCGAGACGGCGGCTATCGCGTCCCGCGCGCCGTCGTGGACCTCGTCGCCGCCCGTCCCATCGACCTGGCCATCGTCGAGGGAATCCGCACGATGACGGGCGGCGAGGGGCCGTGGGTGCGGGAGGAGAAGACGGTGGTGAACCCGGGCGTGATCGTCGCCGGCAGGAACCCGGTGACGACCGACGCCGTGTGCATGGCCGTCATGGGCTTCGATCCGATGGCCGATCGCGGGACGCCTCCGTTCGAGACGTGCGACAGCACCATGCGCC
>Ga0316624_10000057_pt1 | contig 29158 bp, 28 predicted proteins | sample OWC_Aug_N3_C1_D5_FD_207657 | JGI IMG/M metagenome (GOLD analysis project Ga0316624, IMG submission 207657) | Wetland soil microbial communities from Old Woman Creek delta, Ohio, United States - OWC_Aug_N3_C1_D5_A | ecosystem: Environmental > Terrestrial > Soil > Wetlands | place: USA: Ohio... | reverse complement strand
CAAAGTGCTATCCGGAACACTAACGTTTATTACCGAATTAGCGCCGATCTTGCGGCTCTTGCCGATTGAGAGGTCATCAATCGTTTTACTGATGCAAAATAAAGCGCTGCGACGAAAGAGGCTGCACGCGACGGCAAGGTTATCGCTTGGTGTCGGCTGCGGCCGCATCGGCATCGGCATCGGCATCGCCATGCATGATCCTGCGCTTTTTGAACAAACCAGAAATGACCAGCCTGACGAATTGGCTATTGGTGATCAAATAACGCATGAGCAGCCGCCGTGGTTCTTGCACCAAGCGATAGAACCATTCCATCCCCAGTTTTTGGACCCATGCGGGCGCACGGGAGCGAAGTCCGGCGAGGACGTCAAAACTGCCACCGACGCCGATCGCCATGCCGACCCCCAACCGATCCCACTGTTCTTCGATAAAGAGCTCCTGCCGCGGCACGCCCATGCCAACGAACAAAATATCGGCACCGGCCGCGCGAATGCGATCAGCGCGCTCCGCCGCGTCGTCCTTCGTGAAATAGCCGTCAGCAAAGTCGATCCTCAGGGTCGGATGCCGCTCCCGCAGTCGCTGCGCCAGTTTCGCGACGATCTCCGCAGTGGCCCCCAATAGATAGATACTCTTGTCGACGTGCGCAGCACGCTCGCAAATTGCCTCGACCAGATCGACACCAGTGACGCGCTCCGGCAGTGCTTGGCCGAACCAAGGTGCGCACCAGACGATTGGCTGCCCGTCGGCGACGACGATAGCCGCATTATCAACAAAATTCTGCAGCCGCTTGTCGGCGCGCATCATCATCAAGATGGCAACATTGACGGTGCACAACCAGCCACGCGGCCCGGCGTCGACGTGCCGGAAGACGCCATCAACCGTTTGCTCCAGAGTCAATGGATCGTAGTCAGCATTCAGAAATCGGATTTTCGCCATCACAGCCACCTGTTTCTCAGAAGCATGGCGTCCACGAAGAATTTTGCGGGCCAGTTGGGGAGGCTGAGCGGGGCGTACCGTCCCCATACGGGCTGTGATCCCTTGATGCCGCCACGGATATTCAGGTCCAGCGTTCCGATATCCTGACACCCCATCACGTAGTCCAGTGCCCGGATCGCTGCCTGTCGGTACCGGTCATCTCCTGTGCGGTCCAAAAGTTTTGCCCACACGATCGAGAATTGGCAATTGCCAGTAAGGCAACAGTAACTGGCGGCAGGAGTGCCATCAATCGCGATCTGTCCTGGCAGGAAACCGTCGGCGCGAAGATGGCCCAGCGCTACATCGGCGCAGCGCTGGGCCGCGCCGATGTAGCGGTTATCATCCAGTAACTCGCCCGATTCGAGCAGGCCGCGTGTAGCATAGGCAATGGTGTGCGTGAAAGGCGCCGAACCACGTTTGAATGCGCACTCGTTGAAAAAGCCGCCGGTCTGCTGTTCCGAGACAGCCCAATCGAGGTTGGCGCGGGCGATGCGCTCCCGCTCCGCACTGTGCTCGACCTGATTCATGCGCAGCAAGGCCCACGCAGTGCGCGTGTTATAGACGTGCGGCGTATTCAGGTGCTCGTTGCGTGTCCAGCGCCCCGCTCCGTCGGCGATATTCACCAGCCAGTTGGCGGCGCGAAGAGCGCCATCCTTGAAAGCCGCATCACCGGTCTCCTCGAATGCCCGCACCAACCCAAACAGATCCTGCCCGGTATCGAAGACTATTCCATCTTCGCCATAATGAGGGTTTGCGAATGAGCCATCCTTGTTCTGCACTCTCAATAGCCACCGGCAGATACGCAAGGCACGCTCCCGATCTTCAGGCTTGCCGCGATCCCGGGCCAGGTTGAAAAACGTGGTTGCTATATATCCGGATGTTTCACGATAAGAGGGAAGCCAGCCGCCACGAACGCTATAGCCGTAGCTGACGCCATCGTCGGGGCCCTGATCGTGGGCGCGTCGAAGCCAATCTTCAGCAGCAAACAAATGCGCTGCAGGGTCTGCCTTGTGCGGCCTGATTCCAAGCAGGTCTTTTGCCGCGAGTTTGGCAAACGCCACGAACGGTGCCAATGAATATCCTTTGCTAGTCATAATTGGTTTCCAGTTTGCGTGGAACAGCCCAGATATTGGTGGATGATGTCGCGTATCCTTTCGGCGGCATGGCCGTCACCATAAGGTGAAACTCCGCGCGCCATCCGTGCGTAGTGCTCGGAATCTTCCAGCAGGCGCGATACCTCGTCGACGATTACGGAGCGCTCCGTCCCGACAATTCTTGCGGCACCCATTTCGACCGCTTCGGGGCGCTCGGTGACAGAACGCAGCACCAGCACGGGCTTTCCGAGCGCCGGCGCTTCCTCCTGGATGCCTCCGGAGTCGGTGAGGATCAGTCGCGCCTGCTGCATCGCAGCTACGAGATCCGGATAGTCGAGCGGTTCCAAAAGCGTTATCTGACGCTGCCCTCTCAGCAACCGTACCACCTCGCTACGCACATTAGGATTGGGATGCATGGGGAATAATATTTTTAGGTAGGGAAATTTGCGGCAAAGATCGAGCATCGCCTCGCAAATGTTGACGAGCGGCGCACCGAAATTCTCGCGCCGGTGTGCAGTTAGCAGGATGTCGTGATCGAATTGCGGCGTCGGTTGCGACTTCAATTTTTTCGTCGTGAAGTGCAGCGCGTCGATGACCGTATTGCCCGTGAGATGCGCCGTAGCCGCGCCAATGTGCTCGGCGAGTATGTTGTCATGGGAACGCGACGTCGGGCAGAAATGCAATTGCGCCAGCCGCCCTACGGCAACGCGATTGAATTCCTCGGGAAATGGATTGCGTGCATCAAATGTTCGCAGGCCGGCCTCGACATGGCCGAAGGGGATGTTTTGGTAGAAGCAACTCAGGGCAGCGCACATCACCGTTGTGGTGTCTCCCTGGGCCAGCACCAAGTCCGGCCTCGATTCGCTGAAGCGCGCATCCAATCCGCGCATCAGTCGTGCCGTCAATTCGGCCAGAGACTGGTTCGGGGACATCACTTGCAGATCGGCGTCGACGGTCAGCGCAAACCAGTCGATAAGAGGAAGCAACAGTTCTCGATGCTGGCCCGAACTGAGCACACTGACTGAGAACTCCGGCGTTGCGCGCAATGTCCGGATCACCGGCGCCATTTTGATGACTTCGGGACGGGTGCCGACGATGCACAAAATCTCTTTTGTCATGATCTTCTTCCTCAGCGCGATCTTCTTATGCACGCACTCTCGCTAGATGTTGAGCATCACAGTAATAACTCAATCCCGGTGCGGGATAGTTCATGTTGCGTGTATCACTTTCAGCGTTACGAGGCAGGAAACATGGCCATCGCTATATAACGAACAGATTGTTCGGATATCAAGAGTTGGCTGCGACTCCCTTTCGTATTCGTTTCGACGAAGACTCCAGAAAGAAATATGGCCGCGACCAGCCCTCAAGATAAGCAGAAGAGGTATGTTCTTAAATAAGCAAAACTATGTATTCTTAGGCGGTTAAATTCCGTAGAAAAGACTCGGGTAACGTAATTAAGTTTGTTTTTCAACTACGTAGGCGATGCAGAAAGGGCAGCAGTATCTGATTACGCGGCGGATCAGTCACCAGGTTTAGTTAGTCCGGTAAAGTTCGAGCAAAGAAGTAGCTAACGAGGTTTAAGGCGTCCAACTGGCCGCCTTTTATGTCTGTGAGAATGCCTGCCGACATTCTTGATTGGTTTTGCGCCGCAATGGACTTTTTCGGCCTTCCCAGAAAGGGATATCGCCCCATACTCAATACTGTCCCGTAGCACCTCTTCAACCAGTTCCAGCGTAATTTGATCAGACTCGGCAGCAAACCCATATACCAGCGCCTTATTACAGAGGACATTGATGCGCCTGGGAACACCATGACTAGCCTCGGCAATCTTCAGGCAAGCTTCTGGAGTGAAAAGTGGCGCAGTTCTGCCTGCGACCTCCAGCCTGTGCTGGATATAGTTCAGCGCATCATCGGCTTCAAAGGGCTTGATATGGAAATCAAATTCAATGCGTTGGCAGAATTGTTTGAGGTCAGGTCGCGCAAGCATGTCCTTCAGTTGCGGCTGGCCTACCAGCATGACTTGCAGCATTTGATTCTTATCGGCATTAATGTTTGAGAGCATGCGCAGTTTTTCCAACGCGTCGGGACTGAGATTCTGCGCCTCATCGATGATCAACAGCACAATCTTCCCGGCGCCGTACTCCTCAATCAAGAAACGCTGGAAAGCGTCAAAAAGCGCCACTTCAGACATCCCTTCGTAGGGCAGCCCTAGAGAAAGCATGACCCATTTCAACAAATCGGTCATCTCGCGGTGAGTGTTGTAAACCAGCCCCACAGTGAGGCCGGGGGCCAAGTTGTTGAGCAGATGCCTGATCAGAGTCGTTTTGCCACATCCGATCTCACCGCTGACTACAATAAACCCTGCCCGGTTTCTGATTCCGGACTCCATCATTGCGTAAGCATAAGTATGCTTGCGGCCGAAATACAGAAAATCCGGATCCGGCTGAATCGAGAAGGGGGGCTCTTTCAAACCGTAGAACGCTTCGTACATATTTCGAAATCCTGTAAACGAATAATGCAGCGAAAGTTTGAAAAATTGATGCTTAGATTCAAACGCCCAAGGTCAAGAACAACATTTGCTGGCCCATCGATGAATTCAGCTATTCATTTATATTCGATCAGGTGCGCCGTCTTTCCCGCCAGCCTGTCATAAATAAAATGCATCTGCCCCATCACCTCCGGAAATTTACCCAGCACCAGAAATAATGCATACCACCAGTTCTTCTTCGCAGACTGCTTACCGCGCAAGATAAGTCGGACGAATTGCAGCGGATAGAGCAACAGCAGAGCCATACCCCAGGACCCTAAGGAGGAAACCAAAATAACAGTAAGCATAGGAATCCCCAAACCCCAGACCCAGACGCGCCGGGATTCCCTCACCCAATGCCGTTCCGGCGGGCCGCCATGCAGATGCGCCCCCTCGGCGTAAGCGTATCCGCAACGCAGAGTCCTCTTCCACCACTGCTCAAAACGAGTCATCGCGGCATCGTGCACTGTCATTTCCTGATCAAGTCGCCAAATTTTCCAGCCAGATGCACGCAAACGCACGCATAGCTCCGGCTCTTCACCTGCAATCAAATCAGGACGAAATCCATGCGCTTCTTCAAAAGCGCCTACACGCATCAGGACATCCCCACCGCAAGCCTTCGCTTCACCTATTGGCGTATCCCATTCAATATCGCACAACATGTTATAAACTGTTTTATCAGGATAGCGCTCGCGCCGACGTCCGCAAACCGCAGCAACGCCCCGGTTAAGATCGAGAAAATTCACCGCACTTTCCAGCCATTCCGGTGAAACCTCGCAATCACCATCCACAAACTGAACATACTCCGCCTGCGGATAAAGTATTCTCATCCGCTCGAAACCTTCATTCCTGGCACGTGCGGCGGTAAACGGCACTGTCATGTCCAAAGCCACAAGATCTGCACCCACTCTACGTGCCGCATTCACCGAGTCATCCGTTGAACCTGAATCCACATAAACCAGCTGGGTAACCTGAACGATCAAAGAACCAAGACAACGCACGAGGCGGTCGCCTTCATTGCGGCCAATAATGACAGCCCCCACGCGATGTGTATCTATCATTTGGCACTAGTTCCTGTTTTATTTACTGATTGCCGTGACCCAACAGCTATCGAATTATCCGGCACATCAGCGATGTCCATTCACAGTCACTCCAAGTCGGCAGCCCAAAAACTCTAACGTGTTGGTACCGTAGCCAATTGCGTACGGAATAACATTTTCCATACGAACAAGGCACGCCGCAGACTAAAAATGATTCTTCCGAACGACCTCAATTTGACGATGTCTTTAAGAAACTGGATGGCGTCAGCAAAACTACTGAGCAGCATATGTTGCAGCACGCCGACCAAGCCGTGGTTCTTGCGAAAATACAGCAATTCGCTTTCTATCTGCAATGATTCAATCTGCTGACTCGCTGGAGAAATCTCGCCCTCATGCTTGGCACTTTCTCCCCCCAGATGCACCACTGAGGTGTACGGAAAATAGGTGACCGACCAGCCAGCACGTTTCGCGGCAAAACAGTAGTCGACTTCTTCGTAATATAGAAAATATCTAGGGTCAAAAAGCCCCACCTGATCAACGACCTCTTTTCGAATCAGAAAATAGCAGCCAGGCACCCAATCACAATCCCTGACGGAGGCGTGATCCCAGGACATATCATCGATCATCGTTGCATGTTTAAAAAAACGTCCGAGTCCCGAGCGTTGGAGGAAGATATTCCAGGGCGTGGGAAAAAATCGGCATGACGGCTGCATTTCCCCATCCCGCCCTATCAGCCTGACTCCAAGAATGCCGCATTGTGGGTGTGCATCCATGTATTCGACTGTCTTAGCGATGGTATCTGGCTCAACAAATGCATCCGTATTTAACAATAGTAAATATCGGCTGTTGATGACTGGCAGGACTTGATTATTTGCACGCCCGAAACCTACATTCTCCTTATTCTTGATCAACGTAATGTCGGGATGTTCAGTGCTTACCATTTCAGCAGAATGGTCCTTGGAAGCGTTATCGACAATGATGACTTCCATTTCGAGTTCATGCGAAGAGGAAAAAAGACAACTCAATGCCTTTTTGGTCAACTCCCTCGTATTGTAGCTAACAAGAACTACTAATATATCCGCCATAAAATTTTTTCATAAATAGTATAGAACCGGATTTAATAGCATCACTCAATCCGTGATGCATTCAGACCACTCTAATACGCAGATCCAGCTTAGGCTGCCAGAGCCCGTTGCGGAACCACAAAAGCGTTCACGGGATACAACAACCAGTTTGCGGCAGCCGCCCAGACGATGCCTGCCCCGTGAGACCCAAACATTTGCAGGTGGGAAAGAAGCTAGCTTATTGTGAAGTTGCATCAGCCTCAAAAACATCGGCAGATTGACGTAAATCTATTAAGCAAATTCTGCAAATAGGCCTCCGATTTTGTCCTACTTCAGCAAGCCAAGTTTCGTTAACTCTGGCATGTTGGCACTAGCCATCACCTATCGAAGGCTATTTACGAAAGAACAATGCTTGAGTTACTGCGACATTTTGTCTTTTGCAGACTACACCTGAAGACAGTGAGATCATCGTCTAGACTGACAACGGCTTGTGCTGATTGTTCTATCGCCGCATAATTACCCGAACCTTTTAGATCGACTCGGCAACAAACCTGACATGCCAGAAGAAATTCGATCATTAATCGTCATTCTTGTCGTTGCCACGGCGTTATTCTTTTTCGCACGCAAATCAGCATGCTCCATTACAAACGCCAACGATTTCTATAGAAGAAGAAATATTTGGTTCTTACTGACGATTGCGGCATTTGTCGGACATGATTTTTGGATATACGCATCTGTCGCTATTACGTTTCTGCTCATCTTGAATCAGCGCGAGCCCAACCCGCCTGCTCTGTTCTTTTTCATATTGTTTGTCCTGCCTGTGTCACCCATCCAAATACCCGGGATGGGCCTGATCAATTATTTTTTCGAGCTGTCCCACGCCCGTCTACTGGAACTTTTCATTTTGCTGCCCGCCTTTCTTTCAATACTACGGCGAGGCGATACCATTTCATTCGGACGCACAGGTCCTGATAAGGCATTGGCCGGTTACCTTTGCCTCACTGCCGCGTTATTTCTGCGCGATCCCAATATAACGAACGCTTCGCGCCAAGTTTTTTACCTCTTCATTGACGTCTTCCTCCCCTATTTTGTCATCAGTCGATCTCTGAAGAATTTGCCGGCATTCCGCGATACTCTAGTCAGCCTTGTATTGGCTATCATGGTCATCGCGCTACTCGCGTCATTCGAGTTTTATAAAGGTTGGTTACTGTATTCTGCGGTCTCTGAGATGCTCGGACCGACAGGCGGGATAACGGCTTACCTTCCGCGTGATGGATTGCTTAGGGCGGTCGTCACGACAGGCCAACCCATTGCTCTTGGTTATCTGATGGTAATCGGGTTGGGCATCTACATTTTTATTCAGCGTTTTATTCACCAGAAACTTGTTCGGCGAATTGGCATGGTGATACTAATTGTTGGTTTATTTGTTCCTTTGTCACGGGGGCCTTGGCTGGGTGCTGCCGCACTGTTTGTGACTTTCGTTGCCACCGGCCGCTACGCCGTACGCCGCTTTATGACTACGGCACTGGCAACAATACTGGTCTTACCTTTGGTTTCGATACTCCCGGGAGGCGAGAGGATGACCAACTTGTTGCCATTTATCGGATCGACGGACCAGGAAAACGTTGAGTATCGAGAGAAACTCATCACAAATTCGATAATCGTAATAAAGCGCAACCCTTTTTTCGGTTCTATTGATTATTCTAAGGCGCCTGAAATGGAGTCCATGCGTCAGGGCCAAGGCATCATCGACATTGTCAACTCGTACATCCAGGTGGCTTTGGATGCGGGACTGATCGGGCTTGGGTTGTTTGTTGCTTTTTTTGCCATGACGCTCTATGGCATTCGCCGCGCCCTGCATTCAATCCCGGACAAGGACAGCGAAGAACACTTGCTGGGTCGTGCCTTATTTTCTACGCAACTGGCCATCCTGCTAATCATATTTTCAGTGAGCAGCATAACCATCATTCCAATTATGTATTGGTCCGTAGCAGGAATGGGAGTTGCGTATGCGCAGATGATTCGGAAGAAGGCTGTTTGAAACTGCGAGCTTCGACCCGAATATGTTGCCACGAAATCCGTGGCATCCCCAGGAGCTAAAACATGCCGTCGGCGTTGCCTCAGTCGGCTGGTGAACCGTAGTAATACGATACCGGCTCGATTTCTGCCTTGTTAAGTATTGTGCCAATCAATTTCGCGGGGGGGATGAGACGTATGCTATCGTCGATCTCCCGCTTGGTCGACATCCCGTTGGCCACCACCATGAGGACGCAGTCGATCTGTGGCAACAGGACGCTTGCGTCATCAGCCACAAGTAAGGGAGGGAGGTCAAAGATGACGATGCGCGATTCATAGCGCTCACGTAGATCCTTGATCAGATTTTCAATCTTTCTTGAGGAGAGAGTTTCTGATGATTTCTTGACCGGCTTCCTGGCCGGCAATACAACCAGCCTGGGAATATCCGGATTGACGAGCACGTCCGGCAGTTCAGCCGTCTCATCAATCAGATCATTCATCGACTTTTCCATTGTGATTCCCAGATAAGCGCCCACCTTTGGGCGGCGCAAATCAAAGTCGACCAGCATGGCGGTCCTGTTGGTTTGATGGGCAATGCTAATGGCCAGATTGATCGCGACCACGGTTTTGCCGGACTCAGGGGTCGGCGATGTAATCGCCAAGGTACGCCAGCCATTCTCTTCCATCTTCTGCAACACATAGGTGCGCAAAAGATCAAAGGGCATACCTTTAGGGTCATTCTTGTTGACCGCAACAATGCGGTTCCTTTCCAGATGTTCCGCCCTCAGCCTGACTGTGCGTGTGTTCTCATAGCTGATGACCCCCAACTCACCATGAGCTTGGGAAGAGCGCGGCGTAGGCATTGCACCCTGACTGCCCGGACGTGACTGTGCAGGAGAGCTGGCTTTTCCCGGCTGCCGTGCTTTGACCTTTTCAATGGCCTGCTTGATGCGTTCCATTCTTTCCCCCTACGGTAATCTGGCTAAGATTTTTGTAAACAAAATATTCAGCGGCATGTACAAAAAATGTATTGCCACCATGACTGCAAGCAGCGTGATAACGGCCGCGATGAATCCCCACTTAAGCATGAGTTTTCTGCGTAGTTCCTCATCCCGGATGGAGAGATAAGGAACTACAACCAGTGGCCGGCAACCCACCACATGGGCGAGCGCTTCGGTGCCGCGGATCCGCTGGTCGATCGATTCCAAAGCCGTGACGACGCCACCCGATAAAGCCATGGCAAAAAAGAAGCCCAACACAAGTATCTTCATACGGTTTGGTTTAAAAGGCTTATCCGGCAATACCGGAGGTTCAAGCAGGGAGAATCTCTCCGATTTATTCTCGCTTTGCAGACTCTGCGCTGCACCGTCACGATCAAGACCCGGCGCCTGCTCCATCGAATGCTCAAATTGGGCAATCTTTCCTTGCAGCATCTTCTTCTGCTGCATAAGAGAATCCAGCTTGGCTTTTGCCGCATCGACTGCCATACGGGCCTTGTACGCTACCGGGCTGAAATTGTTAGCCGGAACGGCTTTGGGTTCCGGCATGCTGGATGCCTGCTCTTTGGCTGCCTGTTCCAAAGCAGCAATCCTGCTCTTGAGTGCCCTGACATCAGGATGAGATTCCGTATCGACCGCCAGAAGCTTGGTGTATTCTGCCTTGAGCGTCTGCAGCGTCTGGGATGGATTCCCGTCGCCCGTAGTACCTGGCAACGTCTGGGATGGCCCCGCAGCCACAAAAGTGCCGGGCCCGGCCTTGGCGCCAGCAAGCTGAGCTTGCAAGGTACGGAGCTCCTCGCTGGTGCTCCTGATATTCCGGTCTATGTCATATAGATCACTCTCGGCACGCGCCCGCATACTCTCATGCTGGTTCAGCTGCAAGAAGCGGCTAACGAGATCATTGGCCACCTCCAGCGCAACTTCTGGGTGCTGGTCTTCGAAAGATATTGTAAATGCAATCGTCGGTTGACCGTGCTTGCTCGTATTAGAACTGATTGATTCAACAACAACGCGGTTCCGCATCTTCTCAATCAAATCGGTGGTGCTCATGGAGCCTGCCCCCTCCTTGAACAGGCCGTATCTCTTGATCATTTGCAGCAAATTGTCTCGGGTCATTACCCGCTGCTTGATGATGTCAATTCGCTCATCAAAATCGTTTTTGATCGCACCGGGCACCGTATTGTCTGACACTAGCGGAGACTCTACCAGGATGGTTCCGGTTGAGCGATAACTCGGAGGAATGGAAAAAGCGACTGTGATTGCAGCCAGCATAGCCGCAACAAAAATTCCGATCAGATAGAGCGCGCGACGGCGCATGATCGACAAGTAGTCAGAGATCGTCAGTTCGTATTCGGTAGCCATAGTTGTGTATGTCTTTTCAGAAATCTGGATTGACGTAGCCAAAGGATATTCCCACGACATTCGAGAATGCCCCATTGCCCCCCACAAACTTATTCATCCTGTGCTGATAGTAGGCTCGCATTTTCCAGAAGAAATTGAGACCGCGCTCCATCCAGGCACCTGTGATAGTGGCTGAATTGTCAATTTGGCGAAGTGCGACGGACGGAATGTCGCTTTTCTCCAAATAGTGATAGTTACTCCTCTCCAGATCGATGCCGGCATTGCTGACTTCGCTCAGGGCGTAAATCCAGCTCACTTTCTTCTGGTTGCCTTTAACAAAACCGCCCAGACCGCTGGGAAAAACCAGCAGGCCTGCATTCAAGATCAGCTGGTTCTTTTCGCCTGTGTAATGCGCTCCAGCCAACCCTAGCGGGCCGGAATTACCCTCGCTGTCCCTGAACCTGCCCGCTTGCATGGTCCAATCGATATTTTCATCTTTCAGGTCCAGACCTAATAAGGCACTGGGAAGGCGGATGGGTGATCCACCTCCGGAGGGCACGTATCTGTCCGCCGATACCTTGATAAACGGAGTGTTACGCTCACTCAAATCATAGCTGTATCTCATACCAGCCCTCTGAAGTTCATAATCCAGGAAGTCCCCCCCCTTGTAGGTAACAGCTTCATGTGACCCATCCACGGAGAGCTTGCTTCGTTCACTCAAGGCACGGCTCCAGGTTCCTGATAGCGCACGGGACGCGCTGGTGCCATTTATACCCTGACCTGATGCGTCCACCCCCGCGTTGCGGACGGCGATCTCAATATATTTGTACGAAATACCAAACGTGTTTATTTCGCCCTCGCGCAGCCAGTCCAAGTTCAAATTTGGGCTGTCACGATTCGCGCTCAGAGCCGAGTTCGAAGAACGCTCTATCTGCAGGCCAAGCCCTGCCTTTAATTCGTTCGCACCGTCTCTCCCCGTAAGCAAGTAACCGGGTTCATACAAAATCCGCCATACTCCTCCGGGATAATTGGGGGACATGGTGGGGTTTGTGTCATACGCGGTCGTGACCTTGGAGGACACCGCACTCTGCCACGAGTCAGCCAAAACCGGCTTGGTTACGAGCATAGGGCCGGCAAGCAAAATGGGCAGCCATGAAAGTCGTAGTACGTTCAATTAATTCCCCCATTTCCTCACCAGGTCAACTAGTGTCTTTTCCGCGTCAACCTTCGGGAGGTGGCGTCACTCACTTTAGCCATCTCATGTGTCGCTTCAAAAGTAATTTCCATCATCGCAATGCACATCGGTGAACCGATAAAAACATGCCCAACACGCTCACGGCACCACAAGGGTATCGCCTGCCTTGAGCTGTATGTTGGTCGATATGTTCTTGCCCGACATGATGTCCCCATAATTTACCGGCAAGATTTCTTGGCCATGCGGATTGGCACGAATGACCTTGATGCCACTTTCATCGGCAAACTTGTCGAGTCCACCCACCATGCTGATGGCTTGAAGCACGGTAATGGGGCCATTGATGACCACTGGTCCTGAGTGCAGAACCTTTCCGGTGACGTAGGCGCGATTCCCATCTATCCCAACGATCACCACCGTAACAATAGGCTCGGCGATGTATTTTTTCAGCTTTGTGGCAATACTCTGCTCGGCTTCCGTCGTGCTGAGGCCTGACACTTCAACACGTCCGATCAGGGGAAAGGTGACGCTACCGTCGGGTAAAACTATGACCTGTCTTTGCAGCGTATCCTGACGCCAGACAGAGATAAGCACGTTATCCCCCGGGCGCATTCGATAGACATCAGGACTATCCTGCGCAAATGCCTGCCCCATATTCATGCATGCCCATAGCATGGAAAGTACAAAGAATATTTTTCTGCTCATTTTTTAGCCCCTTATCAATGCTGACAAATCGTCCAATCAGCCAAATTTAAATTCGTTTCGATCCTCATGATTTAACGTTTTCAGCACACTTGCTGCCTTCAATTCGCTCGGCAGGTCATGCGATATTGCGAAAAGCGGTATTCTTTATCGCCCCCGCGCATCGCCCCAGCGCAGTTGCGTACGGTCATCGCCGATGTAATAGGTATCGCCAGTACGGTGTTCGACACAATAATTTGGTGCAACGATAGTTTCCTCAAACGTTGCATCAGCACTGATGCGCGTGTATTCCAGCAGCACACTGCGGATGACACGGGCATTCTTGCCGATATACGATCCACGAGTGATCCAGGTCGGGCCGATGATTTCTGCACCCGCTTCAATGCACACACCAGAGTCGACATAAACTGGTCCTTTGATGTTCACGTGATCCCAGTCGATGCGGGTGTTGAGACCCACCCACACACCGGGTCTGACTTCCTTTCCCGGCATCTTCATTTGCGCGATTTCACCGTTCAGCACTCGCTGCAATACCACCCAGTAGTCCTGCACCTGGCCGATATCGATCCAGTTGAAGAAGCGTTGTTGTGCATAAAAAGGCATGTTGTTTTCCGCGAGCATTGGAAACAGATGGCTACCGATATCGAACACCCGCCCCGGAGGGATGAGGTTGATCGCTTCGGGTTCAAAAATATAGATGCCGGTGCTGGCGTAATTGGAGCGCGCTTCTTCCGGCTTGGGTTTTTCCTGAAATGCGATGATGCGGCCCTCTTTGTCGGTCTCGACTATGCCGTAGTTGCTGACCTCCGAATTCGGAACCTCCAGGGTGATGATGCTTGCCATCGCCTTCTTGGCTTTATGCTCAAACACAGCGGCCTCGATGTCGAGGTCGATCAGCGCGTCACCGCAGAGTACGATAGTGGTGGTATCGAAGAAGCCGCCGAAATCCTGAATCTTGCGCATGCCACCGGCAGAGCCCATCGCTTTCGGAGTGATCTCGCCGTACTCGTATTTGCCTTCGAATGAATAGCCGATGTCCACCCCCCAGCGACTGCCATTACCAAAGTGGTTTTCGATCTTGTAGTGTTTGTAGGCGACGTTGACCATAATCTCATCAACACCGTATCGCGCCAGATGCTCGATCAAATATTCCATCACTGGCTTGCCGAGAATGGGGATCATGGGCTTAGGAAGATGCTGCGTGAGCGGCCTTACCCGTGTGCCTTGCCCTGCCGCAAGAATCATTCCTTTGATTTTTTCCATTTTTATCCTCACCTGGTCCGACAACAATTCATCTTCAAGATACCGTTCAGCCAATGACACCTCATGCGATGTTTCACACTCGCTGATAGAAATGCAGACGTTTTTTTCTAGTAAGCATTTTTTCCAACGAAGCCATGAATTACCGTCAAAAATACAATTTTCAAATCAAACCACAGCGTCCAGTTCTGGATATATTCCATATCGAACTCAACGCGCTTCTTCATCTTATCCAGGGTGTCTGTTTCTCCCCGCCAGCCATTGACTTGCGCCCAACCGGTGATCCCCGGCTTCACTTTGTGACGCAGCATGTATCCCTTGATCAACTGACGGTACTGCTCGTTATGCGTCACAGCATGCGGACGAGGTCCAACGACAGACATGGAGCCCTGCAAAACATTAATGAATTGTGGCAATTCATCCAGCGAGGTTTTGCGCAGAAAAGCCCCCAGGGAAGTGACCCGTTTATCACCTTTTGTTGCCTGCAATATATTTGCCCCATCCTCACAGACCGTCATGGACCGAAACTTCCACACTTCCACCTCGGATCCGTTCAAGCCATAGCGCCGTTGTTTGAACAATATCGGGCCAACCGAGGTGGCCTTTACTGCCAGCGCAATTCCTAGCATCAGCGGTGAAATCAACAGCAGTATCAAACTGCTTAATACAATGTCCTCTACCCTTTTCAGCAAACCAAACAATCCAAAAAATGGCGTTTCATGAACGCTCAACATTGGCATGCCGCCAAAATCGATCCAGCGCGCATTCACCAACACCGAAGTAAATGAGTCGGGAACTACAAAGACCGAAGCCGTCGTATCCGCTAATTGGCTGACAACCTCCTCAATCACGCTACCTCTTGAAAACGGCAAGGCAATATAGACAGAGTCGATCTCTCCTGATCGCGCTTGCTGAAGCAAGGCGTCTATCGGATTTACGGAATAAGTTTCACCGTCAACTTCCACGGAAGGGGTCTTAGGGTGACGCACATCAAAGAAACCCTTGACCACCAGACCTGCCCATGGCGTGGTTTCAAAATGCCTGATCAGCCTGCGACCGATGGCATTATTTCCAATGATTGCAACCGAGTGCGTATTCGCGCCATTACGGCGCACCTGGTTTAGCACCGCGCGTATTGAAATGCGCAAAGCCCCCAACACTAGCGGAATGGCAACAAACCAGACCATCATGACCAATCTGGAAAGTGTCCCTGATGTTTTTGTCACGAAAGCCAGCATCAGGAGCGAGGCGACCACCATCGCCCAGACCGAAATAAGCGCGCGAATCTCGTGATGCTGCGGGCTGGTGCGCCAGGATTTGTACAAGCCGTACATTTCGGCATAGATTAGAAACATGAACACCGCCAATGTCGCCGCCAACAATTGCTCGGTGTGCCAATGTCCACCATGCAAATGGTTCGCGGCAAAGTAAACGCCGGTAATCAGCAGCCCATCCACCAGGCGCTGGATGAAGGTGATATGGGCGGAATACGAGCGAAGCAATCCGTGTTCAGAAGGCTTCCTTGAACTGCTCCTGCGATCTATCCTGATGGCCTGCCGAATTACGTCGTCTTCGCTGGAATCGGTTTCGTAAATCGTTTTCGGGCAAGGAATCGGGGTAATCGATTCAGGATTCAAGCGCTCCGCGTCAATGGCTGGCTGATCCGAATGATTTGCAGTCGATGCAAACCGACCGGATACAATTGGCTTTCCGGGCAATCGCCCATCTGTTAATGCATAGGAACCGAATTCAGTTTCGCTACGCATCGCGACACCCCAGACCGGGACAGGGCATGGTCATCGCCGTGAACAGAATACAGATCGGTCGCATCATAATAACCTCCTCGTTAGAGGTGCAGATGCCGCCACTTCACTCTTCAGCAAGGCAGCGTCAGCAGGCTGCCCCCAAATCAGCAGCCGGATGAGCACTGCCTGCCACGCCCATTCGATTAGGTAACCATGCGTGCATTCTTGTCTTGATCTGTTCGCGCAGCAATGGGGCAAACTATGTAAGTGCGATACAGCAATGGCTTAAGGCCATGCGGGGCCACAGCATGGGGCGCGTTAGGACTCAATCGGGTGTAAAGGCCTGCGCGCAAAAAGGAAGGCATCAAAAAAATGCTTTTTCCCTGAGAAGTCCCTGCAGGTACAGTCCATAGCCGTTCTTGGCCAAGGGCTGCGCCAATTTTTCGAGCTGCGCAGCGTCAATCCATTGCTGCTTGTAGGCAATCTCTTCCGGACAGGCCACCTTGAGGCCCTGGCGGTGTTCAATGGTTGCAATGAAGCTGCTGGCCTCGTTCATGCTTTCGTGCGTTCCTGTGTCCAGCCAGGCGTAACCGCGCCCCATGATCTCCACATTGAGCTTGCCTTGCTCCAGATACAAACGGTTAAGGTCAGTTATTTCCAACTCTCCGCGCGGTGAAGGCTTGAGAGCTTTTGCCAGATCGACCACTTGTCGGTCGTAGAAATACAGGCCAGTCAAGGCATAGTTAGATTTTGGCTGCTTGGGTTTTTCCTCCAGCGACAGCACTTTGCCGATTGCATCAAACTCGGCTACGCCGTAACGCTGGGGGTCATGCACGTGGTAGGCAAATATACTTGCCCCTTCGTTGCGAGCCATAGCATGGCCTAACAGGTGGGGGAAATCGTGGCCGTAGAAGATGTTGTCACCCAGCACCAGGGCTGACAGATCGTCTCCAATGAAGGATTCGCCTATGATGAAAGCCTGGGCAAGCCCATCTGGGCTGGGTTGCACAGCGTATTGCAGCTCGATACCCCACTCGCTGCCGTCGCCGAGCAACTGATCAAAACGCGGTGTGTCCTGAGGTGTGGAGATAACAAGAATATCGCGGATACCTGCCAGCATGAGTGTACTGAGCGGGTAGTAGATCATCGGTTTGTCGTAAATGGGCAGCAGTTGTTTGGATACCGCCTTGGTCACAGGATAGAGCCGGGTGCCGGAACCTCCCGCGAGGATGATGCCTTTGCGCTTGGTCATGATTTCGAGACGCTGGTGATCTGTAATGACAAGGCCATGTTTCAATCCTCCAGTAATGAAGCTGAGCCCGACTGACTGCCACTGCAAATACGAATAAATAGACCCGCCCGGTGTTCGTGTTGTCACACATTCACTCGCCCGCGCAATCGCGATCAGGCGCTAATGAGGAATTGCGCCCGGCGTACGGCTCCGGGCGGCGGCAAGAACCGAAACGAGTTCACGCGCAGCGCGAAGCCTTCCGACCGAGTTCAGGTGGCCGCCATCGTCGGTGTACGCCGGCACCAATGCCGGCGTGACGCGGCCATTCCATTCCACCGTCACAACGCCACCGTCCGGAGTGGTCGATTCGACGCGAGCCAGGTCAAAGACCGGCTCGCGCCCCTGGTATGTCTGTCGCAGGATGGCGTTGTATTCCTCGCGGCGCACGTTCTCAATGGCGCCATCGGGAGCGCGTCCGAGCAGGCGCCTGATGGACGCCTTCATCCCGCCCTTGACTTCCATAAGGGGCACCGTCACGTGCACGAACGTCGTGCCGGGATTCTCCGCCCGCAGCCTATTGATAGAGGCACGGTAGCGTGAGAAGAGCGCTTTCACATCTGTGTCCGCATTGATGTCTACAAAGCAGAACTTCAGCAGGGCGATATCGATACCGGCGGGGTGTTGACTGAAGGCCTGTTCGAAACTTTGCAGCTTCAAAAGCGGCTCGCCGTTTTTTTCAACAAATGCATGCCCGAAGGTTGCTGGCGGTACGTTGCCTGCCTTTGGCGTTTCGACAATGTGGACAGGGACTGCGGCCATTTGGGAGAGCTGCCTGATGCCATCCAGCAGATTTTCGCCGACTGACTGGTGGCCGAAAAATATCCGCTGGTGTGCGATTTGCTCAAGTTCCGCGTGAAGGGTCGCATCAAACTCGGCGGCAGCAGCGGTCGCATTAGCGGTGGCAACCGCCACGGCGAGCAGCGTACTCGTCACGATCCGTACTCCTGACATTGCAACCTCCCCTCCCCCTCGCGGATCCAACTGGCCTGCATGTCTCCGCAGTCAATTTGCGGCCGGCGCAACCTCGACTTCAACACCGGATTTGCGTTTGACGTAATCCGCAATGCGCTCAATGGAGTCAAGGTTTTCCGGCAACATTTCATTATCCTCAACCGTGACGCCGAAGGTTTCCTCGATGAACAGGATGACCTCCAGTACCCCGGTCGAATCGATGATGCCGTTATCGAGCAGGGATGCCTCGTCCGAAAGCGATGCCTGATCAGCTATGTAGAAGTTCGATGTCACGAAAGTGCGGATCTGTTCTTTGATTCCCATAGCGCTTCTCCAGTTAATGTCAGTTCTACTTGTATTCAGCGCGACGCTCTTCGCCGATTCCTGCCCAGGACGTGCAGCAATGAAAATTCCGGATGCAATAGTCGCTTATATGATGTGACAAGCAACTACAGTCTTCACTGTAATTTGGGGGGGGATTACTACTCCATCGGCTTTTTCTGACCGATGTTCTGATATAACAAAAGCATGCATTCAACGAACTGCAAATCTGAGGTGAATGAAATGCGTGTCAGGACCACCGGCAAGCGATTATTCGATTCTCTACTGCGCATCATCCGGAAGGGCGGCGATGCGTATGTTTGTGTTCGCCCAGTGGTTATACGCCGCTATTCCAGTCTCCGCGAGTGGCCGTTGCACCGTTGTTCAGATCACGAGGCGGGGCTGTGAGTTCTCTGCCAACTGCTACTTCCCAAATCATGAAGGTTCCTGTTGGGGAATCGAAGATCGGGGATAAACCTTCTGCTCATGATGCGCCGCTGCCCAGGGGCGATCGCAACGAGAATCCGGGCGACATCGGGTTGCTTGCCTTGCTGCTGGAGGATTTCCGGAATCACGATAGTAACCTGCTCGAACCCGGTTTCTGGGCGGTTGCGATTCACCGCTTCGGCAACGCCCGCATGGCAGTAAGGTTCAAGTTGCTGCGTGCGCCTTTAACGGTTGTCTACCGGTTCATGCACACGGCAATGATCTGGTTGTGGGGGATCGATCTCCCTTACACCACCAAGCTCGGCCGGCGGGTGCGTATCTGGCACCACGGGGGAATATGGATCGGCGCACGCTCCATTGGTGACGACGTTCATATCCGGCACAACACGACGTTCGGCATATTGAGCCGGCAAGACCTGAACGGCAAGCCGATCATCGGCAACCGGGTGGAAGTGGGCCTCGGTTCGTCCATTCTGGGTCCCGTCACGGTGGGTGACGACTGCGTCATCGGTCCAAACTCGGTCGTAATCCGCGACCTGCCGCCAGGCTCGGTGGTGATGGGAGTGCCAGCCCGGCAGACCGCACTCCGGAATGAAGCGGCACCGGTGATCGTGCCAGGGCCGGAGCGCCCGGCATCAGGAAAAGAGGGTCATGGCTGACACTCATCGGTAAGGCATCAAGGTCGATGCCATTGGTGGAAAGTAAATTTCTTCGTAGACGAGCTAGATGATTTTGCGTGGTCCATTAAAAGGAAGCAGCCATGATTCTAGTTACCGGGGGTACCGGCTATATCGGGTCGCATACCGCTGTCGAGTTGATGCTGGCCGGGTTTGAGGTCCTGATTGCCGATAATCTCTGCAACAGCAAGACCTCGGTACTGGGCCGCATCGAGCATATCGCAGGACGCAGGCCAGCGTTCGTGAAGGCCGACGTCCGCGATCGCGAATCGTTGCGCCTTCTTTTTGCCAGCCATCGCATCGATGCCGTCATCCATTTTGCCGGCCTGAAGGCGGTTGGGGAATCAACGGCTCACCCACTGCGTTATTACGACAATAATGTCCACGGCAGTATGGTGCTGTTTGAGACGATGGCGGAGGCCGGAGTAAAGACCCTGGTCTTTTCTTCTTCAGCGACTGTTTATGGCGTCCCCCATGCGCTGCCGATGCGCGAGGACTTTCCGCTTTCGGCGGCAAATCCATACGGGCGCTCCAAGGTGATGGTGGAAGAAATCCTGCGTGACCTTGCTAGTGCAGATGCTTCGTGGCGCGTCGCATTGCTGCGTTACTTCAACCCCGTCGGAGCGCACGAGTCCGGGCTGATCGGCGAAGACCCTAACGGAATTCCGAACAATCTGATGCCATATATCGCGAAGGTGGCCGATGGGACGCTGGGGCGACTTTCGGTTTTCGGTGGCGACTATCCAACCCACGACGGGACCGGCATACGCGACTACATCCACGTCGTGGACCTGGCGCGTGGACACATCGAGGCGCTGAAGACGCTGCAGGCCTCGCCGGGGGTGCTTACCGTCAACCTGGGAACCGGCAAGGGCTACAGCGTGCTGGATGTCGTTCGCGCCTTTGAAGCCGCGAGTGGCAGGAAGGTGCCGTACGAAATAGTGGACCGGCGCCCCGGCGACATTGCCGCGTATTACGCCGATCCTTCGCTGGCCAAGACCCTTCTGGGCTGGCAAGCCCGATACGGTATCGATGAAATGTGCCGCGATGCCTGGCGATGGCAGTCGATGTCGCAGGCCGTCTCCCAGTAATGACTTCTGCAAAACCATAGCCGAAATACATAGAACACCTTACTGCTTTTGGGAAAAACCACTGCTAGGATTAAAAATACAGTGGAGCGATTCAAACGAATAGACCGGCAAGCCTGCATTCACCACAAGCGACAGATACGCTCGAAAGGGGGGCGCTAAATGTTCCACAAAGACAGTCTCAAGCTGGATTGCGCAACGGAAGTGGAGCGCATAACCGAAACAATGCGCGAACAGGTACTTGGCCAGCTGCACCGCCGCGGTGCCGTCGTTGGTATCTCCGGCGGCATTGACAGTTCGGTTGTGTCAGCGCTGTGCGTGCGAGCGTTCGGCAAAGAGAAGGTGCTGGGCCTCTTTATGCCGGAACACCACTCTTCGGACGACGCGCTCATGCTTGGCCAGATGCTCACCGGGCATTTCGGGATCGATGCCGTCGTCGAGAATATTGCTCCTGCCCTTGAGGGGCTTGGCTGCTACCGCCGCCAGACAGAAGCCATCCGCACGATTGTTCCCGAATACAACGATGACTGGAAGTGCAAGCTGGTGCTGCCTTCCATTCTTGAAAGCGAGCGCCTGAATATCACGCGGCTCACCGTGCAGAGCCCGGCGGGTGAAGTGTTCACCGTGCGGCTCACGATGAGTGCCTATCTTCAAATCGTCGCGGCGACGAACTACAAGCAGCGTGTCCGCAAAATGACCGAGTACTACCACGCAGACCGCCTGAACTATGCCGTCGCCGGCACGCCAAACCGCCTCGAATACGACCAGGGTTTCTTTGTTAAGCAAGGCGACGGCAGTGCCGATTTCAAACCTATTGCTCATCTGTACAAGACCCAGGTCTACCAGCTGGCGGAATATCTGGGAGTGCCGGATGAAATTCGCCGCCGCCCGCCGACCACCGACACTTTTTCGATGCCGCAGACGCAAGAGGAGTTCTACTTTGCGCTGCCTTACGACCGCATGGATCTCTGCCTCTACGCGGTGAATAACGGTGTCTCTGCCGAAGAGGCCGCGCCCGTGGTCGGCCTCACGCCGGCGCAGGTGGAACGCGTCTTCAAGGACATCGACGCCAAACGACGCGCTACCCGATATCTGCACATGCGCCCCCTGCTCGCCTCTCCCGTGGCCGAGGTCTGACGCCATGTGCGGCATCGCCGGAATCGTTGGGCTCAGTGCCGGTGCGACACCGCCAAGCCGCGAAGCGCTAGCCCGCATGGCCAGCGCGCTTATCCACCGCGGCCCCGATGAATTCGGCGTGTATCGCGATGATCGTGCAGGTCTTGCCCACTCACGCCTGTCCATCATCGATCTCTCGACCGGCCAGCAACCCATGGCGGACGAAAGCGGCACCTCCTGGATCGTATTCAACGGCGAAATTTTCAATTATGTGGAGCTGCGCGACGAGCTTGTCGCGCTCGGCCACAGTTTCCGCACCCGGAGCGACACCGAGGTCGTCGTGCAGGCATACCGCGCCTGGGGCGATGCCGCGTTCGAACGCATGAACGGGCAATGGGCTGTAGCCATCTGGGACTCTGTGGCACAACGTCTTGTGCTCTCCCGCGACAGGGTGGGCATCTGTCCGCTGCATGTTTGCGAACACGCCGGACATCTTTATTTCGCCAGCGAAGTCAAAGCCATCTTCGCGGCCAACGCGGATATTCCCCGTGCCTTTGATCCACTCGGCATCGCGCAGACATTTACGTTCTGGACCATTGTGCCGCCGCAGGGAGTGTTCCGGGGCGTGAGCGAACTCGAACCCGGCCATGTGCGGACGTATGAAAACGGCACCGCCAGCGACCGCGCCTATTGGACGCCCAGCTATCCCGTGGCCGGCAATGCACGTAGCCAGTTTCGGGGATCGCTTGAGGACGCCGCCAGCGAAGTGCGCGCAGCACTCGAGAAAGCGACCTCGCTGCGCATGCTCCGCGCCGATGTTCCGGTGGGCAGCTACCTTTCCGGCGGGCTTGACAGCTCTCTGGTCGCCGCCTTGGGCCGGCGTTTTGCCGGTGACCGCTTCCAGACCTTTTCGCTGAGATTCGAGGACGCCGAATACGACGAGACCGGGTACCAGCAACTGATGGTCAACGGTCTCGGCAGCGAGCATCACGAGGTGGTGATTTCGCGGAGCGACATCGCGAACGTGTTCCCCGAGGTCATCTACCATACCGAACGCCCGATCCTGAGAACCGCGCCGGCGCCGCTCTTCCTGCTGTCGAAGCTCGTGCGCAGCCATGGCGTGAAGGTCGTGCTCACCGGCGAGGGGGCCGATGAAATGTTCGCCGGCTACGATATCTTTCGCGAGGGCAAGGTGCGCCGCTTCTGGGGACGCCAACCCGAATCCACGCTGCGCCCGCGCCTCCTGGAACGGCTTTATCCCTATCTCGCGCGCTCGCCGATTTCACAGCAGGCAATGGCGCGGCAATTCTTCGGGCGCAACATTGCGGCGCATCTCGCACCCGGCTTTGCCCACGACACGCGCTGGCACACGACGGGCGCCCTCAAGCGGCTTTTATCCCGTGAAATGCAGGCAGAAACCGCAGGGCGCAACGTGATCGGCGATCTGCTTGAAAGCCTTCCCGACGCGTTCGCGCAGTGGACTGCACTCGCCCAGGATCAGCACATCGAAATCCGCACCTTGCTGTCGGGTTACCTGCTCTCCTCGCAAGGCGACCGAATGCTCCTGGGAAACTCCGTCGAGGGGCGCTTCCCCTTCCTGGACAAGGATGTCATTGCCCTGGCCGATTCCCTTCCCGCCGCCTACAAACTGCGCGTGCTGGATGAAAAACATGTGGTGAAGCGCTCCGCTGCGGATATCGTGCCGCAGCAAATCGTTGCGCGAAAAAAGCAGCCTTACCGCGCGCCCGATGCGCTTTCGTTTGTTGCCAGAAATGCACCCGATTACATTGACGACGTGCTTTCCGAATCCGCATTGCGGGACGCCAATGTCTTCGACCCGCAGGCCATAACCCAGCTCGTGCGCAAGTGCCGCGCGCGGAGCGAAGACGGCCAGTTCTCGAATACCGACAACATGGCGCTGGTGGGAGCCCTATCGACCCAGCTTCTTCACCGGCAATTCATTGCTCATCATCCCGTCGAATACGGCGCCATCAAGATCCTGACCGATATCGACAGGTCATCCAACGCAAGGGGATCGTGACATGCAAACCGCACACGGCCACGTGCCGCTCCTGCACGACTACATTACCCAGTCCGCCCGCGAGCTTGGCGACAAGGTTGGCCTTGTCTGCATGAAACAGCGGGTCACTTACGCCGAGCTCGACGCCCGCTCGAACGCCATCGCCAACCATCTTGTTGCGGCCGGCGTAAAGCGTGGTGACCGGGTTGTCGTCTTTGCCGGCAACACCGTGGAAACTGTCGTTTCGTTCTGGGCGGTGCTCAAGGCGAACGCCGTCGTGTCGATCGTCAATCCGATGACGAAAAGCGACAAGCTCAATTATCTCCTGAATGACTGCCGTCCAGCCGCGCTCATCACGGATTCGCACCTCCATACCGTGTTCGCCGATTCCGCACGCGATTGTCCGCACCTTCGCTGCACCATCGTTTCGGGCACGATTGACGATGCGGCGCTGCACGGACTGCCAAACGCCCGGCGCTGGAACGAGGCCATTGCAATCAGCGATCACGCTACACCTCCCGCGCGAACCTGCATTGATATCGATCTCGCGGCGATCATCTACACCTCGGGTTCCACCGGCGATCCGAAAGGCGTGATGCTCACCCATCGCAACATGTTGACCGCATGCACCTCGATTGCTTCGTACCTCGAGTTGCAGGAAGACGAGGTGATCCTCGGTGTCCTGCCGCTTGCTTTCGACTACGGCCTTTACCAGATGATCATGGCGTTCCGGACGGGCGCGCGCCTAATCCTTGATCGCCCGTTCACCTTTCCCGCGCAGATACTCAACCTGATGGTTGAAGAGGGAGTGACCGGTTTTCCCGGCGTGCCAACCATCTTTTCGATCCTCGCGGAATTCAAAACCCTGAACGATTACGATCTTTCCCGGATTCGCTACGTGACCAATACCGCGGCTGCTCTCCCGGTCAAGCACATCACGATGCTCAAGGATATTTTCCCCACCGCGCGCATCTATTCGATGTATGGCCTGACGGAATGCAAGCGCTGCACTTACCTCCCGCCGAAGGACATTGACCGCAAGCCATCAAGCGTCGGAATTGCCATTCCGAATACCGAGATGTGGATCGTGGACGAGGATGGAAACAAGGTTGGCCCTGATGTTGTCGGACAACTTGTCATTCGCGGCGCCACCGTCATGAAGGGTTACTGGGAGAAGCCGGAGGCCACCGCAAAAAAACTGAAACCCGGGCCGCTTCCCGGCGAGCACGTCCTGTACACCGGTGACTACTGCAGGATGGACGATGAAGGCTATCTCTATTTCGTCGGACGCATGGATGACATTATCAAGTCCCGGGGAGAAAAGGTGGCGCCGAAGGAAGTGGAAAACACGCTGATGAACATTCCGGGAGTGAAGGAAGCCGCAGTCATCGGTGTGCCGGATGACATCCTCGGCCAGGCGGTCAAAGCATTCATAGTCTTCGAAAACGGCGTGACGATGACCGAAAAGCAGCTCCAGATGGAGTGCCAAAGCCGGCTCGAAAATTTCATGGTGCCGAAATATTTCGTTACAGTGCCAAGCTTGCCCAAGACTGATACCGGGAAAATCAAGAAGACCGGGTTGTCGTGACCAGGCTGCGCAAGCACGGTGCAATACCGCTTAGGCGCCTGCTTTCCTGAATTTTGGCGACAGCTTCTCAGACTGATCTGCCCAACACATCCGCCTCGATCCAGGCCGCCCTCTTAGCATGCATCCCTTCAAGGGTGAATTGTTCGCTGACAGCTAACAACTTGGACCAAAGCGCCTGCAGATTCTGATCTTCCTTTAGTCGCTCAATAGTCGTCGCGAGGCTACAGCTGTCTCCCTGGCGGTACAAGATATCGCTCGGAAGTCCTAACGACTGATATGCAGGGGCATCCGGACACACGGGTATGCAGCCTTGGCTGATTGCGTCGAAGATGAGCCGGGGTTGCTCATCGCTCAGGTTTGTGAGCAGTACCAACCCGTGCAGGCGCAACTCCTCGAAGAACTCAGTGGGATAGCTTCTTGTACCTTTAAACTGGACGCGCTCGGAAAGATTAGCTGTCTTGACTTGCGCCTGCAGCGGCTCGAACTCAGGGCCAGCCCCCAGTATTGCCATCTTGAAGTCACAACGCGGAGAGCGACAGACAATCTTCGCCAGCGCCTCAATGCCAACATGAATCCCTTTCATGCGTTCGAATCTTGCGGCAATACAGAATCGACCAACCGGAAATTCAACGAATCGATTCGACCGGCTGCGGGCCGCCTCCAAATCGCTTCGACGAATCCAGCTCGCGGTTCCAACATGCAGGCTTTTGCAGCGCGGCGAAACGAGCGAGCGCAACCCCTCGCCAATTATGAAAGTGCCATCAGCGTGACGCGTCAGCTGTCGTTGCGCACATTGGATGCTCGCTGATCTTAAGAACCCCTTCAGTTTTCGCAGAGCCCCCTCCCCATTTAGCAGCGCCGTGCGCGCCCGATTGCTGGAGATACCGACAATGCTTTTGATGCCGGCTTGGCGCGCCGCACTGATGAGCCGGCGTGCGGTCCTTGACTCGCGCCAGCTTTGCGCCCCCGGCACCTGAACCACATCACATGCGGCGATCGCGGCGGAAATCCCTGCCCCCCTCAACTCGTCCAAGGGAACCACTTCAATGCCCGTAGGCAAAGAATCCAGCGCCCCCCAGCTATTCGGCGGGGATTGAAGCAATGGACAAAGCAGTTTGAGCCGAGACGTGTGCGAAAGCTGAGCCTCCAGGTCTCGGACCCAGAGGTCGAGCGTCTGGAAGACATCACCGTTCTTAACGACCGGGATAGGGGAAAGCAGGCACAGTGCATATGACATATATCGAAGATCCCTCTAGACCACAGGCCAGCGGCGCCGTGAGTTATTTCGAAATAAGTTCATGTGACGTTGAGGCATCCATAAGCATGGGTATCTTACAGATTCGGAGGCTTTGGCGATGTGAAGATTTCCATTCACATCGTTTGAATCTGTCCCAAAGCCGCAACAAGAGACTTGTCGAGATTCAGAAAGGCCCTACTGCTCCTGCCTTATCCTAGCAGCGCATCCATAAAATTAGTGTTAAGGACATATCAAGAAAGAGTTAATTTTTGTTTTGCCACACCCAAGGTGCAAAAAACGAACTCTGGGTTTAGTCGCTTGTGGTGTGGTGATTCATTCCCTGACTTATGCCCTAACCACATTGCTATAGATCTGGCGGTACCGTCCACGCGTATCAGCCACTAATGCGCTATTTTTCCGGATACCTTCGTAATCGAAAACATCATGATCGGTGGCGACAAATACGCAGTCCATAGGAAAGAACCTCAATAGTGGGCTCCACCGACTTGAGGTCAAAGTAATGATTGCGCATCTTCGGGAACACTGGAACGTGCGGATCGCTGTAAGAAACAAGCGCGCCTTTGGCGGCAAGCAACTCCATCAATTTGACTGCCGGAAATTCGCGCATATCGTCAACATTTCAGACTGCCGGAGGCGGAATCTTTTCTTAACGGTGACCGAACTATTCAGCACGCGGCGGGTAAGCATCCGGACTGGGTTATGCCTCCACTGCCATCGGCTGATGTGTCTGGCACTGCTTGGGACAGACACGGCCGCAGGAACCGCAGCCGATGCAGTCCAGCGCGTTCGCGAGCGTCATCACCATGCTATTATCTTCGTCCTCGTCGTAGTTCTCGTCGTCCTCACTACGCTCGATCAGCTCGAACACTTCGCGCGGACAGACCTTGTAGCAACGGCCGCAACCAATACAGTTAGCTGTATTCAATGCAGTCACGAAGGTGGGGGTGTAAGGCTTGCCGCCTCGGGTGATTCCTGTGATAGGTTCCATTTCTGCTCTTCCTGTTAACTCTGTGCAACTCGCTGCGCGGCTGTCAATTTGGCATTCGCTTCCGCCCACGTCTGGCAGGCGTCGTAAGTGGATTGCGCGATGCCAGGTATCTCCTGGTATGCGGTAGGCAACCTCTCCTCGACCAGATCGTGCAATTGCGCAGCCCATTCGCTGGCGATGCGCTTGAGCTTCTTCACTTCCTTGTCGAGCGCCTTCAACTCTTCTTCGGTCATTTCGAACTCCTTGTGAGTAGAGAGTGGCAAGTAGGGAGTGAGGGGAAATCTCCCCCAATTTTCTACTCCCCACTTCCCACTTGCTTTCTTACAGTCCAGCCACTTCCGGATACTTGCCGATGAGCCCAATCGCCACGGACAACAGCTTGTCGCCCTCGTCCTTCATCTTGGACAGGCTTTCGTAACCGTAGCGATGCACGTCGCGCAATGTCTTGTCCATCACCACCAGTTTGCCGACGGTGATCAGCGCACGGCCGAACCCTTCATGGGTGATGTTGATGCTGGGCACCGCCATCAGGCCGCACTCCTTTTCGATCAGCGAGGAGATGGCGTTGTAGAACGCCTTGATGCGCGACAGCATGATCTCATCCGGATCGCCGATCACCGGGATGGCGCGGCGCTGTTCCTTGGTCACCACATACGGCGCGAGGATGCGGTCGGCGGGCCAGCCGTCATAGGTGCCGTAGCTGTCGATGGCGCGCATCTGCTTGACCATCTCCATGATGAAATCGGTGGACAACAACGGGTCTGCTGCGACTGCCTGGTTCATGAAATTCTCCTTGGTTGATTGATCACTCTTTACGTTGTGCATTCATCTGCGGCACCCACCCGGTGAGCCGCCCGAGCAACAGCCCTACCGCGACACCGGCCGCGGCACCCAGCACTGCGGCCACATCGCCATGCGATGCCGCCACACCTGCACCGACCAGCGCCAGCACGCTGGGCAGCAGGTAGGCCAGCAAGCCGGCCTTGAGCATGTCGCCCTCGTCCATGCTCAGTTGCAATTCGTCGCCGGCGCGCACACTCGCATCGCAGTGCACTGCGATGGCCTTGCGGTTGCCGGAAAAATATTTCCCCAGTCCGGATACGCCGCACACGCTGCGCGAGCCGCAGCCACCGCATCCCGATTGGGTGGTCGGTTGCACCAGCACCGTGCCGTTTTCCGCCGACACCACGCGCACAGTCGTTTCGATCATTTCAAATAGTCCATTGAAAAAGTTCTGTCATTCCGGCGTAGGCCGGAATCCAGATGACAAGATAGCTCCCACGTTAGTGGATCAAAACCATGTCTTTGTCTGCTTCGCAGAGTGTTTATATTGACTGGATTCCGGCCTTCACCCGCAAGGGGTACGCCGTGGTTGTAAGGGGCTGAAGCCCCAACAACACACGCAGCGCCGGAATGACGGCATAATGAATTTTTCGGAATCATTCCTGCCACTCCTCGTCT
>Ga0316624_10000056_pt1 | contig 29521 bp, 23 predicted proteins | sample OWC_Aug_N3_C1_D5_FD_207657 | JGI IMG/M metagenome (GOLD analysis project Ga0316624, IMG submission 207657) | Wetland soil microbial communities from Old Woman Creek delta, Ohio, United States - OWC_Aug_N3_C1_D5_A | ecosystem: Environmental > Terrestrial > Soil > Wetlands | place: USA: Ohio... | reverse complement strand
TCTCCAGCAGGGGGCAGGCCTCGCAGCGCTGAAAATAAAATTGCATCTGGCCGGCGTCGAGCTTCTTCAGGTCGAGCAGGTCGTTAACCAGACGAAGCAGTCGTTCGCAATTGGCCTGCGCGATCTCGAGCAGATGCGCGGCTGGCTGTGGCAGGCTGTCGGCTAAGCCGGCGCGCAAAAGGCCGAGCGAGGCGGCGATCGAGGTCAACGGCGTGCGCAATTCGTGGCTCACGGTCGCGACGAATTCGTCCCGCATCCGTTCCAGGCGCTTGCGCTCGCTGATGTCGACGATGACGCCGAGCACCATGAACTCACCGTCGACGCGAATCGGGTTGAGCCCGACCTCGATCGGGAACTCGCTACCGTCCTTGCGCCGGCCGTTGAAGTCGCGCGCGGTTCCCAGGTAACGGGCGGTTGGCCGCAGCGCGAAAGCGGCGCGCTGCTGCACGTGCTTGCCGCGCGATTGTTCGGGAAGCAGGATCTCGATCGGGCAGCCGAGGATTTCGTCGCGGGCGTAGCCGAACAGACGCTCGACTTCGCCGTTGACCATCATGATCGCGCCGTTGCCGCCGACGACAACCACGCCGCCGGGGCAGACCTCGACCGCAAGCCGGCAGATCTCCGGCCTCAGTGCGAAGACACTCGCAGGCGCCGCAACGGGCATGGCGACGCCCGGCGTTGTGATCCGGCGGTCAGACCGGAGTGGATTCGGCGTGATGAAAAATACGTTCGGGCTCAACGCGATCGTGGCCGTCGGCCTGTACCTCGGTTGCCGGATTGCGCAGCCTGTCGAGTACGAACAGCCGGATGGCGGAAGAGAGATTGCTCTGATGGCGCGATTTGTCGATATGGTCGACCATCTTCGACAGCGTCACGTGCTGGCCGCGCGCGATCTCCTTCAGGCCGCGCCAGAACGCGTCTTCAAGGCTGACGCTGGTCTTGTGTCCACCAATGACGATGGAGCGCTTGACGATGGGGGATTTCATGAGCGTGTCCTTCTTGTTGGCAAGGCAATCACCCCAACTGCCTTTCGGTTTCTTTTATGTCCTCGTCACCAGCCGACTGGGCGTGCTAACGCAGACAAACGCTTTCAGCGTACGTCGCTTGGCATCGCGCGAGTCAAAAAACTCTACTGCGCGAGTCACGCACCGTGCGCGAAACGCCACCACCACCCTTCATTGTTGAACTATGTCACATGGATGACTTTTACGCTGTTCAAAATTGTACAATGTAAAAAGACTCGGATCGGTAGCATCGTGCCGATCGACCGCGGCGAGAGTATTTAAACACCCGCGAGCGGGATCGCGTTACCGGCGCGAGCGCGGCTGGTTACTCGCCGTTATGCGTTTCCTCCGAAATGATATTGAGCAAAGAGTTGTGCACGCGAATCACGCCGTCGTACTCGATGTAGCCAAGCTTGCTGAATTTGCGCATGAACTGATTGATGCGCGCGCGTGTGGTGCCGACCATGTTGGCGAGCGTTTCTTGCGTGATCGAGATGGCGATAAAATTAGATTTTGCATCTCGCCTATTCGCGAGCGTGAGCAGAATGCGCGCCAGACGCTTCTCGCTCGAATTGAACAGTTGGTCGACCAAGTCGGCTTTCAATTTTTCATTTCGTTGCAGGATAAATTGGAAGAACAATCGAGCAAAGGCCGGGTCGCCGGCGAGCGCGTGTTTGATCACGTCTTTGCCTATGTGCACGATTTCGCTTCGGCCGATGGCTGTGATCGTCGAAATGCGATGCCGACGGCCGTACAGACATCCCTCGCCGAAGAAATCGCCGGTGCCGAGAATGGCGATCGCGCGTTCCTTGCCGTGCTCGAAGACGACCGTGACCTTCACAAACCCGTCGATGATATAGCCAAGCGAGTCGGCTGGATCTTCTTGCGCGTAGACCGTCTGTCCATCCGCGTAAGTCAAAACAGTCGGCCCCGCGTGCTTGGCGGCAAAGGCCCGATAGTCGAAACGCTCCTTTTCGGTTTTGTTTGAGATGCTTATCGGTGGTACATCCATCTTCAGCGGTCTCTCAATAAAGTGACCTCGCCAATATTTTCCGCGCGTGCGTTCCAATGGCCTCCGTACCGGATTGCTGGCTTCACAATTTGATCCAGGTCATAAAACTGAAATAAAGTTTTCGAAAATCTCGCCTACGCACAAATACGCATGCCGAGCTCGTCAAAGGCGGTCGCGCCGCTTTCGTTCCGGTAATTAACTACCTAAGGAATGCACGGCCAAGCCTGGCGAGGCGGGGGCAATCGACAATTAGCAGTGATGCGATCTCGGCCGGCCGGGTAGGACAATTGATTGATGCGCGAGCGCGTGGTGCCGACCATGTGGGCGAGCGTTTCCTGCGTAATCGGTATTGCGATTTCGTTTGAACGATCGCCTTGTTGGGAGTTTGCCAGCGCCAGCAAGATGCGCGCCAGCCGCTTCTCGCTCGGATTGAACAGCTGGTCGACCAGATCCTCGCGCAGCTTCTCGTTCTGACTTAGGACATAACTCAAGAAAAAGCGGGCGAACGCCGGGTCTTCGCTAAGCGCGCGGGCGATGGTGTCGCGATCGAAGCGCGCGATCTCGCAGGCGCTTGTGGCGGTGAGCGTCGCATTCCGGTGCTGCTGCGCGTCAAAGCATTCCTCGCCAAAAAAATCGCCGGCCTTGAGAAGGGCGAGCACCGCCTCTTTGCCGTGCTCGGAAACAACGGCAACTTTAACATTGCCGCCGATGATGAAAAAAAGCGCTTCGGCGCGGTCGCCTTGCCTAAAGACGACATCTCCGTCGTTGTATTTCGAGATCGTGCCGCCGGCGTATTTGGCGATGAAAGCTTGGTGGTCGAAGCGCTCGTTCTTGCTTGTGCCACTGCTTGCTTCCAGTGTCATGGCACAACGTCCCCTATTGAAATAATCTTGGTGATGAACCTCTATCGGTTGCCATTTCAAATTAATGATGCATCGATTTGTTTGGCAATCATATACGTACTTGTCTGGTCGAGCCGCGATCAACGCTGCGACTGTGTTTCAATACCTACGGTAGCTTCTGGTTGTAAGGCGCGATCCAAGTTGTAGTAGCGGCGAAGCATCGAATTATCGACGTTGCGCCGTTGCGTAGAATAGAACCGTCGCTAGTGGCGCGCGTGGAAATAGTGCGGCGCGGCATGGTAATTCCGCACCAAAATAGCCGGGCAGGTTTTCCACCGATAGGGCGGAGAGCGAACCATCGCAATCCCAGGCATTTATTTGACGCATCGTTCATGACCGCGTGTCAGGTTTCGTGCACGAAAAATTTGAGCGATGCGCCGGCGCCGCCGGCGTCGATTTCGGATAATCCGGGGGATCAAATGAGCAGTTATCGGGTCCTGCACGTCGAAGATGAGCCGGACATTCGCAAGGTGGTGAAGATATCGCTCTTGCTCGACCCCGACATAACGGTGAAGAGCTGCGATGACGTCGCGCACGCGCTGACGGAAGCTGCCGAATGGCAGCCGGACATCATTCTGATGGATGCGGTGATGCCGGTGATGGACGGGCCCGAGATACTCGCGCATCTGCGCGGGGACAAACGCACGGCGCGCATCCCGGTGATCTTCATGACGGCGCGCGCTCAGGAAAGCGAGATCGAGCGTTTCCGCGCGCTTGGCGCCGCCGGCGTGATCGCCAAGCCGTTTGATCCTATCACGCTGGCGAGATCCGTGCGCGCCTGTCTGTGCAGCCGCCCGCCGGCGGCGTGATCGCGCCGCCGCATTGCCAGCGCCCGCCATTGGCCTTATAGGGAGCCTCGGCAACTCGGTTCTGATTCATGACCGCGCGGATCTACAAGCCCGCCAAGACCGCCATGCAGTCGGGCCAGGCCAATACCAAGGCCTGGGCGCTCGATTTCGAGCCCGAGGAGCCGCGTAAGGTCGAGCCGCTGATGGGTTGGACCTCCTCCGGCGACATGCGCCAGCAGGTGCGCCTGCGCTTTGCCAGCAAGGAGGAGGCGGTCGCCTATTGCGAGCGCCACGGCATCGCCTACCAGGTGTTCGAGGTCAAGCTGGCGGCCCGGCGCACGATTTCCTACTCGGACAATTTCGCCTTCAACCGGCGCGACGCCTGGACGCACTGACGTTCAGCTGCGGGTTTCCGCGGCGCCGGCGCCAAGCGCGCTCCGCAGGGGATCGAGGAATTCTTCATAGACGCGCCAGCGTTCGACGGCGCCGGTATAGATCGGCTGACGAACCTGCATGGCGCTGGCGGTTCGCACCGGTCGCTCGGTTTCATGGAAGGCGAGGCAGCGCTCGTCCCAGGGCAGGCCGCAATGGGCGAGGATGCGGCGGGCCTGGCCTTCGAGATCTCCGACCACATCCTCGTAATGGACGTCGAGCATGCGGCCCGCCGGCAGCACGCTTCGCCAATGTGCCATGAGCCGCTGGTAGCGGACGTAATAGCGGCCCAATTCGCCAAGGTCGTAGGTGAAGCTCTGCTCGCCAGGTCTGAACAGCTTGGAGAAGCAGGAAATACAGGTGTCGAGGGGATTGCGCACAGTGTGAATAATGACAGCGTTCGGCAGCGCAAGATGAATCAAGCCGGCATAAAGAAAATTCGACGGCATCTTGTCGGTGACGCGTTCGCCTTCGGGCGCGAATGCCGCAAGCCGGTTGAGATATTCGGCGCCGATGCGACGGACGGCGGCCTCGTCCAATGACGGCACGAAATCGGGATAGGCGATTCCTGGCGGCGCAACCGAGTCGACGGCCAATTTGAAGGCAGGCAATTCGCCGGCGCCGTGCACCGCCGGATGGCTGGCGAGCACCTGTTCGATCAGCGTCGTCCCCGAGCGCGGCATGCCGAGCACGAAAATCGGCCGACGCGACGACTCGCCGCCACCCGCCTTCGCGGCCATCAGTTCGGGCGAGAAAATCCGTTCGATGCGGTCGAAAGACTCGAATGTCGATTTCTCGTCGTAGACAATCGCGGCGCGCTTGGCCGCGTTGGCCGCTAGCAAATGCTCGAACGAGCGGCGATAATCTTTAAGGTCGGTGTAGGCTTTGGCGAGCGCAAAATCTAAATGCATCCGGTCGGAGGCGGGCAGCTCTTTTGCAGCCATCAATTCCATCAGCGCGAGATAGGAATCGCCGGAGGCGAATTTCTTGCAATCGGCCAGACTGACGTAGAAGCCGGGTTTGCTCGGATCGAGCTCGATCGCTTTGCAATAGGCGTCGATCGCTTCCTGCTGCCGGCCCAAGTCCTTAAGCGCGTTGCCGATCCCGCAATAGGCGTCGGCCTGATCCGGCTTGAGGGCGATGGCGCGCTTGTACTGCGCGAGCGCCGTCTCCAGCTCGCCGCGCTCCAGCGCTAAGCGCCCCATCAGTTTCATGGTCTGAGGATTATTAGGAGCAAGGGCGAGCGCGCGACGCAACAAACCGGCGGCTTCATCGAACCGATTAAGATCCATCAGGGCTTGCGCGAAATTGCCGAGCGCTCCCGGAAAATTCGGGTTGAGCGCGAGCGCCTTCTTGTAGGTCGCAACGGCTTCTTCAGTGCGGCCGAGTTCCTTTTGGGCGTTGCCGAGGTCGGAATAGATCGGCGCGCCGTTGGGTGCGAGCGCAAGCGCTTGCTTGTAGTAGGAGATGGCATCCTCGTAGCGCCTGAGTCGGCTCAAGACGTTCCCGTAATTGTGCAGGCACGGCGGCACCCTGGGATCGATCGACAGAGCGGCGGCCAGCAGCCGCTCGGCCTCGGCGTAGTCGCGCCGCTGCGCGCAGATGACGCCCAGAATGTGCAAGGCATCGAAATCGCGTTGGTCGCGCGCGAGAACCTGGCGGCAAAGCGATTCGGCTTGGGCGAGATTTCCAGCGCGCTGAGCGGCGATTGCTTGCTGTATCGGGTTCATCAATAAAGCCTGCCGCCGGCGCGGCCAATTCCTTGCTAGGATTGCATTCTTATTAGGGATTTTATCGGCCCGCCGAGCGCGCTTCAAGCAGCGACAGCCTGCTTGAAGCGCGGCGCCAGGCCTAGTGCGCGGCTGCCAGGTTTTGCCCCTGCGTGGCAGCGCGTTGACGCAAGAGCGAAGCGAAACGCGCTTCCGGCATCGGCTGGCCGAGCAGGAAGCCCTGGCCGAAGTCGCAGCCCATGCTGACGAGCGCGAGCGCGTCGGCGGCCTTTTCGATGCCCATGGCGACCGCGGCCGACCCACAATTATGCGCGAGGTCGATCACCTGCTTGCAGAGCGGCGCGTTGACACGGTCGCTGCCGCACTCGACAACGAAGGGGCGGGCAAGCTTGAGCTCGGCGAAGGGCAGCGCATCGAGCCGCGCCAACGCCGAATAGCCGCGGCCGAACTCGTCGATCGCCAGCCGCACGTTGCAGCGTTCCAGTTTTTTGCTGAGTTCCTTGGCGAGCGCCATGTCGGTGATGATCTGCTCCTCCGGCACGTCGATGAGCAGCCCGGCCCATTTTTCGGTTTTCGGGCGAAAGGCTTTGACGATCTCCTCGACCGAGAGTTTGGTGAGCACCGGCACCGGAACGTTCACCGCGATCCGCAGATTGATGCCGAGCTTGGAGAAGGCAAGCCCGGCCTTGAGCGCGTTCGAGAGCGACAGCTCCGCCAGCTTGATCAGGGTAGATTCCTGCGCGCCCGGCATGAAAGCGTCCGGCAGAATCACGCCGTGCTGCGGGTGGCGCGCGCGCGCATAGGCTTCGGCGCCGGCGAGTTGCTTCTTTCGCAGGTCGATCTTGGGCTGGTACCAGAACTCGATCCAATTGTTGCGGATCGCGTCGTCGAGTTCGATGCGGGAGGCCGCGGACGGCGGCATACCGAGCTTGAGCTCGCGCAGTATCTTGACGATCGACTCGGTCTCGAACGGCTTCTTGAGCACCGCCAACATGTTGAGCTTGTGCTGAGCGCCGATGCTCTTGACATGCTCGAGCACGGCGGCGCCACGGTTGCTCATCAGCTGCACCGCGCCGCGAAATCCGTTTTTGCCGAGGCTGATCACCGATTCGATGGCGTCGGCGGAATCGAGCGAAATGTTATGGAAGACGAGAACCGGCACGCGTGTCGCGATCGCCTTGCGCATCGCGGCGCCGTCGGGAAATTCCACGGTGTCGATGCCGGAGCCGTGCAGCACCAGCGAGAGGAAATGCCGGATGCTGGCTTCCTCATCGACCACGTAGCAGAGCGGCGCCTGGCCGGGCGTCAAAGGCGGCGACTCGACGGCGGTGCCGTCGGCGGTCGGGCTCTGCGGGGGGGCGGTATCGGCCATGGAAATGTTGCTGGAACCAGCGGTAACCGGATCGCTCGATTTCGGTATTGGTGTGCCAAACTTGTTAAATATGAGTTTCTCGCTGCCTGAATCGTGGGCCGCGGTTCAAAACCGCTGAAAATCATGGGAATTGGCGACCCCGGCTGGATTCGAACCAGCGACCCTCAGCTTAGAAGGCTGATGCTCTATCCGGCTGAGCTACGGGGTCGTCTCAGCGCCGGTTTACCCGCACTAGACATCCATTGAAAGCTGATACCGTGCGGCCGCCGTCGCCAACCGGCCACGCGCCGCGTGCCGGGAATATATACAGATAAATAAAAGGCTTAAGGGCGATTGTTGAGAGCGTTCATGTAAGATGTAAGGATATGGCGCCAGCCAGCCAAAGGCACGTGCCGAGACGGCTTAACCACGTCGATAATCCTGCGCGGCAGAAGCCGCTATCGGCCAGCCATGCCCTCGACACCTTCATGCGGTGAACTCAAAGTGGCGTTCGCCACACCCATGGTGACGGCATTCCGCCTTATCGGGAGGTTTCCCCCATGTTTTCGCTTGTCCGCGCCGGGCTCGCCGCCGCGCTCATCGCCCTTGCCCTCGTTCCGGCATCGGCGGCCGATAAGGCCTTCAAGCGCAGCGATCTGGACGAGGCCGCGATCAAGCTCGAGGCGCAGATCAAGCAGGACGCCGGCACCGTCACCAAATCGCTCGCCACGCTGCGCAAGGACGCCGACGCCGCCTTCCAGAAGCGCGACTACCGCACCGGCATGCTGGTGTTGAGCCAGATGGTCACCGCCGCGCCGCAAGACGCGCCAAGCTGGCTACGGCTGGCCGGCACCGTGCGGCAGATCTTTCCGCGCGACGATCGCGAGAAGGCGCTGCTGCTCGACCGCGCCACGACCGCCGCCTACATCGCCTATCAGCGCGCGACCGACCGCAACGTGGAGGCCGACAGCCTGGCGCTGCTCGGCCAGACGCTTGCCGACCGCCAGCTCTGGCGGCCGGCGCTCGACGCCATGCGGCTTTCGCTTGCGTTGCGCGAGACCGCCGAGCTGCGCGGGCAATATGAGCGGCTCCGGGTTACCCACGGCTTCCGATTGCTCGATTACTCGGTCGATTCCGACGCCATCTCGCCGCGCGCCTGTTTCCAGTTCTCCGAGGAGCTGCCGGGACGGCGCACCGATTTCTCGCCTTTCGTGGCGGTCGAAGGCATCGATAAGCCGGCCATCTCGGCAAGCGACAAACAGCTCTGCGTCGAAGGCTTGAAGCACGGCGACCGCTACCAGATCACGCTGCGCGCAGGGCTACCCTCGACTGTGCATGAGTCGCTGACGAAATCGGCCGACTTCACCGTCTTCGTGCGCGACCGCAAGCCGTTCGTGCGCTTCTCCGGCAAGGCATACGTGCTGCCGCGCACCGGCCAGCGCGGCATTCCCGTGCTCAGCGTCAACACCAGCGCGGTCAAGCTCGATGTCTTTCGCATCGGCGATCGCAACCTGCTCGATACCGTGCTGGGCTACGATTTCCAGCGCAACTTGAGCGACTACCAGACGCAAAGGATCGCTACCGAGCGCGGCTCGAAAGTGTGGACTGGCGAACTCAGCGTCGAGCAGAAACGCAATACCGAAGTGACCACCGCGTTCCCGGTCGACAAGGCGATCGGCAAGCTGGACGCCGGCGTCTATGTCATGACCGCGGCCGCGAAAGACGCCATTTCCAACGAGTACGGCCCACTCGCCACCCAGTGGTTCATCGTTTCCGACCTCGGCCTCACCGCCTATAGCGGTCACGACGGCATCGACATCTTTATTCATTCGTTGGCGAGCGCGGAGCCGAGCGATGCGGTCGAAGTGCGCCTGGTCGCGCGCAACAACGAGGTGCTCAGCACCGGCCAAACTGACGCCAACGGCTTCCTGCATTTCGCCGCCGGCTTGACGCGCGGGGAGGGCGGCCAATCCCCGGCCGCCATCGTCGCCAGCGCCAAAGGCGACTACGCGTTCCTCAGCCTTAAATCGCCTGCCTTCGATTTGTCCGACCGCGGCGTCGGCGGGCGGCCCGTGCCGCTCGGGCTCGATGCCTTCGTCTATACCGAGCGCGGCGTCTACCGCCGTGGCGAGACCGTGCACGTAACCTCGCTGCTGCGCGACGCGCGCGGGATTGCGGTGCCGTCGGTGCCGCTGACGCTGGTGATGGAGCGGCCGGACGGCGTCGAATACCGCCGCGCCTTGGTGGACGACCAGGGCATCGGCGGCCGCAGTTGGGACGTGCCGATGGTCTCCACCGCCATGTCGGGCACCTGGCGGGTGAGCGCCTACACCGATCCCAAGCGCCCGGCGATCGGCGAAACCAGCTTCATGGTCGAGGACTATGTGCCCGACCGCATCGAATTCGACCTCAGCTCTGCCGCCAAGATTATTCCGCGCGATGCATCGGCTGAGCTGAGCGTGGACGGTCATTTCCTCTACGGCGCGCCGGCGTCCAATCTGGAGCTCGGCGGCACGCTGACTGTCGCCCCGGCCGACGGGCGGCCGGGCTATGACGGCTATTCCTTCGGGCTGGCCGACGACGAAGTATCGGCGGCGCGCCAGGAGCTCAAAGACCTGCCGAATACCGATACGAGCGGCAAAGCCGGCTTCCCGATCAAACTCGACAAGCTTCCGGCGACCACGCGTCCGCTCGAGGCGCGCATCACGGTCAACATGGCGGAGTCCGGCGGTCGCGCGGTCGAGCGCAAGTTGACGCTGCCGATTGCGCCCGATGCGGTGCAGATCGGCGTCAAACCCGCCTTCTCCGGCGCCTCGCTGCCCGACGGCGCCAATGCCGATTTCGACGTGATCATGGTGGCGCCCGACGGCAGCAAGCTCGCGCAGAAGGGCCTGCAATACGAGTTGCTGCGGGTGGAGACCAGCTATCAATGGTACCGGCAGGACGGGCAGTGGCAATTCGAGCCGGTCCGGCGCACCGAACGCGTCGCGAGCGGCAATGTCGACGTCGCCGCCGACAAGCCGGCGCGCATATCGATGCCGGTGAAATGGGGCCGCTACCGCCTGGAAGTGTCGGACGGCAAGCCCAACGGTCTTGTCACCTCACTTACTTTCGACGCCGGCTTCTACGCCGACGCGAGCGCCGACACACCCGACCTGCTCGAAGTCGCGCTCGACAAGCGCGACTACCAATCCGGCGAAACCATGTATGTCGCCGTGACCGCGCGCACGGCCGGACGGCTGACGCTCAATGTGTTCACCGACCATTTGGTCGCCACCAAATCCTACGATGTGAAGCCCGGCATCGCGCACGCGTTATTGCCGGTCGGTAGCGATTGGGGCACTGGCGCCTATCTGGTCGCGACGCTGCGTCGTCCGCTCGACGCGCCGGCACAGCGCATGCCCGGCCGCGCCATCGGCGTGAAGTGGTTTGGCATCGACCGCGCCGCCCATACCATTGCGCTGACGATGAACCCGCCGACCACGCTGCGGCCCAATTCGGCGCTCAACGTGCCGCTGCATCTCGCCGGGCTTAAAGCCGGCGAGGAGGCGCGCGTGGTGGTCGCCGCGGTCGACGTCGGCATCCTCAATCTCACCAACTACAAGCCGCCGGCGCCCGACAAATATTATCTCGGCCAGCGCCAGTTGACGCCCGAAATTCGCGATCTCTACGGCCAGCTGATCGACGGCATGCAGGGTGTGGCCGGACAGATCCGCTCGGGCGGCGACGAGGGCGCGCAACTCACTGGCTCGCCGCCGACGCAGGCGCCGCTTGCGCTTTATTCCGGCATCGTCAAGGTCGCTGCCGACGGCACCGCGCAGGTTAAATTCGACATTCCCGCCTTTGCCGGTACCGTGCGGGTGATGGCGGTGGCCTGGAGCAAGGACAAAGTCGGCCAAGCCTCCGGCGACGTCATCGTGCGCGATCCGGTGGTGCTCACCGCGACGCTGCCACGTTTCCTGCGCACCGGCGACCGCGGCGCCGTCCAGCTCGAGCTCGACAATGTCGAGGGCGCCGCCGGCGACTACACCATCGTAGTGAGCGCCGAAGGTGCCGCAAAGATGGCGGACGACAAGCAGACGCTGAAGCTCGCCGCCAAGCAACGCGCCCACGTTTCGGTGCCGGTGACGGCATCCGGGGCGGGAACAAGCACCATCGACGTCAGCGTGAGCGGTCCTAACGGCTTCACGCTCGACCGCGCCTATGCGCTCAATGTTAGGCCGGCGACGCAAACCTTGACCCGCCGCACGGTGCGGGTGCTCGGGCCCGGCGAGACCCTGACGCTCGACCGCGACATGTTCGCCGACTTCGTACCCGGGACGGGCAGGGTGGCGCTGTCGGTGGCGATCTCGACCTCGCTCGACGCCGCCACGCTGCTCAATGCGCTCGACACCTATCCGTTCGGCTGCTCCGAGCAGATCGCCAGCACCGCAATGGCCATGCTCTATATGAAGGACTTGGCGGGCGAGGCGCATTTCGCGATTGCCGGCGACATCGATCAACGCCTGCAGGACGCCATCAATCGGCTGCTGTCGCGCCAGGATTCCAACGGCTCGTTCGGCCTATGGTCGGTGGGCGGGCAGGACGCTTGGCTTGACGCCTATGTCACGGATTTCCTGACGCGCGCGCGCGAGCGCGGGCTCAAGGTGCCGGCGACGGCGTTCGGCCTGGCGCTCGACCGCTTGCGCAACTTCGTCGCTAATGCGCCGGAGCCGAGCAGGAACGGCGGCCGCGATCTCGCCTATGCGCTCTATGTGCTGGCGCGCAACGCCGTGGCCCCGCTCGGCGATCTGCGCTACATCGCCGATACCAAGCTCGACGACGTGGCAACACCGATCGCCAAGGCGCAGATCGCTGCGGCGCTCGCGATGCTGGGCGACAAGGTCCGCGCCGAGCGCGTGTTCGGCGCCGCGCTCGAGGACCTTCCGGCCAAGCCGGAGCTCGAGCTGGGACGCACCGATTTCGGATCGGCGCTACGCGATTCCGCCGCGTTGGTGACGCTCGCGTCCGAAAGTGAAGCGGCCTCGCGCATTGTCGACGACGCAGTGCTGCGCGTCGACGCCGCCCGCGCCCTGTCTTCTTACACCTCGACCCAGGAGGACGCCTGGCTGGTGCTGGCGGCACGCGCGCTTGCCAAGAAGCTCAACGCCATCTCGCTTGCCGTCAATGGCGACACGCGGCAGGGCGCACTCTATCGAAGCTTGCGCGCCGACCAGCTGGCGGCACCGCTCAAGATTGCCAACAGCGGCAAAGGCAATGTGCAGGCGGTGGTGTCGGTCTCTGGCGCGCCACTCAATCCGGAGCCGGCCGCCGAGAGCGGCTTCAAGATCGAGCGCAACTACTACACGCTCGACGGACAGCCGGCCGACCCCTCCAAGGCCAAGCAGAACCAGCGCTTCGTCGTCGTGCTCAAGATGACCGACCCGCTGCCGGAATTCGGCCGCGTCATTGTGGCCGATTACCTGCCTGCCGGCTTCGAGATCGACAATCCCAGTCTGGTGTCGTCGGGCGACACCGGGACGCTGTCCTGGATCACCGACGCGGCGCAGCCGGTGAACACCGAGTTCCGCGACGATCGCTTCACCGCTGCCTTCGATCGCAGCAAGAGCTCGCATCCGGTGTTCGCGGTGGCTTACGTAGTACGGGCGGTGTCGCCCGGCAGCTATGTGCTGCCGCAGGCCTATGTCGAGGATATGTACCGGCCCGATCGCTTCGGCCGCACCGCGACCGGGACGATCGAGATCACGGCGGCGAAATGAACCGTCTATACAATATTTTCATTCCGGGGCGCTCACGCGGTGAGCGATCCCGGAATGACGGGGCAGAGCACGGGCGAGCGAGCAAGCCGGATAGCCGGCGACGCTTACCGCCGGCGCTCGCGGCGGTCGGCGCCTTGTTCGCGGCGACCGTTATCGCCGGCGCCGCCTGGGTGTATTCGCTGGGGCCGGCGCCGCTCGGTAGGCATCTGGAATATTCCCACATCGTGCTCGACCGCCATGGCCGGCTGCTACGCGCCTATGCCACCGCCGAAGGGCGCTGGCGGCTGCCGGCGACGGTGAAGGACGTCGATCCGCGCTTTTTGAAATTGCTCTTTGCTTACGAAGACAAACGTTTCTGGGCGCACCATGGCGTCGACCCGGAAGCGCTCGCGCGCGCGGCGTTTCAACTCGTCGCAAGCGGCCATATCGTCTCGGGCGGCTCGACCATCACGATGCAGGTCGCGCGTCTGCTCGAGCCGCGCGCGCATCGCAGTCTGGCGGCCAAGCTGCATCAGATCGTGCGCGCGCTCGAGCTCGAACACGCGCTCAACAAGGACCAGATTCTCGCGCTCTATCTGACGCTCGCGCCCTATGGCGGAAACCTGGAAGGAATTCGCGCGGCTTCGCTCTCCTATTTCGGCAAGGAGCCGCGCAAGCTCTCGCTCGCCGAAGCGGCCTTGTTGGTCGCGCTACCGCAGTCGCCCGAAAAGCGCCGGCCCGATCGCGATCCGACAGCGGCGCGCGCCGCGCGCAACCGGGTGCTCGATCGCGTGGCGACGGCGGGCGTGGCGCCGCTCGACGAGATCGCGCACGCACAGGCTCAGCCGGTGCCGCACGAGCGCAAGTTATTGCCGATGCTGGCGCCGCACAGCGCCGACGACATCGTCGCCGCCGAGCCCGACAAGCGCATTCACCGCGTGACCATCGACGCGGCGTTGCAGAAGAGCCTGCAGGAGCTTGCACTCGAGCGCGCACGCGCGTTCGGGCCGCAGGTCTCGGTCGCCATCCTCGCGGTCGACAATGCCAGCGGCGAAGTGCGCGCGCGCGTGGGTTCAGCCGATTTCTTCGACACGCGCCGCGCCGGTCAGGTTGACATGACGCGGGCGCTGCGCTCGCCCGGCTCGACGCTTAAGCCGTTCATTTACGGCCTCGGCTTCGAGGACGGCTTGATCCACCCAGAGACGCTGATCGACGACAAGCCGGTGCGCTACGGCACCTACATGCCGCACGATTTCGATTTCACCTTCCAGGGCACCGTGACGGTGCGCCGGGCGCTGCAATGGTCGCTCAACGTGCCGGCCATCGCCGTGCTCGACAAGGTCGGCGTCGACCGCTTGAGCGCGCGCTTGACGCAGGCCGGCGCTTCGCTGGTGCTGCCGCCCGGGCAGGCACCAAGCCTCGCCATCGGGCTGGGCGGCGTCGGCGTCAAATTGGACGACTTGGTGATGCTCTACACCGGGCTGGCGCGGCTCGGCTGGGTTGTGCCGCTCAGCGAGCGTGAAGGCCAGACGCCGCCGGCGCCGCACCGCCTGCTCGATGCGGTTGCCGCCTGGTATGTCGGCAATGTCCTGATCGGCGCGCCGCCGCCGGAAAATGCGTCGGCCGGGCGCATCGCCTACAAAACCGGCACGTCCTACGGCTATCGCGACGCTTGGGCAGTAGGCTTCGACGGCCGCATGACGATCGGCGTATGGGTCGGACGGCCGGACGGCACGCCGGTGCCCGGCCTGGCCGGTCGCTCGGCCGCGGCGCCGATCCTGTTCGATGCCTTCGCGCGCAGCGGCCACGCCTTCGTGCCGCTCGCCCGCGCACCCAAGGGCGCGGTCTTCGCGAGTACCGACAGACTGCCGCCGCCGCTACAACGCTTCGGTGCGCCCGGGCTGCAAAGCGCATTGGCCGAACCGCCGCGCATCATGTTCCCGCCGAACGGCGCGCGGCTGGAACTGACCGGCGGGCACGACCCCGACGCGGTCGCGCTCAAGATTTCCGGCGGCCGCGCGCCGCTCACCGTTATGGTCAACGGCGTGCCGCTCGAGGTGCCGACCGGCCGGCACACGCTGTTCTTCCGGCCCGACGGGCCCGGCTTTGCGCGGCTGACGGTGATGGACGCCCGCGGGCTCAGCGACAGCGTCACCGTGCGCCTGCAGTAGCATTACTCCTTGCCGGATATGATGTTTTGGGGACACGCCGGCCGCCTTTCGGCAGCGTCGGCCAATGACAGGGCGCCTGCTTGGGCTTATGGTCCGCGGCACGCAAGCGGAATCAGGAAGACTGTTTCGGATGAGCACGACGACCGACGACGCACCGCGATCGATCGCCCCGGCGCGCGGCTTGGCAGCCGTGCTCGACTGGGCCGGCGCCTCGCATGGCCGCGCGGTGGCGTTGCTTTTCCTCTTCGCGCTGATCGCTTTCCTGCCCGGCTTCTTTCAGATTCCGCCGGTCGATCGCGACGAGGCGCGTTTTGCGCAAGCCACCAAGCAAATGATCGAGACCGGGCAATATGTCGACATCCGGTTCCAGAACGAGGTGCGCTACAAAAAGCCGATAGGCATCTATTGGCTGCAGGCGGCGGCGGTGAAGGCTGGTGAAGCGGCGGGCGTGCCGCGTGCGCTCACCACCATTTGGCTCTACCGGCTGCCGTCGCTCGCCGCCGCGATTGGCGCGGTGCTGCTGACCTACTGGGCGGCGCTCGCCTTCGTCGGCCGCCGCGCCGCGCTTTTGGCGGCACTGATGATGGCAAGCTCGATCCTGCTCGGGGTCGAGGCACGTTTGGCCAAGTCCGACGCTGCGCTGCTTTTTACTTGCGTGGCGGCGATGGGCGCGATGGCGCGCATCTATCTGAACTATCGGCGCGCGCCCGATGCCAAGATCGGCTGGCAGCTGCCGGCGATCCTCTGGACGGCAATCGCCGGCGGCGTGCTGATCAAGGGCCCTTTGATCTTGATGTTCGTGTTTCTGACCGCACTCACCCTGTCGGTTCTTGATCGTTCGCTCCGCTGGATCGGCGCGCTGCGGCCCTTCACCGGCTTCATCTGGATGCTGCTGCTGGTGACGCCTTGGTTCGTGGCGATCGTCGCTAAGTCGGGCATGACCTTCTTCACCGATGCGGTCGGCCACGACATGCTAGCCAAGGTAGCGAGCGCGCAGGAGACCCATGGCGCGCCGCCCGGCTTTTATCTGCTGCTGTTCTTTCTGACCTTCTGGCCGGGCGCCGTGCTGGCGGCACCCGCCGTGCCCATGGTGTGGAAGGCGCGGCGCGAGCCTGGCGCCCAGTTCCTGCTGGCTTGGCTCGTTCCGTCCTGGCTGGTGTTTGAAGCGGTGGTGACCAAGCTGCCGCACTATGTGCTGCCGCTCTATCCGGCAATCGCCATCCTGATCGCCGGCATTCTCGACCAAGGCGCGTTATCCAAGGTGCGCTGGCTGGTGCGCGGCACCGTCGGCTGGTTCCTGTTTCCAAGCCTGATCGCGATCGCGGTCGTGGTGGGTTTTCTCTATATCGACCGCGATCTTGGTCTTGTCGCATGGCCGTTCGCCGCTGCGGCGATGGTGTTCGGCTTGTTCGCGTGGCGGCTCTATGAAGTGGATGGACCCGAGCGCTCGCTGCTGCGCGGCATGACGACCTCGGTATTCGTCGCCGTGACGGTTTACGCCGTTACCTTTCCCTCGCTGATTGCTTTATTCCCAAGCGCGCTCATCGCCGAGGATGTGCACGCGACCGGCTGTCCGGAAGCGCATGTGGCGACCACCGACTATTATCAGGAGCCGAGCCTGGTGTTTCTGCTCGGCACAGACACCTTGATCACCAGCGCGGCGGGCGCTGCCCAGTTCATGCAGGAGGGAGCGTGCCATTTCGCGCTGATCGACGTGCGCAACGAGAAGAACTTCATCCGGCGCGCCAACGCGATCGGACTGCGCTACGCACTCGCCGAGCGCGTGGAAGGTTACAACATCAGCATTGGCCGGCCGGTGTCGCTGGCCGTGTTCCGCTCGCTGGCCGGCCCATGACCGCCGCCAACGGCTTCCAGCAAGGCAGTGCCGCACCGACGGCGCTGCGCCGCTGCGCGGTCAATGTCGCCGCCGCGCTCGCCATCGTGACGCGCCCGGCAAAGATCCACCGGCGCCGGCCTTGGGCTTCGCCGCAGCAACTTGCGATCGCTGCCGCCACTATTGTCGGCGTGACCCTGATCTGCATGGTCTTGATTGACGCGCCGGTCACCCGGGCAGTCACTCAACTGCCGCGCTGGGCGATCTGGCCGTTCGACCAGATCACCGATTTCGGCAAGTCCGGCTGGTTTCTCTGGCCGCTCGGCATCTTGTTTCTGGCCTTGGCCGCGCTGCCGCCGAAGCTGGGCCGCTTTTCGCAACGCGTACTGGCGGCGATCATGGTGCGAACCGGCTTCCTGTTCACGGCGATTGCCGTGCCCGGCCTGTTCGACACCGTCATCAAGCGCATGATCGGGCGGGCGCGACCCTTGGTCACCGGCCAAGTCGATCCCTTCGCGTACGCGCCCTTCGTCTGGCGCGCCGATTATGCCAGCCTGCCGTCCGGGCACGCCACCACCGCCTTTTCGGTGCTGGCGGCGTTCGGCTGTCTGTGGCCGCGCGCGCGCACGGTGCTGCTGCTCTATGCGCTGCTGATCGCGGTGAGCCGCATCGTGGTGACGGCGCATTTCCCGTCCGACGTGATCGCCGGCGCCGTCGTCGGCACGGTCGGCGTGCTGCTAGTGCGTCACTATTTCGCCCTGCGCCGCCTCGGCTTTTCGATAGCGCCGGACGGCACGCTGCACCAATATCCGGGGCCGTCGCTCAAGCGGATCAAATCAGTTGCCCGCGGGCTGCTGGCCCCATAAGAAGCGCACTAACTTCCGACGGAACTCGAAAGTCATGAGATCGAACGACCCGGCGGTCTCCGTTGTGGTGCCGGTCCGCAACGAGGCCGGCAATATCGCGCCGCTGGTGGCCGAAATCGCCGCCGCGCTCGATAAGCAATGGCCATTCGAGGTGGTCTATGTCGACGACGGCTCGAGCGACGGCACCCCTGCCGAGCTTGCGCGGCTGATGGCGCAGCATCCCTGGCTGCGGCGCGTGCGGCACAAGCAATCCTGCGGGCAGTCGGCGGCGGTGCGCACCGGCGTGAAGGCCGCGCGCGCGCCTTTGGTGGTCACGCTCGACGGCGACGGGCAGAACAATCCGGCCTTTATCCCGGCGCTGCTGCAGGCGCTCGAACACGGCAGCCCGCGTGTCGGCCTGATCGCCGGGCAGCGCGTGGGACGCAAGGCGAGCTGCTTCAAGAAGCTGCAATCGCGCATCGCCAATACGGTGCGCGGCGCGGTGTTGCGCGACGGCACCCGCGACACCGGCTGCGGGCTGAAAGCGTTCCGGCGCGACGTGTTCCTCGCCTTGCCATATTTCGATGGCTTGCATCGCTTTCTGCCCGCACTGGTCAAGCGCGAGGGCTACAACATCGGCTATGTCGACGTCGTCGATCGGCCGCGCGGCGCGGGCGTCTCGAACTACGGGATGTGGGACCGGCTCTGGGTCGGCATTCTCGATCTCGCCGGCGTGTGGTGGCTGATCCGGCGCCGAAAGCGAATTCCAGAAGTGGAGGAGTGAATGCTCGTCGATATCGCGCGCGCCGTGGGCGGCTACCTGCAAGATGTCTTTTTTGGCAGCGTCGATTACGGCATCCTGGTCGGCTATGTCGCGCAGGGCATGTTCGCCATGCGCTTCGTCGTGCAATGGATCGCCTCTGAGCGCGCGGGAAGAAGCGTGGTGCCGACCGCCTTCTGGGTATTCTCCATCGGCGGCGGCTTGATGCTGCTCGGCTACGCCATTTATCGCCGGGACCCCGTGTTCATCATCGGCCAGGCCTTCGGCGTCTTCGTCTATTTGCGCAACCTGCAATTCGTCATGCGCGGCGGCGGGCAGGGCGCGCCAGCATAGTTATTTTGCCGCCGCCATCGCCGCAAAGCCGCGCTCGAGATCGGCGATCAGATCGCCCGGATCCTCCAGGCCGATGTGAAAGCGCAGCGTCGGACCGCCCGGCGCCCATTTGGTCGCGGTGCGGTACTCGCTGCAATCGAACAGGATCACCAGGCTCTCAAAGCCGCCCCAGGAATAGCCCATGCCGAACAACTGAAGCTCGTTCATGAAGGCGTGCACGGCCTTTTCCGACACTGGCTTGAGCGCGATGCTGAACAGACCGCAGGCGCCGGTGAAATCGCGCTGCCAGATGGCGTGGCCTGGGTCGCTTTCGAGCGCCGGATGCAGGACGCGCAAAACCTCCGGCCTTTGCTCGAGCCAGCGCGCGACTTTCAGGCCCGACTCGTAATGGCGCGCGAGCCGCACGGCGAGCGTGCGCAAGCCGCGCAGCGCCAGGAACATGTCGTCGGGACCGACGCACAACCCCAAGGAATTCATGGCGGTCTTGAGCGCCGGCAGCGTCGCCGCATTGGCCGACACGCAGCCGAACATGATGTCGGAGTGACCGCCGATATATTTGGTGCCGGCCTGGATCGACAGGTCGACGCCTTTTTCAAGCGCGCGGAAATAGAGCGGCGTCGCCCAGGTATTGTCCATCAGCACCAGCGCGCCCTTCTCGTGCGCGGCCCGGGCGATGGCGGGAATGTCCTGCATCTCGAAGCTCTGCGAGCCGGGCGCCTCCACGAACACCGCGCGGGTATTCGGCTTGATGAGATCGGCGATGCCGGCGCCGATCATCGGGTCGTAGTAAGTCGTCTCGACCCCCATGCGCTTGAACAGGCCGTCGCAGAACACCCGCGTCGGCCGGTAGACGCTATCGGTGACCAAGATGTGGTCGCCCGAGCCCGCGACCGCGAGCAAGGCGGTGGAGATGGCCGAGAGCCCGGACGGCATGAGCGCGACGCCCGCGCAAGCCTCGCCCTCGAGCGCGCGCAGCGCGTTCTCCAGCGCTTCCGAGGTGGGCGTGCCGCGGCGGCCGTATAGATAGCGCGCGCGGTGGGCGACCTGATCCTCGGCGGTCGGGTAGAGCACGGTCGAGGCGTGATAGACCGCCGGATTGACGAAGCCGTGCTGGCCCACGGTGTCGCGGCCGGCGGTGACCAGCCGGGTTTCCGGCTTGAGCGGGGCTTTGGGCGTTTTCGCCATGGTGTCGTGAGGGTCTCGTCTGATTGGGGGACGCGGGCGGCCTACGGGGCTGTCATATACGTCCGTATCAAGGTTTGGCGTCAACCCCTTGACCTTACAATGCGATCGTTCTGAGATGCGAACTGCCGAGGGGAGCGCGGGGTTTATGTTGGCCAGCCAAGATCCATGCCGGGAGCGATTCCGGCTGCCGTTCTTGATCGTGTGATAAGGAGCGCCGCGTCCCGCCGCGCGTAGAAGAGGCAAAGCAATGAAAAAATCAGCCAGCATCCTCGCGCTTGCCTTTGCCATCGGCTTCGGCGCGCAGGCCGCGTCGGCGCAGACGCTGAAGACCGTGAAGGACCGCGGCATGCTGATCTGCGGCGCCAACGGCACGCTCGCCGGCTTCGGCCTGCCGGACGCGCAGGGGCAATGGACAGGCCTCGACGTCGACGTCTGCCGCGCGATCGCCGCCGCCATTCTCGACGACGCCAGCAAGGTGAAGTTCGTGCCGCTGACGGCCAAGGACCGCTTCACCGCGCTGCAATCGAGCGAGGTCGACGTGCTGGTGCGCAACACCACCTGGACCTCGTCGCGCGATAGTTCGCTCGGCCTCAACTTCACCGGCGTCGACTACTATGACGGCCAGGGCTTCATGGTGCGCAAGTCGCTCAAGGTGAATTCGGCGCTCGAGCTCAACGGCGCCTCGGTCTGCGTGCAGCAGGGCACCACCACCGAGCTCAATCTGGCGGACTATTTCCGCGCCCATAATATGCAGCTCAAGTCGGTGACATTCGCCACCGCCAACGAGGCGATCAAGGCCTACGATGCCGGCCGCTGCGACAGCTACACCACCGACGCCTCCGGCCTCTATGCCGAGCGGCTGCGGCTCGCCAATCCCGACGACCACGTCATCCTGCCCGAAATCATCTCCAAGGAGCCGCTCGGCCCGGTCGTGCGCCAGGGCGACGACCAGTGGTTCGACATCGTGAAGTGGGTGCTGTTCGCGATGATCAACGCCGAGGAATTGAACATCACGCAGAAGAACGCCGACGACATGGTGAAGTCGAGCAATCCGGCCATCAAGCGTTTCGTCGGCACCGAGGGCAATTACGGCGAGCAGCTCGGCCTGCCCAAGGACTGGGCGGTGCGCATCGTCAAGCTGGTCGGCAATTACGGCGAGGTGTTCGAGCGCAATGTTGGTAAAGATTCGCCGCTCAAGATCGACCGCGGTCTGAACAAATTGTGGAACCAGGGCGGTATCCAATACGCGCCGCCGATCCGTTGACCGCGTCGGCCCGCCGCAGAATTCGCGCCGGTCCGGAGAGGCGATTGCCGCGTCAGCCCGGCGAGGGGGCAAATGTCGATTGACCTGCCCAGGGGCCCGGCGCGCGTCGCCTTCTACAACGACCCCAGGGTCCGCAGCATCGCCTATCAGCTTGCGCTCGCCGCGGCGGTCGGATTTCTGGTTTACAGCGCGACCAGCAATGCCATCGACAATCTCCAGCGCGCGCATATCACGTCCGGCTTCGGCTTCTGGAACACGACCGCCGGCTTTGACATCAGCCAGACGCTGATCCCCTACGATTCGCAGGTCTCCACCTATGGCCGCGCCTTCTGGGTCGGTCTGCTCAATACTTTGCTGGTCGCCGGCCTCGGCATCGTGTTCGCGACCGTTCTCGGATTCATTATCGGCATTTCGCGGCTGTCGACGAATTGGCTCTTGGCGAAAACCGCCGGCGGCTATGTCGAAACCATCCGCAACATCCCGCTGCTGCTGCAACTCTTGTTCTGGTACAACGCGGTGCTCAAGACGCTGCCCGAGACGCGCGACAGCATCGTCATTGCCGGCGGCGCCTATCTCAATAATCGCGGCCTGTTCCTGCCGGACCCTGTCTTTCTGTACGGTTTCGACGTCGTGCTGGCTGCTCTTGCCGTCGGCATCGCCGCCGCCATCGGTTTTATTTTTTGGGCGCGCAAGCGCCAGGAACGCACCGGCCGGCAAGCGCCGGTGTTCTGGGTCGTGGCCGCCTTGGTCATCGGATCGCCGCTGGCGGCCGTCGCGCTGAAAGGCTTTCCGCTTGCATTCGATTATCCGCAGGTCGGCCGTTTCAACATCACCGGCGGCATCGAGGTGCTGCCGGAATTCGCCGCCCTCTTGTTCGGCCTCACGATCTACACCGCGGCCTTCATCGCCGAAGTGGTGCGCGCCGGCATCCTGGCGGTGTCGCAAGGGCAGATCGAGGCGGCCTATTCGCTCGGCCTCAAGCCCGCGCCTACGCTGCGGCTGATCGTGGTGCCGCAGGCGATGCGCGTGATCATCCCTCCGCTCACCAGCCAGTATCTCAACCTGACCAAGAATTCGACTCTGGCGGTGGCGATCGGCTATCCCGATCTGGTGCAGATTTTTACCGGCACGGTGCTTAACCAGACCGGCCAAGCGGTCACGGTGGTCGCCGTCACCATGGCGGTCTATCTCACCATCAGCCTCGTTACCTCGCTGCTGATGAACATCTACAACCGGCGCGTCGCGCTGGTTGAGCGGTGAGGGCGCCATGACCATGTCGGAAGGCGAGCTCGCCGTCACCGAACTGCGCTTCGTGCGTATGCAGACGATTGCGCCGCAACCGCCGCCGGCGGCGATGACCGGCGCCCTCGGCTGGGTGCGCGCGAACCTTCTGTCGACGCCGTTCAATATCGCCCTCACCATTCTCATCGCGCTGCTGCTCGCCTGGGCCGTTCCGGAGATTGTCAAGTTCTTGGCTGTCGACGCGGTCTGGAGCGGCACCGACCGCGACGCCTGCCGCGAGATCGTGCAGCACCGCGCGATCGGGGCCTGCTGGCCGTTCGTGTGGGAGCGGCTTTCGTACTTCGTCTACGGTTCCTATCCGATTGCAGAGCGCTGGCGCGTCGATCTGTTCTTCGCCATGTTGGCCTTCGGCGTGGTGTGGCTGTTGTGGCTGGAGGCGCCGCGGCGCGGTCTCGGCGCCGTCTATTTCTTCGTCGTCGTGCCGATGTGCTCGTTCGTTCTGCTGCATGGTTTCGAAGCCATTGGCTTGCCCGTTGTCGACACCGTGTTGTGGGGCGGCGTGCTGGTGACCATCGTGGTGGCCGCGGTCGGCATCGTGTTTTCGCTGCCACTCGGCATTCTGCTGGCCTTGGGGCGCCGCTCGTCGATGCCGACGGTCAATCTACTGTCGACCCTGTTCATCGAATTCGTGCGCGGCGTGCCGTTGATCACCGTGCTGTTCATGGCGAGCGTGATGCTGCCGCTGTTCGTGCCGCAGCAATACGAGCCCGACAAATTGCTGCGCGCGCTGATCGGCATCGCGCTGTTCGCCTCGGCCTATATGGCGGAAGTGGTGCGCGCCGGCCTGCAGGCGATCCCCAAGGGCCAGTTCGAGGGCGCCATGGCGGTCGGCTTGAAATACCCGCAGATGATGCGGCTCGTCATCCTGCCGCAGGCACTGCGCATCACAATCCCCAACATCGTCAATACCTATATCGGCCTGTTCAAGGACACCACGCTGGTCTTCATCGTCGGCATTTTCGATTTCCTGCGCACCGTCGAGGTGGCGCGCATCGATCCGAAGTGGGCGACGCCGGTGACCTCGACCACCGGCTACGCGGTCGCCGCCATGTTCTATCTTGCGTTCTGCTACGCCATGTCGCGTTACGCCCGCGCCATGGAAGCCCGCCTTGCGCGCAGCGGCCGTCATTGAGATGCCGTCATGAGCGACACCGGCCATTCGCCCAAGCTGAAGCCGAGCAAGCTCGACACGCCGGTGGCGGTGGAGATCGTCAAGCTGAACAAGTGGTTCGGCGATTTCCACGTGCTGCGCGACATCGATCTCAAGGTCATGGGCGGCGAGCGCATCGTCATCTGCGGTCCTTCCGGCTCCGGCAAGTCCACCATGATCCGCTGCATCAACCGGCTGGAGGAGCACCAGAGCGGGCGCATCGTGGTCGACGGGCTCGAGCTCACCAACGACCTGAAGAAGATCGACGAGGTGCGGCGCGAGGTCGGCATGGTGTTTCAGCATTTCAACCTGTTCCCGCACCTGACCGTGCTGCAGAACTGCACGCTGGCGCCGATCTGGGTGCGCAAAATGCCGAAAAAGGAGGCCGAAGAAATCGCGCTTGCGTATTTGAAGCGCGTGAAGATCCCCGAGCAGGCCCACAAATATCCCGGCCAGCTGTCCGGCGGCCAGCAGCAGCGCGTGGCAATCGCGCGCGCTCTTTGCATGAACCCGAAGATCATGCTGTTCGACGAGCCGACCTCGGCGCTCGACCCGGAAATGGTCAAGGAAGTGCTCGACACCATGGTCGCGTTGGCCGAGGACGGCATGACGATGCTGGTGGTCACACACGAGATGGGCTTTGCCCGCCAGGTGGCCAACCGCGTGGTTTTCATGGACGAGGGCCAGATCGTCGAGGCCAATGTGCCGGGCGAGTTCTTCGCCCATCCCCAGCACGAACGCACCAAGCTGTTCCTGAGCCAGATATTGCGCTGAGGCGGCGCCCGGCGCAGCAAGCCGGTCGAATGCGAATGGCTGCATGTGTTCACCGTCAAGAACGGCAAGCTGGCGGCCTTTCGCGAGTTCACCGACACCGCGCAGTTCGCCGAGGCGTGGCGCGGCTAGCGGGCGCTGCGAAGGGACGGGTGCGGCAAGCCGTATTTGACCCAGGTTTTGCAACGCGGGCAAAAAACGGCACAGGAATTCGTTCAGTACAACCTGTGCCGAAGGCTTGCTGCAGCGCAGCAAAAAAATATCCTGTGAACAAAAGCGGCTGTGCCGCGGAATACAACCCGCAAAAATGCGGGGTAGTTTTGCACCGTCAATAGTCACAATATCGTCAATAAGGGCAATAATTTATGCGATGAATAAGACACGTTCTAATTGAACGGCTCTGGGCCTAAGGAAACAAATTTGCATAGGAATCTTTATTCGGCGGCCTCGGCCGCGGACCGGGTCTCATGTCTTTGAGCGCCCGCCGCAACCCGCGCGCTAAACATTCGCTCACGGCGCGTGAATTGGAAGTCTTGACCTGGGTCGCGCGCGGCAAGTCGGCGTGGGAGATCGGCGAGATCCTACACATCGCCAAACGCACCGTCGACGAGCACGTGCAGACGGCGGTGCGCAAGCTCGGCGCCGTCAACCGCACGCATGCGGCGGCAATGGCCGTGCGCGACCGCATCATTGCGCTGTAGCGGCTAACCTTTCTCCACTGGCAGATCGGGCCTTGATCCCCATTCCGACCACGAGCCGTCATAGATGCGCGGGAAGTCCTTGCCGAGCGCGTCGAGGCCCAATGCGAGAACCACTGCGGTGACGCCGGAGCCGCAGCTCGTGATGATCGGCTTGTCGAGATCGACGCCGCCTTTCTCGAACGCTTGTCTGATGCGCTCGGGCGCGACCAGCCGCCCGTTCTCGATGATCTCGGTGAAGGGCACGTTGCGCGCGCCCGGCATGTGGCCGGAGCGCAGGCCCGGCCGCGGCTCGGGCTCGCGGCCGGCGAAGCGCCCGGCCGAGCGGGCGTCGACCACTTGCGCGCTGCCGTCGCTGAGCGCCATCTGCACGTCGTCGTGCATCGCCACCGCGCGGGTGTCCATCGCCGCCTTGAAGCTACGCGCCGCGCGCTTGACTTCGCCGGCTTCGACCTTGCGGCCTTCCGCCTTCCAGGCCGCGAAGCCGCCCTCGAGGATGAACACGTTTTTGGCGCCGAAAATGCGGAAGCTCCACCACACCCGCGGCGCCGAATAGAGCCCGGCGCCGTCATAGACCACGATGGTGTCGCTCTCGCCGATGCCGAGCGCGCCGACCTGCTCGCCGAACTGCCCCGGCCCCGGCAGCATGTGCGGCAGGTCGGTGGAATGGTCGCAGATGCTGTTGATGTCGAAGAACACCGCGCCGGGAATATGCGCGGCGGCGTATTCGGCTTTGGCGTCGCGCTTCTGGTTGGGCAGATAATAGGAGGCGTCGACGACGACGACCTTGCCGAGATTGTCGGCAAGCCATTGGGTGGATTTCAGCCAGCGGCTGGCAGGAGCCTTGGGATCGCTCATGGTGTCTCGCTTTCTTGGGTCGTTATACTAACGCCAGACGGACGCGGCGGTTCTGCTTGCCCTTCTTCTCGATCTGCGTGACCTGCACCTTGCCGATCTCGGCGGTCGAACGCACATGGGTGCCGCCGCAGGGCTGCAGGTCGAGCCCTTCGATCTCGATCAGGCGCACGCGGCCGGTGCCCATCGGCGGCTTCACCGACATGGTCTTGACCAGGCCGGGATTCGCCGCGAGTTCGGCGTCGCTGATCCATCGGCTGGAGACCGCGGCATTGCCGCTAATCATGTCATTCACTTTGGCGGTGATGGCGTCCTTGTCGAGGCCGGCCTCGGGGATGTCGAAGTCGAGCCGGCTCTCGGTTTCGCCGACCGAGCCGCCGGTCACCGCATAGGGCAGCACGGCGGACAGTAGATGCAGCGCGGTGTGCATGCGCATGCGGGCGTGGCGCTTGTCCCAGTCGATTGCGGCGGTGACCTGGTCGCCAACCTTGAGGGCAGGGGCGCCAAGTTGCGTACCTTGCGCCGGCACATGCGCGATCTCGGTTTTGGCGGCGTCGGTATAGACTGCGGTGGCGATCGGCACGCTTGTGCCGTCGGTCGCGGTGAGCGTGCCGGTGTCGCCGGGCTGGCCGCCGGAGGTGGCGTAAAACACGGTGCGGTCGAGCACCACGCCGCCCTGCTCGGTGAGCGCGAGCACGCGCGCTTCGCAGGTTTTCAAATAGGAGTCGTCGCGAAACAAACACTCGGTTGCCATCGCAATCAGACTTTCACAATCGGCGGCTTGATGTCGCTCTTGCGCTCCATCCAGTCCGGCACCGGCAATTTCTTGGAGCGCAGGAAATCCGGATTGAACAGCTTCGACTGGTAGCGGGCGCCGCCGTCGGCCAATACGGTCACAATTGTGTGTCCGCGACCGAGATCATTGGCCAGGCGAATGGCGCCGGCAATGTTGATGCCGGAGGAACCGCCGAGGCAGAGGCCCTCGTGCTCAAGCACCTCGAAGATCACCGGCAGCGCTTCCTCGTCGGGAATGAGATAGGGCTTGTCGACGTGCAAGTCCTCGATGAGCGGCGTGACGCGGCCGAGCCCGATGCCTTCTGTGATCGAGCCGCCTGCGGTCGCCTTCGCTTCCCCGTCCTTGAAGAGATGGTACATGGCCGCGCCGCGCGGATCGGCGACGCCGATCGCGATGTTGTTCTTCTTTTCGCGCAGATAGCTGGCGACGCCGGCCAGCGTACCGCCGGTGCCGATGGCGCAGATGAAGCCGTCGATCTTGCCTTGCGTCTGCTGCCAGATTTCCGGGCCGGTCGAGACGTAGTGGGCCTTGCGGTTGTCGAGATTGTTCCACTGATCGGCGAAGATCACGCCGTTCGTCTCGGTCTGCTTCAGCTTTTCCGCCAGGCGGCGGCCGATATGCTGGTAGTTGTTCGGATTGCTGTAGGGCAGGGCCGGCACTTCGACGAGCTCGGCGCCGCACAGCCGCAGCATGTCCTTCTTTTCCTGGCTCTGGGTTTCCGGAATGACGATCAGCGTGCGATAGCCGCGCGCATTGGCGACCAGCGCGAGCCCGATGCCGGTATTGCCGGCGGTCGATTCCACCACCAGCCCGCCGGGCTTGAGTTCGCCGCGCGCTTCCGCCTCCAGGATCATCTGCCGCCCGGCGCGGTCCTTCACCGAGCCGCCCGGATTCATGAATTCGGCCTTGCCCAGGATGGTGCAACCGGTGGCCGCTGAGGCCCGCTCCAGTTTGATCAAGGGCGTGTGGCCGATGGCTTCAACGATGCCGTCGCGGATCTGCATGTCCGGTTCCGGTTGGCGCGGGCGGGGGCCGGCCCGACCCTAGTGGACGGCGGATGGTGCCACAAGACGGTCCGCGAGCGGGGTCGGCTGTCCGATTATGGGACGGGCCGTTCGATTGCTGCCGGCTGTCGAAAGCACATTGAAACCATACCGGCGCATTGCCCGGCGGTATCCCGGCACATTCACTACTTCTTTCCGGCCGAGGTCTAATCGTCGGCTACGAGGGGACGCGGGCAAGAAAAACCAAAGCCCCGGCGCAACTTGGGCGAAACGATGAGGCTCGACGTCAACACCCTCTTCATGGTGACGATCTATGTCGAGGCGATCCTCGGCCTGCTGCTGCTGTTCGCCTGGGCGCAGAACACGGCGATCACCGCGGTCTGCTGGTGGGGCTTCGCCCATCTGATCCGCGCCGCCTCCGTCGTGCTGTTCGGCCTGTACGGCACGGTGCCCGACCTGATCTCCATCGATCTCGCCAATGCGCTGCTGTTCACCGCCTTCGCGGTGACCTGGACCGGCGCGCGCGTGTTCGACGGCCGTCCGGTCGAGCCGGTCTATTTGGTCACCGGCGCCGTGCTCTGGCTGCTGATCTGCCGGCTGCCGGTGCTGGCGGACGCGGTGCAGGCGCGCTCGATGATCGCCTCCGGCATCATCACCGCCTATATCTGGCTCACCGCTTACGAATTCTGGCGCGGGCGCAGTGAGCCACTGGTGTCGCGCTGGCCGGCGATTTTCATGCTGTTTGCGCACGGCGCGCTGTTCCTCTTGCGCACGCCGCTGGTGACGCTGCTGCCGTGGTCGCCGACCAATAGCATGCTCGGCAGCGTGTGGCTGACGGTGCTGTCGTTCGAGGCACTGCTGTTCACCATCTCGGTCGCCTTCATCCTGCTGGCGATGGCGAAAGAGCGCACCGAACTGCGCCACCGCAACGCCGCCATGCTCGATCCGCTCACCGGCATCGCCAACCGCCGCTCGTTCCTGGCCGACGCCCACCAGCTCGCCAAGCGCCACCTCGGCGACCCACGCCCGATCGCGGTGCTGTTGATCGACCTCGATCATTTCAAATCGATCAACGACCGCTTCGGCCACGCGCTCGGCGACCGCGTGCTGGAGATATTCACGGAATCCGCGCGCCAGGCGGTACGCTCTTCGGATCTGCTCGGCCGCCTTGGCGGCGAGGAGTTCGCCGCCGTGCTCTACGACACCAGCCGCGACAAGGCGGTGGCGGTGGCCGAGCGCATCCGCATGGCCTTCGCGCAGGCCGGCCGCGAGGTCGACGGCCGCCCGGTCGGCGCCACGCTGAGTATCGGGCTGGCCTATTGCGAGGAGGCCGCGCTCGACGTGCCGGACCTGCTGGCGCAATCCGATCAGGCGCTCTACTTCGCCAAGGAAAACGGGCGCAACCGGGTCGAGGTGGCCTCGCTCGAGATGATCATGGCCTGCAAGCCCGGCACGCGCATGGGCTCGGCGGAATCGGTCGCCGCCATCGCGGCCAAAAGCGCCGCCTGATCCCGGGGCGGCGCCGCTCTCTGCAATCGTGACGGACGGGGTGGCGCGCGGCGGTTTCGGCGCGCG
>Ga0316624_10000055_pt1 | contig 29724 bp, 28 predicted proteins | sample OWC_Aug_N3_C1_D5_FD_207657 | JGI IMG/M metagenome (GOLD analysis project Ga0316624, IMG submission 207657) | Wetland soil microbial communities from Old Woman Creek delta, Ohio, United States - OWC_Aug_N3_C1_D5_A | ecosystem: Environmental > Terrestrial > Soil > Wetlands | place: USA: Ohio... | reverse complement strand
TCTGCGGCACGCCGCGCGGGGCCGGCGGGATGCCGACCAGGTCAAATTGGCCGAGAATCTTGTTGTCTTGCGCCATCTCGCGCTCGCCCTGGAACACGCGGATGGTGACCGCGTTCTGATTGTCCTCAGCGGTGGAGAACACCTGGCTCTTCTTGGTCGGGATCGTGGTGTTGCGGTCGATGATGCGGGTGAACACGCCGCCCAATGTCTCGATGCCGAGCGAGAGCGGGGTCACGTCGAGCAGCAGCACGTCCTTGACGTCGCCTTGCAGCACGCCGGCCTGAATGGCGGCGCCGATGGCGACCACCTCGTCCGGGTTGACGCCCTTGTGCGGCTCCTTGCCGAACAACTGCTTCACGACCTCCTGCACCTTCGGCATGCGCGTCATGCCGCCGACCAGCACGACCTCATTGATCTCGGCCGCGCTGATGCCGGCGTCCTTGAGCGCCTGCCGGCAGGGCTGGATGGTCTTTTGGATGAGATCGTCAACCAGCGCCTCGAACTTGGCGCGGGTGAGCTTCATCGTGAGATGCTTGGGGCCGGAAGCGTCCGCCGTGATGAACGGCAGGTTGATCTCGGTCTGCGTGGTGGACGACAGCTCGATCTTGGCCTTCTCGGCTGATTCCTTGAGCCGCTGCAGCGCGAGCTTGTCGCGGCGCAGGTCGATGCCCTGCTCCTTCTGGAACTCGTCAGCAAGATAGTTGACGAGGCGCATGTCGAAGTCCTCGCCGCCCAGGAAGGTGTCGCCGTTGGTGGATTTCACCTCGAACACGCCGTCGCCGATCTCCAGAATGGAGATGTCGAAAGTGCCGCCGCCGAGGTCATAGACCGCGATGGTGCCGGTCTTTTGCTTGTCGAGGCCGTAGGCGAGCGCTGCTGCCGTCGGCTCGTTGATGATGCGCAGCACTTCGAGGCCGGCGATCTTGCCGGCGTCCTTGGTGGCCTGACGCTGGGCGTCGTTGAAATAGGCGGGAACGGTGATGACGGCCTGCTCGACCTTCTGCCCGAGATAGGATTCCGCCGTCTCCTTCATCTTCTGCAGGATGAAGGCGGAGATCTGCGAGGGCGAATAGGTCTTGCCGTCCACCTCGACCCAGGCATCGCCGTTCGATGCCTTGCTGATCTTGTAGGGGACGAGCTTCTTGTCCTTCTCCACCATCGGGTCGTCGTAGCGCCGACCGATCAGGCGCTTGACCGCGAAGATGGTGCGCTCCGGATTGGTGACGGCCTGGCGCTTGGCCGGCTGGCCGACGAGACGCTCGCCGTCGTCGGTAAACGCGACGATCGACGGCGTTGTGCGCATGCCTTCGGCGTTCTCGATGACTTTCGGCGTCTTGCCTTCCATGACGGCGACGCACGAATTGGTGGTGCCGAGGTCGATGCCGATGACCTTGCCCATGGTTCTTCCTCTCAAATTTGCGGCAGGCCGGCCGGGCCGCTTGGCGCCCGATGGGAAGCCTGCGGCTCATCCGCGGACCCCCTTGTCCAGCCCCCTGGATACGCGATTCACCGCGGGTTTCGCGGCTTACTGGCTCATATAGGAGGGGGCCCGGGGCCCGCAAGCCAGGGTGCCACGAATTCGCCAAGGTGGACCGCGACGCCTGCCCCAGCGGTTAATCTTTTCGTTGCGGCGGCCCGGCGAAGCCGGTTAGGCAAGCCGGCCCGCCCCCTGAAAGCCTCAAACCATGCTGCGCCGACTTCCGATCCTGCTCGCCGCCGTCTGGACCGCCCTCGCGGCGGCCGCGGCGGTCGGCCCGGCGCTGGCCGCCGAGCCGGTGTTTCCGCCGGGGACGCGGATCGGGCTGGTGCCGCCGGCGGGTCTTACGCCGAGCGGCCAATTCCCCGGCTTCGAGGACAGCGCGCGCAAGGTCACCATCGCCATCTTCGACCTGCCCGGCGGCGCCTATAAGTCGATCGAGCGCGCCGCCTTCGGCGAGGGGATAAAAGGCCTGACCGTGCGCAAGCGCGAGCTGTTTTCGTTCGCGCATGGGATGGGATTTCTGTTCACCGGCCACGCCGAGATCGATGGATTGAGCGTCTACACCTACGACCTGCTCATCAACAATACCTACACCGGGAAGTTGGGTCATGTCGCCGCCTTTGTGCGCGTCCATGTGCCGGATGCCGCGCACGACGCCTATCCGGATGCCGTCATCCTTGCCGCTTTGCAGAGCGTCACGTTTCGCGTGCCGCCAGCCGCCGAATTGCGCGAGGAATTGCTCAAGGACGTACCGTTCAAGTTCGGCGACATGGCGGGCTTCCGGGTGATGCGGGTCGTGCCACCTGCGGTGGCGGTGCTGATCGATGGGGCGGGCGACGACCCGGTCGACAATCCATACGTACTCGTTTCGGTCGGCCGCGGCGCGCCGGAGCAGGCCGACGCGCGCGCGCGCTTTGCGCGCGACCTGCTGGCGGACGCGCCGCTCAAGAACGTCGCCATCACCAATATGGAATCGATGCGGATCCAGAACCAGGCGGGCTACGAAGTCCGCGCCGACGCCAATGGACCGGACGGCGCGCCGGTGAAGATCGTGCAATGGCTGCGCTTCGGCAGCAGCGGCTATCTGCGCGTCGTCGGCGTCGTTGCCAAGGATCGCTGGGACGAACTGTTCCCGCGCTTTCGCGCCGTGCGCGACGGTATCGACCTGCGCTGAAGCTAGAACTTGATGGTGCTGCGGATGCCGGCGATGAAAGCGTGGCCCAATGCCTGCGTGGCATCGTCCGGATTCTGCCCGCCGTTGGGACGCCGGATATATTGGACGTCCGGCTGCAGGGACCACCAGGGCGCGAGCTGCGCGATATAGCTCAGCTCGAACAGCGTTTCGGCATCGCGGACCGCGTAAGGCGGCGTGTTCATCACGAGATTGTCCTGATCGAGCGCCACGGCGTCGCGGCTGATCTTGGCATAGGCCATGCCGAAGGTGAGCGTATCGTCTGGCCGGCCGGGCAGCGGTCCCTTCAGGCCGGCGCCGCCGTCGACATAGTAGGAAACGAGATTGCGGTCGGACGGCGAGACGCCGCCGCGCACGAACAGGTTCAGGCTGCTGGCGGCGCCGCGCCACACCATCTGGTCGGCGACGCCGTAAACGCCCCAGTTGCCGCTGTGATTGAGCGGACCGGTCACCGCCCCGTCGGCCAGCGTGATCAGGCTGCCGCTCGCGTCGAGCCCGAAATGCTGATCCGCGAAATCGGCGGTCGCGTACCAGGCGCCGACCTTGTAGACGCCCGGCAGGCCCATGGCGTGCTTGCCTTGATTCACGCCGTATTGCACTTCGCCCAGCCACAGCGAGCCGCCATCAAGGGCGAAGGCGTCGATGCCGTGGCGATTGCACGCCTGTGGGTCGGTGTCATCGGCGTCGGCGTTGCAGTTGGCCCCAACCGGATCGCCGGTGAAAACCGCGGCGAGCACGGTGAAGTCGCCGGCCGGCGTGAATTTCGCGCGCACGCCCGGCGCGGCCATCGGATCGGACGGCCCGCCATGCAGAATGTTGGCGGCCAAGTTGCTGGCCCAGCCGAAGGTGCCATTGATCAGGCCACCGGCGGTTTCGCTGGTGAAGAACTCGTCATCGGCGGCGAGCTGACCGATGCGCAGCGAGGCAACGTCGTTGAAACTCTGTTCGAACCAGGCGGTGTACAGCCGCGTGGTGCGCAATGCGTCGATGCTGCTGGGATCGGCGATGCTGCCGGCATATTCGTCGATGCCTGCCTTGGTGTTTTGAATCTGGAACACGGTGACGTGCGTCTTGCCGCCGGTCCAGCCGATCAGCTTCTGCAGATCGGTGTCGACGGAAAAGTCCAGACGTCCGTCGTAGACCGTCCGCCGCTCGACGCCGCCGGACAGCACGCCCAAGGTCTCGCCGATATAGTTGAGCGTGATGTCGATGCCGCGATCCTTCAGCGCCGTGCGCGCGCCGCCCCAGTCGCCGGTCAGCGTCTCCTGCTCCCAGATGGATTTCGGCCGGTCGGCGGCTTGCGCACGCGACGCGGCGGCCATGGCCGTTGCCGCCGTGAGCAAGCTCAACAGCACGCGCCGCGCTTTGCCACCGTCGTACGCCACCGCACCCGCGCTCCATAAATCGCGACTCGGCAAGACTAAAAACTGCCGGCGAGATGCAGACGGTAGCCAGCGCAGCGCCGCGGTCAACAAATAACTGCTGTTAGATCAACACTTTATAATTAGTCCAAAGAGAAACATCGGGCGCCGACGAACGCGCTCGCGAAGAAGACGCGCCGATCATTTGCGCGCGGGTGCGGACTTTAGTTGCTGGTATTGTCGTTGTTGGCGGAGCGCGGTGTCTTCGCCGCTTTGGCCACGGCGACCAGCGCCGGACGCAGCACGCGGTCGCCGATCATATAGCCGGCCTGGATCACCTGCGCGACATGACCGGGCGGCACCTCGGCGCTTTCCATCTCGAACATCGCCTGGTGCACGTTGGGATCGAACTTCTCGCCCTGCGGCGAGAACTTCTTCACGCCGCTTTTCTCGAGCGCCTTGAGCAATTCGCGCTCGGTGAGCTCGACGCCTTCGATCAGCGATTTTACCTGCGCGTCGCCCTGCTCGCGCAGTTCGGGGCCGACGGCGCCCAGCGCGCGATGCATATTGTCGGCCACCGCCAGCACCTCGCGGGCAAAGCCCGCGATACCGTAGAGCCGCGCATCGGCCACCTCGCGCTCGGTCCGCCGGCGCAGATTCTCCATCTCGGCGAGCGTGCGCAGCAGCTTGTCCTTGTATTCGGCGGCCTCGCGCCGGGCGGCGGTAAGCGGATCGGCTTCGGCGGCGGTAGCAGCCTGCGGCGGGTCCTGACCGGGCGCGCCGTTGCCTTGACCGTTCCCGGTCTCGGCCACTGCGTCATCTCCCTGGCGAGCGGTCGGGTCCGTCATCGTCGATCAACCCCATAAGTGGTCGGATGCCCGGCATATCAGGGCTCCGGCAGCAAAAATCAAGCGTTTATCGTGCATGATCCCGAAAACGAGGCACCGGTTTTCGGGCAAAGAAGCGCAAACATCATGGAGACAACAGCTTGCTCACCACCCGCGCGGTATAATCGACCATCGGGATGACGCGGGCATAATTGAGCCTTGTCGGCCCGATCACCCCAATCACGCCGACGATGCTGCCCTTGTTGTCGCGATAGGGCGCGATGATGGTGGAGGAACCGGACAGCGAAAACAGCTTGTTTTCGGAGCCGATGAAGATGCGCACCCCCTCGGCGCGCTCGGCGCGCCCGAGCAGATCGATCACGCCGCGCTTGGTTTCGAGCGCATCGAACAGCGAGCGCACCCGTTCCAGGTCGTCGAGCGCATGCAGGTCCTCCAAGAGATGGGCATGGCCGCGCACGATCAGCTGGCGGTCCTCGCTGTCGCCGCCCGACCAGCTGGCGAGTCCCGCCGCGATGATCTTCTGGGTGAGCTGATCGAGCTCGGCCTGGCCCTCCTTGGCCGCATGCTCGATTTCGTTGCGCAGCTCGGCCAGCGACTTGCCGCGGATGCGGGCGTTGAGGAAATTGCCGGCCTCGACCAGCGCGGAGGTCGGCACGCCGGCCGCCACATTGAGCACCCGGTTCTCGACCTGGCCGTCCTCGGCCACCAGCACCGCGAGCGCCCGCTCCGGCTCCAGCCGCACGAATTCGATATGCTTGAGCCGGACATTGCTCTTGGCCGTGAGCACGATGCCGGCCGAGCGCGTGAGCCCCGACAGCATCTGCGAGGCCTCGGTGAGGATCGCCTCCAGCGATTTGCCGGCGCCCGAGCCCGCCACCTGCGCTTCGATATTGCGCCGGTCGCTTTCGGTGAGATCGCCCACCTCCATCAGCGCGTCGACGAAGAAGCGCAGGCCGAGCTCGGTCGGCATTCGGCCGGCCGAGGTATGCGGGGCCCAGATCAGGCCGAGCTGCTCGAGGTCCGACATCACGTTGCGCACGGAGGCCGGCGACAGCGGAATCGGCAGGATGCGTGACAGATTGCGCGATCCGACCGGCTCGCCGGTGGCCAGATAGCTTTCGACGATCTGGCGGAAGATCTCGCGCGAGCGCTCATTGAGCGCCGCCAGGCTCACTTGCGTTGCGCCGATCGGGACGTCGTGGGATGCCACGGATTAACTCCTTCAGACTGGCCAACAATTGACCATTCTACAGGCCTTGTTCAAGCCGGGCTTGTCGCTCTGCGTCGATAATGGCAGCTTCCAGCTGCCACTTCTCAGGAAGCATGGCGTATTGGTGCGGATCCGTATGCTCGGTCGGTTAACCAGAAAACGGCGTTGGCGCGTGGCGAGCCTGCTCGTCGCTCTGTACGCGCTTTGTCTGGTAACGCCGACCGCCGTCATGGCGGTTAGTCAGGGCGCCATTCCTGCGCATTGCCTGACCGACGATCACCAGACAGCCGGCGCCGTCCATATGCATCAGGATGGGTCGAGCCACCACCATTCCGGCGGCAAGGAAGACGATGGCGATCATGACGGCAAGTGTTGCGGCTTGTTCAGCGTCAGCGCGATCGCGCCGGAGCTGGACATCATCGTGGCCCCGCGTGAGCCCGCCCCGCAGCAGCCGTCGCTGACTATCAACGACCTGACCGGGCGCGGCTCCGACCGCATCGACCGGCCACCGAGATCCCGCCCGTCGCTCTGAGTTGAAGCGCGCCCGCGGCCTGATGGCTGCGCGCGCTCGTCATCAATCGACGGATGAGGGATTCCCATGTTTGCCGTTTTGGGGCCGACGTCGGCCCATGCAAGGCGCAGCATCGCGGCGCTTGGCAGTGCATTGGCGCTCGCGGCCTGTCAGACCTTTTCGCCTGACGGCGGCTTGAGTGTCGCGTCAGATGTCGCGGGAAAGGAACTGCGCAAGGACGTCGTTTTTATCCAAACGGACGACGATGCTTCCGCGGTCCGCGCGCGCGTACGGCATTTGATCGGCCGAACCTTGACAGCCGAAGCGGCGGTGCAAATCGCGCTGCTCAACAATCGTGGCCTGCAAGCCGCCTATAACGAGCTTGGGATTGCCGAGGCCGTGCGCGTCCGGCAGTCGCTGCCGCCAAACCCGCAAGTTTCGATTCTCCGCGTGTCCGGCTCGATCGAGACCGAGCTCGAGCGCCAAATCGTCGGGGATATCCTCGCGCTTGCAACCTTGCCGGCGCGTTCGGAGCTCGCGGCCGGCCGCTTCCGGCAAGCGCAACTGACCGCCGCGCTGGAGACGCTGCGTGTCGCGAACCGTGCGCGCTCGGCATTTTACCGCGCCGTCGCCGCAAACCAGTCGGTCGCCCTGCTCAAGGAAGCGGATTCGGCGGCCGGCACTGCCGCGCAACTCGCCAAGCGTCTGGGCGAGACCGGGGCGATCAACAAGCTCGATCAGGCGCGCGAGCAATCCTTTCATGCCGACGTCGCGACCCAGCTGGCGATGGCGCAGCAACGCGCGCTGTCCGAACGCGAGCGGCTCGTCCGAGCGCTCGGCCTCTCGGGAGCCGATCTCAATTTTACGCTTCCGAAGACGCTTCCGGCGCTGCCCAGTCATGCCTGGCGCATGCCGCAAGTCGAGCAGGAGGCGCTCGACCGCCGCGTCGATCTGCAGATCGCCCGTATCGAACTCGACCTGCTCACTAAATCCTACGGGCTCACGGCGGCGACGCGCTTCGTCAATGTGCTGGAGGGCGGCTATGCCGACCGGATCAAGGACAACAAGGAAACCGGGGAGCACGTGCATAATCGCGGCTTCACCGTCACCTTCGAGATTCCAATCTTCGACTTCGGCGAGACGCGCCTGCGCGAGGTTAAGCAGAGCTACATGCAGGCGGTCAACAAGCTGGCCGAAATAGCGGTCAATGTGCGCTCCGAAGCGAGGGATGCCTATCGAGGCTACCGGACGAGCTACGACATCGCCGCGCGCTACCAGCGCGAGATCCTGCCGCTGCGCAAGGTCATCTCGGACGAAATGATGCTGCGCTACGGCGCGATGCAGGTCGACGTGTTTCCGCTGCTGACCGACGCGCGGCAGCGCATCGCGGCAAACGCCGCGGCGGTTGACGCGCTGCGCGACTTCTGGCTCGCGAGCGCCAATCTATCCGCGGCGATAACGGGCGGCGCTTCCGCGACAGCCGGCGACGCGGCGTCGGCCGGCATGCAGACGTCGCTTGCCGCGGCAGCCCAATAAACGACGAGGAGAGCAACATGATCTCACGGCGCAATCTCATCCGCGGTTCGGCTTTGCTCGCCGGCGCGGCCGCCGTCAGCGGCCGGGTGCAGGCCGCCGCGATCCCCGAGGCTGTCACCTCGAACTCACCGGCCATGCAGCCGCCGCTCGTTCCGTCGAGCGGGCCCGTCTATCAGCCGGTGGTCACGCTCAACGGCTGGACGCTGCCGTGGCGGATGAACGGCGACTGGAAGGAATTCCATCTGGTGGCCGAGCCGGTGGTGCGCGAGATCGCGCCCGGCATGAAGGCGCATCTGTGGGGCTACAACGGCCAGTCGCCGGGGCCGACCATCGAATGCGTCGAAGGCGACAAGCTGCGCATTTTCGTCACCAACAAGCTGCCCGAACACACCACCGTGCACTGGCACGGCATCCTGGTGCCGAACGGCATGGACGGCGTCGGCGGCTTGACCCAGCCGCACATCAAGCCGGGGCAGACCTTCGTCTACGAATTCCAGGTCCGGCAGAGCGGCACGTTCATGTATCACCCGCATGCCGACGAGATGGTGCAGATGGCCATGGGCATGATGGGCTTCTTCGTCGTGCACCCGCGCGATCCCAACCAGTATCGCGTCGATCGCGATTTCGTCTTCCTCATGAGCACCTACGACATCGATCCTGGCGCCTCGCTGCCCAAGGTCATGACCATGACCGACTTTAACCTGTGGACCTGGAACAGCCGCGTGTTCCCCGGCATCGACCCGCTGGTGGTGCGGCACGGCGACCGCGTGCGCGTGCGTATCGGCAATCTCACCATGACCAATCATCCGATCCACATGCACGGCCCGCATTTCGAAGTGACCTGCACCGACGGCGGCTGGATCAAGGAAAGCGCCCGGCGGCCGGAGGTCACGACCGACGTGCCGGTCGGCGCCATGCGCGCCTTCGAATTCGTCACCGAGGAGCCCGGCGACTGGGCGATCCATTGCCACAAGTCGCACCACACCATGAACGCCATGGGCCACGACATGAAAACCTTCATCGGCGTGCCGCAGCGCGATCTTACCAAGGCAATCAAAAAGCTGGTGCCGGACTACATGGCGATGGGCTCCGCCGGCATGGCGGAAATGGGCTCCATGGAAATGCCGATGCCCGACAACACGCTGCCGATGATGACCGGCTTCGGCCAGTTCGGCCCGATCGAGATGGGCGGCATGTTCTCGGTGGTGAAGGTGCGCGAGGGCCTGGCGCGCGACGATTACAAGGACCCGGGCTGGTACAAGCACCCGCCCGGCACCGTCGCGCACGAAGTCAAAGGACCCGCGCCGGGGGCGCCGAGCCGCCAGGGCGCCGCGGCCCCCATGCCCCATGAGATTGAAGTCACGGTCGTGAAGCCGCGCACGAACGGCCACGGCGGACACTGAACAGGAGCAGGAAGATCATGAGAGCAATCCCGACTGCGGTCGCCGTCACATTGTTGCTGGGCGCAGCCATTTTTCCGGCCATCGCGCATGAGGGCGAGCATTTTTCGGCGGGCGTGCCCGGCGATCCGAAAAAGCCGGCGCGCACCGTGACCGTCGTCATGAGCGACGACAATGGCATGAAGTTCACGCCCGACCATCTCGACGTCAAGAAGGGCGAGCAGGTGCACTTCATCATCCAGAACAAGGGCGCGCTCAAGCACGAGTTCATGCTGGCGAGCGTCGCCGACAACGACAAGCACGCCAAGCTGATGATGAAATATCCCGACATGGAGCACGACGATCCGAACGCGAAGAGCGTCGATCCCGGCAAGACCGCGGAAATCCTCTGGCGCTTCACCAAGGTCGGCACGTTCGAATTCGCCTGCCTGATCCCCGGTCATCGCGAGGCCGGCATGCGCGGCACAGTCAGCGTGAAATAGCAACGACAGGAGACGAGCAATGAAGAAGACTTTATCGATCGTGGCGGTCGCACTGGCGCTGACGGCGGGTCACGCCCGGGCGCAATCCGCGCTGACCGACGGTCTGGTGACCAAGGTCGACCCTTCGGCCGGCAAGATCACCATCAAGCACGGCCCCATGCCGAAATTCGACATGGCGGACGGAATGACCATGGTCTATCGCGCGCAGGACCCGGCGATGCTGAAGGCGGTCAAGGCCGGCGACAAGATCAAATTCGATGCCGAGCACGTCAACGGCCAGTTTGTCGTCACCAAAATCCAGAAGGCCAAGTGAGCCGGGCTTGCTGTAACGGCTCCCGCCACTTAAAACGCTCGGGCTCGGCAGCGATGCCGGGCTCACTGCAACAAGGAGCCGCCATGCGGCCGAGCCGCCGACAAGTCGACGAGTTGCGCCCGGTCTCATTGGAGCGCGGCGTGGTGAAATACGCCGAGGGCTCCTGCTTCGTGAAATTCGGCGACACCCACGTGCTGGTCACCGCCAGCCTCGAGGAGCGGCTGCCGCCCTGGCTCAAGGGCCAGGGGCGCGGCTGGGTCACCGCCGAATACGGCATGCTGCCGCGCGCCACCTCCGAGCGCACGCGCCGCGAGGCCTCGGCCGGCAAGCAGGGCGGCCGCACGGTCGAGATCCAGCGCTTGATCGGCCGCTCCTTGCGCTCGGTGATCGATCTGGTCGCGCTGGGCGAGCGGCAGATCACCATCGACTGCGACGTGATCCAGGCCGACGGCGGCACCCGCACCGCTTCCATCACCGGCGCCTGGGTGGCGCTCGCCGATTGCCTCACCTGGATGAAGGCGCGCGACATGATCAGGGGCGACGTGCTGCGCGACCACATCGCGGCGGTGTCCTGCGGCGTCTACCAGAACACCGCGGTGCTCGATCTCGACTATGCCGAAGACTCAGAAGCGGAGACCGACGCCAATTTCGTGATGACCGGCGCCGGCAACATCGTGGAAGTGCAGGCCACCGCCGAGAAGACCCCGTTCAGCGAGGATCAGTTCCTGGTGCTCATGGCGCTCGCGCGCAAGGGCATCGCCAAGCTGGTCGATTTGCAGAAGCTGGCGGTGGCGTAATTTTTTCATCCCTCCCCTGAAAGGGGAGGGTCGCCCGCCGAGTGAAGCGCAGGCGGGCGGGGTGGGGTTTACATCGTCTAATTCCCCCACCCGACCGCTCGCTACCGCTCGCGGCCACCCTCCCCCGCAAGCGGGGGAGGGATATGAAGGAAGCAATGCCTCGCCAACTTACCTCGCCGATCGTCATCGCCACCCATAATCCGGGCAAGCTCAAGGAAATGCGCGAGCTGCTCGCGCCCTTCCGCATCGAAGCGCAATCGGCCGGCGAGCTCGGCCTGGCCGAGCCGAAAGAAACCGGCGAGACCTTCGCCGCCAATGCGCGCATCAAGGCGCTGGCCGCCGCCAAAGCCACCGGCCGCGCCGCCTTCGCCGACGATTCAGGCTTGGTGGTCGACGCGCTCAACGGCGAGCCCGGCATTCACTCGGCGCGCTGGGCCGGCCCCGACAAGGATTTTCGCGCCGCCATGAACCGCATCCAGACGCTGCTCGTCGAGCGCGGCGCCAAAGCGCCCGCGCAGCGGCGCGCGCATTTCATCGCCGCGCTGTGTCTGGCCTGGCCCGACGGCCACATCGAGGAGTTCGAAGGCCGCGTCGACGGCGTCGCTACCTGGCCGCCGCGCGGCGATCGGGGCTTCGGCTACGACCCGCTGTTCCTGCCCGACGGCTTCGACCGCACCTTCGGCCAGATGAGCGCGAAGGAGAAACATGGCCTGCCGCCCAAGGGCCAAGGCCTCTCGCATCGCGCCCGCGCCTTCATCAGTTTGGCTAACGCGTGTTTGCGCGGCGGCTGACAAACGCAAAAGCGCCCACTTGCGCCGCTAAAATTCATTACAATTTTAACGACTTATCCGCAGCGACAACCGATCCGCGCTAGCGGTCCATGCCCGATGCGGCCTAATATGGTTAATATGAAAACGATCCCGAGCGCGCCGCAGTTTGCCGTCTACGTGCACTGGCCGTTCTGCCTGTCGAAGTGCCCCTATTGCGACTTCAACAGCCATGTCCGTCACGGCGGCGTCGACGAGGCGCGCTTCCTGCGCGCCTATGAATCGGAGATCGCGCAAACCGCCGCGCGCATCGGCGCGCGCACGGTGTCGAGCATCTTCTTCGGCGGCGGCACGCCATCGCTGATGCAGCCGTCGTCGGTGCAGACGATCCTCGACGCCATCGCCAAACACTGGACCGTCGCGCCTGACGTCGAGGTCACGCTGGAAGCCAACCCGACCAGCGTCGAAGCCACGCGCTTCCGCGGCTACCGCACCGCCGGCGTCAACCGCGTCTCGCTCGGCGTGCAGGCGCTCGACGACGGCGCGCTGAAAGAGCTCGGCCGTCTGCACACCGCACAGGAAGCGCTCGACGCTGTCGCCGTCGCGCGCGCGATCTTCCAGCGCTATTCGTTCGATCTCATTTATGCGCGTCCGCGCCAAACGCTCGAGGCCTGGGCGGCGGAGCTCAGGCGCGCCATCGCCGAGGCCGCCGAGCATCTCTCGCTCTATCAATTGACCATCGAGCCGGGCACGCCGTTCTTCGGACTGCACGCCGCCGGCAAGCTGACAGTGCCGGACGACGATCTGGCGCGCGATCTCTACGATCTCACGCAGGCGGTCTGCGCCGATGCCGGCCTGCCGGCGTACGAAATCTCCAACCACGCGCGGCCGGGCGCCGAGTGCCGGCACAATCTGATCTACTGGCGCGGCCACGAATATGCCGGCATCGGACCGGGCGCGCATGGCAGGCTCAATATCGGCAGCTACCGCTACGCTACCGAAACCGAGAAGCGCCCCGAGAGCTGGCTGATGCGCGTTGAGGCGCGCGGCTCGGGCACCACCGTCGACGAGAAGCTCACGCCGGGCGAGACCGCCGACGAATATCTGCTGATGGGCCTGCGGCTGGCCGAAGGCATCGATCCGCAGCGCTTCACCGCGCTTGCCGGCCGCACCATCGATCCCAACCGCGTCTCGTTCCTGCGCGAGCAGGGCACGGTGGAGATGACCGCCGGCGGCCGCCTGCGCGTGACGCAGTCGGGCTTTCCGCTGCTCGATGCGGTGGTGGCGGATCTGGCCGCCTGACTCTATCCGTCATCCTGAGGCGCGAGCGAAGCGAGCCTCGAAGGATGAACGGCCCGTGCTGTCATCCTTCGAGGGCCGCCTTCGGCGGCCACCTCAGGATGACGGGAAAAGTTCTCACCAAACGGAAGTTAAGTCCCCGGCCCGAACGAATGCGGCGCCGGGCTCACCACCTGGCCGCCGGTCGGACCGACGCGCAGCACAGCCAGCCCGCGCTCATTGGTGCCGTCGGACTTGAAGCGGAAGATGCCGTCGATGCCGGCAAAGCCGGAGGAGTTGGTCAGGATCTGCTCGGTGAAAGGCTGCGGCCCTTGCGTCTTCACCAGCGCCGCGACTAGCGCCACCGCGTCATAGGCGAGCGTGGCCGTGCGCACCGGGTCCTGCCCGAAGCGGGCGCGATAGCGCGCCGAGAAATTGCGGAAGCCGGTCGATTCCGGCGCCGCGTACCAGCCGCCTTCTAGGTCCTTGCTGGAGAAGATGCGCGGGTCGTCCCACAGGCCGGTGCCGAGCAATTGCAGCCGCTTCAGGTTGACGTGGTCGGCGGCGAGCGCGGCCACCACCTGCGGCACGGCGTCGGCGCCGTCCGGTATGAACACGCTGTCGACGCGGGTGGCCTGCTGCGCCACCGCGTTGACCGGCTCGGCGAGCCGGCCGGGATCGAGCGGGTATTTCTGCAGCACGATCACGCGGCCGCCGCGGCGCGGCACCTCCTGCTGGAACGCGCCCTCCACCACCGCGCCATAGGCGTTGTCCGGGATCAGCGCCGCGAACGAGCGCCGGCCGCGCGAGGCGGCGTAATCGACGATGCGCTTGACGTCGGTCTCCGGCAGGAAGCTCAACAGATAGACGCCGCGCGCGGCGACGCTGGCGTCAGTCGAGAAGGCGATCAGCGGAATATTGCTCGGGCGGGCGACCTGGGCGGCGGCGCGCACAGATTCGGCGAACAGCGGGCCGAGGATGATCTGGGCGCCCTCGCTGATCGCCTGCTGCGCGCCGGCCTGCGCACCCTGCGGCGTACCGGCGTCGTCCTTCACCAGGAGCTGGATATTGGGGTTCTTGAACTCGGCGAGCGCCATCTGCGCGGCGTTCTTCATGGATTGCGCCGCGACGCCGGCATTGCCCTGCGCCGACAGCGGCAGGATCAGCGCGACCCGCACCTCGCCGGTGCCGAGCGCTGCCTCCGCCTGCGGCGGGAGCTGCGCAGTCGAGCCGCCCTGGCCGAACTGGCTGAAATCGCCGAACTTGCCACCGGCGCAGGCGGCGAGCGCCAGCCCCAGACCCACGCAAATAGCCGCCGTCAGGCTGCGCCTGCTGCGCATGACTGGCCCGTTTTGGTCCGGCAGCGTCCCCGACATGGCTCCCCAAGGCAGCGGCTTTGGCTGTCAATCTTTCATGACACCCAAAGTTTTTATCCCATAAAAGTTAAGGCAATGAAAGGGTTGGAGATTTTGTCACCGCATGACGGCGGCGCGGCCCCTCTCTAGACTGGCCGCATGGCCAAACCCAGCAAAAGCGCCGCCAGCGCCCGCCCCCGCCGCTATTCGCTTGGCGGAACCGAGGTCGAGGCCGCCAAGGCGGCGGCCGGGCTCTATCTGGTCGCCACCCCGATCGGCCACTTGGCCGACATAACCCTGCGCGCGCTCGAGGTGCTGGCCGGGTCGGACGTAATTGCCTGTGAGGATACCCGCGTGACCCGCAAGCTGACCGAGCGCTACGGTATCGCCACCCCGCTGACGCCCTATCACGAGCACAATGCCGCCGAGGCGCGCCCCAAGCTGCTGGCCCGGCTCGCCGCCGGGCAGGCGGTCGCGCTGGTATCCGATGCCGGCACGCCGCTCATCTCCGACCCCGGCTACAAGCTGGTGCGCGCGGCAAGTGAAGCCGGCCACCCCATCACCGCCCTGCCCGGCGCCTCCGCGCTGCTGGCGGCGCTGTCGGTCGCCGGCCTGCCGACCGACCGCTTTTTCTTCGAGGGCTTCCTGCCGGCCAAACAGGCGGCGCGGCAGAAGCGCATCGCGGCGCTCGCCGCCGTTCCCGCCACACTGGTGCTGTTCGAGAGCGGGCAGCGGCTGGCGGCAGCGCTCGCCGATCTCGCCGAGGGACTGGGACCCCGTGCCGCCGCGATCTGCCGCGAGCTGACCAAGCTGCACGAGGAGGTGCGCCGCGGCGATCTCGACACGCTCGCCCGCGACTATGCCGCCGGCGCCGAAACGCGCGGCGAAATCGTCATCGTGGTGGCGCCGCCGGCGCAGGACGAAGCGGCGGTCGACGTCGACGCCATGCTGCGCCGCGCGCTCTCGCGTGTCTCGCTCAAGGACGCCGTCGGCGAAGTCGCGCTCGCCAGCGGACGCCCGCGCCGCGAGGTCTATCAGCGCGCGCTCGAACTGGCCAAGGACGGCGGCGATGGCGCGGCGCGGTGACCGCGGATTGCCGAAGCCCGCCCCGGTCGCAAGCGCGCCGCGCCCGGAGCGGCAGGCGGCGTTTCGCGTCGGCATATCGGCCGAGAGCCGCGCCGCCGCCCTCCTGATCGCCAAGGGCTTCCGCATCCTGGCGCGGCGATGGAAATCGCCGGTCGGCGAGATAGATATCGTGGCGCGCCGGCGTCAATTGCTGGTTTTCGTCGAAGTGAAGGCGCGCAACGATCTCGACGAGGCGGCGGAGTCGCTAAGCCCGCGCCAGCAGCGCCGCATCGCCGCCGCCGCCGAAGTCTGGCTCGCGGTAAACGGCAGCGACGGTTTTCGCGACATCCGCTTCGACGCCATCCTGGTGGCGCCCGGCAAGCTGCCGCGCCACATCCCGGCGGCGTTCGAGACGTAACACTGCCTCGTGCCCCGGATGCGGCGCAGCACGCAGTGAAGCGGAGTAGTGCGCCGCTGATCCGGGGCCTTTCGAGATTCTGAGCTTGTAACGGTCCCGGGTCTGCAGCGCACCGCTGCGCGCTACGCTGCGCCCGGGACACGGGCCCCGGCTAAGCGCTCAGCCGTTCGAAGAACTGATCGACCTGCGCCCGGATGCGCGAGGCCACGGAGCCGAGATCGTCGGCCACCGCCTTCACCGCGCCGGCGCTGGTGCGGGTATCCTCGGTGGCGGTGCCCACGTGATTGACCTCGCTGGCGGTGTCGGACGTGCGCCGCGCGGCGGTCTCGACGCTGCGCGCGATCTCGCTGGTGGCGGCGCCCTGCTCGGTGACGGCGGCCGCGATGGCCGCGCTGATGTCGCCGATCTCGCGGATGATCGTCTCGATGGCCGTGATCGCCTCGATCGAGCGCGTGGTGGCGCGCTGCATGCCGGCGATCTGCGCGGCGATCTCCTCGGTGGCGCGGCTGGTCTGCCCGGCCAGCGCCTTGACCTCGCCGGCCACCACCGCGAAGCCGCGCCCGGCCTCGCCCGCGCGCGCCGCCTCGATGGTGGCGTTGAGCGCCAGCAAATTGGTCTGCTCGGCGATGTCGGTGATCAGCTTGATCACGTCGCCGATGCGGGCGGCCGCCTCGTCTAGCTCCTTGACCGCGATATTGGTGCGGCCGGCCTCGCTCACCGCCTTGTTGGCGATGGCGTTGGACTGCGCCACCTGGCGGTCGATCTCGTTGACGGATGCGGAGAGCTCGTCGGCGGCGGAGGCGATGTCGCGCACGTTGCCGGAGGCCTCGGCGGAAGCTTCCGCCGCGCGCGCGGTCTTGGCGGAGGCCTCGTCGGCGAGGCCGGTGAGCTGGCTCGAGGCCTCCAGCATCTGATCGGAAATGCGGCCGAGCTCGGCCAAGGTCGCCTCCACCTCGGCGGAAAAGTGCGCAATCACGTCGGACATCCGCGTCCGGTTGTCTTTTTGCGCCTCGGCATCCTCGGCAATCGTGCGGCTGAGGTCCTTGATATGAAGCATGGCCTGCTGGAACACTTCGATCGAGCGCGCCAGCGCGCCGATCTCGTCGCGCCGTTCGCTGAATGGCACCTGCATGGCGCCGTCGCCGGCGGCCACCGCCTCGGTCACGCGGGTGATTTCGGTGATCGGCCCGGTGACGCTGCGCCGGATGACGACGATGCCGACCGCCGCCAGCAGCACCGCGAGACCGGCGAGCAGCGTGAAGAGTGTCGCCATCCTGGCGATGCCTTCGTCCATGCGCGTGTAGATCTGCTGCGCCCGATCGGCATAGTGCTGGCCCAGCGTCGCCATTCTTTTGCTGAGCGCTTCGCGCATGGGCGCCGGATTGTTCTTTGCGAGCCAGGCGCGCGCGGCCTCGGGGCCCTGCTCGTCGGCGATCTCCGCGAGCGCGAACGTCGCGTCGCGCACGTCGCCGACGCTCACCGAGAGCTCGCTGAAATCGCCGGCGTCGTCATTGCCGACGCTGAGCCCCCATTCGGACAGGGCGGCGCCGATCTGGTCGTTGGCTTTGCGCAGCGCATTGGCGTGGCGGACGGCGGCGTCATGGTCCTTCGCCATGGCAATGGCGCGCGCTTCGACCGTTTCGGCATAGAGCAGGCTGTCGATGCGCACGACGTTCCAGCTCCCGGCATTGGCGGATTTGAAGGCGTCGGTGCGCGCCACGTGCAGGCGCGCGCCATAGACGGCGACCGTCGCCAGCGCCAGCGTCGTGGTGGCCATCAGTGCAAAGATCGCATAGAGCTTTGCGGCAATCGAAAGCTTCGGCAATGTCACGGTTGATCCTACCGGCGCGCGATTTCTGTTTTACGGCTATCATGGCGGTAATATGTTAACGTTTTGTTTTCCTTGAATTTCCTGGTCCGAAAAAGGTCAGCCATGAGCTTGAAAATCGCGGTTCAGATGGATCCGATCCAGCGCATCAACATCAAGGGCGATTCGACCTTCGCCCTGCTGCTGGAGGCGCAAAAACGCGGCCATGCGCTCGCCTATTACACCCCCGACCGGCTGGCCATGGTCGATGGCCGGGTGTTCGCCACGGTCGAAAGTCTGAGCGTGCGCGACGTCGCCGGCGACTATTTCACGCTTGATGAGCCGCGCCGGGTCGAGCTCACCGCTTTCGACGTGGTGCTGCTGCGCCAGGACCCGCCCTTCGATCTCGCCTATGTGACCACCACCCATCTGCTTGAGCGCATCCATCCGCGCACGCTGGTGATCAACGACCCGGCGCATGTGCGCAACGCGCCGGAAAAGATCTTCGTCACCGAGTTTCCCGAGCTGATGCCGCCGACGCTGATCACGCGCGACCTCGCCGAGATCAAGGCGTTCCGCGCGGCCCACGGCGACGTCGTGATGAAGCCGCTCTACGGCCACGGCGGCGGCGCCGTGTTCCGCGTCACGCGCGACGATCTCAATTTCGGCTCGCTCTACGACATGTTCGCGGTCACGTTCCGCGAGCAATGGGTGGTGCAGAAATTCCTGCCGGCGTTCAAGGAAGGCGACAAGCGCATCATTCTGGTGGACGGCGAATATGCCGGCGCGGTCAACCGCATCCCGGCGGCCGACGACCTGCGCTCCAACATGGTGCGCGGCGGCGTGGCGGCGGCGACCGACCTGACCAAGCGTGAGCGCGAAATCTGCGCGCGGCTCGGGCCCGCCTTGCGCGCGCGCGGGCTGCTGTTCGTCGGCATCGACGTGATCGGAGATTACATCACCGAGATCAACGTGACCTCGCCGACCGGCATCCGCGCGGTCAAGAACGTCGGCGGCCCCGACATCGCGGCGCTGGTTTGGGACAAGATCGAGGTCATGCGGAAAAAGGCGGCTTGAGCGCCGCCAAACCGGAAGGAGATCCGGCATGCCGGGCGTCGCGCTGCTGCTGGCCGTTCACATTGTCGCCGCCGTGTTCTGGGTCGGCGGCATGGCCTTCGCCTACATGATCCTGCGGCCGGCGGCCGGGCCGCTCGAGCCGCCGGCGCGGCTGCCGCTTTGGCGGCGGGTGTTCGCCAGCTTCCTGCCCTGGGTCGGGGTGAGCATCGTGGCGCTGCTGGTGAGCGGGTTCTGGATGATCTTCATCATGTTCGGCGGCATGGCCGACGTCCCGCTCTACGTGAACCTCATGCTCGGCGTCGGGTTGGCGATGATGATGCTTTACCTCCACCTGGTATTCGCGCCCTGGAAGCGCTTCCGCCGCGCGGTCGACGCCGCCAGCTGGCCGGAGGCCGCCAAGGCGCTGCATCAGATCCGCCTGCTGGTCGGCATCAATCTGATCCTCGGCGCCATCACCATCGTCCTCGGCGGCACCGGCCGCTATTGGTGATCGTTCATGGATTGTTCTTGCTACCGGTTTCGCGTTCAGGTAGTCTTTCGGGAGTTTTCCCGGCTGAGGGCACGGGGCGGGGCATGGTCCAAAGGGTCACCACCGTAGCGTTCGAGGGCATCGAGGCCCGCGCCGTCGACGTCCAAGTGCAGGTGGCGCCGGGGCTGCCGGCCTTCAACATTGTCGGCCTGCCCGACAAGGCGGGTTCCGAGGCGAAAGAGCGCGTGCGCGCGGCGCTGGTCGCCTCAGGGCTGGCGCTGCCGGCGCGCCGCATCACTATCAACCTGGCGCCCGCCGACCTGCCCAAGGAAGGCAGCCATTACGACCTGCCGATCGCGCTCGGGCTGATGGCGGCTATAGGCGCGCTGCCGCAGGACGCCATCGCCGGCTTCACGGTGCTGGGTGAGCTCGGTCTCGACGGCTCGATCGCCGCGGTCGCCGGCGTCTTGCCGGCGGCGATCGGCGCCAATGCGCGCGGGCAAGGCCTGATCTGCCCGGAGGCTTGCGGCCCCGAAGCCGCCTGGGCCAGCCCCGAGATCGAGATCGTCGCCGCGCGCTCGCTCATCCAGCTCGCCAATCATTTCAAGGGCAGCCAGGTGTTGTCGCGTCCGCAGCCGAAGATCCGCGAGATCGAGGGCGTGCCGCTCGATCTTGCCGACATCAAGGGCCAGGAGAGCGCCAAGCGCGCGCTCGAGGTCGCCGCCGCGGGCGGGCATAACCTGCTGATGATCGGCCCGCCCGGCGCCGGCAAGTCGATGCTGGCGTCGCGGCTGCCGACCATCCTGCCGCCGCTCACGCCGACCGAGCTGCTGGAAGTGTCGATGATCGCCTCCGTCGCCGGCGAGATCGAAGGCGGCGCGCTCACCAACAAGCGGCCGTTCCGCGCGCCGCACCATTCCGCCTCGATGCCGGCGCTGGTCGGCGGCGGCTTGCGCGCGCGCCCGGGCGAAATCTCGCTCGCCCATCACGGCGTGTTGTTCCTCGACGAGCTGCCGGAGTTCGCGGCGCAAGCGCTCGACTCGCTGCGCCAACCGCTGGAGACGGGCGAGGTCGCCATCGCGCGCGCCAACCACCGCATCACCTATCCGGCGCGCTTCATGCTGGTCGCCGCCATGAACCCCTGCCGCTGCGGCAGAGCGAGCGATCCCGGCTTTGCCTGCAAGCGCGGGCCGAACGCCCGCTGCGCCGCCGAATACCAGGCGCAGCTGTCGGGCCCGCTGCTCGACCGCATCGACCTGCACATCGAGGTGCCGCCCGTCACCGCCGCCGACCTGATCCTGCCGCCACCGTCGGAAGGCTCGCGCGAAGTCGCCGCGCGCGTCGCGCGCGCGCGCGATTGCCAAGCCGAGCGTTACGCCGCGCTCGGCCACGCCAATGTTCTCACCAATGCGCAGGCGAGCGGGCCCTTGCTCGAGCAGGTGGCGCGCGCCGACGGCGCGGGCCTTGCCCTGCTGCGCGATGCCGCCGACGCCATGCATCTGTCGGCGCGCGGCTATCATCGCGTGCTGCGCGTCGCCCGCACGCTCGCCGATCTCGACGGCGCCGAGAAGATCGGCCGCGTGCATCTGGCCGAAGCCTTGTCCTACCGCGCGCTCGCCGACGAGGTGCGGCGGGCGGCGTGAGCGAACGGCCATCCTTTCACCGGCGTTAACCCTCCCTTCACCATGTTCGCGCGCGCGGGCCTGCCACGCCCGCGGCGTGGAATGAAATCGCAACATTCGCGGTGCCAAATGGCTTTCTAACCGGAGCCCGGGGAGCGCGTCGGCGCGGGGCCATGAAACGTCGCGGATAGCCATGCGGCCGAAGTTATCGCAAGCCAAGTCGACACGATCCAAGTCAGCGCACGCATTGGTGCGCGCGGCCCGCACCGCGTCGCGCAACAAGACGGCGCTGGTGCTGTTCGGCCGCGCCGCCATGACCACGATAGCGGTGGTCTCCGGCGCGCTCGGCTTCTTGATCGGCATCCGGCTCAGGAGCTCGAGCTACGATCCTTACGACTTCGCCGCCGGCGTGGGCGCGCTGTTCGCGGTCGCCTGTACCACGATCGCCGTGTTGCTCATTCGCCGTCGCGCGCTGCTCGCCAAACTGCGCCGGCTGGAAATGCGGCTCGACGAATTGTCCGACCGCAATTGGGAGCTGGGCGAGGCGGAAGAGCGCGCGCGCAGCCTGCTGGAGGCGCAGGGCGACCTGATCGTGCGGCGCAACGCCCAAGGCAACGTCACCTACGCCAACGACGCCTTCTGCGCGCTCGCCGGCAAAGCGCGCGAGGAGCTGATCGGCAAGCCGGCCGAACTCAACGTGCTCGAACAAGGCGCGGTGGCGGTGCTCGCCGACGGCACGCGCGTGCACGACCAGAAAATCGGCAGCGGTCAGGCCGCGCGCTGGATCGCGTGGCGCGAAGTCGCCGTGCGCAGCGAGAAGGGCAGCGAAGTGCAGGGCGTCGGCCGCGACGTCACCGACCGGGTCGAGGCCGAACATGCGCTCGCACAGGCGCGCGACCAGGCCGAGGCGGCGAGCCGAGCCAAGTCGCGCTTCCTCGCCATGGTCAGCCACGAGATCCGCACCCCGCTCAACGGCATGCTCGGAATGTCCGATCTCCTGCTCGACACGCCGCTCACGCCCGAGCAGCGCACCTACGCCAAAGCCGCCAAGACCTCGGGCGAGACGCTATTGTCGCTGATCGAGGAGATTCTCGACTTCTCCAAGATCGAGGCCGGCAAGCTCGATCTGGAGGCGCGGCCGTTCGCGCTCGCCCCGCTGGTCGAGGAAGCGGTCGAGTTGCTGGCGCCGCGCGCGCAGGCCAAGGGCATCGAGATCGCGAGCTTCATCGACGAGCGGCTGCCCGCGCAGCTCGTGGGCGACGCCGCGCGCGTGCGCCAGGTGCTGCTCAATCTCGCCGGCAACGCCATCAAGTTCACCGAGAAGGGCGGCGTCGCGGTCATCGTCGAGCCCGACGAGGTTACCGCGGAGGTGCGCTTCCAGGTGCGCGACACCGGCATCGGACTCAAGGGCGAGGATCAGGCCCGCATCTTCCGCGATTTCGAGCAGGCCGACGGCTCATCCACGCGCAAATATGGCGGCACCGGGTTGGGGCTCGCCATCTCCAAGCGCATCGTCGAGCGCATGGACGGCCACATCACCGTCGAAAGCGCGCCCGGCGCCGGCGCGACTTTCACCGTCACGCTGCCGCTGGCGGCGGTGATGACGGAGGAGAACCGCGCCGCGTTCGCCGCGCCCGATCTGCGCGACGCCTCGGTGATGATCGTCGCCGGCGCCGAGATCGAGGCTTCGCTGCTGGCGCGCCGGCTCGGCCGCTGGGGCGCCAAGACCTGCACCGCCACCGAGCCGCCGATCGCCGCCGCGCTGCTGCCGGAGCGGCCCTGGGACGCGCTGCTGGTCGACTATCCGCTGGCCTCCGCCATGATCGCCGCCGGCAATTTCGCCAAGCTCGCGGTCGCGCGCCGCATCGTGTTGATCCGCCCGACCGAGCGGCACGAATTGCCGGCGCTGAAGGCGGCCGGCTTCACCGGCTATCTGGTCAAGCCGGTGCGCGCGGCCTCGCTCGCCGCACGCCTCGCCGCCGACGATATCTTCGAGCACGCGCCGGCGGAAGTCGCGCGCGAAAGCGGCGACGGCGCCGCGCCCGCAAGCGGCAAGGGCCTGTCGATCCTGGTGGCCGAGGACAACGAGATCAACGCGCTCTTGATGCGCGCGTTGCTCACGCGGCTCGGCCATCGCCCGACCATTGCCGGCACCGGCGAAGCGGCGGTGGAATCCTGGGCGGCCGCGCGCGCCGCCGGCAGCCCCTACGACATGGTGTTCATGGACGTGCAGATGCCGGTGATGGACGGCTTGGAAGCCGCGCGCCGCATCCGCGCCGCCGAGGCGCAATCGGGCGCCAAGCCGGTGCGCGTGCTGGCGCTCACCGCCAACGCCTATCCGGAAGACCGCGAGGCCGCGCTCGCCGCCGGCATGGACGGCCTGCTGGTGAAGCCGCTCGATGCCGAGCGCCTGCGCGAAGTGATTGCGGCGGCGCCCGGCCTCAACTCCAACACGCTCGCGGCCTGAGCGGTGCTCTCACACATTGTCATAAATTCGTGTTGCGTCCATGCTGTACGGGGGTGTCGGCACGCGCCGAATGATTCGCTGCCGTGAAGTCTTGCGCCAACGGACCAAGAACCCCCATGGCTGACATCGTCAATTTGCCGCGCAACTTGTTCGAGCGCTTCCGTCCCGCTCCCGCGGGCGCCGGTATTCCTCTGCTCAACGCGCTGCAAGCCTATGGCGGCCTGCAGGCATGGGCCGCGCGCGCGCACCGGCCTTCGCAAAGCCTCGGGCGGGTGGGATCGCTCGAAGTGCGGCTCGCGCAGACAGCGGCGGAGGTGCGGCAGGCGCAGAAGCTGCGCTACCGCGTGTTCTACCAGGAAGGCTCCGCCATCCCCAATCCGGCGCGGCTGTTTGCGCGCCGCGACGTCGACGCCTATGACGCGATCTGCGACCACCTGTTGGTGCTCGATCACGCCAAGCGCGACAAGCATCCGCTCAACCGGCTGGCGGTGGTCGGCACCTATCGCCTGCTGCGCCAACCGCTGGCCGAGGAATTCGGCGGCTTCTACACGGCGGGCGAATTCGACGTCGACGCGCTGATCACCCGCCATGCCAAGCTGCAATTCCTCGAGCTCGGCCGCTCCTGCGTGCTGGCGCCCTACCGCAACAAGCGCACGGTCGAGCTGCTGTGGCACGGCGTTTGGTCCTACGTGCTGCAGAACCGCGCCGACGTGATGATCGGCTGCGCCAGCCTCGACGGCACCGATCCCAAGCGGCTCGCGCTGCCGCTGTCGTTCCTGCATCACTATGCGCGGGCGCCGGAGACCTGGCGCGCGCGCGCGCTGCCGAACCGCTACATCGAGATGCACCGCATGTCGAAGGAAGCGATCGACCCTAAAGCGGCGCTGCGCATGCTGCCGCCGCTGATCAAGGGCTATCTGCGGCTCGGCGCGCTGGTCGGCGACGGCGCGGTGATCGACCACGAGTTCGGCACCACCGACGTGCTGGTCGTGCTGCCGGTGGCGGAGATCAAGCAGCGCTATCTCGAACACTTCGATTTGAGCCGCTGGGCGGCGTAGGCCGCGCGGCACATACTGATATCATCGTCCGCGAAGGCGGACGATCCAGTAAACGCAAGCATATCGATTTTTCGAAAGACCGGGGTTACTGGGGTCCCCGCTTTCGCGGGGACGACCGTCGGAGGTTTACAACCGCCGCAGCGCCACTTCCTCGACCTCGTGGCTCGCCACCTTCTTCAAGATCAGATCGGCGCGCTGGCGCGTCGGCAGAATATTTTCGTGCAGGTTGACCAGGTTGATGCGCGTCCAGATCGTCGAGGCGGTTTCGGTCGCTTCCTCGTCGGACAAATTCGAGTAGCGGTGGAAATAGGATTTCGGATCGCGGAAGGCGGTGCCGCGCAGCGTGAGGAAGCGGTCGACGTACCAGTGCTTGAGCACATCCTCGTCGGCGTCGAGATAGACCGAGAAATCGAAAAAGTCCGACACGAAGGGGATCGCCTTGCCGTCCTTCGGCAGCCGCCCGGTCTGCAGCACGTTGAGCCCTTCGACGATGAGTATGTCCGGGCGGTTGACTTCGACCCATTGGTTCGGCGTCACATCGTAGACGAGGTGTGAATAGACCGGCGCCCGCACTGGCCGCCGTCCCGCTTTCACGTCGGTCAGGAAACGCAGCAGCGACGGCAGATCGTAGCTCTCGGGGAAGCCCTTCTTCTCCATCAGGCCTTCGCGCTCGAGCACGGCATTCGGATAGAGGAAGCCGTCGGTGGTGATGAGATCGACCTTGGGCACGTTCGGCCAGCGCGCGAGCAGCGCTTGCAGCACGCGCGCCGTGGTCGACTTGCCGACCGCCACCGAGCCGGCCACGCCGATCACGTAAGGCATCTTCACATCCTCGGTGCCGAGGAAGCGCTGCTGCGCGGTGAACAGCCGCTGCGTCGCCGCCACATACATCGACAACAGCCGCGACAGCGGCAGGTAGATGTCCTGCACCTCCTCGATGTCGAGCCGGTCGTGCAGCGAGCGCAGGCGCGTGACCTCGTCGGCGCTCAGCGTCATCGGCATGTCTTCGCGCAACGCCGCCCACTGCGCGCGCGTGAAGCTGCGGTAGGGCGACAGGGCTTCTTCGGTGCGTTGTTCCATCATTTACTACGCGAGGCTTTTTCCTGATGCCCGCTCTGGGCCGTGCGCTGTTCCAGCGCGGCCTCCACCTCGGCCAGCGTCACGCCGCGCGCCTCCAGGAGCACCAGCAGATGATAGAGCAGGTCGCCCGCTTCCGCGATCACGCGGCTCTTGTCTTCCTGCACGGCAGCCAGACCGGTTTCGATGGCCTCCTCGCCCAGCTTCTTGGCGCAGTGGGCGACGCCCTTGTCGATCAGCGCGCGGGTATAGGAGTCGGCCGCGCTCGCCTTGGCGCGCTCGTGCACCCGCTTTTCCAGGTCCGACAGGGTGAATTTGCTCATGGGCGGCTCAATAGCATCTCTGTTTCCCGGCGTCATGGCCGGGCTTGTCCCGGCCATCCCGCTTAGGAGGGCACGGTGCCTCCCTCGTCGGGGTCACCGGGACAAGCCCGGTGACGACAAGCGGGTTAGGGATCCAACCGCATCGGCAGCCCGGCTTTCGCCATATAGGCCTTAGCCTCGCGCACCGAGTGTTGGCCGAAGTGAAAGATCGAGGCCGCCAGCACCGCGGTGGCGTGGCCGTCGCGGATGCCCTCGACCATGTGCTGCAAGGTGCCGACGCCGCCGGAGGCGATCACCGGCACGGTCACCGCGTCCGCCACCGCGCGGGTGAGCGGGATGTCATAGCCCTGCCGCGTGCCGTCGCGGTCCATGGAGGTGAGCAGGATTTCGCCGGCGCCGAGCGCCACCACCTCGCGCGCATAAGCGACCGCATCGAGCCCGGTCGGATTGCGCCCGCCATGGGTGAAGATTTCCCAGCGCTCCTTCTCGCCAGGCTTGGAGACCTTCTTGGCGTCGATCGCCACCACGATGCATTGGTCGCCGAATTTCTCCGCCGCCTCCTTGACGAATTGCCGGCGCGCCACCGCGGCGGTGTTGATCGACACCTTGTCGGCGCCGCAGGTGAGCAGCTTGCGGATGTCGTCGATCGAGCGCACGCCGCCGCCGACCGTCAGCGGCATGAAGCACGCCTCGGCGGTGCGCTGAACGACGTCGAAGATGGTGTCGCGGTTTTCGTGGCTCGCCGTGATGTCGAGGAAGGTGAGCTCGTCGGCGCCGGCCGCGTCATAGGCGATGGCCGCTTCCACCGGATCGCCGGCGTCGCGGAGATTGACGAAATTGACGCCCTTGACCACGCGGCCGTCCTTCACGTCGAGGCAGGGAATGACGCGGACTTTGAACATGGCTCAGGCCGCCGTCTTGGCCGCGCGGATCAGCTTCAGCGCTTCGCCAGCGTCCAGTCGCCCGTCATAAAGCGCGCGGCCGGCGATGGCGCCGGCAAGCTTCGCCGCGCGCGGCGCGAGCAGCGCCTTGATGTCGTCGATCGAGGCGAGGCCACCGGAAGCGATCACCGGGATCGAGATGGCATCGGCGAGCGCGATGGTGGCGTCGAGATTGAGGCCCTTGAGCATGCCGTCGCGCGCCACGTCGGTGTAGATGATGGCGGCGACGCCGACGTCCTCGAAGCGGCGCGCGATCTCCAGCGCCGACAATTCCGACGTCTCCGCCCAGCCTTCCACCGCCACCTTGCCGTCGCGCGCGTCGAGGCCGACCGCGATCTGCCCCGGATAGTCGCGCGCCGCCTGCTTGACGAAGGGGGGATCGCGCACCGCCGCGGTGCCGATGATAACGCGGGTGACGCCCTTCTCCAGCCAAGCCTCCACCGTCGCGGTGTTGCGGATGCCGCCGCCGAGCTGCAGCGGGATGGCGACGCTTTCCAGGATGCGGTCGACCGCAGCGGCGTTCACCGGCTTGCCGGCAAAGGCGCCGTCGAGATCGACGATGTGCAGATATTCGAAGCCCTGTTGCTCGAAGGCGCGCGCCTGCGCCGCCGGGTCGCGGTGGAACACGGTGGCACGCGCCATGTCGCCCTGCTCCAGCCGCACGGCCAGGCCTTCCTTCAGGTCGATGGCCGGGAAGAGGATCACGGCGACCACCGCAAGAAATTGGCGATCAGCTTCAAGCCCAGCCGCTGGCTCTTCTCCGGGTGGAATTGCGTGCCCACCATGTTGTCGCGCCCAACGATGGCCGTGAGCGGGCCGCCATAATCGGCCTGCGCGATCAGGTCGGCACGCTGCGTGGTCTTGAGCTCGTAGGAGTGCACGAAATAGCCGTGCAAGCCGTCCGGCCCGAGCGGAATCTCCTCAAGCAGCGGATGCAGCCGCAGCATGTTGAGCGTGTTCCAGCCCATGTGCGGGATTTTCAGATTTGGATCGGACGGCGTTATTCGATCGACCTCGCCGGCGATCCAGCCGAGCCCCGGCGTCACCTGATATTCGCGCCCGCGCTCGGCCATCAATTGCATGCCGACGCAGATGCCAAAGAACGGCCGGCCGCGCTGCAGCACATTCTCGTTCAAGGCCTCGACCATGCCGGGGATTTCGTCGAGCCCGCGCCGGCAGTCGGCGAAGGCGCCGACGCCCGGCAGCACCACGCGCGAAGCGGCCGCCACTTGCGCGGGATCGCTCGTCACCTTGATGGCCGTGGCCGAGTTGAGTTCGCGCGCGGCGCGCTCGAAGGCTTTCGCCGCCGAGTGCAAATTTCCGGAGCCGTAGTCGACGATGGCGATGCTCACCGCGAGCCTCCCGGCTCGGGAAACAGCCCGATCACGTCCGCGCCCGAGAGCGGCCCGCGCCGCACCGGCGACGAATATTGTTGCGCAGGTGGCGGCGGCGCCGACGACGCGGCGCGTTTTGTCCATTCGGCGAAGAAGCGCCGCTCTGCGTTTTCCTCGTCGTCGCCGACCACGAAGCCGAGCGTCCGCCAGCCGCGCCGCGCCAGCGTCCAGCGCCACAGCGTCGCCGCCTCGAAGCCGAGCAGCAGCGCGATCAGCAGATCGACCGCGACCTGCAGCGTCATCGGCGCGCGCAGCGCGACGAACGCGACGCCCAACACGCCGCTGACGACGAGATAGAGCACCAGCACCAGCCAGAGCCGGCGATATAGCAGCCACAGCGGCGCCAGCAGGAACGCCCAGAAATGGAATCCGTCGCGCACGAATACGAAGCGCTGCGGATCGCTTGCTGGCTCGCCCGCCTTCGGCGGCGGCGCGTGGATGGTGTAGGTGGGCATAACGCGCTCTCTTTACCCTCCCCCTTGTGGGGAGGGTCGCTTGCCGAGCGTAAGCGAGGCAAGCGGGGTGGGGGTCCTGGTTACTTAAGTCTTCTCGCCACGAATCGCACTCACCCCCACCCGCTCGCGACCTGCGGTCGCTCGCCGCCCTCCCCACAAGGGGGAGGGCAAAGTCACCCACCCAGCGAGCCCTTGGTGGACGGCACCTCGTCCTTGGCGCGCGGATCGATCGCCAGCGCGGCCCGCAACGCGCGCGCCAGGCCTTTGAAGCAGGACTCGGCGATATGGTGGTCGTTGCTGCCGTACAGCGTCTCCACATGCAGCGTGATGCCGGAATTCATGGCGAAGGCCTGGAACCATTCCTGCACCAGCTCGGTGTCGAAGCTGCCCACCTTGTCGCGCACGAACTCCGCCTTGAACACCAGGAACGGCCGCCCGGAGATGTCGAGCGCGACGCGCGTGAGCGCCTCGTCCATCGGCACGTGCACGTCGGCGTAGCGCGTGATGCCCTTCATGTCGCCGAGCGCCTGCTTCACCGCCTGGCCGAGCGCGATGCCGACGTCCTCGGTGGTGTGGTGGTGGTCGATATGCAGGTCGCCCTTGGCCTTGACCGTGACGTCGATGCGCGAATGACGCGCCAAGAGGTCGAGCATGTGGTCGAGGAAGCCGATACCGGTCGCAACGTCGCTACGGCCGGCGCCGTCGAGGTCGACCGCGACCTCGACGTCGGTCTCCTTGGTCTTGCGCTTGACCGTGGCTTTGCGCATTGCGCGTCCTTCGGCAATTCCCTGAATTCGCGCGCCTTTTATCAGGGGTTGCCGGGATTCGCCACACGGCGAAGCCCACCTCTCCCATAGGGAGAGGTCGACCGAGCAAAGCGAGGTCGGGTGAGGGGTTAGAGCCTATCGATAGGCTCGAACCCCCTCACCCCAACCCTCTCCCCACAGGGGAGAGGGAGCACGCCGGATTTTGAATCTAGTGTAATGCAGTCTTTCTTTTTTTTCTCTTATTGGGTTTCATT
>Ga0316624_10000054_pt1 | contig 29726 bp, 24 predicted proteins | sample OWC_Aug_N3_C1_D5_FD_207657 | JGI IMG/M metagenome (GOLD analysis project Ga0316624, IMG submission 207657) | Wetland soil microbial communities from Old Woman Creek delta, Ohio, United States - OWC_Aug_N3_C1_D5_A | ecosystem: Environmental > Terrestrial > Soil > Wetlands | place: USA: Ohio... | reverse complement strand
GGCTGGCGAATGTGAGCGGCGCGAGACAGGGCTCACTGACGACGATACCGAGTTCCTCCTTGAGTTCCCTGATCAGCGTCTGTTCCGGCCGCTCGCCCTGCTCGACCTTGCCGCCGGGAAACTCCCACAGGCCCGCCATCGGTTTGCCTTGCGGGCGCTGCGCGATCAGCACGCGGCCATCGGCATCGACGAGGGCGCAGGCGGCGACAAGGACGGTTTTCGTGCTCACAGCCCTTCAATCTCGACGGTAGGCGGACACTGGTTAAGAGGCGTTGACGTCAATGCTACACGCGCAGGCACAGTGCGCGAGAGGTTAATGGATCGTTACGAGCGATAGTCGCCGTTGATCGCGACATACTCCTTGGTGAGGTCGCAGGTCAGTACGCGGTCGCGGCCTTTGCCCAAGCCGAGCGCGACTTTCAGCGTGATCTCCGGCTTCTTCATCTCGGCGCTCACCGCGGCCTCGTCATAGCCGGGATCGCGCGCGCCCTTGTGCGCGACGCGAATGCCGCAGAACCAGATCGACAATTTGTCGCGATCCGCGGGCTCGCCCGCCTTGCCCACCGCCATCACCACGCGGCCCCAATTGGCGTCCTCGCCGGCGATCGCAGTCTTCACCAGCGGCGAATTGGCGATCGACATGGCGATGCGCCGCGCAGACCTTGCCGACACCGCGCCCTCCACCACGACTTCGACCAGTTTGCGCGCGCCTTCGCCGTCGCGCGCCACTTGCTCCGAGAGATTGGCGAGCACCTGATGCAGCGCTTTTTTGAACGCGCGCAGGCGCGCATCGCCGGCGCGCGCGATGCGCGGGCCCGCCTTGCCGGTGGCAAACAGCATCAGCGTGTCGGAGGTGGAAGTGTCGCCGTCGACGGTCACCGCGTTGAAGGTGTCGGCGACGCCGTCCTTGAGCAGCGCCTGCAAGGCGGGCGCGGCGATTGCGGCGTCGGTGAAGACGAACGACAGCATGGTCGCCATGTCGGGCGCGATCATGCCGGCGCCCTTGGCGATGCCGTTGACAGTCACCGTCGCCGTTCCGATGCGGGCGGTCGCGGTCGCCACCTTGGGAAAGGTGTCGGTGGTCATGATGGCGCGCGCGGCGGCGAGGAATTCACTTGGGCGGGCGCTCGCCACCAACCCATCCATCACGCCGCCGAACTTGGTGGCGTCGAGCGGCTCGCCGATCACGCCGGTCGAGGCGAGAAAGATCTCGTTGGTCTTGCAGCCGGCCGCCTTGGCGGCGAGCTCGGCGGTGAGCTTGGTCGCCGTCCGCCCGTTCTTGCCGGTGAAGGCGTTGGCGTTGCCGGAATTGACCACCAGCGCGCGCGACTTGCCGGCCTTGAGATGCGCGCGGCACCATTCCACCGGCGCCGACGGGCATTTCGAGCGCGTGAACACGCCGGCCGCCGTGGTGCCCGGCTCGAACAGCGCGAGCAGCACGTCGGTGCGGCCGGGGTAGCGGATGCCGGCGGCGGCGGTCGCAAGCCGCACGCCGGCGATCGCCGGCATGTCGGGCACGTGTTGGGGGGCGAGGGGAGAGACCGAGGTGCTCATGGCTGCGTCATCTGGCGACGCTTGTGCCTACCTAAGCGAAATGGCCGGCACAAGGGCCGGCCATGACGAAATCATTTGATGTATTGATCGCTTTTACTTCTTCGCCGGCTCGTCCTTCTTTGGCTCGTCTTTGGGCTCTTCGGCCGGTTTGTAGAATTTCTCGATCTTGGCATCGCCGCGCAGCTTGGTGACCAGATCGGCCTGCGCCTTGCGCACGACATATTGCTCGATCTGCTGCTTGACCTCGTCGAATTGCGGCGGCGGCTTGATGCGCTTGTCCTCGACCTTGATCACGTGCCAGCCGAACTGGGTCTTCACCGGGCCCGAAATCTGGCCCTTGTCCATCTTGAACGCGACGTCGGCGAATTCCGGCACCATCTGCTCCTTGGTGAAGTAGCCGAGGTCGCCGCCATTGGCCTTGCCGGAGGGGTCTTCGGTCACTTCCTTGGCGACGGTGGCGAAGTCCTCGCCCTTGTTCAGGCGTGCGATCACCGCCTTGATCTTGTCCTCAGCGTCCTTGCTGGCCTTGTCGTCGCCGGCGGCGGCGCGGACCAGGATGTGGCGGGCGTGCACTTCCTGCTGCTCGCCGATCTGCTTGACCGCCTCGTCATAGACCTTGTGCATGGCCTCGTCGGTGAGCGCCGCCTTGCCGACCTGCTCCATCAGGTCGGCCATCAACAGCTTGCGGCGGTCGAATTCCATTTGCCGCTTGAAGTCGGCGCCGTCGCTGATCTTCTTGTCCTCGGCCGCCTTCGACACCAGGATCAGGTCGGCCATGAATTGCACCAGATAGTCGCGCTTGGCCCCGGGCGGCATTGGCGGGATCTGGCCGGCCGCCTCCTCGGCGATGGCGAGGTCGCTCTGGTGGATTTCCACGCCGTCGACCTTGGCGACCAGCGGATCCTTGGCGTCCTCGGCGCGCAGCGGGCCCGCCGCCGCGAACAGCAGCGCGAGGGAAGCGGCGGCAAGGCCAGCCCGGCGCGTAAAGGCCGGACCACCGGCGAAAAGAGAAGTCATCATGGCGCTGTCCTTGGAAAGGGGATGGCCCGCCAGCGGCGGACGTCGGCGGACTTGTCACCCAACAACCATGGCTTTGCAATGGCGGAGCGGCGCCGAAGCGTTAACCTCTGCGTGAGCGCGGGCGGCGTTAAGCCCGTGTCATGCGGCCAATTGACAATATTTCGACCCCCTCCTATCTCTCGCTCATCCCGGCCGGTCGCGGTTTGTAGGCCGGTTCGCGTCGAATTTGCCCGAAAAGTGCCGTATTTCCGGAGCGCCGGAAGCATAATCCGGCCGCGGCGGCGTGAAACGCCCGGCACATGTTGAGGAGCTCCCGATGATCGGCGCCGTCGCCCGCAAGCTGTTCGGTTCCGCCAATGAGCGGCGGATTCGCAGCTATCAGCCGCGGGTCGACGCCATCAACGCCCTGGAAAAAGAGATCGAGGCGCTCAGCGACGAGCAGCTCAGGGCGCGCAGCGACGAATTCAAGAAGCAGATCGTCGACGGCACCGCGCTCGACGATCTGCTGGTTCCCGCCTTCGCCACCGTGCGCGAAGCCGCCAAGCGCACGCTTGGCCAGCGCCATTTCGACGTGCAGCTCGTCGGCGGCATGATCCTGCACGAGGGCAAGATCGCCGAGATGAAGACCGGCGAAGGCAAGACCCTGGTCGCGACGCTGCCGGTCTATCTCAACGCGCTCGCCGGCCGCGGCGTGCATGTCGTCACCGTCAACGACTACCTCGCCAAGCGCGATGCCGAGTGGATGGGGCAGATCTACGGCTTCCTCGGTCTCACCACCGGCGTGATCGTGCACGGCCTCGACGACGAGCAACGCAAGAAGGCCTACGACTGCGACATCACCTACGGCACCAACAACGAGCTCGGTTTCGATTATCTGCGCGACAATATGAAATACCGCATGGAGGACATGGTCCAGCGCGGGCACATCTACGCCATCGTCGACGAGGTCGACTCCATCCTGATCGACGAGGCGCGCACGCCGCTGATCATCTCCGGCCCGCTCGACGACCGAAGCGAATTCTACAACACCATCGACGCCTTCATCCCTAGGCTCGACAAGAGCGACATTGAGATCGACGAGAAGCAGCGCACCGTCACCATGACCGAGGCCGGCATGGAGAAGATGGAAGTCATGCTGCGCGAGGCCAACCTGCTCAAGGGCGGCAAGCTCTACGACGTCGAGAACGTCTCGGTCGTGCACCACGTCAACCAGGCGCTGCGCGCCCACAAGCTGTTCCAGCGCGACAAGGACTACATCGTGCGCAATGGCGAGGTCGTCATCATCGACGAGTTTACCGGCCGCATGATGCCGGGCCGGCGCTATTCGGAAGGCCTGCATCAGGCGCTCGAGGCGAAAGAGCATCAGCCGATCCAGCCGGAGAACCAGACGCTCGCCTCGATTACCTTCCAGAACCTGTTCCGCATGTACGAGAAGCTCGCCGGCATGACCGGCACGGCGCTCACCGAGGCCGACGAGTTCATGGACATCTACGGCCTCGAAGTGCTCGAAGTGCCGACCAACATGCCGCTCATCCGCCTCGACGACGACGACGAGGTCTATCGCACCACCGCCGAGAAATACCGCTCGATCATCACGCTGATCGAGGACTGCAAGCAGCGCGGCCAGCCGGTGCTGGTCGGCACGACGTCGATCGAGAAATCCGAGCAGCTCGCCGAGATGCTGCGCAAGCAGGGCTGGGAGCAGCACGACTTCTCCGACCCCAATGCCTTCGCCGCGCTCTATTCCGGCGACGAGGGCGCCACCAAGACCAAGGTGTTCGCCATCCTCAATGCGCGCTACCACGAGCAGGAAGCCTATATCGTGTCGCAGGCGGGCGTTCCGGGCGCCATCACCATCGCCACCAACATGGCCGGCCGCGGCACCGACATTCAGCTCGGCGGCAATGCCGACATGCGCATCCGCCAGGAGATCACCGACATCGAGGATGCGCGCGAGCGCGAGAAGAGCCCGCGCGCACTCGACATACGCGCCCAGGTGGCGCGGCTGAAGGAGAAGGCGCTCAAAGCCGGCGGCCTTTACGTGCTCGGCACCGAGCGGCACGAGAGCCGCCGCATCGACAACCAGCTGCGCGGCCGCTCGGGGCGCCAGGGCGACCCTGGGCACTCCAAGTTCTTCCTGTCGCTCGAAGACGACCTCATGCGAATCTTCGGCTCAGACAAGCTCGACGGCATGCTGCAGAAGCTGGGCCTGCGCGAGAACGAGGCCATCGTTCACCCCTGGATCAACAAGGCGCTGGAGAAGGCGCAGCAGAAGGTCGAGGCGCGCAACTTCGACGCCCGCAAGAACGTGCTCAAATACGACGATGTGATGAACGACCAGCGCAAGGTGATCTTCGAGCAGCGGCTCGAGCTGATGGGCGACGAGTCGGTGGACGAGACCGTCGCCGACATGCGCCGCGCCGTGGTCGAGGATCTGGTCGCCAAGCACATTCCGGAGAAGGCCTATCCCGAGCAGTGGGACACCGCCGGCCTCGAGACCGCCGTGCGCGAGGTGCTCACGCTCGATTTGCCGGTGCAGGGCTGGGCCAAGGAGGAGGGCATCGCCGACGAGGAGGTGCGCGAGCGCATCGAGCGCCGCGCCGACGAGTTCATGGCGGCCAAGGTGGCCAAATGGGGCCCCGACGTCATCCGCTATGTCGAGAAGTCGATCCTGTTGCAGACGCTCGACCATCTCTGGCGCGAGCACCTCGTCATGCTGGAGCATCTGCGCCAGGTGATCGGCCTGCGCGGCTACGGCCAGCGCGACCCGCTCAACGAATACAAGGCGGAAGCCTTCGCGCTGTTCGAGACCATGGTGTCGCGCCTGCGCGAGGCGGTCACCGCCCAGCTGATGCGCGTCGAGATCGTGCAGCAGCCGCCAGCGGAGGAAACCGAGCAGCTTCCCTACATGGAGGCGCACAAGGTCGATCCGCTGACCGGCGAGGACGAGATGGCGCTCGCCACCGCGCCGCTTGCGGCCGCGCTCGCCGGCAATGGCAACGGCGGTCCCGCCGCCCGCCAACAGGCCGCACGCAATCCCAAGGACCCGACCACCTGGGGCAAGGTCGGCCGCAACGAGCCTTGCCCCTGCGGCTCCGGCAAGAAATTCAAGCACTGCCACGGCAAATACGTCTGACGACGGCAGCGCCGCGCATAAGAATAAAACGCCGGGATTGCCCGGCGTTTTGTTTTTCAGCTCTGGGATTCCTCGCCAAAGCCGAACAGCCGCCGGGGCGTGTCGCAAAACAGCGTGCGGCGGGCGGCGGCATCGGGGAACAGCATTTCGGCCAGTTCGACCAGCGGCCCGTAGTCCTGCCGCTGCGGCGCGCGCAGGAACGGCCAATCCGAAGCCCATAGGCAGCGCTCGAGCGTGAACGCTTCGACGATGGCGCGCACGAACGGCCAGGTGTCCTCGAACGGGTAGGGCAGGCGCGAGAATTTCGAATAGCCGGACAGCTTGACGTTGACGCGCTTGGTGCGGGCGAGCCGCATGAGCGCTGCAAAGCCCGCCTGCCGAAGACCCGCTTCCGGCATCGGCCGCCCGCAATGGTCGATCAGCACGCGGATTGGCATGGCTTCGATCCAGGGCACGAACATCGCCAGTTGGTCGTGCTCGCATTGCAGATTGAGGAACATGTCGAGCTGCGCGAGCTTCTCGATCAGACCGGCGGACTGTCTGTAGTAGTCGGTGCCGTGGAAGGTCGGGTTGAACGCCGCGCCGACGATCCCGCGGCGCTTCAATTCGCGCAGCGCCGCGAGATCGGCGTCGAACGGGACGATGGCGACGCCCTTGAAGCACCCGTTGCCGCGCGCGATCGTGTCGAGCATGCAGGAATTGTCGCTGCCATAGCCGGAATTGGGCTGCACCAGCAGCGCGTGGCTGACGCCATAGGTCTTCATCACCTGGCGCAGCTGCGCGGGCGTGCCGACCTCCTGGCCCGACGGTTTGTATTCGATGTCCTTGCCGTAGGGAAAAACGGCCGGCTCGAGCACGTGCACGTGGCAGTCGATCTTCGGCTCCGCGAAGACGCTCATCGGGCGCGTTCGCTTTTCAGCGCTTGCGCCAGCCGCTTGCGGAAGGCGCGGTCGCGCTTCAGGTGCCATTCGCGGCTCATGGCTTCGCGCTTGCTGGCGAAGCGTTCGGCATGCAGCAGCACCCAAACGCGTCCGCGCGTCGAACGCGCGCCCTTGCCGGCGTTATGCCGCGCGAGCCTACGCGCCACGTTGTCGGTCCAGCCGACATAAGTCAAATGGCGATTCTTGCTGAGGGTGCCGAGGACGTAGACGTAGCAGTCCATCTCTTCGGCGGGGCGAAGCTTGCGATCAGCGCAGTGCGGACCAGCGGCTGTTGAACGAGCCGGCCGGCATCACCGGCTGTGCGCCCGTCAGCAGGCCGTTGCTCGGCGTGGGCGCCGAATAGGCGGTGCGGATCGGCGGCTCAGCCTTCTCGCGTTCGGCTTGCTGCACCGGCTGCGGTTTGCGCGCGGGCTTGACCGGCGGCTCGGCCTTGGCCACCGCCGTCGGCTTGGACGCGGCCTTCACCTTGGGATGCAGCGCGATCGGCGCGGCGGCGGTGCGGACCTTCGGGGCCGGGGCGAGCTTGGGCTTGGCCGCCAGATCGGTATTGGTGCCACGCAAAGTCACCGGCGCATTGCTGTCGGCGGCCGCCGTTACGACCGGCGCCGGCTCTGCCGCGGGCGCATTTTGCGTCTTGGAGCCGCTGAACAGCTTGCCGAGCAGGCTGGCGACGGTGGCCTGCTTCTGCTCCGGCGGGGCCTGGCCTTCCTTCGGCCGCGGCGCCGGTTCGGGCATCGGCACGCTTGCCATCATGACCGGCTGGGCGGCCGGCTGCGGCTCGCTGGCCGGCTCGGGCTGACTGGCGGACTGTGGTTTGCTGGCCGGTTTGACGAGCGCCGTCCCGACCTTCGGGATCGTAGTGCCGGGCGGATTAGGCACATGCGGCAGCGCCCCGGGCACCTTCGGCAGCGCCACGCCGGGCTGCAGTGTCAGGCTGGCGACCGCATAGCGCCCGTCGTTGTCGGCGTTCGTGGCGCCCCCCAGCTCGGCCGCGAAAACCGGATTCATGCCGCCATCGCCGAAATGCGGCGGCGCCGTCGAGACGCCGCGGGCGATGTAACTGGCCATCTTGACCTCTTCCTGCCGCCGGTGATCGGTCACTGCGGAGGCGACGGTCGGGTCGAGTTGATAGGCCGGGCACTTGCCGCGCGGATCGAAGCGCAGCGGCCCCTTCGCGCCGGCTGGCGACGCGGCGTCGAACACATAGCGCTTCTCGCAGACGGCAACCTTCGGCTCCTGGCGCGTCGCCTCGAAGTCGTCGTAGCCCTGCTTCAGCATCTTCCAGAACGCGAAGTTCGGGTTGTTGCGGTGCTTGGCCATGTTCAGCGCGGTCATGCGGAACGGGAAGGCCTCGAACTGGAAGTCCTTCTGCCCGCCGAAGAAGGAGTCGCGCGCCAGCGCGTAGATCTCCTGGATCTGCTCGTCGGTCATGGCGTAGCAGCCGCGCGAGGAGCAGTCGCCGTGCACCATCAGCTCGGAGCCGGTGTGGCCCCAGGCGCGGTCATAGGCGTTCGGATAGCCGGTGTTGAAGGCGAGGTAGTAGTTGGAATTCGGATTCATCTGCCCGGGCGTGATCGTATAGAAGCCCTCGGGCGCCTGGCGGTCGCCTTCCTTCTTCTTCGGGCCAAGATCGCCCGACCAGCGGCAGATCGGATAGGTCTTGAGCAGCGCGTATTGGCCGTCGCGGCTCTGTTTCCACACCTCCAGCTCCGCCTCTTCCTTGAAGACGCGGACCAGGATGGGGGAATTCTGATCCATATTTTTCGCCTGGATCTCGGCGATCATCTTGGGGGACAGCGGCGCCATGGCGCGGCCGGTGGGAGTAATATCGTCGGCGTTGCAGCCGGAAAGCGCGACAGCGGCAGCAATAGCCGCAGTAGCTAGCAGCGCGCGTACAACGGGATTGGTCAAACGCGATTACTCCCCCGAAGAGGCGGGCCCTCGTTTAATAATCGTTATCCATAAGATGTGGCATCTGCAAGGCAAAGGATGCAGCCTTCGGATACCGCTAAGCCTATGGTAAAGTGAGAGTAAATGCTAGTCATCCGGAGCTTCGCGAAAGCGCCAGGACAGGCTAGCCGGGCTTGACCGCCGGCAGGCCGGCGGCGCGGCCCATTGCGAGGAATTTGTCGCGCCGCTGCTGGCGCACCGCCTCGCGCGACAGCAGCTTGAGCTCGGCGAGCGCATTGGCGATCGCGTCGGCGGTGGCTGCGATGGCCGCGGCGGAATCGCGATGGGCGCCGCCGGTCGGCTCCAGCACCACGCTGTCGATCACCCCGAAACGCACCATGTCCTGGGCGGTGATCTTCATGCTGGTCGCCGCCTCCTGGGCCTTGGCGGTGTCGCGCCACAGGATGGAGGCGGCGCCTTCCGGCGAGATCACGCTGTAGATGGCGTGTTCCAGCATCAGCACGCGGTTGGCGGTGGCAATGGCGATGGCGCCGCCGGAGCCGCCTTCGCCCAGGATGACGGCGACGTTCGGCACGCCGAGATTGAGGCAGGCCTCGGTCGAGCGCGCGATCGCCTCGGCCTGGCCGCGCTCTTCCGCGCCGATGCCGGGATAGGCGCCGGCGGTGTCGACCAGCGAGAGTACGGGAATGTTGAAACGGTCGGCCATCTCCATCAGCCGTACCGCCTTGCGGTAGCCCTCCGGCCGCGCCATGCCGAAATTATGCTTGAGCCGGCTTTCGGTGTCGGAGCCCTTTTCGTGGCCGAGCACGCAGATGCTCTCGCCGTGGAAGCGGCCGAAGCCGCCGACGATGGCTTCGTCCTCGCCGAACTTGCGGTCGCCGGCGAGCGGCACGAAGTCGGTGATCAGCGCGGCGATGTAGTCGAGGGCGTGTGGCCGCTGCGGATGGCGCGCGACCTGGGTTTTCTGCCAGGGCGTCAGTTCGGCATAGAGTTCTTTGAGCGCGACCCCTGCCTTGGCCTCGAGCCGGCCGATCTCCTCGCCGACGGCAACCGCATCGCCAGTCGCGGCCATCGCGCGCAATTCCTCAACCTTGGCCTCCAATTCGGCCACCGGCTTTTCGAAGTCGAGGTAGGTGCGCATGAGGTCCCGGTTGGTGGTAATCGGGGCAAGTGACGCAGGCCGCGCCTCTAAGTCAAGCAATCGGGTTAAAACGGCCTTTATCCAAGGCCTTAATCGAGACCTTGGCTAGCCGTCGGCCAGCGGATGCAGGTCGCGCACCAGCGTCTTGAGCCGCTCTTCCAGCACATGAGTGTAGATCTGCGTGGTCGAGATGTCGGCGTGGCCGAGCAGCGTCTGCACCACGCGCAGGTCGGCGCCGTTGTGCAGGAGATGGCTGGCGAAGGCGTGGCGCAGCACGTGCGGGGAGAGGCGGTCGCCGGCGATACCGCAGCGCGCGCCCAGCGCCTTGAGCTCGCGGGCGAAGTGCTGGCGGGTGAGATGGCCCTGCGCGCCGAAGGAGGGGAACAGCCACTTCGACGGCGTCTTGCCTTCGCCGCCGGCGCGCAGCGTAAGGTACTCCGCCATGGAACGCTTGGCCGCCTGGTTGAGCGGCACCAGGCGCTCCTTGCCGCCCTTGCCGCGCACCACCAGCATGCGCTGGTCGCGGCGCGCGGCGGAGGCCGGCAGCGTCACCAGTTCGGACACGCGCAGGCCGGTGGCATACACGACTTCCAGCAGGCACAACAGGCGCGCGGCGCGCAGGCGCGCGGCCGGCGCCTGATTGGCATCCTCGGCGCTCGCGCGCGCTTCCGCCAGCAGCCGGTCAACCTCGGCGATGGTGAGCACCTTCGGCAGCGCGCGCCCGCGCTTGGGCCCTTCCAGCACCGCGGCCGGATCGTCGCCTCGCTTGCCTTCGGCGTAGAGGAAACGGAAAAGCTGCCGCAGCGCCGACAGCCGCCGCGCCACCGAGGAAGCTTTCAAGCCGCGCGCGCTCAGGCTCACGAGAAATGCGCGCAGGTCGTCGGTATCGGCCTTGGCGATGCCGCGCCCGCTACTGCGCAAATGCGCCGCGAGATCGGCGAGATCGTTGCGGTAGGCCGCGAGCGTGTTGGCACCGGCGCCGCGCTCGGCCGCCTGCATGTCGAGGAACAATTCGACCAGTGTGTCGTCGGATGCTGCCGCCCGGCGGGACATCCTGGTCCAGCGTCACTGCTGCTTGAGGAATTTGGTGGCCGGCACGGTTACGATGATCTCGCGCGGGTGATATTTGACGAAATTGGCGAGCGAAAACACCGTGCCATAGGCCAGCCCGCCGATGAGTCCGACGAAGACCAGAAATCTGAACAGACTCGGCATGATCGAAACCCGGCGACCGCTCCTAAGAGGGGCTTTTACGCGTGAACCACCACGTTCCTTAACCGCTGGCAAGCCCCGCCATCGCAGCCGCTGCGATTCTGGTATATGGAACGGGCGTTACTTGGGAACTTTAGCATGGCTCACACGGCCATTCAAAAACCGGCGGAAAACACCGCGGAACAGGCGATCGTCAGCGCGCTCGGCCGCCGCTCCATCGTGCTGGTCGGCATGATGGGCGCCGGCAAGTCGTCGGTCGGCCGCCGGCTCGCCGGGCGGTTGGGGATCCCCTTCGTCGACGCCGACAGCGAGATCGAGAGCGCGGCCGGCATGACCATACCGGAGATCTTCGCCAAGCACGGCGAGCCGTATTTTCGCGCCGGCGAGGCTCGCGTGATCGCGCGGCTGTTGGAGAACGGCCCGCAGGTGCTGGCGACCGGCGGCGGCGCCGTCATGGACCAGCGCACCCGCGACCTCATCCACATCAAGGGCATCTCGGTCTGGCTGAAGGCCGACCTCGACGTACTGCTCAAGCGCACCAAGCGCCGCAGCGACCGGCCGCTGGCCGAGAAGATCAAGGACCTGCTGCCGCTGCGCGAGCCGGTCTATGCCCGCTCCGACATCGTCGTGCAGTCGCGCGACGAACCGCACGATACGATCGTCGACGAAATCATCGCCGCGCTGCCGGCTCATCTCGCGATCGCGCGTGCGCCGGAGGCCAAGCCATGACCGCCCCGCTGCGCCATGCGGAGCCCATTGTGGTGCAGGTCGCATTGGCCGAGCGCGCCTACGACATCGTGATCGGCCGCGGCCTGCTCGCGAGCTTGGGCGCGCGCATCAAGGCGCTGCGGCCGGGGGCGTGTGTTGCGCTCATCACTGATGAGACCGTCGCCCGCCATCATCTTGCCGCCTGCGAGGCCGCGCTCAAATCCGCGGGCATCGAATGCGCGCGCATCGTGGTGCCGGAAGGCGAGGGCTCCAAGAGCTACGCCACCTTCGAGACGGTATGCGAGGCGATCATCGCGGCGCGCATCGAGCGCGGCGATCTCATCGTCGCCTTCGGCGGCGGCGTGATCGGCGACCTTGCCGGCTTTGCCGCGGCCTGCGTGCGGCGCGGACTCGACTTCATGCAGGTGCCGACCACCCTGCTGGCGCAGGTCGACTCCTCGGTCGGCGGCAAGACCGGCATCAATTCGCGCCAGGGCAAGAATCTGGTCGGCGCCTTCCACCAGCCGGTCATGGTGATCGCCGATACCGCCCTGCTCGATACGCTGCCCAAGCGCCAATTCCGCGCCGGCTATGCCGAGGTCGCCAAATACGGCTTGCTCGGCGACGCCGCCTTCTTCTCCTGGCTGGAGGCGAACTGGCAGGACCTGTTCGCCGGCGGGCCGGCGCGCGAGCACGCCATCGCGGTCTGCTGCCGCGCCAAGGCCGGCGTGGTCGCGCGCGACGAGCGCGAGAGCGGCGAACGCGCGCTGCTCAATCTCGGACACACCTTCGGTCACGCGCTGGAGGCGGGCTGCGGCTTCTCCGACCGCCTGCTGCACGGCGAGGCGATCTCGCTCGGCATGGCGCTGGCGTTCGAATTTTCCGCCCGCAAGGGGCTGCTCGCCGCCGCGGAAGCTGCGCGCGCAAGCGCTCATCTTGCGGCGGTCGGGCTGCCCACCCATCTGAAGGACATTCCCGGCGGCGCGCCGGGCGTCGACGCATTGATGGACCTGATCGCCCAAGACAAGAAGGTTCGGCGCGGCAAGCTCACCTTCATCCTGGTGCGCGGCATCGGCCGGGCGTTTGTCAAGAACGACGTCGATGCAGCCGAAGTACGCGCCTTCCTTGCTGAGAAATTCTCTTAAGCGATGACCGCGAACGACTGGCTTTCTCTCATTGTTGTCGTGATCTGCCTGCTGCTATCGGCGTTCTTCGCCGGCAGCGAGACGGCGCTTACGGCGTCCTCGCGCGCCAGCATGGCGCGGCTGGAAAAGCACGGCAACAAGCGCGCGGCCATCGTCAACCGCCTGCTCGACCAGCGCGAGCGGCTGCTCGGCGCGCTGTTGTTCGGCAACAACGCGGTCAATATCGCGGCCTCTGCCCTGGCGACCGGCATCCTGCTCGCCTGGTTCGGCAAGGCCGGCGTGGTCTATGCCACCGTGGTCATGACGATCGTCGTCGTGGTGTTCTCCGAGATTCTGCCGAAAACCGCCGCGTTCAACACGCCCGACCGCATCGCGCTCGCCGTCGCAAGGCCGATGCAGTGGATCGTCCGGCTGCTCGGCCCGGTGCTGATGGCCATCGAGGCGCTGGTCCGCTGGCTGCTGCGGTTTGTGGGCATGAACGTCGGCGAGGATCAGGCGGTGCTGTCAGCGCACGAAGAGCTGCGCGGCGCCATCGACCTGTTTCACCGCGAGGGCGACGTCGAAAAACACGACCGCGACATGTTCGGCGGCGTGCTCGACCTGCGGGAACTCGCGGTGTCCGACGTCATGGTCCACCGCACCAATATGATCAGCCTGAACGCCGACGATCCGTCCGAGGACGTGGTCAACGCGGTGATCGCCTCGCCGGTGACGCGCATTCCGCTCTGGCGCGGCAATCCGGAGAACATCGTCGGCGTGCTGCACGTCAAGGACCTGTTGCGCGCGCTGCACGCCGTCGATGGCGACGCCGCCAAGGTCGATATCGCGTCGCTGCTGACGCCGCCCTGGTTCGTGCCCGACACGCGGCCGGTGTCGGAGCAGCTCAAGGCTTTCCGCCGCCGCAAGACGCCGTTCGCGCTGGTGGTGGATGAATACGGCGAGGTCGAGGGTCTGGTCACGCTGGAAGATATTCTGGAGGAGATCGTCGGCGACATCACCGACGAGCACGACGTTGCAATGCCCGGCGTGCGGCGTCAGCCCGACGGCTCGGTCAATGTCGACGGCGCGGTGTCGATCCGCGACTTGAACCGCGTGATGGACTGGAATCTGCCGGACGAGGAGGCGACCACCATCGCCGGCCTCGTCATCCACGAAGCGCGCTCGATCCCCGAAGTCGGCCAGAGCTTCACCTTCCACGGCTTCCGCTTCCGGGTGCTGCGCCGCGCGCGCAACCGCATCACCGCGCTGCGCATCCAGCCGCTGCCGCGCGAGCGGGCGGCGGCGAAAGCAAGCTAGGCCGGGGCGCCGGCGCCATTATGGAGGCAACTGTGAGCGAAACCCCCTTTACCGTTGCCGTGACCGATGGCGTCGCTCACCTGCAATTCGCGCGGCCGCAGGCCGCCAATTCGATGACGATGGCATTCTGGCGGGAATTTCCCGAAGCGCTGCGGCAGCTCGATCGCTCCGGAAAAACCAGGGCACTGGTCATTTCCGGACAAGGAAAGCACTTTTGCAGCGGCATGGACCTGTCGGTCTTTCAGTCCGCGGAACTGCAGGCCGGCAACGCGTCGATCGACCGTGAGGCGTTTGTCCATACGATCCTCGATCTGCAGCGCTCCTTGAGCGTCGTCGAGGAGGTTCGTTTTCCGGTCATCGCCGCCGTGCAGGGCGCCTGCATCGGCGCCGGCCTCGATCTCGTTGCCACCTGCGACCTTCGCTACGCTCAGGCGGACGCTCATTTCCGGATCGAAGAAATAAACATCGGCATGATGGCAGATGTCGGCAGTTTGCAGCGCCTGCCGCATAAATTGCCCGACGCGCTCCTGCGCGAAATGGCCTTTACCGGCGCCACATTGACTGCGGCGCGTGCGAAGGAGTGCGGCTTCGTCAATGACATCGCTGACGATCCCGTCGCGCGGGCGCTCGGCGTTGCCGCCGAGGTTGCGCGACGCGCCCCGCTCGCCGTTGCCGGATCCAAACGCGCGATCAATTTCGCCCGCGATCATTCGGTCGCCGAAGCGCTGGAGCACGCCGCGCTGCTGCAGGGCAGCATTTGGGAGACGAGCGACATTGCTGCGGCGATCGAGGCAAGAAAGACAAAGACCGCCGGCAAATTCGCCAACCTGAAACCGCGGCGTTGACTTTTGTCGCGAGCCGGCTCGGGATCTCGGCGATTGACCTAGGAAGCCCCGCCTTCGCCCGGCGCCGCCGCGTGAATGGCGAGCGCATGCACGCCGCCTGCGAGCTCGCCGGAAAGTGCGCCGTTGATCAGGCGGTGGCGCTCGAGCCGGGTCTTTCCTTTGAAGGCGTCCGACACGATATAGACACGGAAGTGAGTTTGCCCGCCCGGCCGGTGTCCGGCATGGCCTTCATGCTGGTGGGATTCGTCCACCACCTTGAGGCTTTGCGGCGTGAAAGCCTCGGTCAACTTTTGTGTGATGAGATCGGCGGTTCGCATGCTGTCCGACTTAGCGCATGAACCCGAAAAGTGCGTAGCGGTTTTCGGATAAGTTCTTGCGCAAATAAGTATCGGCGGTCGGCCGGTCAATGCCCGCTTCGTGGCGGAATTTTGCAAGAAGCTTAACTGTCAAGTCTTGAATGCGTCATCGGCAAGGGCGCATATTAGTGGGTCATGAAATTCGACTCGCCCCTTTTCGACAAAGTCCGCGTCAAGCCGGACAAGGATCGCCGGCTCAAGACCGACGGTCCCGCTTGCCAATGGGTCGGCTGCAAGGACAAGGCCACCCACCGCGCGCCCAAGGGCCGCGGCGAGGAGAAAGACTACTGGCGGTTCTGTCTCAATCACGTGCGCGAATACAATCAGTCGTATAATTTCTTCAAAGGCATGAGCGACGCCGCGGTGATGGCCTATCAAAAGGACGCCCTCACCGGCCATCGCCCGACCTGGAAGATGGGCACTGGCAAGGGAGCCGTGCGCCCGGATTTCCAGGCCTTCGGCGGCCATGCCGACCCGTTCGGGCTGTTCGGGGAGGGAATTCGCGCCGAGCAGCAGGCGCGGGCGGAAGCGCGCCCGGTGCGCAATGCCGAGCGCAAGGCGCTCGATACGCTCGGCCTGGAGGTCGGCGCCACCACGCATCAGGTCAAGATGCGCTTCAAGGAGCTGGTCAAGCGCCACCATCCCGACGCCAATGGTGGCGACCGCTCGACCGAGGACCGGCTGGTGGAGATCATCCAGTCGTACAATTATTTAAAATCGGTCGGTTTCGCGTGACTGCGTCATAGCGTTTTAGACGCAGGGCTACCTGCGCTGATGCGCCGACGATCATTCGTTATCGACAATTTGCGGTCTATCCGGCTGGCTTAATGCGCCCTGCGGCGGATGCGGGTTTCAATGAACCTGTGAAAAACATCATCATATTCACCTCGGCGCCTTGAGTGAGTGCTCCTGCCGCGACCAAATTTAGTCGATTCATTAGATACATAGAGCGCTGTTGCCGCCGCGCTACATGACACTATGTTTCGGGCGCCTGAGGTGCCCCCTCGACTATTTTCTAAGTCAGGTTGTGTGTTATTTTACCATTGAAGTTTTGTGATTGATTAGTGATTGGGGGCTTTTATGAGTCGTATTTCCCTTCTGGCGGCGGTTGCTGTTTCGACAACGGCGTTGGTTCAAATCGCGTCCGCGGCGGACATGCCGGTCAAAGCGCCGCTGAAAGCGCCGGCTATCGTCGCGCCGGACTGGACCGGCTTCTACGTCGGCGGCAATCTCGGCGGCATCATTGGGTCGGGCAGGACAGATGATGCGATTTCGCTGGACCCGGCAGGTATTCCGGGCGGCGGTGTCGCTCCTGGCGTAATCAATCCCATCTCGACCGTATCGGCGGCAAATTCGCCATCGGGCGCGCTCGGCGGCTTGCAGCTCGGTTACAACTGGCAACCCGGCCCATGGGTCCTGGGCGCGGAAGGCGACTTCGACTGGAGCGGCGCAAAAAGCAGCATTCAAGACTCGAATTTCCTTGCGTCGTCGGTCGTCGTCGCCCCCGCCGCTCTAACCTACGGCAATGAAGAGAAACTAAGATGGCTCGCGACCGCGCGCGCGCGCCTGGGGTGGGCGGATGATTCCTTCCTCTGGTACATCACCGGCGGCGCCGCCTGGGGTCGCATACAATCCAATTATAATTTCCAGGCGACGGGTTCCACCGTCTTTCTCACCCCTCCGGCGGCTTTCAGTGCGAATACGACAAAAGCTGGCTGGGTCGTCGGCGGCGGCGTTGAGACGATGCTCGGATGGATGGGGGCGAGCAATCGCTGGTCCGCGAAACTCGAGTATCTGTACGTCGATCTCGGGACCGTCAACAACACGTTCTCCGTTCCTTTCACCAGCACTTCTGCAGGGCCGAGCGCGTACACCATCACCAGCAGCAACCACATCCAGGAAAACATTGTTCGCGCCGGTCTGAACTATCGCTTCGGCGGCGGCGCCGAACGCGCTTACGCGAGCGCTGCTTCGTCTTACGCCAGCGCGGGGTACAACTGGAGCGGCTTCTATATCGGCGCCAACCTCGGCGGCAGCATCGGCCATGACAAGACCACCGACTCGATCACCTTGGATCCTCCGACCGCGAACGCCGCAAACGTAACGAACCCGGTGTCGGACGTGTCGGCTACGACAGCTCCGAAGGGCATACTTGGGGGCGGTCAGATCGGCTACAACTGGCAGACTTCGAATTGGGTGCTCGGCGCGGAGGCCGATTGGGACCTGACAAGTCAGCGTGACCACATCGACAGAAGCAATTTCATTGCGTCGACGGTGGTTGTCGCGCCGGGTACGCTGACCTACAGCGACGAACAAAAGCTCAAGTGGCTTGCCACGTTGCGCGGACGCCTCGGCGTGGCGCAGGGCGGCTCCCTCTGGTACGTGACCGGCGGTCTTGCGGGCGGCAAAGTTCAATCCAATTACAATTTCCAGGGTGTTCAAACTATTGGCATCGGCCAATTCGGAACCGATGCAACCACGGCCAGCTTCAGCACGACCAAGCGGGGTTGGACTGCGGGTGGCGGCATCGAGACGATGCTTCCTTGGATGAACGCCAAGGGTTGGTCGGCGAAGCTTGAATACCTGTACGTGGACCTTGGCACGATAAACAACAGCTTCTCGGCGCCGGTTATTGGTGGTCTTGCTACCGGAACCTACAATTACACGAGCAGTATCCGCGTTCAGGATCATATCGTCCGGCTCGGCGTGAACTACCGTTTCGGCGGCTAGCCACGCGAAGATCGGCTTTCGGGAAAAGCCCCGCGCATTTGCGCGGGGCTTTTTGCTGCCTGCCGGCCTGTCGCGGACGCCCACCGGCGCGACGGCAAACTCCCGCAAAATTCAACCCAGCCCTGCCTTCCGGACAGGTCCGGTCATACCTATCTTATTGATATAATTGATCGTGTTATTCGGGGGCAGCGGGTTTTTCGGCCGCTAAGGCTCTGCTAAGTTGCCGCGCCATCAGCCGGACCGTGAGCCTTGAGTCGGACCGCATAAGGGCTTCGGGTGTTCCGAAGCCACGGAGGATCAATGACTGCCGCAGTTCAAGAAGTTGCGCCCCTGCCCGACATGAAGGTGTCGATCCGGCAGGTATTCGGCATCGACAGCGACATGGAAGTTCCGGCCTATTCCAAGGCCGACGAGCACGTGCCCGACATCGATTCCGATTACCGCTTCGACCGGCCGACCACGCTCGCCATTCTCGCCGGCTTCGCCAAGAACCGCCGCGTCATGGTCACCGGCTATCACGGCACCGGCAAGTCCACCCATATCGAGCAGGTGGCGGCGCGGCTCAATTGGCCCTGCGTGCGCGTCAATCTCGACAGCCACATCAGCCGTATCGATCTGATCGGCAAGGACGCCATCGTCATCAAGGAAGGCCAGCAGGTCACCGAATTCCGCCAAGGCATTCTGCCCTGGGCGCTGCAGAACAATGTCGCGCTCTGCTTCGACGAATACGACGCCGGCCGTCCGGACGTGATGTTCGTGATCCAGCGCGTGCTGGAAGCTTCCGGCCGCCTGACGCTGCTCGATCAAAGCAAGGTGATCAAGCCGCACCCGGCGTTCCGCCTGTTCGCCACCGCCAACACGGTGGGGCTCGGCGACACCTCCGGCCTCTATCACGGCACCCAGCAGATCAACCAGGGTCAGATGGACCGCTGGTCGATCGTCACCACGCTCAATTATCTGCCGCACGACAACGAAGTCGAGATCGTGCTGGCCAAGGCCAAGCACTATCGCAACGAGCAGGGTCGCGACATCGTCAATAAGATGGTGCGCGTCGCGGATCTCACGCGCAACGCCTTCATGAACGGCGACATCTCGACCGTGATGAGCCCGCGCACGGTGATCACCTGGGCGGAGAACGCCGAGATCTTCAACGACATCGGCTTCGCCTTCCGGCTCACTTTCCTCAATAAGTGCGACGAGCTGGAGCGGCCGATCGTTGCCGAGTTCTATCAGCGCTGCTTCGGCGTCGAGTTGCCGGAATCGTCGGTGAACGTGGCGCTCTCTTAATTCACCTCTCCCCGCTTGCGGGGAGAGGTCGGCGAGCGAAGCGAGCCGGGTGAGGGGGCTTCGCCGGCAACGCCGAAATCGCAACTGCCCCTCACCCCGACCCTCTCCCCGTAAGAACGGGGAGAGGGAGAAGACCCATGGCCTCCAACATCAAAGCCAAACCGTCGGCGAAGGAATCCCCGACCGAGCCGTTCAAGCGGGCGGTCACCGGCTGCCTGCGCGCGCTCGCGCGCAAGCCCGAATTGGAAGTCTCCTTCGCGGCCGAGCGCCCCGGCCTGATGGGCGGCAAGGTCCGCCTGCCGGAGCCGCCGCGCAAGCTCGGCAAGGGCGAAGCGGCCATCGTGCGCGGCCATGCCGACGCCATCGCGCTGCGCCTTGCCTGCCATGACGCCGCCGTGCATCGCCGCCTGCAACCGGCCGGTCAGCAGGCGCGCGCGGTGTTCGAGGCAGTCGAGCAGGCCCGTGTCGAGGCGATCGGCGCCCGCCGCATGGACGGCGTCGCGCAGAACCTCACCGCCATGCTCGACGACCGCTTCCACCGCGGCAAGTTCGGCGAGATCACCGAGCGCGCCGACGCGCCGATCGAGGAGGCGCTCTCGCTGATGGTGCGCGAGCGCCTGACCGGCATGGCGCCGCCCGCCGCCGCCAAGAAGCTGGTCGACCTCTGGCGTCCGCTGATCGAGGACCGCGCCGGCAAGGATCTCGACCGTCTCGAGGACCTGGTCGAGGACCAGCGCCAATTCGCCGACACCGTGCACGACCTGCTCGACGCGCTCGAAATGGGCGACGATCGCAGCCAGGATTCCGAGGAGGAAGAAGAAGGCGAGGAGGATCGCCGCAAGCAGGATTCCGGCGAGGATGGCGAGGCCGCCGACAGCGACGAGATGCAGCGCATGAGCGTCGAGGATACGCAGGCCTCCGCCGAGGACATGCCCGACGCCGCGGCCGAAGCGGTCGACGCTCCCAGTGCCGACATGGCCGACGATACCGACATGGGCGATGCCGAAACCCCGGGCGAGCCGCAGCGGCCGCGCCAGTTCGGCGCCAACGAGCCGCGCGGGCCGGATTATCGCGCTTTCACCGTCAAGTTCGACGAGACCATCGCCGCAGAGGAACTGTGCGAGCCGGAAGAGCTCGACCGTCTCCGGGGCTATCTCGACAAGCAGCTCTCGCATTTGCAGGGGGTGGTGGCGCGCCTCGCCAACCGCCTGCAGCGCCGCCTGATGGCGCAGCAGAACCGTTCCTGGGAGTTCGACCTGGAGGAGGGCCAGCTCGATCCGGCGCGGCTGTCGCGCATTGTGGTCGATCCGCTGCACCCGCTCTCGTTCAAGGCCGAGAAGGACACCCAATTCCGCGACACCGTGGTGACGCTGCTGCTCGACAATTCCGGCTCCATGCGCGGCCGCCCCATCACCGTCGCCGCCACCTGCGCCGACATCCTGGCGCGCACGCTGGAACGTTGCGGCGTCAAGGTCGAAATCCTCGGCTTCACCACGCGCGCCTGGAAGGGCGGCCAGTCGCGCGAGCAGTGGCTCACCGCCGGCAAGCCCGCCAATCCTGGCCGGCTCAACGACTTGCGCCACATCATCTACAAGTCCGCCGACGCGCCCTGGCGGCGCTCGCGCAAGAATCTCGGTCTGATGATGCGCGAGGGCCTGCTCAAGGAGAACATCGACGGCGAGGCGCTCGACTGGGCGCATAAGCGTCTGCTGGGCCGCACCGAGCAGCGCAAGATCCTGATGATGATCTCCGACGGCGCGCCGGTCGACGATTCCACGCTCTCGGTCAATCCGGGCAACTACCTCGAGCGTCATCTGCGCTGGGTGATCGACGAGATCGAGACGCGCTCGCCGGTCGAGCTGATCGCCATCGGCATCGGCCACGACGTGACGCGCTACTACCGGCGCGCCGTCACCATCGTCGACGCCGAGGAGCTCGGCGGCGTCATGACCGAGAAGCTGGCCGAGCTGTTCGAGGAGCACGCCGCCGAGGAGCGGCCCGCCCCGCGTCCGCGGCGGCGCGTGGCTTGATTTCTATCCGCTCGTCCCCGCGACCCGTCTTCGCCAAGGGGCTTCGACGGGTTGAGGCCTGAGCCCTCCGAAGCGTAAGCGAAGGAGGGAAGCGGGGACCCAGCGCAAAGTGCGATATACCATTAAAAATGGATTCCTGCTTACGCGGGAATGAACGGAGGGTTGCTTGAGCCGCGCCTCTCAGTTTTTCACGCGCCGCCGCTGGCTCGCCGCCGGTACGCTCTTTGCCGCACTGGCTTTCGTCGTCGGCTCGTTCGCGATCGCCGAGGCGGTACGCTATGCCCGTGCGCCGACCCACATCGCGATCGAGGCGACACCGATCGCTGCCTTCGACACGCGCGACCCCTCGAAAACGCGCTTCGGCCAATTGAATTTCCGCGGCGGGCTGGCGCTCACCTCGAAATTCGAAGCCTTCGGCGGGGTCTCCGCCATCCAAATGGAGCCGGATGGCGCCCATTTCCTCGCCGTCACCGACCAGAGCTCCTGGCTGCGCGGCCGCATCGTCTATCGCGACGGCCGGCCCGCCGGGATCGCCGACGCCGAGATGGCGCCGATGCTCGGCCCCGACGGCAAGCCGCTCGCCGCGCGCCACTGGTACGACACCGAGTCGCTCGCGCAGGGCAATGACGGCCTGTTCTATGTCGGCATCGAACGCGTCGAGAAAATTGTCCGTTTCGACTATCGCCGTTATGGCCTCATGGCGCGCGGCCAGCCGATCGCCGTGCCGCCCGATTTCAAGACCTTCACCTACAACAAGAGCCTGGAATGCCTCGCCGCGCCGCCGACAAGCGCGCCGCTTGCCGGCTCGCTTGTCGCCATTACCGAGCGCAGCCTGGACGCGGCCGGCAATCACCGCTCCTTCATCATCAAGGGCGCTAAATTCACGCGCTTTTCCGTCAAGCGCAGCGAGGGTTTCGACGTCAGCGATTGCACCATCCTGCCGCCCGGCGACCTGTTGCTGCTCGAGCGCCGCTATTCGCCGCTGCTCGGCGTCGCCGTCCGCATCCGCAGGCTTCACCTTGCCGATATCAAGGAAGGCGCATTGGTCGACGGTCCGGCGCTGTTCTTTGCCGACCTCGGCTACCAGATCGACAACATGGAAGGCATCGGCGTGCATCGCAACGCGCGGGGCGAAACGATTCTCACGCTTGTGTCGGACGACAATTTCTCGGCGATCCAGCGCAATCTGCTGCTGCAATTCGAGTTGGTGGGGGACTGAGGCGGCACGCGCAATTGCTATATCCGTCATCCTGAGGTGCGAGCGAAGCGAGCCTCGAAGGATGACCGGGCACGGAATCACTGACGAACCCAGGATGGGCGCATTTGTCTACATGCTTTGCTGCGCGGATGGCTCGTACTACGTAGGCAGCGCGACGGGCGATGATCTCACGAGACGCATCGCGGAACATCAGTCGGGTGCGTATCCCGGCTACACATGGTCACGTCGCCCCGTCCAGATTGTATGGTCCGAGAACTTTGAGCGCATCACTGATGCGATCGCCGCCGAACGAAAGATCAAAGGCTGGAGCCGTGCGAAGAAGGAGGCCCTGATCAAGGGCGACTGGGCGTCCGTGCAGAAGCTTTCCCGTCGACGCGCCGGGCGCACCAAGCTTGATCCGTCACTGAGGTGCGAGGCGCGCTGCGCCGAGCCTCGAAGGATGGCGGGCACGGTGTCAGGGGCCGTCGCCCTTCGAGGGCCGCGCTTCGCGCGGCCACCTCAGGGTGACGGTTCAATGCTTTGCTGTGCGAGAAATTCAGCCAGCCGCCGCGGCCTTCTTCTTCACGATCTGCCGCTTGAGCTCGAGCATTTTCGGCGCGAGGTCTTCGTCCTTGGCCTTGAGCAGGAAGGCATCCAGGCCGCCGCGGTGGTCGACGGTCTTGAGCGCATTGGCCGATACGCGCGCGCGCACTTTGCGGCCGAGCGCGTCGGAAATCAGCGTGACGTTGCGCAGGTTCGGCAGGAACCGCCGCAGGGTCTTGATATTGGAATGGCTCACTTTGTGGCCGACCAGCGCCTTCTTGCCGGTCAGATCGCAACGCCATGACATGGCTAAACCCTCGAAAATCGCCGGCGCCCAAGAGCGCCAAGCGGCGCCGGTCCGGTCCATTCAATTTGGAAAGACGGCCGGACGTATAAAGAGCGGGGCAAATGGCGTCAAGCCGCGGGGTGCCGGCGTTACTAGCGCGTAAAGTACTGGCAGCGAACACAGAATAGACTTATTCGGCGACGACGAGATAGCCGCGCGGCCGGGCCCATGGCCGTTTACCCCTCGCATAAGGGGCTCTTGCGGGCGCCTTCGCGTTGCCCGAAATATACCCCGCGCGACCGCCGAATTCGCCACGTGCCGGCGTGCGGGAGGATGGAGCTTCGTGCTGGCCTTGCGGCAGACCCTTCGATCCCTGCGCTTCGTCCTGCTGGCCGCCGGTGCCTTGGCGGCAGCCGCGCCTGCCTTCGCCCAGGGTAAGCTCGAGGCGCGCTATGTCGTGACGCTTGCCGGCATCCCGATCGGCAAGGGTAATTGGGTTATCGACGTCACCGACACCCATTACAGCGCAGCGGCGAGCGGCGTCACCACCGGCCTGATGCGGGTCTTGACCAAGGGCGAGGGCACCAGTGCCTCGCGCGGCACCCTCAACGACGGGCACCCGCTCACCTCGATCTACGCCTCCACCATCAAGAGCCGCAGTTGGCCCGACAAGGTGCGCGTCACCCTCGACAACGGCGACGTCAAGGATTTCAAGGCCGATCCGCCGCCCGACGATAGTCACGAGCGGGTGCCGCTGACCGAGGCGCAGCGCCATGGCGTGCTCGATCCGATGACCGCCTCGTTGATGCGCGTGCCCGGCGACGGCAGCCCGCTTGCTCCCGAGGCCTGCCAGCGCACGCTTGCGATCTTCGACGGCCGGGTACGCTATGATCTGCAGCTCGCCTTCAAGCGCATGGAAACGGTGAAAGCGGAAAAGGGCTATACCGGCCCGGTGGTGGTGTGCTCGGTGCTTTTTTCTCCGCTCGGCGGTTATATCCCGTCGCGCGCCACCATCAAATATTTGTCCAACCAGCGCGACATGGAAATCTGGCTGGCGCCGATCGCGGGAACGCGCGTGCTGGTGCCGTTCCGCGCGCAGGGCCCGACGCCGATCGGCGAGGCGGTGTTGGAAGCCACCGAGTTCGTGACCGAGGCCACCCCCACGACGCGGGCCTCCGTCAACGGATCGAAACACCGCTGAGGCGCCCATGGAGGCTTGACTCTGCGGCTAAAGTGGAATCCGGCGGCCTGTTAACTTCTGAAGAGGTCCAAAAGCCCTTGATTCGACCCTCGGCTACTCGATCTTGTAGCCATCAGGCGAGGGCTTGCCAGATGTCGCAGTGAACGAACCCGTACATCCCTTGAGTCAGCGATTCGGGCGCGGTTCGTTCGGGACTCGTTCTAAAGCTTAACCGCGGCCCTTTCCGCCGTCGCATTGTGATACAGAAGCCGCGCGGCGAGACGTTCCCGCCGCCAGTTTGGACGCGTAATGGCCATTACTTTCTCCCCGCAGCCGAGCCGAGCGCCGCGCACCCGCGGCGCCGGCGTGACGGCGGTGCTCGGACCCACCAATACCGGCAAGACCCACCTCGCCATCGAGCGCATGCTGGCGCATTCCACCGGCATGATCGGGCTGCCGCTGCGGCTCCTGGCGCGCGAGGTCTACAACAAGGTCGTCGACCGCGCCGGCGTCGACAGCGTGGCGCTGATCACCGGCGAGGAGAAGATCAAGCCGGCCAATCCGCGCTTCTGGGTCTCGACGGTGGAAGCCATGCCGCGCGATCTCGACGTGGCGTTCCTGGCGATCGACGAGATCCAGCTCGGGTCTGACCTGGACCGCGGCCACGTCTTCACTGATCGCATGCTCAATCGCCGCGCCCGCGAGGAAACGCTGGTGCTGGGCGCCGCCACCATGCGGCCGATGGTCGAGAAGCTGTTGCCGGGCGCGCACATCGTCAGCCGGCCGCGCTTGTCGATGCTCACTTACGCCGGCGAGAAGAAGCTGACGCGGCTGCCGCCGCGCTCGGCCATCGTCGCGTTCTCGGCCGAGGAGGTCTACGCCGTCGCCGAATTGATCCGCCGCCAGCGCGGCGGCGCCGCGGTGGTGCTGGGCGCCTTGTCGCCGCGCACACGCAACGCGCAGGTCGCGCTCTACCAGTCGGGCGACGTCGACTATCTGGTGGCGACCGACGCCATCGGCATGGGCCTCAATCTCGACGTCGATCACGTTGCCTTCGCCTCCGACCGCAAGTTCGACGGCTATCAGTTTCGAAGGCTCAACCCGGCGGAGCTCGCGCAGATCGCCGGCCGCGCGGGCCGCGCCACGCGCGACGGAACCTTCGGCACGACCGGGCGATGCGATCCGTTCGAGCCGGAATTGGTGCAGGCGCTGGAGAGCCACAGCTTCGAGCCGGTGCGCGTGCTGCAATGGCGCAATTCGACGCTCGAGTTTTCCTCGATCGGCGCGTTGCAAGCTTCGCTAGCGGCGACGCCCTCCGAGCAAGGCCTCACGCGCGCGCCGACCGCGGAAGACATTCTGGTGCTGGAACACGCCGCGCGCGACGAGGAGGTGCGGGCGCTGGCGCAAAAGCCCGCCGCCGTGGAGCGGTTGTGGGACGCCTGTCAGGTTCCCGACTACCGCAAGATCGCGCCGGCGACCCATGCCGAATTGGTGGTGACCCTCTTTGGATTCTTGATGCGAGAGGGTAACATCCCAACCGATTGGTTCGCTCGTCAGGTTGCCCAGGCTGATCGAACCGACGGCGACATCGATACCCTCTCCAACAGGATCGCGCATGTCAGGACCTGGACTTTCATCGCCAATCGCCCGGATTGGCTCGCCGACCCGGAGCATTGGCAGGGCGTGGCGCGCGCGGTCGAGGACAAGCTGTCCGACGCGCTGCACGAGCGGCTCGCCGAGCGCTTCGTGGACCGCCGCACCAGCGTGTTGATGCGGCGGCTGCGCGAGAAAACGACGTTGGAAACCGAAATCGGAAAAACCGGCGAAGTCACCGTCGAGGGCCATGTGATCGGCCGGCTCGACGGATTCATGTTCGCGCCGGATGCGTCGGCCGCGGGCTCGGAAGCCAAGACGCTCAACGCCGCGGCGCAGAAGGTGCTGGCCGGCGAGATCGAAGCGCGCGCCACGCGGCTGTCGCAGGCGGCGAACGATCAGCTCGTGCTCGCCGGCGATGGCGCGGTGCGCTGGCATGGCGACCTGGTCGGCAAGCTCATTCCCGGCGACGACACGCTGCGGCCGCGCCTGCGCATCATCGCCGACGAGCACCTCACCGGTCCGGCGCGCGAAATGGTGCAGACGCGGCTCGATCTCTGGCTCAAGACCCATATCGAAAAGCTGCTGGCGTCGCTGTTCTCGCTCACCGCCGCCGACGACATCACCGGCATGGCGCGCGGGGTGGCGTTCCAGCTGGTCGAGGCGCTCGGCGTGCTGGAGCGGCAGAAGGTGTCGGACGAGGTCAAGGGCCTCGACCAGCCGGCGCGCGCCACCTTGCGCAAATACGGTGTGCGCTTCGGCGCCTATCACATCTATCTGCCCATCCTGCTCAAGCCGGCGCCGCGCGCGCTGGCGACGCAACTGTGGGCGCTCAAGCACGAGAGCCCGGACGCCAAGGGCGTCGACGACCTGCTGCATCTGGCGTCGAGCGGACGCACCTCGATCCCGGTCAATAAGGAAACGCCGAAGGCGCTCTACCGCACCGCCGGCTATCGTATCTGCGGCGAGCGCGCGGTGCGCGTCGACATCCTGGAGCGGCTCGCCGACCTCATCCGCCCGCCGCTGTCCTGGCGCGAGGGCGCGACGACACCGAAGCCGGACGGCGCCGTCGACGGCCGCTCGTTCACGGTGACCGGCGCGATGACCTCGCTGACCGGCGCTTCCGGCGAGGACTTCGCCTCGATCCTGCGCTCGCTCGGCTATCGCATGGACCGCAAGCCCAAACCGGCGCAGCCGGCGGAGACAAAGCCGCCCGAGCCGGCGGCGGCACCGACGCCTGAGCCTGCTGCTGAAGCTGCCGTGGCGGAAGCGCAGCCGACTCCCGAGCTGGCGGCACCGCCCGAGCCCGCCGCGCCGCCGGCCGAAGCGGCGGTGGAACTTGCGCCCGCGGCCGCGCCGGAGTCCTCGATTTCCTTGCTGCCCGATGCCGAATTCATGGGGTCGGCCGGCGAGCCGCCTGCCGAAGCTGCGGCGGACGCGACCCAACAGGCGCCCGCGGAAGCAACGCCCGCCGAGACCCCGGCGGAGGCGGCATCGCCGCAAGAGGCGCCTGCGCAAGCGGCGGCTGCCGAAGAGCCCGCCTTCATCGAGGTCTGGCGGCCGGCCGGCCGTTCCGAGCGCCGTCCGCATCGTCCGCGCCGCCCGCATCGTGCGCAGCAAACCGCCCAAGCGGCGCCCGCCGCAGGCGGCGAAGTTGCGGCACCCGCTGCCGCTGAGGCGGCGGCGGCTCCGGCGCCAGCCGAGGCAGGTGAACCTGCCGCGCGTCCGCGGCGCCACGGCGCTGAAGAGCGCAAGGACCACCAGGCGCGCCGTGAGCGCCACGATCGGCAGCAGCGGCTGGAGCGGCAGAATCAGCGCGGCGAGCGGCGCGGAGATCAGCAAGGCCGTCCGCCGCGCGGCGACCGGCCGCGCCGCAAACGCGACGAAGGCCCCGACCGCGCCGAGCGCGAGCAGTACTACGCCAAGCCGTACGGCAGCGGCGGCGGCAGCCGCAACAAACAGCCGGACCCCAACTCCCCGTTCGCCAAGCTCGCCGCCTTGAAGCAGCAGCTCGAGCAGAACGGCAAGGAGCAGTCGTAAGCTTGGATCGCCAGCGCATCGACAAATGGCTGTGGCACGCGCGCATGGTGCGCACGCGCAGCGATGCTGCGGCCTTGGCCGATGCGGGCTATGTGCGCCTCAACGGCAAGCGCATCGCCGCCTGCAGCCAGCCTGTGCGGGTGGGTGATGTGGTCACCCTGGCGCTCGACCGCTCGGTCAGGGTGCTTAAAGTCGAAGGCTTCTGCGAGCGGCGCGGGGCAGCCCTGGCGGCGCGTTCGCTTTACCGCGACTTGACCACCAATTCCGGGGCCGAGGCCAGCATCGCCGCCCGTGATTCGGCTAAGGTTTCGCCGGAGAAAACGCCCGCGGAATAGGCAGGCCGGTGGAATAGGCTCGGCTTGCGCCCCATTTATCGATGCGTTAGGCAGCGCTGCCAGAGTTTCGTCCGGAGTGCCGGGATGACCTACGTCGTCGTCGAAAACTGTATCAAGTGCAAGTACTTGGACTGCGTAGAGGTGTGTCCGGTGGACTGCTTCTACGAAGGCGAGAACATGCTGGTCATCCACCCGGACGAATGCATCGATTGCGGGGTCTGCGAGCCGGAATGCCCGGCCGAGGCGATCAAGCCGGACACCGAGCCCGGCCTTGAGAAATGGCTGGAAGTGAACGCCGAATACGCCAAGTCCTGGCCCAATATCACGACCAAGAAGGACGCGCCGCCCGACGGCAAGGACTGGGACGGGGTTCCCGAGAAGTTCAAGAAGTTCTTTTCGCCCAAGCCCGGGACCGGCGACTAGCGCAAGCCTGTTCCCCCCTTTGTGGGGGAGGGTTAGGGAGGGGGTAGTCGAGAGCGCAACGACCCTCCGAACTCAAAACGACCCCCACCGCCACCCCCAACCCCTCCCCACAAGAGGGAGGAGAGTAGTCACAGTTCGCGGCACGACCTTGCGTCAACTGAAACGGCATACGATCTGAGCCGGGCGGGCTAGCGGCCGGACGCACCCAATTACCGCGTCCGGTGGCGGGAATTAACCGATCCGCCAAAATTGCAGAATTTTTTCGCTGGATTGCGCTTTTGCATCGCCATAAGGCTTTGATTCCGCCCAAAAATGTGCTATATAAGTCAAATCATGAATGATGCTGCCGCCAACGCGCTCCCCCTCTCGGGAGCCTTATTTTTCGCGGCTGTCTTCAGGACCTGGACAAGAGGGCGTGTGATCCACGCGTGAGCAGTGGCAGGAAAAACGCGTCATAAATCGAAGAAAGGTTCCACCGGCCGGACGGACAAGAAGTCCACCGCGGTGCGGCGGACCCCCCATGCCCCGCGCGGCGCCGTCCGCCCTGGGGCCCCCGCAGCCAAAATCACCGGCGCCCGCAAGGCGGCCGGCGAAGGAGTTTTGCCCGGAATGCCCATCAATAAGAAGACCACCCAGCGACAAGGCTTCAAGACCAACGAGTTCATCGTTTACCCCGCCCACGGGGTCGGTCAGATCCTGGCCATCGAGGAGCAGGAGATCGCCGGCGCCAAGCTCGAGCTGTTCGTCATCAACTTCATCAAGGACAAGATGACGCTGCGGGTTCCGACCGCCAAGATCGTGTCGGTCGGCATGCGC
>Ga0316624_10000053_pt1 | contig 30322 bp, 26 predicted proteins | sample OWC_Aug_N3_C1_D5_FD_207657 | JGI IMG/M metagenome (GOLD analysis project Ga0316624, IMG submission 207657) | Wetland soil microbial communities from Old Woman Creek delta, Ohio, United States - OWC_Aug_N3_C1_D5_A | ecosystem: Environmental > Terrestrial > Soil > Wetlands | place: USA: Ohio... | reverse complement strand
TTTCGGCGTCAGCAGTGGTGCTTGCAGGCGTCCCGCCTCTGACATTAATCCTATACTTGGCACCTCTCCCCGCAAAGCGGGGAGAAGGAACAGACGGTCACGCCGCGCTCTTACGCCCCCACAGCCGCGCCGAGGCGATATCGGCGCCCTGCCGGATCGCCTTCAGCTTCAGCCACACCGCCGGCTCGATCACCCATTCGCGGTTGGTGAAAGTGCCGAAGCCGCAATCGGTGCCGGCGATCACGCGCTCGCGCTCGCCGACCGCGGCGACCGCTTCCTCGATGCGGCGCGCCACCACCTCCGGATGCTCGACGAAATTGCTGGTGGTCTCGATCACGCCCGGCACCAGCAGCATGTCCTTGGGCAGCGGGTGCTTCTTGAACGCGGCGTATTCGTGGGCGTGGCGCGGATTGGAGAACTCGATCGACAGCGCGCCGACCTGCGCCTGATAAAGCGCCGGCAAAATCTTCTCCAGCGGGATGTCGTGGATGTGTGGGCCTTCCCAGTTGCCGTAGCACACATGCAGGCGCACGCGCTCGCGCGGAATGCCGGCGATGCCGTCGTTGATCGCCGCTACGCCCCGCTCGACCGCCTTGACGAAGCCGGCGTCGTCGAGATCGCGGTACATCATGGTGCGGTCCATGGCGAGATCGGGCGCGTCGATCTGCAGGATCAAGCCGGCCTTGTGGATCGCCTGATACTCGTTCTTCATCTCGCGCGAAATCGCGGTCAGATACTTGTCCTGCGAGCCGTAGAAGGCGTCGAGCATGGTCGACGAAATGATGCCGGGCGAGGGCGCGGTCATGAAAGCTTCCGCGAATTTCCCTTGCGCGATCTTCTTGAAGCGCGCGAGCTCGCTCTCGATCGGCTTCATGTCGAGATAGTGCAATTCGCCCTGGCATTCCGGCGCGTTCTGCTGTCGGCTGACATGCGGGAAGCGCCGCATCAGGCTTGCCACCAGCTCGGGAAACTCCTCGAACTCGCGCCCGCGCCTGCGCTTCGACACGCCGCCGAAGCCGCTCATGCGCTGCGGCACATAGGTCTGGAAACCGACGCGCTGCTGCTCGCCGTCATTGCCGATGTCGATGCCGGCCTCCACCTGCCTGTCGACCACATGGCGTACCGCCTTGTCCATTTCGGCGGCCATCTCGCTGGCGTCGAATTTTTCGCCCGCTTCCCGGCGCACCAGCAGGTCGGACAGTTTCTCGTTGCGCGGCAGGCTGCCGACATGGGTGGTCAGAATGCGGTCCCGGCTGAAGATCATCGAAAAGCTCCCTGTCTTTTGGCGCCGCCATCGCGCTGCACCATAGCTCGCAATTTCGGGCCGTTACAGCGTCGTGGCCGCGGCGACAAAGGACGAAATATAATCACATTGCGCCGGCGGCCCACGGCTCGCATAATTCGCGCATAAGGCGCGTAGCCGTTGGGCCTTGGCCCACGCAATGCGCCCGGCTCGGCCGCAAAGGCCGCGACCATAAACCAAGTGGGAAATGCAAACAGGGAGGAAGTCATGAAACGCCGTGAATTCCTGCGTACCGCGGGCGCTGGCCTTGCCGCTTCGACTTTGGCGGCGCCCGCGATTGCGCAAACCATGCCGCAACTGAAATGGCGGCTCACCGCCACGTGGCCGAAATCGCTCGATACGCTCTTTGGCAGCTGCGAGGATTTCGCCAAACGCGTCGCCGAGATCACCGACAACAATTTTCAGATCCAGGTCTTCGCCGGCGGCGAGATCGTGCCCGGCCTGCAGGTGCTCGATGCCGTGCAGAACGGCACGGTTGAGATGGGTCATACCGCGGGCTACTATTATTGGGGCAAGGATCCGTCCTTCGGCTTTGCCACCGCGGTGCCGTTCGGTCTCAACGCGCGCCAGCAGGACGCCTGGCTGATGCGCGGCGAGGGCGGCGCGCTGCTGGACGGGCTGTTTGCCGACTTCGGCTGCTACGGCTTGCCGATGGGTAATACCGGCGCGCAGATGGGCGGCTGGTTCCGCAAGGAGATCAAGTCCGTCGATGACATGAAGGGATTGAAATTCCGCATCGGCGGCTTCGCCGGCAGCGTGATCCAGCGGCTCGGCGTGGTGCCGCAGCAACTGGCGCCGGGCGACATCTATCCCGCGCTGGAGAAAGGCACGCTCGACGCGAGCGAGTGGATCGGCCCCTACGACGACGAGAAGCTCGGCTTCTACAAGATCGCCAAATATTATTACTATCCGGGCTGGTGGGAAGGCGCCGCCACCGGCCATCTGCTGATCAACCGCAACAAGTGGAACAGCCTGAGCAAGAGCTATCAGGCGGTCGTCACCGCGGCGGCGCACGACGCCGGCGTGCGGGCGACGGCGAAATACGATCTCCTCAATGCGCCGGCGATGCGGCGGCTGATCGCCAACGGCACGCAGCTGCGCCCGTTCTCGCCGGCGATCATGGAAGCCTCCTACAAGGCCGCCATCGCGACCTATGACGAGATCGGAAAGAAAAACGCCCGGTTCAAGAAGATCCACGACAGCATGATGGGCTTCCGCGACACGAGCTACTCGTGGTGGCAGGTCTGCGAACTGACGTTCGATGCTTTCCAGGTTAAAATGCTCGGACGGACGTAATGCGAGGGAAGAACACATGATGTCCGCTATGGCGGCGGTGGCGAACGAAGGGGTCACCGCCGCCGCAAGTGTGCCGCGCGACTACAACTTCGCGGCCGACGTGCTGCAATCGAACCTCGACGCCGGCCGCGCCAACAAGCCGGCCTATATCGATGCGCGCGGCGTGCTGACCTACGACCAACTCGCCGACCGCGTTGCGCGCTTTTCCGCCGCGCTGCGCGGTCTCGGCGTCCGGCGCGAGGAGCGCGTGCTGATGGCGCTGCTCGACACCATCGACTGGCCGACCGCGTTTCTCGGCTGCCTGAAGGCCGGCATCGTCGCGGTGCCGGTCAACACGCTGCTGACCGAGGACGACTACCGCTTCATGCTGGCCGACAGCCGCGCCAAGTGCCTGGTGGTGTCGGAGGCGCTGTTTCCGAAATTCGAGAAGCTCATCAAGGAATCGCCCGATCTCGAGCACGTCATCGTGTCCGGCGCCAACCCGCACGGCTACCGGCTGTTCGAGGACCTCATCGGCGCCGACGAGCCGGAGGATTACACCGCGCCGACCACCGCCGACGACATGGCGTTCTGGCTCTACACCTCGGGCTCGACCGGCAAGCCGAAGGGCGCGGTGCACGTGCACGCCAGCCTCAAGCTCACCGCCGATCTCTATGGCACGCCGGTTGCCGGCATCCGCGAAAGCGACGTCTGCTATTCGGTGGCCAAACTGTTCTTTGCTTATGGCCTCGGCAACGCCATGACCTTTCCGCTCACCGTCGGCGCCGCCACTGTGCTCAACGCCGAACGGCCGACGCCCGACGGCGTCGCCGCCCTCCTGCGTAAATATCCAATCACGGTTTTCTACGCGGTGCCGACCTTCTATGCCGCGTTCCTGGCGAGCCCGAACGCGCCGCAGAAGAACGAGGTGAAAATCCGCCGCTGCATTTCCGCCGGCGAGGCGCTGCCCGAGCAGATCGCGCGGCGCTGGAAGGAGCGCTACGGCGTGGACATTTCCGACGGGCTCGGCACCACCGAGATGCTGCACATCTATCTCACCAACGCGCCGGGCGCGACCAAATACGGCACCACCGGCCGCGCCGTGCCCGGCTATGAGATCAAGCTCGTCAGCGAGGACGGCGAGGAGGTCGAACAAGGCGAGATGGGCGAGCTCTATGTGCGCGGGCCGACCAGCGCCATCATGTACTGGAACAACCGCGAGAAGTCGCGCTCGACCTTCCAGGGCGAATGGACCCGCTCGGGCGACAAGTACATCGAGGACGAAGACGGCTATTACGTCTGCTGCGGCCGTGCCGACGACATGCTGAAGGTCTCGGGCATGTATGTCTCGCCTTTCGAGGTCGAGGCCGCGCTGTCCTCGCACCCGGAAGTGCTGGAAGCGGCAGTGGTCGGCTGGTTCGACGAGGAGAAGCTGGTCAAGCCGAAGGCCTTCGTCGTGCTCAAGGTTCCCGACAAGGCGACCGAGGAATTGGTCGACGCGCTGCAGGCGCACGTCAAGCAGATGCTGGCGCCCTACAAGTATCCGCGCTGGATCGAGTTCCGCATGGAGCTGCCGAAGACCGCGACCGGCAAGATCCAGCGCTTCAAGCTAAGGGCCGAAGGGCAGCTTTGAGTTGGGCACGGCATTGCCAGTTTTCCCCTCTCCCCTTGTGGGAGAGGGTGGCTCGCGCGGGAGCGATAGCGGAGCGCGAGCCGGGTGAGGGGTCAGCGCTTCAAGTAACGCTGACCCCTCATCCGCCTTCGCTCGGCTTCGCCTCCGCTCAGGCACCTTCTCCCACAAGGGGGGAAAGGAAGCGAGATTGCCGCGCTTCAGCGGATGAGGTGAAATGCTTTTAGACGACTCCGGCCTCCTCCAACTCGGCCAGCAAAAACTCGAATACCGCATGATCGGCCCGCGTCCCGACGCGGCGCCGACCATCGTCATGCTGCACGAGGGACTCGGCTGTGTCGGCCTGTGGGGCGACTTTCCCGACAAGCTCGCGCAGGCGACCGGCTGCGGCGTCTTCGTCTATTCACGCGCCGGCTACGGCAAATCGAGCCCGGTCAAACTGCCGCGCCCGCTCAGCTACATGCACGACGAGGCGCGCGAGACGCTACCGTGCCTGCTCGATGAAATCGGGTTCCAGCGCGGGCTGCTGCTCGGCCATAGCGACGGCGCTTCCATCGCCGCGATCTATGCCGGCAGCAAGCAGGATCGCCGCGTCGGCGGCTTGGTGCTGATGGCGCCGCATTTCTTCACCGAGGATGCCGGCATCAGGTCGATCGAGGAGGCACGCCAGGCTTACGAGACCGGCGACCTGCGTGCGCGCTTGGCGCGCTGGCATGCCGACGTCGACAACGCCTTCAAGGGATGGAACGGCGCCTGGCTCGATCCCGATTTCCGCCAATGGGACATCACCGAGTTCCTCGCCTATATCCGCGTGCCCATGCTGATCGTGCAGGGCGAGGACGACCAGTACGGCACGGTCAAGCAGATCGAGGCGGCCGAGCGGGAATGCTACTGCCCGGTCGAGGTCGCGCTATTGCCCAAGGTGAAACACTCGCCGCAGCGCGAAGCGCCCGAGGCGACGCTGCAGGCGATTGCGGACTTTGTCGCCCGCGTGCAGCAGGCGAATAGGTGGGTGGTGGCGGCGTAGCTTGGTTTACCTCTCCCCGCGTGCGGGGAGAGGTCGGCTTTCGCGCGAAGCGCGGAAGCCGGGTGAGGGCGCGCATCTGTAATTCTGAGCGTATCGAAAACGCCCCTCACCCGGCTCGCATCTCGCTTTGCTCGATGCTCGCCACCCTCTCCCCGCAAGCGGGGAGAGGGAAGAACTACTCCGCCGCCTGCTTGGCGGCGCTGCCGAGCGCAGAAGTCAGGTAATCCGTCGCCGCCTGCACGCCGCCCTTCTTGAACGGCACGCCGGCGAGCGAGAGCGCCATCTCGGTGATGCCGAGCGCGCCGATCAGCATGCCGTCGTTGATGTCGCCCAAATGGCCGATGCGGAAATACTTGCCGGCATAGGCGCCGAAGCTCGCGCCATAGGAGATGTTGAAGGCCTCCAGCGCCAGCGCGCGGAACTTGTCGGCGTCGTGGCCTTCCGGCAGCAGCACCGCGGTGATCGTCGGCGAGTACTGGCTGGCGTTCTTGTTGAGGTTCTCCAGTCCCCAGGCCTTGACCGCGCGGCGGGTGGCTTCCGCGAGGCGGGCGTGGCGGGCGAACACGTTGTCGAGCCCTTCCTCGTGCAGCATGTCGATGCCGACACTAAGCCCGTGCAGCATCTGCGTGGCCGGCGTGTAGGGGAAGAAGCCGACCTTGTTCATCGCGATCATCTCGTCCCAGGCGAAGAACGACTTCGGCAGCTTGGCGTTCTTGTTGGCGGCCAGCGCCTTGTCGCTCACCGCGTTGAACGACATGCCGGGCGGCATCATCAGCCCCTTCTGCGCGCCGCCGACGGAGACGTCGACGCCCCATTCGTCGTGGCGGTAGTCGGTCGAGGCGAGCGAGGAGATGGTGTCGACCATGAACAGCGCCGGATGGCCGGCGGCGTCGATCGCCTTGCGGATCTCGGCGACGGGCGTGAGCGCGCCGGTCGAGGTCTCGTTGTGCAGGATGCAGACCGCCTTGATCGATTTGGTCTTGTCCTCGCGCAGCTTGGCTTCGATCGCTTTGGGGTCGGCCCCCTGGCGCCAGTCGGTCGTGATGAATTCGGGCTTGAGGCCGACGCGCTCCGCCATCTTCTTCCACAGCGTCGCGAACTGGCCGGTCTCAACCATCAGCACGCGGTCGCCGGGTGACAAGGTGTTGGTGAGCGCCGCTTCCCAGGCGCCGGTGCCGGTCGCGGTGTAGACGATCACCGGATTGCTGGTCTTGAAGATGGTCTTGATGCCTTCCAGGCACTTCTTGGCCAGCCGCGCGAATTCCGGACCGCGATGATCGATGATGGGCGTATCCATCGCGCGCAATACGCGGTCGGGCAGCGGGCTCGGCCCGGGAATATGCAGAAAATGCCGTCCAACCGGACGGGACGAATTCTTAGCCATTGGCGAAACGCTCCTCGGCGAGGCTTATCAAGAGGTTTGTGGGGGTTCCACGGCCCGTCCCCGGCCAGGGAGCGGTGCTTGCTGCGTTGAACTATGAATGCAACATTGCGGTCAAGCACATTTCCGCGGGTCGAACTAGCCGTTATGCATGGCGCATAGGCGGGTCGGGGGCCAAAAAGGAAGAATGCCGTGGCGGTAGTCATGCCCGGCCTGGAACGGCGGCTGAAGGCCGAGTTGAGTGGGGACGTGCATTTCGACCGCTTTACATGCGGCCGCTATGCCACCGACGCCTCGCATTACCAGATCATGCCGGTCGGCGTGGTGGCGCCGCGCACGATCGAGGAGGCTGAACGGGCGATCGGGATCGCCCGCGCCGAGGGCGTCACCGTGCTGGCCCGGGGCGGCGGAACGTCGCAGGCCGGGCAAACCGTCGGCGCCTCGCTGGTGGTCGACTGCTCGAAATACCTGACCCGCATCCTCGACCTCGACGTCAAGCGCGCGCGCTGCACGGTCGAGCCGGGCATCGTGCTCGACGACCTCAATCGCCAGCTCAAGCCGCACGGGCTTTGGTTTCCGGTCGACATCTCGACCTCCTCGCGCGCCACCATCGGCGGCATGACGGGCAACAACGCCTGCGGCGGCCGCTCCATGCGCTACGGCACCACGCGCGACAATGTGATCTCCATCGAGGCGATCATGGCCGACGGCGCGCTCGCGAATTTCGGCCGCATCGGCGGCAATCTCAACGATGTGCCAGCGCCGCTGCGCCCGCTGGTCAAGGATCTGCTCGCCATCGGCGCGCGCGAGGCGGGCGAGGTGGAGGCGCGCTTTCCGAAAGTGCAGCGCCGGGTCGGCGGCTACAATCTCGATGCGCTGATTCCCGGCCGCAACAACATCAATCTCGCGCATATCTTGGTCGGCTCCGAGGGCACGCTCGCCTTTTCGACCCGCATCGAGCTCGCGCTCTCGCCGCTGCTGCCGCGCCGCGCGGTCGGCGTCTGTCATTTCGGCAGCTTCTCGGAGGCGATGGAGTCGGCCCAGCACATCGTGCGGCTCAATCCGATCGCGGTCGAGTTAATGGATCGTACCATGATCGAGCTCGCGCGCGCGATCCCGATATTCCAGCCGACGCTTGAAAAATTCGTGCGCGGTCAGCCCGAAGCGATCCTGGTCGTCGAATTCGGCGACGAGGATCAGGAAGACAATGTGCGCAACCTCAGGGACCTCAAAGAGCTGATGGGCGAGCTCGGCTTCGGCTGGGACCAGGCCGGTCCGGAATGGGGCGGCGTGGTGGAGGTGCTGAGCGGAGAATTGCAGGCCGCCATCGCCGAGGTGCGCACCTCCGGCCTCAACATCATGATGTCGATGAAGGAGGAGGGAAAGCCGGTCTCGTTCGTCGAGGATTGCGCGGTGCCGCTCGACCGTCTCGCCGAATACACCGGCCGGCTGACGCAGATCTTCGAGAAGCACGGCACGCGCGGCACCTGGTACGCCCATGCCGGCGCCGGCTGCCTGCACGTGCGGCCGATCCTCAATCTGCGCCAGGAAAAGGACGTGCATGCCATGCGCGAAATCGTCGAAGAGGCGTTCGCCATGGTGCGCGAATACAAGGGCTCGCATTCCGGCGAGCACGGCGACGGGCTGGTGCGCTCGGAGTTCAACGAGCCGATGTTCGGCGCGCGGCTGGCGCGCGCCTTCGAAGCCGTAAAAGACCGTTTCGATCCGAAGGGCCTCTACAATCCGGGCAAGGTGGTGCGGCCGCCCAAGTTCGACGAGCGCAGCCTGTTCCGCTATGCGCCCGGCTATCGCGGCGAGCCGCTCACGACCCATCTCGACTGGTCGGCCTATCCGGGCGCCGGCGGCGGTTTCCAGGGCGCCATCGAGATGTGCAACAACAACGGCGCCTGCCGCAAGCTCGCCGGCGGCGCCATGTGCCCGAGCTACCGCGTCACCCGCGACGAGCGCGACGTCACGCGCGGCCGCGCCAACACGCTGCGGCTGGCGGTTACCGGCCAGCTCGGGCCCGACGCGCTCGCCTCCGACGAGATGGCCGAGACGCTCGAGTTGTGCGTCTCCTGCAAGGCTTGCCGGCGCGAATGCCCGACCGGCGTCGACATGGCGCGCATGAAGATCGAAGTGCAGGCGGCGCGCGCCGCCAAACATGGCCTGACGTTGCACGACCGCATGGTCGGCTGGCTGCCGCGCTACGCGCCGGAAGCCGCGCGCCGCCCTTGGCTGTTCAATAAGCGCAACAGCAGTGCCTTCCTGCGCCGCGCCGCGGAGACTTTTGCCGGCTTCTCGGCGCGCCGCAGCCTGCCGCGATGGCGGGCCGACATCTATCGCGACCGCTCGGACTGGGCCTATCCCGCGGCGGCGGCGGACGATTTGGGCCGCGACGTGGTGCTGTTCGCCGACACCTTCAACCGCTATTTCGAGCGCGAGAATCTCGACGCCGCGCTGCGCGTGCTGGTCGCCGGCGGCTACCGCGTGCACGCGTTGCTGCCGAACGACGGCGACGAACGCCCACTCTGCTGCGGCCGTACCTTCCTCTCGGTCGGGCAGATCGCCGAGGCCAGGCGCGAGATGGAGCGCACGCTAGCCGCGCTCTCGCCCTATCTCGCGCGCGGCATGCCGGTGATCGGCCTGGAGCCGAGCTGCCTGTTCACCTTCCGCGACGAGTTGCCGGCGCTGATCAAGAACGAGACGGCCGCCAAGGTCGCGGCGGGCGCGCTGCTGCTGGAGGAATTCCTCGCCCGCGAGCACGCGCAAGGCCGCGTGCAGTTGCCGCTCGGCCCGCTGCCCAAGCGCGCGCTGCTGCACGGCCACTGCCACCAGAAGGCGTTCGATGCCATGGGCGCGGTGGAGAGCGTGCTGCGAATGATCCCGCAATTGAGCGTGGAGCCGGTGGAATCGAGCTGCTGCGGCATGGCCGGTTCGTTCGGTTACGATGCCGCGACCATCGACGTCTCGCTCAAGATGGGGGAATTGTCGCTGCTGCCCGCGGTGCGCAAGGCGCCGCCCGACGCGCTGATCGTGGCCGACGGCACCTCCTGCCGGCATCAGATCCACGACGGTTCCGACCGCGAAGCGCTGCATGTCGCGCGCGTGCTGGAGATAAGCCTCGGCACGGTAGGCGGTTAGGCCGCGTACTCGAAAGTCACTGGGCAAGGCCGAATTATGGAACTGGGCCTCTACACCTTCGGCGACAGTACGCCCGATCCGGGCACCGGCCGCGCCATCGGCGTTCCGCAGCGCTACGCCGAGATTCTGGCCGCCGCCAAGCTCGCCGACGAGGCGGGTCTCGACGTGTTCGGCATCGGCGAGCATCACCGTTTGGACATCCCGATCTCATCGCCGGCGGCGGTGATGGCCGCGATCGCGGCCGCAACAAAACGCATTCGTCTCACCAGCGCCGTCACGATCCTCTCGACCCTCGACCCGGTTCGCGTTTTTCAAGATTTTGCGACCGTGGACCTGCTTTCGGGCGGCCGCGCCGAGATCATCGCCGGCCGCGGCGCCTACATCGAATCATTCGCGCTGTTCGGCGAGGACATGGCGGACTACGACGCGCTGTTCGCCGAAAAGCTCGATCTCCTCCTCAAGCTGAACGAGCGTGAACGGGTCACCTGGCAGGGCCGTTTCCGCCCGCCGCTGAACGACTCGCAGATTTCACCGCAGCCGCTCGCCAAGCTGCCGATCTGGCTCGGCGCCGGCGGCAACCCGGAGACGATGCTGAGCGCCGCCGAAATCGGCTTGCCGGTGATCCTCGCCAACATCTCGCAGCCGCCGGCCAACTTTGCCGGTCAGATCGCGGCCTACCGGCAGCGTCACGCCGAAAAAGGTCACGGCGCAGCCACGCGGAGGGTCGCCATCGCCACGCATGCCCATGTCGCGAAAGATTCGCAGACCGCGCTCGGTGAGTTCTATCCGCACTACAGCGCCTACTTCCGCGAACACGCGCCGCGCGCCAATCTCGCCGGCGCGGTCCCCCGCGACGTCTACGAGAAACGCGCAAGCGCCACCGGCCCGATCTTTGTCGGCAGCCCGCAGCAGATCGTCGACAAGCTCATGTACGAGCGCGAGCTGTTCGCGCACGAGCGCTTCCTCGCCCAGGTCGACATTGGCGGCCTGCCATACGCCAAAGTGGCTGAATCGATCGAACTGTTGGCGACGCGCGTCCTCCCGGCGGTGCGTAATCTGGCGCCTGCCAGCGCGTATCAAGCCGGCTGACCGGCAGCGACGTCGATGGATTCTTGCTGCGGCATCGTGGATACTTGATCGTAGAGTCGGAGAAGCAGATGCCGGGCAAACTCCTGCCGACCTCGCTGGTCGGCTCCTACGCGCAGCCGGACTGGCTGATCGACCGCAAGAATCTGGCCGGCCGCTTTCCGCCGCGCGTGCGCGCGCGCGAACTGTGGCGGGTGGCGCCCGAATATCTCGAGCAGGCGCAGGACGACGCGACCTTGCTCGCCATCCGCGACCAGGAGCGTGCCGGGCTCGATATCATCACCGACGGTGAGCAGCGCCGCGAAAGCTACTCCAACCGCTTCGCCACCGCGCTGGAGGGCGTCGACATCGACAACCCCGGCACCGCGCTCGACCGCTCCGGCCATCCCAATCCGGTGCCGCGCGTCACCGGCAAGGTTCGCCGTAAATTTCCCGTCGAACTGCGCGACGTGCAGTTCCTGCGCGCCAACACCGACCGCGCGATCAAGATCACCGTGCCCGGCCCGTTCACCATGTCGCAGCAGGCGCAAAACGATTTCTACAAGGACGAGCAGGAGATGGTGCTCGACTACGCGGCGGCGGTGAACGCCGAGATCAAGGACCTGTTCGCGGCCGGCGCCGACATCGTGCAGATCGACGAGCCCTATATGCAGGCGCGGCCCGACAAGGCGCGCAAGATCGGCCTGAAGGGACTTGAAGCCGCGCTCGATGGCGTCAAAGGCACCACGGCGATCCACATCTGCTTCGGGTATGCCGCCATCATCCACGTGCGGCCGGAGGGCTATTCGTTCCTGCCGGAGTTGGCCGGCTCGGCCGTGCAGCAAATTTCGATCGAGACCGCGCAATCCAAGCTCGACTGCTCCGTTCTCGAAAAGTTGCCGGGTAAGACCGTCATTCTCGGCGTGCTCGATCTCTCCGACATGAGCATCGAGACGCCGGAGACGGTCGCCGCGCGCATCCGCCGCGCGCTGCCGCATGTGCCGCCCGAACGGCTGGTCATCGCCCCCGACTGCGGCTTGAAATACCTGCCGCGCGAGGTGGCCTTCGGCAAGATGCGGTCGATGGTCGAGGGCGCCGCGCAGGTGCGCGCGGAGTGCTAGCTGCCGTAGAACAGGTGAACCAGCGTCATGGGGATCGCCGGTACATAGGTGCTCAGGAACAGCACCACCAGCAGCGCGACGATGTAGGGGATATTGACCCGGGTCGTCTCCCAGATGTCGGATTTGGCGATGGCGCAGGCTGTCATCAGCACGCTGGCGACCGGCGGGGTCTGCTGGCCGATAGCGAGATTGAGCGTCACCACCAGCCCGAAGTGAATGGGATCGATGCCGACCGCGTTGACCATCGGCATCACGATCGGGATCACCAGAATGATGGCCGCCGCCGAGTGCAGGAACATGCCGAGGATCAGGAAGGCGATGTTGAGCAGCAGCAGCACGACATATTTGTCGCTGGTCACCTGAGTGATGGCGTGGCCGAGCGCCTGTGGCAGCTGCGCCTCGGTGAGGAAGGTGCCGATCAGCGCCGAGGAGGCCACCAGCAGCATGACCACCGCGGTCTGGATGCCGCCGTCGATGCAGGCCTTGCGCAATTCGCGGATATCGAGATCGCGATAAATCAGCCCGCCGACGACGGTCGCCGCCACGACCGCCATACCGGCGCCTTCGGTCGCGGTGACGATGCCGCCGAAAATGCTGCCCAGGATGGCGACCGGCAGGATGAAGGCCCACAGCGCTTCCTTGCCGGTGCGCCAGACCTCGGCGAGGCGGAAGCTTTGCTCGCTTGGGAAATTGTATTTGACCGCGTGGTAATAGGCCGCACCCGCCATCGCCAGCGCGCCCAGCAAACCCGGAACGATGCCGGCGACAAACAGCTTGACCACCGAGGTCTGCGCCATCACGGCATAGAGGATCATCGGGATCGACGGCGGGATGATGATGGCCAGGCTCGCCGCCGAGGACATGGTCGCCGCCGCGACTTCCTTGGAGTAGCCGCGGCTTTTCATCGCCGGAATGAGAATGGTGCCGAGCGCCGCCACGTCGGCGACCGCGGAGCCGGAAATCTCGGCGAAGAACACCGACGTCCCGATCGACACCATCGACAGGCCGCCGCGCACGAAGCCGACCAGCGAGGAGGCGAACGCGATCAGCCGCCGCGAGATCGACGACGCGTTCATGATCGCGCCGGACAGGATGAACAACGGAATGGCCAGCAGCGGAAAGCTCGATGCCCCGTTGAACATTTCCAGCGCCAGGTTCGGCAGCATGTCCGGACCCTGGATAATGAAAATCGCCGCCATGGCGACGAAGCCGAGCGCCACCGCGATCGGCACATTGAGCAGCGCGAGCCCGATCATGCCGATGAGCATCAGCGTAATGGTCATTGGCGGGCCCCCGCGTCGCCGCCGGCTTCGGGCGCGCCGTGCGACATGGCTTCGATCGCCTCGGTATCGATGAAGCCCGAGCCGCGCGCCGCGCGGAGCGCGTCCGGCAGCCGCAGCAGCTCGGCGACGACAAATAGCGCCGCGCCGATCGGGATGACGGAGTCGGTGAAGGCCGTGGGCACCGAAGGCAGCGTGATCATGGTCTCGCCTCGCAGCACCACCAGCACCTTCAGGCCATAAATCGCGAGCAGGACGAAAAAGAGGATGACCACTGCCTCGGCGAACAGCGTTGCGATCACGCGCGCCTTGGGCGGCATGGCGTTGACCAACCCGGGCACGCCGATATGCGCGCCGCGCAGCGCGGCCAAGGCCGAGCCGTAATAAGTGAGCCAGACCAGCCCGATCGAGGCCGTCTCGTCGTACCAGGAAAGGGCGTGCCCCAAGTACCGGAATGCGGCGCCGGCGATCACCAGGACGGTCAGCAACACCATGAGCAGCAGAACGATCGCTTCGAGCAATCGCTCATAGCCCGTGCGCACGCCGTTCCAATTCAACGAACGATCCCCCGCGACATGACGATGGGCCGGCCGTTGCGGCCGGCCCCGTGTTTAGCGCAATGGCTCGTTACGAGGTTTTGCCGAGCGCGAGCGCCTTGTCGATCAGCATCTTGCCTTCCGGCACTTCTTTGGAGAACTCGTCGTAGATCGACTTGCTGGCCTTGATGAAGGCATCCTTGTCGGCCTCGTTCACGGCGATACCCGGCGTCTTCTTGATCTGCTCGAGCAGCTTGCTGTCGAGATCACCCGCGATCTTGTAGACGACCGGTTGTATCTCTTTCGCGGTATCGGCCAGAATCTTCTGCACGTCGGGCGGTAGCCGGCTCCAGCTTGCGCCGGCCACCACATAGGCCGGTGTGTAGACGTGTCCGGTCAGCGACAGGTACTTCTGCACTTCCTGGAAGTGGCCGGAAACGATCTGCGCCAGCGGATTCTCCTGCCCGTCCATGGCGCCGGTCTGCAGCGCGACGAAGACTTCCGAGAAGCCGAGCGGCGTCGGATTGGCGCCATAGGCCTGGAACATTTTCACGCGCCATACGCCTTTCGGCACGCGCAACTTGATGCCCTGAAGGTCCTCCGGCTTGACGATCGGGTGCTTGTTGTTGGTGATCTGGCGGAAGCCGTTCTCCCACACGGCGAGGATGTGGTAGCCGACCTTCTCGGCCTCCGGCACCAGCGTCGGATAGACGACCTGGTCACGGATGCGGGTCATGTGGTCGCGGTCCTTGACCAGATACGGCATTTCGAAAACGCCGAAGCCGGCGACATAGGACGACAACACGGTCGACGGCAGCGCGAGATCGACCGTCCCGAGCTTCAGTTTTTTCATCAGCTCGCCATCGCCGCCGAGCTGGCTGGATCCGTAGATGACGACCTTGGCCTTGTCGCCGAGCTTGGCGTTGACGCGCTTGGCGAATTCCTGGGCGCAAAGGTCGAACAGCGAGCCGGGCTTGCCGACATGGCCGAATTTGATCTCGGTCTGTGCGGCGGCGGTTCCCACCGACAGCGCGGTCGCGAATGCGAGTGTGAGCAGGCTCTTTGCGAGCGGCATGGACATCCTCCCTGCGCGGTTTATGGTTCCGCTTGCCTGCTCCGATCGAGCGCCGGCCGCGGTGCTTATTGTTTTGATTATCAATGCAAATCGATGCGGCCAAGGCAAGCAGGCGATGGTCGGATTCTCCGCCGTGCCGGTCGCGAAAAAGGGCGACCCGCCCGGACGGGGACATGCCGGGCGGGTCGGGTCGGATCGGCGCTGGGTGGACGGGGCTGGGCGCCGATCTCAAAAGGGGCGGCCGCGCGGGCCGCTGCTGACTATGGGTCGCAGCCGTGCCGGGAAAGGTTCAAAACGACTTGTGGACGGCTTGCCCGGCACGCCGCCGCAATGACAAAGTGCCCGGATGATCAAAACCACAACGTTTGTATTGGCTTTCGCCGCCGCCCTTGCCGCCGCGCAGGCGCAAGAGCTCGACAAGGTCCGTTTCGGCACCAATTGGGTGGCGGAGGCCGAGCACGGCGGCTTCTACCAGGCGCTCGCCGACGGCACCTACAAGAAATACGGCCTGGACGTGACCATCGTGCCGGGCGGGCCGAACGTGAACAACCGCATCCTGCTGCCCGTCGGCAAGATCGATTTCTTCATGAGCGCCAATTCGCTGCAGTCCTTCGACGCGGTGGTGCACGACATTCCCACCATCGTGGTGGCGGCGAGCTTCCAGAAGGACCCGCAGGTGTTGATCGCGCATCCGGGCACGGCCTACAAATTCGAGGACCTCAAGAAGCTCACGCTGTTCGTGTCCAAGGAGGGCATGGCCAGCTATTTTCAGTGGCTGAAAGCCGACTACGGCTTCGACGAAAGCAAGGTGAAGCCCTACACCTTCAACCCGCAGCCGTTCATTGTCGACCAGCATTCGGCGATGCAAGGCTACGTCACCTCCGAGCCCTTCGCGGTCGAGAGCCAGGCGCATTTCACGCCGAAGGTGTTCCTGCTCGCCGACCACGGCTTCAACAGCTATTCGACCTTGATCGAGACGCGGCGCGACCTGGTGGCCAAGCGCCCCGACCTGGTGCAGCGTTTCGTCGATGCCTCGGCCATCGGCTGGTATCATTATATCTACGGCGACAGCGCGCCGGGCAATGCCCTCATCAAAAAGCAGAACCCGGAGATGACCGACGCGCTGCTCGCCTATTCCATCGCCAAGATGAAGCAATACGGCATCGTCGATTCCGGCGACACGCTCAAGCTCGGCATCGGCGCCATGACCGACGCGCGCATGAAGAGCTTCTTCGACAAGATGGTACGCGCCGGCGTGGTCAAGGCCGGCATCGATTACAAGCGCGCCTATACGCTGCAATTCGTCAACAAGGGCGTGGGGGTCAATCTCCGGCCTAAGTAATTTCGTCATGGCCGGGCTTGTCCCGGCCATCCACGTCTTTACTTTGGTAGTTTAGCAAAGACGTGGATGCCCGGCATAAAGCCGGGCATGACGCAGTAAATGGCGCAGCCGTCTCCGACAGCAATCAATCCCATCGTCTCCCTACGCAACGTCGGCAAGACGTTCGAGAGCGGCACGGTCGCGCTGCGCGGCTTCGATCTCGCCGTGCGCGACGGCGAATTCGTTGCGCTGCTGGGACCCTCGGGCTGCGGCAAGTCGACGGCGCTGCGCATCATCGCGGGCTTGAGCGCGGCGTCCGAAGGCGCGGTGGAGTGGCCGGAAGGCGGGCAGGGCGCCCGCATCGGCTTCGTGTTCCAGGAACCGACGCTGATGCCGTGGGCCGACATCGCCGCCAATGTGCGGCTGCCGCTCAAGCTCGCCCATGCCGAGGAGGCACGCTCGCGCCAGGCGGTCGCCCAGGCGGTGGCGCGGGTCGGGCTTGCCGATTTTGCCCAAGCCTATCCGCGCGAGCTGTCCGGCGGCATGAAGATGCGCGCCTCGATCGCGCGCGCGCTTGCGACCGAGCCGCAATTGCTGCTGATGGACGAGCCGTTCGCCGCGCTCGACGAGATCACCCGCTTCAAGCTCAACAACGACCTGCTGACGCTGTGGCAGGAGCTGCGCCGCACCGTGATCTTCGTCACCCATTCGGTGTTCGAGTCGGTTTATCTCTCGCAGCGCATCGTCGTGATGACGCCGCGCCCCGGCCGCGTGTTCACAGAAATCACGATCCCGGCGCCTTACCCGCGCGACGAGCGCTTCCGCACCTCGGCCGACTATGCCGGCTTCTGCCGGCTGGTGTCGGAGGCCTTGGGCAAGGCGACGGCGGAGGACGCGGCATGAGCGAGCGCGCATTACGCATCGCACTGCCGATCCTGGTGCTGGCGCTGGTGATTGCGGCCTGGCACCTGGTGGTGCGAGTCTTTGCCATTCCGGTCTATGTGCTGCCGGGCCCCGGCCTGGTGCTGGCGACGCTCATTTCCGACGGCGCCCTGCTGATGAATTCGCTGTGGGTGACGCTCACCATCACCTTCGAAGGCTTTTTGCTCGCCGCGGCCGGCGGCATCGCGCTGGCGATCGCGTTCAATCAATGGCGCGTGTTCGAATACTCGTTCTATCCTTACGCCGTCATCCTGCAGGTGACCCCGGTCGTCGCCATCGCGCCGCTGCTGCTGATCTACCTGCCACAGCCTTTGGCGGTGCTGGCCTGCGCCTGGATCGTGGCGTTCTTTCCAGTGCTGGCCAACACCACGCTCGGCCTCAACTCGGTCGATCACAATCTGCTGGCGCTGTTCGAGCTCTACAAGGCCTCGCGCTGGCAGGTGCTGTGGAATCTGAAGCTGCCGTCGGCGCTGCCGCAAATGCTGGCGGGCCTGCGCATCGCCGGCGGGCTGTCGCTGATCGGCGCGGTGGTGGCCGAGATTGCCGCCGGCTCGGCCGGCGCCGGCTCGGGCCTTGCCTACCGCATCGCCGAATCCGGCTACCGGCTCAACATCCCGCGCATGTTCGCCGCGCTGCTGCTGTTGTCGCTCGCCGGCGTTGCCATCTTCTTCGCGCTATCGGCGCTCTCGCATCTTGCCTTGCGCCGCTGGCACGAAAGCGAATTGCGGCGCGAGCGCTAGGCCCACTGGAAATATCCGAGCAATGAACGATCTCGTCCACCAGCGCCGTCAGCGGCTCATTGGCATCGCCCTGATGTGCGCGGCGGTGGCGATGTTCGCCTGCCTCGACACCACGGCGAAATATCTCAACACCCGGATGGACTCGCTGGAGATTGCCTGGGCGCGCTACACCAGTGCGTTCCTGCTCACCCTCATCGTCTCCAACCCGTGGACGCAGCCGGGCCTCATGCGCACCGGCGCGCTTAAATTGCAGATCGTGCGCGGCGTCCTGCTGGTCGCCTCCACCGCGCTGAATTTCGTGGCGCTGCGCTGGCTGCAGCTCGACGAGGCGCTGTCGATCATCTTCACCTTTCCCTTCATCGTCGCCATCGTCTCCGGCCCGCTGCTGAGCGAATGGATCGGCTGGCGTCGCTGGGGCGCGATTGCCTTCGGCTTCGCCGGCGTACTGCTGATCACGCGGCCCGGCTTTGGCGGCATTCACCCGGCCGCCTTGCTCTCGCTGGCGGCGACCGTCTGCTACGGGTTCTACGCGGTGATCACGCGCATCGTCTCGCGCATCGATTCCAGCGCAACCTCGCTGTTCTACAACAACTTCGTCGGCGCGCTGGTCATGCTGCCGATCATCCCCTTCGTCTGGGCGACGCCCGCGAACTGGGTGATCGCGTTGATGCTGCTGGGAACCGGGGTTTTGGGCAGCGCCGGGCATTACTGCCTGATCGTCGGGCACCGGCTGGCGCCGGCCTCGGTGCTGGCGCCTTTCATCTATACGCAACTGATCTGGGTGGTGATCTTCGGCTACTTCGTGTTCGATCACCTGCCCACCAGCTGGACGCTGGCCGGCGCGGCCATGGTTGTCGGTTCCGGATTGTACCTGCTGTACCGGGAGCGCCAGTTGGGCAAGGCCACCACCAGCGAAGCCGCCGTTGAGGGCCCGCTCGAATAGGAGTGTTGCTACCCCGCGTTCATCGGCGCTAAGTTCCGCCCCGATTTCAGCTTTCGAGGATCATCCATGGCGACTGTAAAGGACCGGGCGCAGGCCAAGGCCGGCTCCGGCTTGAACGACGATATCGGCGAGGAAAAGCGCCTGGCGATGTACCGCACCCAGGTGGTGATCCGCGAGGCCGAGCAACGGGCCTTCGATCTGTTCCTGCAGAACCTGGTCAAGGGCACCAGCCATCTCTCGCTCGGCCAGGAGGCGGTGGCCGCCGGGTTTGCCGGCGCCATGAAGAAAGGCGATCTCTCGTTCTGCACCTATCGCGGCCATGCCCACACGCTCGCCCGCGGCGTCAGCGTGGAGAAAGTGCTGGGCGAGCTGATGCAGCGCGACAATGGCCTGATGCGCGGCAAGGGCGGCTCCATGCACTTAACCTCGGTCGATCACGGCGTCATGGGCTCCTACGCCATCATCGGCGCGCACCTTCCCATAGCGTGTGGCGCCGCCTGGCGCGCGCAGTACAAGGGCGCCAAGGACGTGTCGGTCTGCTTCTTCGGCGACGGCACCACCAATATCGGCGCCTTCCACGAGGCGCTCAATTTCGCGGCGGTGTGGAAGCTGCCGGTGATCTTCGTCTGCGAGAACAATCTCTATATGGAATACACGCCAATCGCCGACGTGACGGCGGTGGAGCATCCGGCCGCCGACCGCGCCGCCGCCTACGGCCTCGAGCGCATCGTCATCGACGGCAACGACGCCGACGTGGTCTATCGCACGGCGCAAGCCGCCTACGATAAGGCGCGCGCCGGCGGCGGGCCGTCGCTGATCGAATGCATGACCTACCGCCACAGCGGCCATTCGCGCGCCGACCCGGCCAAGTACCGGCCGGAAGGCGAACTCGACCGCTGGAAGCAGCGCGATCCGGTCAAGATCTACAAGGAGCGGCTGCTGCAATTCGGCGTCAGCGAAAAGACCATCGCCGGCATCGACGCCGAGGTGCGCAAGATGGTCGACGATGCGACCGAGGCCTGCAAGGCCGCGCCGGTGCCGCCGGTCGATATCATGACTACCGATGTCTATGCCGATGGAGGCTGGGCATGGCGGAACTGACCTACCGCGACGCGGTTATCCGCGGCATCGCGCAGGAGATGGAGCGCGATCCCGATGTCGTGTTCCTGGGCGAGGACGTGGCGAAAGCCGGCGGCGTGTTCAAGGCGACCGTCGGCCTGTTCGAGATGTTCGGCCCCTTACGCGTGCGCGACACGCCGATCTCCGAGCAGGCGATCCTGGGCGCCGCCATGGGCGCGGCCATGACCGGCCTTAAACCCATCGCCGAGATCATGTTCTCGGACTTCATCGCGGTCTGCTTCGACTACATCGCCAACGAGTTCCCCAAGAGCCGCTACATGTCGAACGGCCAGGTCAAGTGCCCGCTGGTGGTGCGTACCGGCAACGGCGCCGGCTCGCGTTTCGGCGCGCAGCACAGCCAGAGCGTCGAGAACTGGTGCATGATGATCCCGGGGCTCAAGGTGGTGGCGCCGTCGAACCCGACCGACGTCATCGGCCTGCTGGCGGCCTCGGTGCGCGATCCCGATCCGGTGATCTTCTTCGAGCACAAGTCGCTTTACGCCACCAAAGGCGAGGTGCCGGACGGCGAGATCGTCGACAAGCTCGGCACCGCCAAGATCGTGCGGCCGGGCAAGGACGCCACGATTCTCGCGCTGGCGCTAATGGTGCCGCGCGCGCTGGAGGCGGCCGAGAAGCTGAAGGCGGAACACGGCATCGACTGCGAAGTTGTCGACGTGCGCTCGCTGGTGCCGCTGGATACCCAGACCATCCTCGGTTCGCTCGCCAAGACGCACCGGTTGTTCACGGTAGAAGAGAATCCTCGGCTCTGTGGATGGGGCGCGGAAATCGTGTCGATCGCCGTAGATGAGGGATTCTACGACCATGACGGACCGCCAGTACGAATAACAACTCCGCATATTCCGCTGCCGGCGGCTGACAATCTGGAAGACATCGTGCTGCCGACCCCCGCGCGCATCGCGGAGACGATAAGGCGGTCGCTGAATAGTTGAGTTTAATCTGGTCATTCCGGGGCGCGCCGAAGGCGCGAACCCGGAATCCAGAAACAGACACTGTGCTTGCATCTGGATTCCGGGTTCGGCGCCGCGCGCCGCCCCGGAATGACGAGTAAAGAGGGCATGTCATGTACGACAATCTTCTCGCCAATGTGCCGACCGATCTCTGGATCGGCGGCAAGTGGCGCAAGGCTTCCGACGGCGGCCGCTTCGACGTGATCGATCCCGCGACCGAGCGCACGATCGCCTCCGTTGCCAGCGCCACGGTAGAAGACGCCAAGGCCGCAGTCGATGCAGCCGAAGCGGCGTTCGAGGGCTGGGCCGGCCGCAAGCCGCGCGAGCGCGCCGAGATCTTGCGCAAGGCCTACGAATTGATCATGCGCGACGCCGAGCGCTTCGCCAAACTGATCACCCTGGAAAACGGCAAAGCGCTGTCCGACTCGCGCGGCGAGGTGGCCTATTCCGCCGAGTTCTTCCGCTGGTACGCCGAGGAAGCCGTGCGCAACATCGGCCAGATATCGATGGCGCCGGCCTCCGGCGCGCGCATCGTCGCGCAGCACAAGCCGGCCGGCATCGCCGTACTGGTGACGCCGTGGAATTTCCCCGCCGCGATGGCGACCCGCAAGATCGGCCCGGCCCTCGCCGCCGGCTGCCCGGTGGTCTTGAAGCCCGCCTCCGACACGCCGCTCACCATGCTGGCGCTGATGCCGGCGCTGGAGGAAGCCGGCGTGCCTGCCGGCGTCGTCAACGTCATCCCGTCGCGCTCGTCAGGCAAAGTCGTGTCCGCCATGCTACACGATCCGCGCGTGCGCGTGGTCTCTTTCACCGGCTCGACCGAAGTCGGCCGCAAGCTGCTGCACGAGGCCGCCGACAATATCGTCAAGCCGGCCATGGAACTCGGCGGCAACGCGCCGTTCATCGTGTTCGAAGACGCTGATATCGACGCCGCCATCGACGGCGCCATGATTGCGAAAATGAGAAACATGGGCGAGGCCTGCACCGCGGCCAACCGCTTCTACGTGCACGAGAAGGTGCACGACGAATTTGCTAAAAAACTGACTGCTAAAATGGCCGGCCTAAAAATGGGCAACGGACTGGATGAAGGAGTCAACCTGGGCCCGCTGGTCAACAAGGACGGCCGCGACAAGGTGATCGAATTGGTCGATGACGCGGTGAAGAAGGGCGCCAAGGTGCTGACCGGAGGCAAGCTGCCGGACGGGCCAGGCTTCTTCTATCCGGCGACCGTGCTGACCAACGTGTCCGACGATTCCAAGATGTTGAACGAAGAGATCTTCGGGCCGGTCGCGTCGATCCAGACCTTCAAGACCGAGGCTGAAGCGATCAAGCGCGCCAACGATACCGAATACGGCCTGGTCGCCTATCTCTATACCAAGGACCTTACGCGCGGCCTGCGCGTGTCGGAGAAGCTCGATTTCGGCATGGTCGGCCTCAACCGCGGCCTGGTGTCGGACCCGGCGGCGCCGTTCGGCGGCACCAAGCAATCCGGCCTCGGCCGCGAAGGCGCGGCGGAAGGCATGAAGGAATTTCTCGAGACGCAATACGTGTCGGTGAGTTGGTAGGAAGCGGCGGGGGAGCACGTGGACGTCCTGATGCCGCAACTCGGCGAAACCGTCGCCGAAGGCAAGATCGTGAAATGGTTCAAGTCCGCCGGCGACGCGGTGCAGCCCGGCGACAACCTGTTCGAGATCGAGACCGACAAGACCTCGATGGAAGTGCCCGCCACCAGTGCCGGCATGCTCTCCGAAATCCGCTTCCAGGTCGGCGAGACCGCCAAGGTCGGCGCTGTCGTGGCGGTGATCACCGGCGCGGGGGAAGCGACGAAGGCGACAAGCGTGCCAGCAAAGCAAGCTGAAGCCTCTCCTCCGTTCGCCCTCGCGAAAGCGGGGGCCCAGGGCCAAAACACGGAAGCCCGAAGGGACGAACTGGGTCCCCGCTTGCGTGGGGACGAACGGAGTGGCAGCCGAACATTTGCTTATCCAAACATGGAGCCATTCCGGGAAGTCCGCACACCGGAGCGCAATTACGGGCCGGCCAAACTGCCGGGCGGCGCTATCACGCCGCTGGCGCGGCGGCTCGCGGGCGAACGCGGCATCGATCTTACGCGTGTTTCCGGTTCTGGCCCGCATGGCCGCATCGTCGCCGCCGACGTCGAAAAGGCGGCGCCTTCGGTTCCGGCTCGAGCGATTGCGGCGGGCGCCAGCGCCGCGCAGGTCAAGGCGCTCTACCAGGGTATTCACTATGAGGAAGTCCCACTCGACTCCATGCGCCGCACCATCGCTACGCGGCTGGTCGAGGCCAAGCAGACCATCCCGCATTTTTATCTGACCGCCGACATCGAGATCGGCCGGCTGACCGCCATGCGCGAGGAGGCCAATGCTGCGGCACCGCAGGACAAGAATGGCAATCCCGCCTTCAAGCTCTCGCTCAACGACTTCCTCATCAAAGCCTGGGCCGCTGCGCTCATGCGCGTGCCGGCCGCCAATGCGGTCTTTGCCGAGGACCGCATCCTGCGCTTTGCCCATGCCGACATCGGCGTGGCGGTGGCGCTCGACGGTGGGCTGATCACGCCGGTGGTGCGCAACGCCGAGGCCAAGTCGCTCACCGCCATCTCGGCCGAGATGCGCGATCTCGCCGAGCGCGCGCGTGCGAAGAAGCTCAAGCCCAACGAATACCAGGGCGGCGCGAGCGCGATCTCCAATCTCGGCATGTATGGCGTGCGCGAGTTCGCCGCCATCATCAATCCGCCGCACTCAACCATCCTGGCGGTGGGCGCCGCGCGCCGCGCCCCGGTCGAAGCCGAGGACGGCAGCGTGAAATTCGTCAGCCAAATGACCGTCACATTGTCCTGCGACCATCGCGTGGTGGATGGTGCGCTCGGCGCGCAGCTCTTAGCTGCCTTCAAGGCTCTGGTCGAAAAGCCGGTCACCTTCCTGGTGTAAGGAGTTTCAAGATGGCTGGCGAAAAGCCGGATGTGTTGCTGATCGGCCAGAAGAAGCCGGTCATGGTCAAGGGCCTGGAAGGCAAAGTCACGCTGCACTACCTGGTCGACGCCCAGGACAAAGAAGCCTTCCTGAAATCGATCGCCGACAAGGTGCGCGCCATCGCCATCGCCTATACGTCGAACAGGATCGACGGCGCCTTCATGCAGCGCTTCCCCAAGCTCGAGCAGATTTCGAGCTTCGGTGTCGGCTACGACCATGTCGACGCCAAATGGGCGGGCGAGCACGGCATCGTCGTCACCAACACGCCGGAGGTGCTGAACGAGGAGGTGGCCGACACGGCGCTCGGTCTTTTGCTCTGCACGATACGCGAATTTCCGCAGGCCGAGCGCTATCTGCGCGCCGGCAAATGGGCGGCGCAGGGCCATTATCCGCTCACCAAGGCCACCTTGCGCAACCGCACCGTCGGCATGGTCGGCATGGGCCGCATCGGCAAGGCGATCGCGCGCAGGCTGGAGGCGTTCGGCGTGCCGGTCGTCTACCATTCCCGCAATCCGCAGGCGGGCGTCAAATACAAGCACTATCCCAAGCTCGTCGACATGGCACGCGACGTCGACACGCTGATGGTGATCGTGCCGGGCGGCGCCGCGACCGCCAAAATGATCAATGCCGAGGTGCTGAAAGCGCTAGGCCCGAACGGCATTCTCATCAACATGGCGCGCGGCTCGGTGGTCGACGAGCCGGCGCTGATCGAGGCGCTGAAGAACCGCACCATCTATTCCGCCGGCCTCGACGTGTTCGCCAACGAGCCGCAGGTGCCGAAGGAACTCATGGACATGGAGCACGTCTGCCTGTTCCCGCATCTCGGCTCCTCCACCGAGGTGACGCGGGCGGCGATGGACCAGCTCGTCGTCGACAACGTGCTGGCCTGGGCCTCCGGCAAGCCGCCGCTGACACCGGTGCCGGAGACGCCTTATCCCCCGAAGCGAAAGTGATAGACTCGGCTACGGCCTCATAGGTTCATGAATGTTGCGGCCCGTTTTCATTGCTCTGTTTGCCGCCTTGCTTGCCGCGCCTGCGCTGGCGCAGACGCGCGAGCCGCTCGGCGAGTCGGCCAAAGGAATGATCGGCACCTGGGAATTCTCCAACGCCGAGCGCGACAAGACCTGCAGCGTCACCTTCAAGAGCGAGCGTTCGGCGGTCGGCTACGCGCTCGCCTTCGACGCCAATTGCGGCAACCTGTTTCCGCTGGTGCGCCAGGTCGCCGGCTGGAAATATCCGGAGGACGATTTGCTCTATCTGCTCGACGCGCAGGGTAAATCGGTGGCCGAGTTCAACGAGGTCGAGGACGGCATTTTCGAGGCGCCGACCCCCGGCGTCGGCGTGCTGTTTCTGCAGGCGCCGGGCGCCGCAGGCCCCGTCGAGAGCAAGCCGGAGCAGGTCGTCGGCACCTGGGCGATCAAGCGCGGCGAGGGCACGCCGCTCTGCACGCTGACGCTGGCGAGCACGCCGACGAGCGCCGGCTTCGCGCTCACCGTGCAGCCGGGCTGCGATCCGGCGATCGCCAAGCTCGGCTTCGCGCAATGGCGGCTGGACGGCGGCCAGCTCGTGCTGCTGCCGGGGGCGGGCGGCGAGGGCTGGAGCTTCGAGGAGATCGACGACGCGACCTGGCGGCTGCTGCCCGACAAGCCCAACCAACTCACGCTGGTGCGGCAGTAACTAGATCAGCCGCAGCCCCTTGAAGCTGGCGTGGCCTTCCTTGCCGACGATGATGTGGTCGTGCACGGCGATACCGAGCGGGCGGGCAACCTCGATGATCGATTGCGTCATCTGGATGTCCGCGCGCGAGGGCGTAGGGTCTCCTGACGGATGGTTGTGCACCAGGATGAGCGCGGTGGCCGACAGTTCGAGCGCGCGCTTGACCACCTCGCGCGGATAGACCGGCGTATGATCGACCGTGCCGATCTGCTGCAGTTCGTCGGCGATGAGTTGGTTGCGCTTGTCGAGGAACAGCACGCGGAACTGTTCCTTGTCGGCAAAGGCCATGGCGGTGCGGCAATAATCGAGCACGTTTGACCATGACGACAGCACCGGCTGCTTGCGCACCTGCCCGCGCGCAAGCCGGCTCGCCGCCGCGTGCACGATCTTGAGCTCGGTGATGGCGGATTCGCCGAGCCCCTTGACCTCGCGCAGCCGGGCCGGCGGCGCCGCCACCACTTCGGCGAAAGAGCCGAATTTGGCGATCAGATCCTTGGCCAGCGGCTTGACGTCGCGCTGCGGGATGGCGCGGAACAGCACCAGCTCGATGAGCTCGTAGTCGCTGACCGCCTCATTGCCGGCCTCGCGGAAGCGCGCGCGCAGCCGTTCGCGGTGGCCGTGATAGTGCGGCGACGCCTCGGAGAGGCCGGTCTTTCGTGCGCCCTTGCCGCCCTTTGCTGCCATGAAGAACGCACCCGCCCTAAGTCCCGGTGGGATTGTAATTCAGCCAGACGCAATCTACGAGGGAGGTTTCGGCAGTTTCGACCGGCGCGTCAGCGGCGGTAGGGCGGCTTGTGCAGCCCGGCCGGCGAGAAGGTGAAGACCTCGACGCCGGTCTCGGTCACGCCCACAGTGTGCTCGAACTGGGCCGAAAGCGAGCGGTCGCGCGTCACCGCGGTCCAGCCATCGGACAGCACCTTCACGTGCGGGCGGCCGATATTGATCATCGGCTCGACCGTGAAAAACATGCCCGGCTTGAGCACGATGCCTTCGCCCGGCCGGCCGATGTGCACGATATTGGGCTCGTCGTGGAACAGGCGGCCGAGGCCGTGGCCGCAGAAGTCGCGCACTACGCTCATGTGCTGGGCTTCGACATAGGTCTGGATGGCGTGGCCGATGTCGCCGCTGGTCGCGCCCGGCCGGATCACGCCGATGCCGCGCATCATGGCCTCGTGCGTCACCTCGATCAGCCGCTCGGCGCGGCGCGGGATCTCGCCGATGGGGAACATGCGGCTCGAATCGCCGTGCCAGCCGTCGAGGATCAGCGTCACGTCGATATTGACGATGTCGCCCTCCTTCAGCGGCTTGTCGCCGGGGATGCCGTGGCAGACCACGTGGTTGAGCGAGGTGCAGGTCGACTTCTTGTAGCCGCGATACATCAGCGTCGCCGGCTGCGCGCCATGATCCATCGCGTATTCGAACACAAGGCGGTCGATCTTGTCGGTCGGCACGCCCGGCCCGACCGCTTCGGTCAGCATGTCGAGGCAGCGGGCCACCAGCTGGCCGGCCTCGCGCATGCCCGCGAAGGCTTCGGAGCCGTGCAGTTTGATCTGGCCGGTCTTGCGTAGAGGGGCGACAGCGGCGTCGATATAGGTCATCGGCTCAATGTAAGGCCTGGGCGGCGCGACGCAAGCGCGTCAATTCGAGATCCGGCCGCCCAATTCGTCCTCGATATGGGCGCGGATGATATCGTCGAACGTGGCCTCGACCGTGAAGCCGAGCGCCAGCGCGCGGCGCGGGTCGAAGCGGCTCGGCCAGCCGGCGACGATGCGCGCCACCAGCTCATCCGGCGCACGGCGGATACGCGCGGCGACTTTCTCGCCAGCCACGCGCTTGAGCGCCGCAATCTGCTCGCCCACGGTGCAGCATACGCCCGGCATGGTGAGGTTGACGCGGTCGCCGAGATGGGCACGCGGCAAGCCGGCGGCGTGGATGAGGAAGCCAACCGCCGCGCGCGGGCTGGCGTGCCAATGCAGCACGCTGTCGGGCACCGGCAGCAGCGCCTCTTGCCCGGCCAGCGGCTCGCGGATGATGCCGGAGAAGAAGCCGGAGGCCGCCTTATTTGGCTTGCCCGGCCGTACCACGATCGACGGCAAGCGCAGGCCGACGCCGTCGACGAAGCCGCGCCGCGTATAGTCGGCGAGCAGCAGCTCGCACATGGCTTTCTGCGTGCCGTAGGAGGTGAGCGGTGTGAGATGGAAATCGTCGGGGATCGCGTCGGGAAAGGGCGCGCCGAACACCGCGATCGAAGAGGTGAACACGAATTTCGGCTTGTAACCGCCGCCGGTGAGACGCACCGCGTCCAGCAGCGCGCGGGTGCCGTCGAGATTGACCCGGTAGCCCTTCTCGAATTCGGTCTCCGCTTCGCCCGAGACCACGCCGGCCAGATGGAAAATCACGTCCGGCCGCTCCGAAACTGCTTTTTCCGCTACGCCCGCTGTGGCGAGATCGGCAGCGCGGGTCTTCACGCGATCGGAAAAGCCCGCCGGTCTCGTCGGGGCGACGATGTCGATCAATGTCAGCTTTTCGATTGGCTGGTCGCCGAGCGCCCGATCGACGGCCAGCCGCTCGGTCAGCTTGCGGCCGATCATGCCCGCCGCGCCGGTGATCAGGATGTGCATGGTCGGTACCTTAGTCGTTGTGTTGGTCGGCTGGCTCGAAACGGTCGATCTTGCGCAGGCCCGGGAACCATAGCATCCACAAGCCGGCGACCAGAAGCGAACCTATGCCGCCGATCAGCACCGAAGCCGCCGCGCCGAACTCCTGCGCATTGACGCCGGCGCGAAAATCGCCAAGCGTGTTCGACGAGCCGACGAACAGATAGTTGATCGCGCTCACCCGCCCGCGCATGGCGTCGGGCGTCTCGATCTGCACCAGCGAGAAGCGGATCACGATGCTCAAGGCGTCGGCGGCGCCGAGACCGGCCAGCGCCGCGAGCGAGACCGAAAACCAGGTCGACAGCCCGAACGCGATGGTCGCGACGCTATAGATCGCGACGACCGCGAACATTTTGGGCCCGATATGGCGCTCGACCGGATGGCGGGACAGCACGGTGGCAGTGATCAAGGCGCCCGCCGCCGGCGCCGAGCGCAACAAGCCGAGGCCGATCGGCCCGACCGCCAGAATGTCGCGGGCATAAATCGGTAGCAGCGCAGTTGCGCCGCCGAGCAGGACTACGAACAGGTCGAGTGTGATCACGCCGAGCAGCCGCGGCCGCGTGCGAATGAATTCGAAACCCGCAAGCACGGACGAGAAGGTCGGCGGGTCACGTGCCGGAGCCGGGCCCTTGACGCGGATGAAGCTGACGAAGGTGATAGCCGCGGCAAAGAATGCGACGCAGAGCGCGGCGACCGCGATCGGATTGACCGCGTAGACCAGCCCGCCGAGCGCCGGGCCGCAGATCACCGCGACCTGATTGGCCGATGTCCAGCCGCCGACCGCCCGCGTGATCAGCGGCGCCGGCACCAGCGCCGGCACCAGCGCGCTGCCGGTCGGCACCTCGAAGGCGCGCGCGCAGCCGATCAGGAACACCGCGCCGAACAGCAGGTCGCGGCTGAGCGCGCCGGCGACCAATGCGAGCGTGAGCGCCAGCGCGCACAACGCATAGACGCTTTGCGCGGCGCGGATGATCGTGCGGCGGTCGTAGCGGTCGGCGGCGTGGCCGATCAGCAGCGTCAAGACAACCGCCGGCACGAACTGGATCAAACCGATCAGGCCGAGATCGAACGCGCTGTTGGTGAGCTGATAGAGCTGCCAAGCGATCAGCAGCGCCATCATCTGATAGCCGATGGTGGCGCACACCCGCGCCAGCCAGAACAGCACGAAGGGCCGCTGCTGCAGCAGCCCGGGCGCGTACCCGGTGGTGGTGGTGGAGGTCATGCCGTGCCGTCCGTCGAGGCGCCGAGTGCGCTCTTCTGGCGGCCCTCGGCGTCGAAATTCTCCGGCTTGAGCCAGCGCTCGAAGGCCGACTTGAGCGCCGGCCATTCGCCCTCGAGCATGGCGTACCAGGCGGAATCGCGGCTGCGGCCCTTGCCGATCATGTGCTGGCGGAAGACGCCTTCGAAGGTGAAGCCGTAGCGCAGGGCGGCGCGGCGCGAGGCGGCGTTGAGCGCGTCGCATTTCCATTCGTAGCGGCGATAGCCCAGCGTTTCGAAGGCATAGCGCGCCAGCAGATATTGCGCCTCGGTGGCGAGCGGCGTGCGCTGCAGCGCCGGGGCGTAGACCACGTTGCCCACCTCAATCACGCGGTGCTCGGGGCGGATTGCCATCAGTGCGAAGATGCCGAGCGCGCGGCCGCCGGCATCGACGATGGCGTAGGAGTAGGGGTCCTCGAGCGCCGCGCGCTGCCCGACCCAGGCGGAAAATGCCGCGGCGTCCGGGAACGGGCCGTAGCTCGGCATATAGGTCCAGATGCGGTCGTGGCCTTGCACCGCCTGCCAGAGGTCGGCGGCGTGGGCGGGATCGAGCTTTTCCACCCGGCCGAAGCGGCCCGGCAGCGTGATCGGTCTGGGACGTCTGGCCGGTCTGTCGTCGACCGGCGGCCCGACCGGCTGGCCGGTTTGCGGATGACTATGGTCGCTCACGGCTTTTGCCGGCGGGCGCGGTCGTCGTGAAAGAACTTGTTGAGCTCGGGGTTAAAGATCACGCCGCCGAAGCTGTCGAACGTGCCCTGCTCGGCAATCGCGCGCGCCGCTTTGATGAAGGCATGCATGGCGACGCGCGCCAGCGTGCCGCCCACGCTGATGCGGC
>Ga0316624_10000052_pt1 | contig 30448 bp, 29 predicted proteins | sample OWC_Aug_N3_C1_D5_FD_207657 | JGI IMG/M metagenome (GOLD analysis project Ga0316624, IMG submission 207657) | Wetland soil microbial communities from Old Woman Creek delta, Ohio, United States - OWC_Aug_N3_C1_D5_A | ecosystem: Environmental > Terrestrial > Soil > Wetlands | place: USA: Ohio... | reverse complement strand
TCGCGGCCTTCGGCCGCGCCCCGGAATGACGAACGAGGGGAGAGTAGGTATGGATCTGGGAATCAAGGGCCGCCGCGCCATCGTCACCGGCGGCTCGAGCGGCATCGGCTTCGAGACGGCGCGCCAGTTGCTCGAGGAAGGCGTGCGGGTGCTGATCACCGGCCGCAACGAAGCGAAACTGAACAAGGCGCGCGACGATCTCGCCCAGCGCACTCGCGGCGAGGTGCACGCCGTGGTCACCGACATGACGAAGGAATCCGACATCGCGAAAATGGTCGAGACCGCCCGCGAGAGGCTCGGCGGCGTCGACATTCTGGTCAACAACGCCGGCACCATGTATTCCGGCCGCTTCGCCGCACTCAAGGACGACGAGATGAAGAAGCAGCTGGAAACCAAGCTGTTCGGCTTCATGCGCACGATCCGCGCCGTCTACCCGATGATGAAGGCGCAGAAATGGGGCCGCATCGTCAACACCATCGGCGGCGCCGGCAAGGAACCCGACCCCTACATGTTCGGCAGCGGCATGACCAATTCGGCGCTGCTCAATCTGACCAAGTCGCTGTCGAGCGAGTTCGGCGAGGATAACGTGCTGGTCAACGCCATCTGTCCCGGCTGGGTCGATACCAATCTCTGGCGCATGAACGCGCAGGGCATGCAAAAGGAATTCGACGTCAAGAGCGAGGACGAGGCGCGCAAGCTCGCCGCCAAGAAAAACGCGCTCGGCCGCATGGGCAAGCCGGAAGAGCTCGCCAACGCCACCGTATTCCTCTGCTCGGAACGCGCGAGCTACATCACCGGCGTATCGCTCAACATGGACGGCGGCCGGCTGAAGGGGCTGTGGTGAGGCTGCGTCAATCGGGCCGCGGCGGGCCGACGCGCTTGAGGAATTCCCACACCGGCACCGCGGTGACGCCGCCGACGATACCGCTGAGATAGCTCGGCATATCCACGCTGAACGCCTCGCGCCAGAGCACCCCGGCGACGAAGCTCGTCAACAGCATGGTCGCAAGCGTCACGCCCAATCGCTGCCACAGCGGCATGACGTCCCTCCTCGCGCTTGGTGATGGGTCGGATGTCGCGCGCCATTTATAGCGCAGGTTTGCAATTTGGTCCTTTGACCCACGTCAAGGGCCGCGGCGACCGCGGGGCGGCCGGGGCGGCGGTATCTTCGGCGCTTATTCCGCCGGTGCGGCGACGCGGGCGGACTTTCCCACCGGGAACAGCACTAAACAAACGAGCGAGCCGATGCCGGCGCCGATGAGCTGCGCCGCGATGAAGGCGGGCACGTGGTTGATGGCGATGCCTGCAAAGGTGGTGGTGAAGCCGCGCGCCAGCGTCACCGCCGGATTGGCGAACGAAGTCGAGGACGTGAACCAATAGGCGGCGGTGATCACCAGGCCCACCAGCCAAGGGATGGCCGCCGGCGCATAGCGCAGGCCGCCGAGGATCGTGACCACCAGCGAAAACGTCGCCACCGCCTCCGCCAGCCATTGCGACGGCCCGCTGCGCGGCTTGATGCCGATGGCGAGCGGCGCGAGGTCGAACATCAGATGCGCCAGCACGGTGCCGGCGATGCCTCCGATGCATTGCACGATCACATAGGGCAGCACCTCGCTCCACGGCGTCTCGCCGCGGGTGGCGAACACCAAGGTCACCGCCGGATTGAAATGCGCCCCCGAAATGGGTCCGAAGATGGTGATGATCACCACCAGGATCGCGCCGGTCGGGATCGTGTTGCCGAGCAGCGCGATCGCCTGGTTCCCGCCGGCAAGCCGCTCCGCCATGATGCCGGAGCCGACCACGGTGGCGACCAATAGGGCGGTGCCGAGGCCTTCCGCCAGCAGGCGGCGGGAGAGCGGTGGGCGCGCCTCGTTCATCACAGGCGACGATCGCTCAAGCGGCCGATGGCGCCGTCTGCGCGGCGTCCTTGGTCTTGCCGATCTCCTCGAGCTTCTTCTGCAGGCTCAGGCGGTCGAGCTTTTCGAGCGGCAGACTGACGAAAATATTGATCCGGTTGGTGAGCATGCGCAGCGTGTCGGCGAAGGCGAAGCGGATCTCGGCTTCGGTGCCGGTCGCCGCCGCCGGATCGGGCACGCCCCAGTGCGCCGTCATCGGCTGCCCCGGCCATACCGGGCAGGTTTCGCCGGCGGCGTTGTCGCAGACGGTGAACACGAAATCGAGCTTGGGCGAATCCGGCTGCGAAAATTCCAGCCAGCTTTTCGAGCGCGCGCCGCTCACGTCGAAATGCAGCTTGCGCAGCAGATCGAGCGTATAGGGATGCACCTTGCCCTTCGGCTGGCTGCCGGCCGAGAAGGCGCGGAAGTTGCCCTGCCCCGCGCGATTGAGCAGCGTCTCCGCCATGATAGAGCGCGCCGAATTGCCGGTGCATAGGAACAGCACGTTGTAGATTTTTTTCGCGCTGGCTTGGTTCATGGTCAGGTCCTCCGCTTCTTGGATTTTGGGCTGGGCGCGCAGCCGCAGGCGCGCACCGCGTCCTGCAGATCGCAGAGCTCCGGATGGCCGGCGCAGCAGTCGTTGACGAGGAAGCCAACCAGCCGGCGGATGCCCTCGACGTCGGCGCGATAGACGATCGAGCGGCCGTCGCGCTCGCCGCGCACCAGGCCGGAGCGGGCGAGCACGCTGAGGTGCGAGGACAGCGTGTTGTGCGGGCAGCCGATCTTGTCGGCGATGCTGCCGGCGGCGATGCCATCCGGCTCGGCGTCCATGAGCATTTGGAAAATAGCAAGCCGGGTCGGTTGGCCGAGCGCGGCGAGCGCCGCGAGTGCGTGCGGCGCCGACATCCTGTCGCCGCGCGGCGCCGGGCCGATATGGCCGACGACGGCCAAAACGTCTTTTCGCATAAATCCTTTCCCCTTCGGCGGCCCGGGCGGACGCCGGGATATTGTTTACCAGATGACAGAGCCGAAAACTTGGAATATCGTTATGTCGAGACGTCTCGACATATAACAACTCGATGTCACGCCGCCAAGCGAAGGTTTTGTGACAGCGGAAAAAGAGGGGCGCTCTCCGGCCGTTAGGCGTATCGGCCGAACACAGAAACGGAGCTGGTCGGCGGATCGGCTCTTTAGGGAGAACGTCCATGAAACGATGCGATGCTATGGTCGATGTCGGTCGCCGCAAATTCTTGGCCGGCGCAAGCTTCGCGGCAGCAAGCGCGGCCGCTGCCACCATTCCAATCACCGAGGCCAAGGCCGGCCCAGGTCCCGCCCGGGTCGACTACCCATCCAATCGCCTCGCCAACGTTCGCGACCTCAAGGTGAACGAGCCTTTGAACGTGAGCTATCCGGACCAGGACGCTCCAGGCGTGCTGCTCAAGCTCGGCAAGCGCGTTCCCGACGGCGTCGGACCGGACGGCGACATCGTCGGCTTCTCCACCACATGCCCGCACAAGGGCTTCCCGCTCGCTTATAACAAATCCGACCGCACGCTGAATTGTCCGGGTCACTATTCCCGCTTCGATTGCGAAGCGGGCGGCCTTCAGGTCTGGGGACAAGCCACGCAAAACCTCCCGCAGTACGTACTGCGCGTCGACGCCAACGGCGACATTCACGCCGAGGGCGTCGACGAGCTTTTGTACGGGCGGCTGTCCAACGTTCTCTAGAGGGAGGAAACCATGGCTTACAAGCGTCAAATCGACCGGCTTCCGATCGTCCCCAAGGACGCCAAGGAATTCAACGTCACCTGCCACTACTGCATCGTCGGCTGCGGCTACAAGGCTTACACCTGGCCGACCAACAAGCAGGGCGGCACCGCCGCCGATAAGAACAAATTCGGCGCCGACTTATCCAAACAGCAACCGGCCGAAACCGCGAACTGGTACGCGCCGTCGATGTACAACATCGTCAAGCAGAACGGCGAGGACGTGCATATCGTCATCAAGCCGGACAAGGATTGCGTGGTGAATTCCGGCCTCGGCTCGGTGCGCGGCGCGCGCATCGCCGAGATGAGCTATTCGCGCCAGCGCAATACCCAATTGCAGCGCCTGACCGACCCAATGGTCTGGCGCTACGGGCAGATGCAGCCGACGAGTTGGGACGACGCGCTCGATCTGGTGGCCCGCGTCACCGTCGGCGTGATCAACGAGATGGGCGAGGACGGCCTGTTCGTCTCCGCTTTCGATCATGGCGGCGCCGGCGGCGGCTACGAGAATACCTGGGGCACCGGCAAGCTCTATTTCGGCGCCATGAAGGTGAAGAATATCCGCATCCACAACCGCCCAGCCTATAATTCGGAAGTGCATGCCACGCGTGACATGGGCGTGGGCGAGCTCAACAACTGCTACGAGGACGCCGAGCTTGCCGACACGATCGTCGCGGTCGGCACCAACGCGCTGGAAACCCAGACCAACTACTTCCTCAATCATTGGGTTCCGAATCTGCGCGGCGCCTCGCTGGACAAGAAGAAAGCCGAGTTCGGCGCCGAGCCGGTCGAGCAAGGCCGCATCATCATCGTCGACCCGCGCCGCACCGTCACCGTGAACGCCTGCGAGGTGGAAGCCGGCAAAGATCGCGTGATGCATCTGGCGATCAACTCCGGCAGCGATCTTGCGCTGTTCAACGCCTGGCTCACCTACATCGCCGACAAGGGCTGGGTGGACAAGGCCTTCATCGCCGCCTCGACCAAGGACTTCGACAAGGCAGTCGCCGCCAACAAGACCAGCCTGGAGGAAGCGGCCCGCATCACCGGCCTGACGGTCGATCAGATCCGCCAGTCCGCCGAATGGATCGCACAACCGAAGGCGGGCGGGGCGCGGCGGCGCACCATGTTCGCCTACGAAAAGGGCCTGATCTGGGGCAACGACAACTACCGCACCAATGGCGCGCTAGTGAACGTGGCGCTGGCGACCGGCAATATCGGGCGGCCGGGCGGCGGCTGCGTGCGCATGGGCGGCCACCAGGAAGGCTATTCGCGCCCCTCCGATGCCCATGTCGGGCGGCCGGCGGCCTATGTCGACCGGCTGCTGATCGGCGGCAAAGGCGGCGTGCATCACATCTGGGGCTGTGATCATTACAAAACGACGCTCAATGCCTTCAAGTTCAAGCAGGCCTACAAGAAGCGTACCGACATGGTGAAGGACGCCATGCTGACGGCGCCCTATGGTGATCGTCCGGCGATGGTCAACGCCATCCTGGCTGCGATCAAGAAGGGCGGGCTGTTCGCCGTGGACGTCGACATCGTGCCGACCAAGATCGGCGAGGCCTGCCACGTGTTGCTGCCGGCGGCGACGTCGGGCGAGGCCAATCTCACCTCGATGAACGGCGAGCGGCGCATGCGGCTCACCGAGCGCTACATGGACCCGCCCGGCCAGGCGATGCCCGACTCGCTGATTGCGGCGCGCATTGCCAATCATATGGAGCGCGTGTTGCGCGAGCAGGGCAAGGCCAAGTACGCCGACCAGTTCAAGGGCTTCGACTGGAAGACAGAGGAGGACGCCTTCATGGACGGCTATCACGGTCATGAAAAAGGCGGCCAATTCGTCACCTACGAGCGGCTGCGCGCCATGGGCACCAACGGCTTCCAGGAGCCGGCGGTCGACTTCAAGGACGGCAAGCTCATCGGCACCAAGCGCCTGTTCGCCGACGGCAAGTTCAACAGCAAGGACGGCAAGGCCACCTTCATGGAAACCCAATGGCGCGGCTTGCAGGCACCCGGCAAGGAAGCCGAGCGCAAGAAATGGCCGTTCCTCATCAACAACGGCCGCGCCAACGTGGTCTGGCAGAACGCCTACCTCGACCAGGACAACGAGTTCGTCATGGATCGCTTCCCCTTCCCGTTCATCCAGATGAACCCGCAGGACATGGCCGAGCTCAAGCTCAAGGAAGGCGACCTGGTGGAGGTTTACAACGACAACGGCTCGACCCAGGCGATCGTCTATCCGACCGCGACGGCCAAGCGAAAGCAGACCTTCATGCTGTTCGCCAACCCGAACGGCGTGCAGGGCAACGTGGTTTCGCCCGGCGTCAACGAGCTGATCATCCCGAACTACAAGCAGACTTGGGGCGCGATCCGTAAGCTTACCGACGCGCCGGAGGCCGTGCGGCATCTCAGCTTCAAGTCGCAGGAATTCTCGGTTTGACGACGATGCCTTGACTTGGTCGCTCCGGGACGTCCGCGTCCCGGAGCGCTTTTTAGGCGGCCGCCAAACCCAAAATTGCACGCGCTTCCTTGGGGGACGCGGCATGGCGGCCGTAGGCGCCGCACATATCGCGCAGCCGGCCGACCAGCTCGGCATTGCTTTTCGCCAACCGGTCTTTGTCGAACTTGACGTTGTCTTCCAGGCCGGTGCGCACATGGCCGCCGAGCTCAAGCGTCCATTCATTGACCTCGAGCTGATGGCGGGCGATGCCGGCGGCCGCCCAGGTGGCGTCCGGCATGATTTCCTTCAATTCCGACACCAAGAATTCCAGCACCTTACGGCGCGCCGGCAGCGCGTTGGGGATGCCCATGACGAATTGCACGTGCAGCGGCTTCTTGATCAGGCCGCGCTCCGCCAGATCGCGCGCGTTGTAGAGCATGGCGAGGTCGAACATCTCGATCTCCGGCTTGACGTTGAACTCCAGCATGGTGCGCGCGAGGCCTTCCACCAGGTCGGGCGCGTTCTCGTAGATACGGTTGGGGAAGTTGACCGAGCCGGTGGCGAGCGAAGCCATGTCCGGCGCGAGCTTGAGCGCGCTGCCGCGCTCTTCCTGCTTGCGGCCGCGGCCGCCGGTGGAGAACTGCATGATCATGCCGGGGCAGTGCTTCTTCACGCCCTCCTGCACCTCCGCGAACAATTCCGGATCTGACGCCGGGCTTTCGTCTTTGTTGCGCACGTGGATGTGCACCAGCGCGGCACCCGCCTCGTAGGCCTCGTGTGTCGACTCGATCTGCTCGGCCGGTGTGATCGGCACGGCCGGGTTCTGCGCCTTGCGCGGCTGGGCGCCGGTGATCGCGCAAGTGATGATGGTCGGTTGCGTCATGACTTCTCCGTAACGGCCGCGATTTCGGCGAGCAGCGCTTCGCTCACTGTAACACCCTCGCGTTTGGCTTTTTCCCGCGCGGTGAGACGCCGGATGCCCGGCAGGCGCGCGCCCGGCTGTGCCTCTATGGATGCGGCGAGCGCAGCGAAATGTTCCAGCGTGCCGCCAAACGCCTGCGGATCGAAGGCGATCAGCAATTGTCCGGTGCCGGGCGGCGGACCCTTGGCATCGAGAAACGACGAAGCGTCCGCCGCGAAATTGGCACCCGTCAGCCCCGCGGCCAGCAGTTCGACCATCAGTGCCAGCGCGGTACCTTTGGCGTCGCCGAGCGGCAACATGGTGCCGGTAAGCGCGGCCGCCGGATCGGTGGTCGGCTTGCCAGCCGCGTCGAGCGCCCAGCCGTCCGGGATATTATGGCCTTTCTGCTTGGCGGCGAGGATGTTGCCGCGCGCGACCTTCGACAGCGACAAGTCGACCACGATCGGCGCCTTGCCCGGCAAGGGACAGGCAAAGGCGATCGGGTTTGTGCCGAACACCGCCTTGGCGCCGCCCCAGGGCGCAATGGCGGCCGGCGTATTGGCAAACATCAGCGCGACCAGCCCCTGCTCCGCCAGCCGCTCCACTGGATGGCCGGCGACGCCGCAATGATGCGAGCGGGTGATGGCGGCGGCGGCGACACCGCTTGTGCGCGCGGCCTGCGGCAGCGCGGCGACGCCTAAATCGATCGCCGGATAGGCGAAACCGTTCTTGGCGTCGACCACGGCCGCGGCCGGGCGGCGCCAATCAAGCGCGGGCTTGGCGAAGCCATCGACCTTGCCGACCTTGGCCTGCGCGGCATAGGTCGGCAGGCGCGACAGGCCGTGGCCCTTCTGGCCCTCGGCCTCCGCGCCGACCAGCGCGCGCGCGACGCTCGCGGCGTTCCCGGCCTCGGTGCGGCAGCGCGTGAGCGTCGCCACGACCAGTTGCTCCGCCTCGGCCAGCGACAAAGTCGGCATCAGCGGCCTCCGGCCAGATGGTCGCGGATCTTCTCCGCCACCATCAGCGAGACGCGCGCATTGGCCTCGACCGTCAAGCCGCCGATATGCGGGGTCAATATCAGATGTGGGCAGCCGCTGAAGACCTGCCCGCGTTCCTTCGGCAGCGGCTCCTCTTCAAACACATCGAGCGCCGCGCCGCCAAGCGCGCCGCTGCGCAAGGCATCGGCGACCGCCGCCTCGTCCAGCACGCCGCCGCGCGAAACGTTGATCAGGATCGCGCCGTGCTTCATGCGCGCGATGCGGTCGCGATCGAGCAGATTCTTTGTGTCCGCCGTCAGCGGCACATGTAGCGTGACGACGTCGCTATCGCGCAGCAGCGAGTCGAGATCGAGCGCGGCGACCTTACCCCAGGCTTTGTCGCCCGGCGGAATATAAGGATCGTGCGCAACGACGCGCATGCCGAGCGCGCCGGCTGCGGCGGCAACCTTGCGTCCGATCGCGCCGAAACCGACGATGCCGAGCTGCTTGCCGGCCGCCTCGTGGCCGAGCAGTTTCGTGCGCGGCCACTCGCCGGCGATCACGGCTTGCGTCGCGGCAAAGGCGCCGCGCAGCAGGCTCAGCATCGCGCCGATGGCATATTCCACCACGGCGATGTCGTTTGCGCCGGTGGCGGGATAAACGGCGATGCCGCGCGCCTTGCAGGCGGCAAGATCGATATTGTCGAGACCGACGCCGAGGCGACCGACGGCTTGCAGCTTGGGCGCGCGGGCCAGCAACTCGGCATTTACTTGCGTGCGGTTTCGCACGATGAGCGCGGGCGTATCGCCGAGCAAAGCCAGTAGCTCGGACCGTCGGTCGACCAGCGACTGGTCATAGACCACGTTGAAACCGGCAAGGACGCGTTTGATTGCATCCTCGTCCATGAACTCGGTGATCACGATCGCGGCCATCGCCGGATCATGCACTAGGCGCTGCGGTAAAGCTTGGTGAGCACGAATTCCCGATGCCCCAACGCCTCGTTGGCCGTCAGCCGGCCATTGGCGGTGCGCAGAATCATCTCGATCAGCGCGTCGCCGGCGTCCGGTATCGTCATCTCCCGGCGCAGGATGCCGGACACGTCGAGATCGATATGCTCGGACATGGTGCGCACGGTGCGCGGATTGCCGCTGATCTTGATCACCGGAAGGATCGGATTGCCGACGATGTTGCCCTGCCCGGTCGGGAAAGTGTGCACAACATAGCCGGCCGCCGCCATCAGCGTCAGGCATTCTGCCGCCGCGGAGGACGTGTCCATATAATAAAGGCCGGGACCCTTGGCCGGCGCCTCGGCCGGCTCCAACACGTCGATATAGCGGCACTTGCGCCCGATCTTCTCGAGATTGCCGAGCGCCTTTTCCTCGATAGTGGTCAAGCCGCCGGCGATATTGCCCTTGGTCGGCTGCGATTCCTGGAGATCGTCGGTCTTGTGCGCCTGGATGACCTCGTCCTCATAGGCCTGCCATGTCTTCATCCACTTTTCGCCGATCTCCGGCGAGATCGCGCGCGCCTTGGCGATGTGCTCGGCGCCGGTGATTTCCGACGTCTCCCCAAACACGCCGTAGACGCCCTTCGGAATGAGCTTGTCATACATGTTGCCGACGGTCGGGCAAGACGCGAGGCCCGTGGTGGTGTCGCTCTCACCGCACTTGGTCGATATCCAAAGATCGGAAATATCGCATTCCTCGCGCTTCAATTCGGACGCCCATTGCAAATAGTCCTTGGCGACGCGCGAGGCCTTGGCGACGGTGGCGATGTCGCCATTGAGCTCGATGCCGAAGCCGGTAACGGGCTTGCCGGTTTTCTTGATGCCGTCGACGATGCGCTTGGTCCAACCTTCCTCGATGCCGATCACCACAACGGCGGCCACGTTCGGGTTCGAGCCCGTGCCGATCAACGTGCGGAAGTGCAGAGCGAGGTCTTCGCCGAACTGCAGCCGGCCATAGGCGTGCGGGATCGCCAGCGTGCCCTTGATGTTGTTGGCGACCGCCTCGCAGGCCGCGTTGGAAAGATCGTCGAGCGGCAGGATGATCACGTGGTTGCGCACGCCGACGCGGCCGTTCTCGCGCCGCCAGCCCATGAACCGCATATTCGACTTGCCGTTGCGTTTCGCCATGTCACCACCGTTTGGTCTTGAGATTGTGTACGTGCACGTGCTCGCCCTTGCCGATATCGGCCACCGCCTTGCCGATGTCCTCGCCGTACTTCCAGACCGTGTCGCCGGTCTTGATGTCGGTGAGCGCGATCTTGTGGCCGATCGGAATGGCCATGCGCGATTTGAGCCGCAATGACGAGTTGTTGGCGGTATTGACGCCGGTCATGAGCGCGCCGGCCTTGAGGCCTTCGATCACGACCACGCCGACCGTGTCCTTTTTGTTGTGCACGAGAAATTGCGGAATGCCCATGCGCTCCTCCCCTTCTTGTTGGCGTCTTCTATAAAATGGCTTCAATCGAGATGAAAGCCCCGCGCACGGACGAAGGCTCCGAAATCGCCGCGCTGAGGAACCGAATATTGCCGCGCTTTGTCCTCCGACCAGCCGTAGAACTCCGCCTGCCCGAAGCGCGCCGGATCGCGCTGGTTCCGGTAGGGGCACACCGCGGCGCGCCGGCGATCATAGGCGTCGATTTCGTCCGCCAAATCGCCTTCGTCGAAATATTCATCGTGCACCGTCGTCGTCATCGAAAGGCGCGGCGTAAGGCGGCCCTGCTCCGCCGGCCAGCCGACGCACATGCCAGCCACCGGCACGACTTTCTGCGGCAGCGCGAGCAATTCGCTCACGGCCCGGGCATGATCACGAATAACGCTGATCGGACAGCAGCCGAGGCCGACCGCCTCGGCCGCGCGCAAGAAGGTGGCAAGCACGATCGCCGCATCCACGGTCGCATTGAAAAACAGATCGAGATGGTCGTTGGGAAACGGCTTGCCGCGCATCGCCGCAAATTGCGACACGCGGCGGCCGTTGGCAAGAAATACCAGAAACACCGGCGCCTCGCGCACCCACGGCATCGACGGCAGCAGGTCGGCGATCCGCCCGCGCCTGTCATTTTCTCGCACGATGAGAATATCGCCCTGCTGCAGGTCGCTCTTGGATGGCGCACTCAAGGCGCAGGCGCACAGCAGACGTAGCAGTTCCGGCGGGACATCACGGGCGAGAAATCGCCGGTGCACGCGGCGCGAGGCGATTCTCGCCAGTTCGTCGCGCCCGGACAAATCCTGCGGCACCTCGACCTGTTCGCCGAAGCGCTGCAAGAGGGCGTTTTTTATGGTTTCAACGGCTCCGGCCATCGGCGGCTCCTTGACCAAATTGATGGTTGCCACGCTAGCGTAAAGTGACCACCATGGGTGAAGCCAAATGCGAAAACAAAAGCCAGAGGGAGAGACAATGAAAAAAAGTCATCGGGTGTTATGGCGCGGCGCGATTCTGGCTGCGGCCGTCACCTTTGCCGTTTCCGTTACCACCGCCCACGCCGACCCGCGCGTCGTGCGCATCGCCAAACAATACGGCATCTCCTATCTGCCGCTGACGATCATGCAGGAAAAGCACCTGCTCGAGGCGGAAGGCAAGAAACTCGGGCTTGATCTCACCACCGAGTGGGTGCGCTTCACCGGCGGTCCGCCGATGAACGAGGCGCTGATCTCCGGCAATCTGGATTTCGCGTCCGGCGGCGTCAGTCCGCTGGTCACCATCTGGGCGCGCACCCAGAACAACCTCAAGGTCAAAGCCATTTGTGCGCTCAATTCAATGCCGCTCTACCTCAACACCATCAATCCCGAGGTGAAGACCATCAAGGATTTCACCGAAAAGGATCGCATCGCGCTGCCGGCAGTGCGCGTGTCCTTGCAAGCGGTCATCCTGCAAATGGCGGCGGAAAAAATGTTCGGCGCCGGCCAGGAGCACAAGCTCGACGCCTGGACGGTGTCGCTCAGCCATCCCGACGGTTTGGCGCAGATGATGAGCTTCAAGTCGCAGATCGACGCGCATTTCACCTCGGCGCCGTTCATGTACACGGAACTCGCCGACAAGCGCGTCCACCGCGTGCTTAACAGCTACGACGTGTTCGGCGGGCCGCACACCTTCAACGTGGTGTGGGCGAGCTCCAAGGTCTACGAGGGCGAGCCCAAGCTCGTGCAAGCCTTCCTGGCCGCGTTGCGCGAAGCGATGAAGGAGGTCAATGACGATCCGGCCGGATCGGCAGCGTTGTGGGTCAAGGCCGACAAATCCAAGCTCACGCCGGAAGCAGCCGAGAAGATCATCCGCGACAAGGAGAACAAGTGGACGCTGACGCCGGAAAAGGTGATGATGGTGGCCGACTACATGAGCCGCGCGAAGATGATCCCGGTCGCGCCGAAGAGCTGGAAAGACTTGTTCATCGACGCCGTCCACGATCTTCCCGGCAGCTGACGGTCAAGTCCAGGCCGGCGCCAATGTCTTCGGTTCTGCTGGAAGTGAATGGGGTAACGCTCCAGTACAAGACGCCGCGCCATCTGGTGACGGCGACGTATCAGGTCGACTTCAGCGTTCACCAGGGCGACCGTTACGTGATCCTCGGGCCTTCAGGCTGCGGCAAGTCCACCTTGCTGAAGGCGGTCGGGGGCTTCATGGCGCCGGTCGAAGGCTCGATCCGCATTCATGGGCGCGAGGTCGAGGCGCCTGGCCCCGACCGCATGATGGTGTTCCAGGAATTCGAGCAATTGATGCCCTGGAAAACCGTGTACCAGAACGTGCTGTTCCCGATGAAGGTGACGCGCAAATTCTCCCGCGCCGATGCGGTGGCGCGGGCCAATGCCGCGATCGAAAAGGTCAAGCTCTCCGAATTCCGCGACATTTATCCGCACATGCTGTCGGGCGGCATGAAAATGCGGGTCGCCATCGCGCGGGCGATGGCGCTCGAGCCGGACATTCTGCTGATGGACGAGCCGTTCGCGGCGCTCGACGCGCTCACCCGCCGGTCCATGCAGCAGGAATTGCTGTCGTTGTGGGACCAGTTGCGCTTCACCGTGCTGTTCGTCACCCATTCGATCGAGGAAGCCATCATCGTCGGCTCGCGCATTCTGGTGCTCTCGCCGCATCCCGGCCGCGTGCGCGCCGAGCTCGATGCCGACACGTTCAATTTCGGCAATATCGATAAAAGCGAATTCGGGGCGATGTCGAAGCGCATTCATACGCTGCTCTTTGGCGAGGAGCGGATGAGCGCATGAACAGCGCCCGCCCAAACGCAAATTTGCGTGAGCCGCCGCGCCCGGAATTCGAGCGCGAGCTCGTCGATTCTGGCGTAATCGGCGATGTCGAGCGTCCGCTCGGGCCTGCCGAGCGCCTCGTGGGCAACGAGACCTTCCAGCGCTTTCTGATTCTTTTGGTTCTCATCGTAGTGTGGGAGCTCTATGCGCGCTGGCTCAACAATTCGCTGTTGTTCCCGACCTTCACCGAAACAATCCAGACCTTCGTGCACGATCTGAGCACGGGCGTGCTGGTCAACCGCACGATCACGTCGCTGCGCACGCTGGCGATCGGCTATGCCTTGGGTCTGGTGCTGGCGGGGCTGCTGACCACGTTCGCCGTCGCCAGCAATATCGGCACCCGCATCCTCTCCACGCTCACCGCCATGTTCAACCCGTTGCCGGCTATCGCGCTCTTGCCGCTGGCCTTGATCTGGTTCGGGCTCGGCACGCCGTCGCTGGTCTTCGTGATCATCCATTCGGTGCTGTGGGCGGTCGCGCTCAACACGCTGGTCGGCTTCCGCGGCGTGCCGGAGACCTTGCGCATGAGCGGCCGCAACATGGGCCTGAAGGGGGCGCGCTACGTCGGCTTGATCCTGATCCCGGCGGCGTTTCCCTCGATCCTCGCCGGCCTCAAGATCGGCTGGGCCTTCGCCTGGCGGACGCTGGTTGCGGCGGAACTAGTGTTCGGCGTCTCGGCCCGCTCCGGCGGCATCGGCTGGTACATTTTCGAGGCGCGCAACGATCTCGACACCCCCACCGTGTTCTCCGGGCTGCTCACGGTGATCCTGATCGGCCTGTTCGTCGAGTCGGTGATCTTCCGCGCCCTCGAGGCGCGCACGGTCAACCTGTGGGGCATGCAGCGGTGAGCGAGGGCGTCGAAGCGCCCGGGCTTTCGGGTTGAGCCGATGTTATTCGGACTGCCGCCCGAAACGCTTGCGATTCTCTGGCTCGGCGCGCTTGTCGGCGGCATCGCCGCCGGCGGCGCCGGTTTCGCGTTCGGCCTGACCGCCTCCGCGATCTGGCTACACCGCATCGATCCCCTGCACTCGACCTTTCTGATCAACGGCTGCGGCACGCTGCTGCACCTGACCACGATCTGGCCGCAACGCCGGCATGTGGAAATAGGCCGTCTTTGGCCCTTCGTGGTCGGCGGGCTGGCTGGCATCCCGATCGGCGTGCATTTCCTCGCGCACACCGATGCCGGCGTCCTCAAGATCGCGCTCGGCGCCTTCCTGTTCCTGTTCGGCAGCTACGCGCTGTTCTCGCCTAAAATTCACAGCTTCACCGGCGGCGGGCGCCCGGCCGATATCGGGATCGGCTTCATTGGCGGGGTGCTCTCGGGCTTCGGCGGCTATTCCGGCGTGCTGCCGACGATCTGGACGCAGCTGCGCGGCTGGCCGAAGGAGAAGGCGCGCGCCGTCTACCAGCCTTACATCGTCATCATCCAGGCCTTTACGCTGGCGAGTATTCTGTGGGTCACCTACGACCGCGCCGGTCTGCTGCTGCTGGCCTTGGTGCTCCCGCCGCTGGCCGCGGGCACGTGGATCGGCTGGCGGCTCTACGGCCGGCTCGATGAACGGCGCTTTCGCCAAGCGCTCGCCGTGCTGCTGATTGGCTCGGGCACGACGCTCATATTCTAAGGCGCGCAACGCGTGCTACGCCGGGTGCGGCGAATGCGCGGATGGGCTTGAACCCACCATTGCAGCCCGTCTACGCTGTACTCAAAGCCGAGAAACCGACATCAACCGCAGTGTGATCAAGGGGGAAGCATGCCGACCACCAGCAAACATCCGGAAACCATCGCCCTGCACGCGGGCTATCGATCCGACCCGGCGACCACGGCGGTAGCTGTGCCGATTTATCAGACCACGTCCTACCAGTTCAATTCGACCGAACACGCCGGCAATCTGTTCGCGCTCAAGGAATTGGGCAACATCTACACCCGCATCATGAACCCGACGCAGGCCGTGCTGGAAGAGCGCGTGGCTGCGTTCGAGGGCGGCGTGGCGGCGCTGGCGGTGTCGTCAGGACAGGCGGCCTCGCTGTTCGCGGTGCAGAACATCTGCCACGCCGGCGATAATTTCGTCTGCTCGACCGACATCTATGGCGGCACCTGGAACCTGTTCCAGAACACCATGAGTACCATGGGCATCGAGTGCCGCTTCGTCGATCCGGCCGATCCGGAAAACTTCCGCAAGGCGAGCGACGCGCGCACCCGTTGCTGGTACGGCGAGACATTGCCGAACCCGAAGCTCGCCGTGTTCCCGATCGCGGAAGTCGCCAAGATCGGGCGCGAGATGGGCATCCCGCTGATCATGGACAACACCGCCTGCCCGGTGCTGTGCCGGCCGATCGAGCACGGCGCCGCCATCACCATGCATTCGACCACCAAATATATCGGCGGCCACGGCACCTCGATCGGCGGCATCATCGTCGACGGTGGCAATTTCGACTGGGAAAAGCACGCCGACCGCTTCCCCATGCTCAACACGCCGGACCCGAGCTATCACGGCGCGGTGTGGACGCAGGCGGTCAAGCCGCTCGGCCCCATCGCCTATATCATCAAGGCGCGCGTCACGCTGCTGCGCGACATCGGCGCCGCCGCATCGCCGTTCAACTGTTTCATGCATATCCAGGGACTGGAGACAGTGGTGCTGCGCATGCGTCAGCATTGCGCCAACGCCACGGCGGTCGCCGACTGGCTCAAGAAGCACCCCAAGGTCACCAAGGTGATCTTCCCCGGCCTGATGACCGGCGAATTGAAACGGCGCGCCGACGCCTACCTCAAGGGCGGCTATGGCGGTCTGGTCGGCTTCGAGCTCAAGGGCGGCAGTGACGCGGGCCGCAAGTTTATCGACAGCCTGAAGATGTTTTACCATGTCGCCAATATCGGCGATGCCCGCTCGCTCGCCATCCATCCGGCCAGCACCACGCATTCGCAGCTCACGCCGGAAGAGCAGGCGAAGACTGGCGTCACCCCGGGCTACGTGCGGCTGTCGGTCGGTATCGAACACATCGACGACATCATTGCCGACCTCGATCAGGCGCTGAAGGCGGCGTAAGCGTCGAAACGCCGCATTCTTTTGACACATCAGGAATCGAAGGCTTCCGGTCAAGCGCCGGAAGCCTTCGGTTTTTTACCTCCAGAATTTCCAGGCCGGCGCGGAACGCAACGGGCGCGCGCGACGTTGCCGTGCGGGCGGGGGCGCCGAACATAGGTCCGGAGAACTTCAATGAAATCGAAATTCGTCATCGCCGCCGTGCTCGGTAGCAGCCTCATCTTGGCGGCGCCCGCCCAGGCGCGATATTGGCATCGCGGCGGCTGGCATCATGGCGGCTGGGGTGCCGGCGCCGCCGGCTTCGCGGCCGGCGCTTTGATCGGCGGAGCGCTCGCCTCCCGGCCCTACTATTACGGCGGCCCATATTATGGCGGTCCTTATGCCTACGAGCCGGGCTACGACGGCGATGATGCAGAGGCCTATTGCGAGCAGCGCTTCCGCTCCTACGACCCGGAATCGGGCACTTATTTGGGCTATGACGGCCGTCGGCATCCCTGTCCCTGACCGCAGATGAATGCGCGGTTGCCGGCAGGCCGCTCAAATCGCCGCTAACTATTGGCTTCGAATCCGCCCCGTCAGGGACGGAGACGGGCTCGCTTCGGCAATTCAGCGCGAATATACTCGTGCCGTTTGAAGGCTGAGCCGGGGAGCCTGCGGGGCGCATGAATTTCTTCGACGATTTCGCCCGCTGGGCAGCGGATTTTTGCCTCGCCGGCGCGTTTTTTGGCTGCCTCTATACGGCTGTTGCTTCCGTTCTGACGCTCCGCTTTGGCCGCGACCGGGATGGCCCCGGCGGCGAGCCTCATCCATCGCCGGTGCCGGTCACCGTTTTGATGCCGCTGTGCGGCGAGGAGCCGGGGCTCGATTCGCGGCTGCGCGCCCTGTGCGGGCAGAACTACCCAGCGCCAGTACAGATCCTGTGCGCCGTCCATGACGCGAACGACCCGACCATCGCCGTGGTGGCGAAGGTCGCCGCCGAGCTGCCGCATGCCAATATCGAGTGGCAAATCGATCCGCGGCTGCACGGCCGCAACCTGAAAATGTCGAACTTGATGAACGTGCTCGGCCGAGCGCGCCACGACGTATTCATCATGATCGACAGCGATATCATCGTCGGCCCCGACCACCTCGCTCGCGTCGTCGGCGAGCTGCACCACCCGAATGTCGGCGCCGTCACTTGCCTCTACACCGGTGTCGCCAGCGGCGGGCTGTGGGCCAAGTTGTCCGCAAAGAGCACCAATCTGCATTTTCTGCCGAGCGTGATCGTGGGGCTGAGCTCACGCCTGGCGCAACCTTGCTTCGGTTCGACCATCGCGCTCACGCGGCAGACGCTCGAGCAAATCGGCGGCCTCAAGCCTTTCGTCGATCACCTGTGGGACGACTACGCCATCGGGCAAGCGGTGCGGGCGGCGGGGCTGCAGGTGCGGGTGTCAAACATGACCGTCGGTCATGTCTGCGTGGAACGCACCGGCCGCGAATTCTTTGCCTATCAGCTGCGCAACGCGCGCACCATCGCCAGCATCGACCCGATCGGATATCTCGGCGCAGTCATCGTCCATCCGCTCGCGCTCGCCCTGCTCGCCATCCTGCTCGGCGCCGGCCAGCCGGCCTTCGCCATGACCGGCCTTGCGCTCGCCGGCCGGATGGTACTATGCGGGTGCGTGACGCGCCGCTTCGGCGTGAGCTCGAGCTACTGGCTGCTGCCGCTGCACGATCTCGCCTCTTTTGCGGTGTACTTCATGAGCTTCTTCGGCGGCACGGTCCTGTGGCGCGGCCAACGCTACCGGGTGCAGTCCGACGGCACGCTGCTGCAGGCCTCTCGCTAGGGAAAACCCGGGATGCGCACCTTATTCATGCAGGCGCCGTCTTATGACGGGTTCGACGGCGGCGCCGGCGCGCGCTACCAGGCGCGGCGCGAAATCAAATCCTACTGGTATCCGACCTGGCTCGCGCAGCTTGCCGCCATGGTGCCGGAATCAAAGCTGATCGACGCCGCGCCGCACGGCATCCGCGCCGACGAAGTGATCGCCGAAGCGACGCAATACGATCTGGCGGTGCTGCACTCATCGACGCCCACCTTCGCCTCCGACATCAAGACCGCCGAGCGTCTCAAATCAGCCAAGCCCGGCATCAAGGTCGGACTGGTCGGCGCCAATATCGCCATCGACCCGCGCGCCAGCCTGGAAAAGGCGCAGGCCGTCGATTTCGTCACCGGCAAGGATTACGACTTCACCATCCGCGACGTCGCGGAAGGCCGCGCCTGGAAGGCCATCCCCGGGTTGATCTATCGCGACAAGAACGGCGCGATCCAGGAGAACGAAGCGCGGCCCATGCTGGAGAACATGGACGAACTGCCCTTCGTCACCCCGGTCTACAAGCGCGACCTCAGAATCGAAAATTACTTCATCGGCTATCTCAAACATCCCTACATCTCGTTCTATAGCGGGCGCGGCTGCAAATCGCGCTGCACCTTCTGCCTATGGCCGCAGACCATCGGCGGCCACAAATACCGCACGCGCAGCGTCGAGAACGTCGCGGAGGAGATCGCCTGGGCCAGCAAGGCGATGCCGCAGGTCAAGGAATTCTTCTTCGACGACGACACCTTCACCGACGACCTGCCGCGCACCGAAGCGATCGCACGCGAGCTCGGCAAAATGGGCGTGACCTGGTCGTGCAACGCCAAGGCCAATGTGCCGCGCGACACGCTGAAGGTGATGCGCGACAACGGCCTGCGTCTGCTGCTGGTCGGCTACGAGAGCGGCAACCAGCAGATCCTGCACAACATCAAGAAGGGCATGCGCATCGACGTGGCGCGCCGCTTCACCAGGGACTGCCACGAGCTCGGCATCACCATCCACGGCACCTTCATCATGGGTCTGCCGGGCGAAACCAAAGAAACGATCCAGGAAACCATCAACTTCGCCAAGGACATCAACCCGCACACCTTGCAGGTGTCATTGGCCGCGCCCTATCCGGGGACTTTCCTCTACAAGCAGGCGCGCGAGAACGGCTGGCTCGATGCCGACAATGCCGAATTGATCGACGAGCACGGCGTGCAGGTCGCGCCCCTGCACTATCCGCACCTGAGCCATTCGCAGATCTTCCACTCGGTCGAGGAGTTCTACCGCAGCTTCTATTTCCGCGCGCCCAAGATCGCCTCGATCGTGACGGAAATGGCGCTCAGCCCGGAAATGCTCAAGCGCCGGCTGCGCGAGGCGGTGGAATTTTTCGGCTTCCTGCGCGAGCGGCGGCAGGCGGCGAATTAGGGCGTTTAGCCATAACCTTGGCTGTCAGCAGAGGCGACGCGACGCTTGCCAGCCCGCCACCGACGCCAGAAAGGCCGAATGCCGGGACTCAGCGCGCGGCTCACTGCGGCTTGACGCCGGCAAGCTTCAAGACCTTGGCCCATCGTGCCGTTTCGTCGGCGATAAATTTGCCGAATTCGGTCGGCGTCATCGACATCGCTTCGCTGCCGATGTTGGCAAGCTGGGCCTGGTGCGCGGGATCGGCGAGCGCGGCATTGACGGCGCTATTGAGCTTGTCGACGATTGCGGCCGGTGTGTTTCTCGGCGCACCGACGCCGTTCCAGACGCTGGCTTCGTAGCCGGGCACAAACTCGCCGATGGCCGGCACGTCAGGCAATGCCTTCGAGCGCATTGCAGTGGTTACACCCAGCACCCGGAGCTTGCCCGCTCTAATATGCGCGATCACCACCGGTGCCGGCGGAAAACAGACCTGCACGCGTCCGGCCAACAGGTCGGGTACATAACTGCCGCGATAGGGCACGTGGACCAGGTCGACGCCGGCCGTGAACTTGAACAGTTCACCGGCGCAGAACGGGAAACTGCCGGTGCCGGCCGAGGCCATGTTGATTTTGCCAGGATTGGACTTGGCGTAGGCGATGAATTCGGGAACGGTTTTGGCCGGGAACGACGCCGGCACCACCATTACGCCGGTCGAACGTGCGATGCTTGCCACCGGAGCGATGTCGCGGATGAAATCAAAGTTCAGGTTTTTGTAGAGCGACGGATTGACCGCATTCGGCAGCGCCACCAGCAGGAGCGTATAGCCGTCGGGCGAGGCTCTCACCACGGCCTCGGTCGCGATATTTTCATCCGCGCCAGGCCGGTTATCGACGATGAACTCCTGGCCGAACCGCTGCGATAGCCATTGCGCCAACGGGCGAGCCATAACGTCGGACAAGCTGCCGGGGGGGAAACCGACGATCAAGCGTACCGCCCGTGTCGGATAGTCGAGCGCCCAAACGGGACGGGAGAAAGCGGGCAGAGCCGCAACACCTGCTGCGATGTCCAGAAATTGGCGGCGGGAAAGCTCAAGTCTCATCAGAAATCCCCCCGAGTTTTGCTGTCGCCCCGTAGAAATTCGGCACCGTGCACAAGTCTTGCGTTAACCGGAATTCGCGGATCAACGCTGAACTGCAGATGAACTATAGCGATTTTCCGAGCAACCCAGAAGGTCGGCTTCTACTTTCTTGATATCGCGGCAAGGCAGTTGTGCATCGCAGCGAAGGCGCTTCCCTCGACTTCCGAAACGGGTCAGTCTCGACCGGCCCAGTTGGTTTTGTCTGCGGCCGCACTTCCGCTTCGCCCCAAAAGCAGACCTACGATTGGATAACAAGCGGCATGGGTTGCGCCGCGCCTACAGCCGCCCGTTCTGCCGAAACCACTCGATCGCATCGCCGATGCCTTCGGCGTAAGGGCGCGCGCGGTAGCCCAGCTCGCGCTCGGCCTTGGCGCTGGTGAAGAACATCATGTTCTTCGACATCTTCAGGCCGTCGACCGTGACGAAGGGTTCGCGCCCGGTGCGGCGCGCAACGGCCTCCGCCACATAGGCGACCGGGTAGATGGCGCCGCGCGGCAGCTTCACGCGCGGCGGCTTGCGGCCGGTCTGCCGCGCCACCGCGGCGAGGATATCGGCGAGCCCCGCGTTCTGGCCGCCGAGGATATAACGTTCGCCGATGCGGCCGCGTTCGAGTGCGAGCAGGTGTCCTTCGGCGACGTCATCGACATGCACCATGTTGAGCCCGGTATCGACGAAGGCCGGCACGCGGCCGGCCGCCGCCTCGACGATCAGGCGCCCGGTCGGCGTCGGCTTGACGTCGCGCGGGCCAACCGGCGTCGAGGGATTGACGATGACGGCGGGCAAGCCTTGCTTCGTCATCTCGACCACGAGTTTCTCGGCCAGCAGCTTGCTGCGCTTGTAGGCGCCGATGGCGTGGCGCTCGTCCATGTTGACCGATTCGTCGAAGGTCTCCCCGCTCGGCCCGGTGCGCAGCGTCGCCACGCTCGAGGTGTAGACGATGCGCTCGACGCCTTCGCGCCGCGCCTCCTCCATGACGATGCGGGTGCCGGTGACGTTGTTGTGCACGATCTCGCCCGGATCGCGCGCCCACAGCCGGTAGTCGGCCGCCACATGAAAGAGCCAACGTACGCCGGCCATGGCGTGGCGGACGGATTCGGCATCGCGCAGGTCGCCGGTGACGAATTCGATGTCGAGGCCGGCGATGTGCTGTTGCGGGCTCCCGCGGCGCACGAGCGCGCGCACGGCAACGCCGCGCTCACTCAGCGCCCGCGCAACGCCTGAGCCGACGAAGCCGCTGGCGCCGGTCACCAGCGCCTTTCCGGTCAGATCCATGGTCCTGCAATTGGACGGCACCCTGGGCGCGGTCAAGGGCCGCTTGGAGGATTGTTCCCCCGCGCCGAAGGCGATATGGGAACATTGGTCCCAACCGGTTGTTTTATCTAGCTGTCCACCCGCCCAGGGGCCGTGGGGTGTCCCGTAATGCTTGAAATCGCTGCAGTTTTTGTCCTCGCCGTCTGGCTTTATCTGCTGGCGGGGCGCGGCGGCTTTTGGCTCGCCGCCGAGCGGGACGACCGCCCCGAGCCGGCCCCGCCTGCGGCCTGGCCGGACATTGTGGCGGTCATCCCCGCCCGCGACGAGGCGGCCAGCATCGGCCAGACCATCCGATCCCTGCTCGGCCAGGATTACCCGGGCGCTCTTGAGGCGATCGTGGTCGACGACGGCAGCCAAGATGGCACTGCGGCAATCGCCGCCGAGGCCGCCGCCGGCGCGCGCGAGCGCCTGACCGTGCTGCGCGGGCGGCCCTTGCCGCCGGGCTGGACCGGCAAGCTGTGGGCGGTGAAGCAGGGCATCGAGGCAGCCGGCACACGCCGGCCGAAATATCTGCTGCTGACCGACGCCGACATCGTCTACGCCCCCGGCGTGCTCAAGCGGCTTGTTGCCCGCGCCGAGCAAGGCCGGACGGTGCTGACCTCGATCATGGTGAAACTGCGCTGCGCGAGCTTCGCCGAGTGCAGCATGATCCCCGCCTTCGTGTTCTTCTTCCAGATGCTGTACCCGTTCGCCTGGGTCAATCGCCCCGATCGCGCGACTGCGGCGGCTGCCGGCGGCTGCATGCTGGTGCGCGCCGACGCGCTCGCCGCCTCTGGCGGCATCGACGGCATTCGCAACGCGCTGATCGACGACTGCGCGCTCGCCAAACAGATGCAAGCGGTCGGCCCGATCTGGCTCGGCCTGAGCGAGCACGTCGCCAGCATCCGCAGCTATGATGGCTTCGGGCCGATCCGCCGCATGGTGACCCGCTCGGCCTATGCCGAGCTCGGCTATTCGCCGCTGCTGCTGCTCGGCACAACGCTCGGCATGGCGCTGACTTTTCTAGCCGGACCGCTGCTCGCCATTTTCGCTTTCGGCACTCCCGCGCTGCTCGGCGCCGCTACCTGGGGGCTGATGTTTGCCGCCTACCAGCCGACGCTGCGTCTTTATCGCCTGAATCCGCTTTGGGGACTGGCGCTGCCGGCGATCGCTTTCCTCTACACGCTTTGGACCGTCGAATCCGCGCTGCAATATGCGCGCGGCCAGGGCGGTCAATGGAAGGGCCGCGTGCAGGCGGCGCCACGAGGCGCGCGATGACGCTCGCCGCCGATGTCCGCAGCGGCAAGGGCCACCGGGATGAGAACTTTCCGGTCGCGTCCCGCCTAATTCACGCGCGCTACCGCAAGCCGATCATGGCCTTCTACAATTTCGTGCGCACCGCCGACGACGTCGCCGATCACGCCTCGCTGGCGCAAGCCGACAAACTCAAGTTGCTCGACAGCATGGAGGCCACCCTGCTCGGGAAGAACGACGCCGAGCCGGAAGGCGTCGCCCTGCGCGCCGAATTGAGCGCGCGCAAGCTCAGCCCGCAGCACGCCCAGGACCTGCTGACCGCTTTCCGCATGGACGTGATCAAGCGGCGCTATCGCGACTGGGACGACCTGATGAATTATTGCCGCTATTCGGCCATGCCGGTCGGCCGCTTCGTGCTCGACGTGCACGGCGAGCCGCAGTCGACCTGGGGCGCCAATGACGCGCTGTGCGCCGCGCTGCAGATCATCAATCACCTGCAGGATTGCGCGAAGGACTACCGCGAGCTCGACCGCGTCTATCTGCCGCTCGATTTACTGGCACGCTACGGCACGCGCGTCGAGGACCTGAAGGCGCCGGCCGCCTCGCCGCAGTTGCGCGCCTGTCTTGATGACATCTGTGTCCGCCTGACGGGGCTGCTGAAGACAAGCGCGCCGTTTTCCGCGCAGATTGCCGACCGCGGCCTCAGCCTGGAAGTCGCGGTGATCCAGCGGCTGGCGGAGAAACTCACGCGCATGCTGCGCGCGCACGATCCGCTGTCCGAGCGCGTGCACCTCGGCCCGCTCGAAGTCGCCGGCCTCGCCGTGCTCGGCATCGTGCAGGGCGCCTCGCGCCGCTTCACGCGGCCGGCTTCCATCGGCAAGGAAGCCAATAGCAACGAGGCCGACGCCGCGACTACCGCCTCCGGCAGCTCATTTTATGCCGCCATGCGTATCCTGCCGCGCGAGCAGCGCCAGGCCATGTACGACATCTACGCCTTCTGCCGCGCCGTCGACGACGTCGCCGACGACGGCGGCGACCGCAACAGGCGGCTCGAGCAACTCGCGCAATGGCGGCGCGACATCGACGCGCTCTATGCCGGCCAGCCGCCCGCCCGGCTTACGAGCCTGGCGCAGGCGGTGCGCAGCTTCGGCTTGGCGCGCGCCGATTTCCTCGCCGTGATCGACGGCATGGAGATGGACGTGCGCGCCGATATCCGCGCGCCTGATCTTGCCACGCTCGATCTCTATTGCGACCGGGTCGCTTCCGCCGTCGGCCGGCTTTCCGTGCGCGTCTTCGGCATGACGGAGGCCGACGGCATCGCGCTCGCGCATCATCTCGGCCGCGCCTTGCAGCTCACCAACACGCTGCGCGACATCGACGAGGACGCGGCCATCGGCCGCCTCTATCTGCCGCGCGAATATCTCGAACAGGCGGGGATCGCGAGCACCGACCCGCAGGCGGTGGCGGCCAATCCGGCGCTCGGGCAGGCCTGCGCCGCGGTCGCCGCGCTCGCCGCCGGGCACTTCGACAAGGCTGATACGATCATGGCGCGCAACGCCCGCGCCGTGGTGCGCGCGCCGCGCATCATGGGCGAGGCCTATCATTCCATCCTGCGCCGGCTGCTCGAGCGCGGCTGGGCCAGCCCACGCGCGCCGGTCAAGCTCGGCAAAGGCCGCATCGCGCAAATCCTGATCCGCAGCTACGTCCTGTGATGGCCCGCACAATCCACGTCATCGGCGCCGGCCTCGCCGGCTTGTCCGCCGCTCTGCGTGCGACGCAGGCCGGCGCCCGCGTCATCCTGCACGAGGCCGGCAGCCAGGCCGGCGGCCGCTGCCGCTCCTATGCCGATTCCACGCTCGGCATGACGATCGACAACGGCAATCACGTCATCCTGTCCGGCAACAAATCGGCGCTTTCCTATCTCGCGCTGATCGGCGCCACGGACCGCATGCGCGGGCCGCAGGAATCCGATTTCAATTTCGTCGACCTCGCCACCGGCGAGCGCTGGCAGCTCCGGCTCGGCGGCGGGTTGCTGCCGTGGTGGGTCTTCGACCAGGCCCGCCGCGTACCCAATACCCGCGTTTTGGACTACCTGGTAATGCTGCGCCTGATGTGGCGGCCCGGCAAGAAGACCGTGGGCGAGGTCATCTCCTGCTCCGGCGCGCTCTACGAGAAGCTGGTCGAGCCGATCCTGCTGGCGGCGCTCAACCACGAGCCGCCGGCGGCGTCCGCCCGGCTTGCCGCCACGCTGATGCGCGAGACCCTTGCCGCCGGCGGTCGCACCTGCCGGCCCTTGATTGCGCAGGATGGGCTGTCCGGCGCCTTCGTCGATCCGGCGCTTGTCTGGTTGAAGGCTCACGGGGCCACGGTGCAATTCGGGCACGAGCTGCACGGCATTGCGTTCAAGGACGGGCGCGCGGCCGCACTCGACTTCGGCGGCGACAGCATCGCGCTTAGCGCCGACGACGCGGTGATCGTAGCCGTGCCGCCCAATCTCGCCGCCCGCCTGCTGCCGGACCTTACCGTGCCGACCGAATTCCGCGCCATCGCCAATGTGCATTTCCGCGTCGCGGGCGAGCCGAGCCTGCCCGCCATGACCGGCGTGGTGCACGGCTTGACGCAATGGCTGTTCGCCTATCCCGGGCGTCTGTCGGTCACCATCAGCAGCGCGGACGCGCTGATGCAGATGCCGCGCGAGGAACTGGCGCACAAGGTCTGGAGCGAGGTCGCCCGCATTGCCGGCCTGCCCGACGAACTGCCGCCCTGGCAGGTCGTGCGCGAGCGCCGCGCCACCATCGCCGCCGACCCGCAGCAGGAAAGCTTGCGCCCGCCGGCGCAAACGGCTTGGGATAACGTTACTCTTGCCGGCGACTGGACCGACACAGGTCTGCCGCCGACCATCGAAAGCGCGATCCGTTCGGGCGAGCGCGCCGCGCAGCTCAGCCTCGCTTGAGACAGCGGAAGACTATGAGCGACACCATCGACCATAGCCACGCAAACCGGCCCGCCGACGTGGTGTCGCTCATCGACCGCCGCATCGACGCGGCGGCCGCCGCCTTGTGTTCCGCGCAACGCGCCGACGGGCATTGGGTATTCGAGCTGGAAGCCGACGCCACCATCCCGGCCGAATACGTGTTGCTCACCCATTATCTCGGCGAGGAGCCCGACCTCGCGCTCGAGCGCAAGATCGGCGTCTATCTGCGCCGGCGGCAATCGGCCGAGGGCGGCTGGCCGCTGTTCCATGGCGGCGCGCTCGACATCAGCGCCACCGTCAAGGCCTATTTCGCGCTCAAGATGATCGGCGACGATCCCGATGCCGAGCACATGCGCGTGGCGCGCGAAGCGGTGCTGGCGCGCGGCGGCGCGGCCAATGTCAACGTGTTCACCCGCATCCTGCTCGCGCTTTACGGCAACCTGCCCTGGTCGAGCATTCCCCTGATGCCGGTCGAGATCACGCTGCTGCCGGCATGGTTTTTCTTCCACCTGTCGAAGATTTCCTATTGGGGCCGCACCGTGCTGGTGCCGCTTTTGGTGCTGCAGGCGTTGAAGCCGCGCGCACGCAACAAACGCGGCGTGCGGGTCGATGAGCTGTTCATCAACCCGCCGGAGCAAACCAAGCGTCACGCCAAGGCGCCGCACCAGAACCGGTTCTGGTACGAAGTGTTCCGCGCGCTCGACGTGCTGCTGAAATTGTGCGAGCCAGCCTTCCCGCGCGCCACCCGCAAGCGCGCGATCGATGCAGCGGCCGCCTTCGTGACGGAGCGCCTCAACGGCGAGGACGGGCTGGGCGCGATATTTCCGGCCATGGCCAATTCCGTCATGATGTTCGACGCGCTCGGCTTCCCACCCGACTATCCCGAGCGCGCCGTCGCGCGCAAATCGATCGACAAGCTGCTCGTGGTCAAACCGGACGAAGCCTATTGCCAGCCCTGCGTCTCGCCGGTGTGGGATACCGCGCTGGCCGCCCACGCGCTGCTCGAAACCGGCCACAGCAGCAACATCGCCAGCGTGCAACGCGGGCTCGACTGGCTGGCGCCGCGACAGGAACTGAATGTGAAGGGCGATTGGGCGTTCAAGCGCCCGCAAGTCGCGCCCGGCGGCTGGGCCTTCCAATACGCCAATCCGCACTATCCCGATCTCGACGACACCGCCGTCATCGTGATGGCCATGGCGCGCGCGCAGAAGGATGGCGACACACGCCCCTACGATGCCGCCATCGAGCGGGCGCGCGCATGGATCGAGGGTCTGCAATCGGGCGATGGCGGCTGGGGCGCCTTCGACGCCGACAATACCTACGAATTCCTCAACAACATCCCGTTTGCCGACCACGGCGCCCTGCTCGATCCGCCCTCGCCCGATCTGACCGCGCGCTGCCTGTCGATGCTGGCGCAGCTCGGCGTCAGCCTTGAGTCATCGCCGGCCATGCAGCGCGGCATCGACTATCTGCGCCGCACGCAATTGCCCGACGGCTCCTGGTACGGCCGCTGGGGGGTCAACTACATCTACGGCACCTGGTCTTCGCTGTGCGCGCTCAACGCCGTGGGCGTTGCCCACGATGCACCGGAAATCGCCCGTGCCGCGGCCTGGCTTGTCGCGATCCAGAACGCCGACGGCGGCTGGGGCGAGGACGGCGCCAGCTACAAGCTCGATTACCGCGGCCACGAGCCCTCCCCCAGCACCCCCTCGCAAACCGCCTGGGCGGTGCTGGGATTGATGGCCGCCGGCGAGGTTGATCACCAAGCTGTCCAGCGCGGCATCCAATACCTGCTCGCTACCCAGGACGCCCAAGGCCTCTGGAGCGAGCGCGATTATACCGGGACGGGCTTCCCGCGCGTCTTCTACCTGCGCTATCATGGCTACCCGAAATATTTTCCGCTGTGGGCGCTGGGCAGATTCCGCAACTTGAAGAAAACCAACAGCCACAACGTCGCGTTCGGCACGTAGGCGCGCGCACGCGTTTTGTGGTGGTCGCGGTCGGCCTCGACTTCGAGGAACGGCTGGCGCTCGGCGTTGGCCACGCCAAGGTATGCCGCGGCCGCGGCCCGGTGATGGCCGAGGCGCTGACGGCCGCCATCGAACCCGGCTGCAGCGGCATCATCAGCTTCGGCATCGCCGGCGGCCTCGATCCGAAGCTGCGCGCCGGAGCGCATATCGTCGCTTCCTCCGTGATCTGCGCCAAGGGCGCGATGGCCACCGACGCACGCTGGTCGCAATTGCTGCTGAAGGCGCGCCCGAACGCCGTGCATGCGCCGATCCTCGGCGTCGACGAGCCGATGATGGGCCCGATCGGCAAGATGCGTAAATTCCACCGCACCGGTGCGGTGGCGGTCGATATGGAATCCCACATCGCGGCCGATGTCGCCACCGGCCACGGATTGCCCTTCGCGGTGTTTCGGGTGGTCGCCGATCCGGCGCGTCAGCGATTGCCGCGCGCGGCACTGCACGCCATGCGCGACGACGGCTCGTTCGATAGTCTGGCGGTGCTGGGCGCCCTGCTGCGCGCGCCGGCCGAGATCGCGAGCCTCATCGCGGTCGCGCGCCACACGGCGGTGGCGCGGTTCGCGTTAACGCGCGCCCACCGCGGCCTTGGCCGCGGTTTTGGCTTGGCCGATTTCGGCTAGCTTCTTTTCGACGTGATTGGCGAAGACGTATTGCGCCGGCCGCTGGCGGTCGAGCGCGATTTCCGGCGCCATCGGCTTTTCCGTTTCGACGCCGCGCAGCGCAACGCGCAGCGCCTTGAGCGGATGGCGCACAGCATCGGTGACCGCGGTCGCCTCGTAGCCGCAATGCACCATGCAGTCGGCGCACTTCTCGTAATTGCCGGTGCCGTAAGAATCCCAATCAGTTTCTTCCATAAGCTCGCGGAAGCTGCGCGCATAGCCCTCGCCCAAGAGGTAGCAGGGCCGCTGCCAGCCGAACACGTTGCGGGTCGGATTGCCCCAGGGCGTGCAGTGGTATTCCTGATTGCCGGCGAGGAAGTCGAGGAACAGGCTCGACTGATTGAACGACCAGTTGCGCGTGCCGCGGCCGCGCCGGAATATGTCGCGGAACAACTGCTTGGTGCGCGTGCGGTTGAGGAAATGCTCCTGGTCGGGCGCGCGCTCATAGGCGTAACCGGGCGACACCGTGATGCCGTCGATGCCGAGGCCCTTCACGCTGTCGAAGAAGTTCGCCACCCGTTCGGGGTCGGCATTGTCGAACAGCGTGCAGTTCATGCTGAGGCGGAAGCCGCGCTCCTTGGCCTTGCGCACCGCGGCAATGGCCTTGTCGTAAACGCCCTCCTCGCAGACCGAGTGGTCGTGCATTTCGCGGTCGCCGTCGAGATGCACCGACCAGACGAAATACGGGCTCGGCTTGTATTGCGCGAGTTTCTTTTCCATCAGCAGCGCATTGGTGCAAAGATAGACGAACTTGCGCCGCGCGATGATGCCCTCGACGATCTTCGGCATCTCGGCATGGATCAGCGGCTCGCCGCCGGCGATCGAGACCACCGGCGCACCGCATTCATCGACCGCTTCCAGGCACTGCGCGACGCTCAGCCGCTGGTTCAGGATTTTGTCGGGGTAATCGATCTTGCCGCAGCCGGCGCAGGCCAGGTTGCAGCGGAACAATGGTTCCAGCATGAGCACGAGCGGATAGCGCTTGCGCCCCGCCAGGTGCTGGCGGACGACGTAGCTGCCGACATGAAGCTTCTGCAATAACGGAATGGCCATCGATTTCTCTCAGTTGATATCCCTTAGCATGATCATTTGGCGAAATCGGGGTCAAACCCGCACCGATGATCTAGTATGCCCGAATAGATAACGCCGGCGGTTTGCCCACCGCCCTCAGGCCGTCGCACGCCTGGGCGGCGTATCGCCCGCCAGCGACGCCGGCAGCTTGAACTCGATATCCTCGACGCGGCCGGCCATGGTCGAAATGTCCACCGGGCCGAGCGCCGCCAGCGCGTCGATCACGTTCTCGACCAGGGTTTCGGGTGCGGAAGCGCCGGCCGTGAGCCCCACCACCTGGGCCCCGCGCACCCATTCCGGCTGCAATTCGCTACCATCGGCGATCAGATAGCTCGGAATACCGCTGTCGGCGCCGATTTCGCGCAGCCGGTTGGAATTTGATGAGTTGCTCGCGCCCACCACCAGCAGCACGTCGACCTGCTTGCAGAGTTCGCGCACGGCGCTTTGCCGGTTCTGCGTCGCATAGCAGATATCGCGGGTGTCCGGACCGACCACGTCGGAAAACCTCGATTCCAGC
>Ga0316624_10000051_pt1 | contig 30842 bp, 28 predicted proteins | sample OWC_Aug_N3_C1_D5_FD_207657 | JGI IMG/M metagenome (GOLD analysis project Ga0316624, IMG submission 207657) | Wetland soil microbial communities from Old Woman Creek delta, Ohio, United States - OWC_Aug_N3_C1_D5_A | ecosystem: Environmental > Terrestrial > Soil > Wetlands | place: USA: Ohio... | reverse complement strand
GGGCAAGACGCTGCTGGCGCAAACGCTGGCGCGGATTCTCGACGTGCCGTTCACGATGGCGGACGCGACGACGCTGACCGAGGCCGGCTATGTCGGCGAGGACGTCGAGAACATCATCCTGAAGCTGCTGCAGTCGGCCGACTATAATGTCGAGCGCGCGCAGCGCGGCATCGTCTATATCGACGAGATCGACAAGATTTCGCGCAAGTCGGACAACCCGTCGATCACCCGCGACGTCTCGGGCGAGGGCGTGCAGCAGGCCCTGCTCAAGATCATGGAAGGCACCATCGCTTCGGTGCCGCCGCAGGGCGGCCGCAAGCATCCGCAGCAGGAGTTCCTGCAGGTCGACACCACCAACATCCTGTTCGTGTGCGGCGGCGCCTTCGCCGGCCTCGAAAAGATCATTTCGGCGCGCGGCCGCTCCACCTCGATCGGCTTTTCCGCCAAGGTCGTGGCGCCGGAGGACCGCAAGCAAGGCGAAATCTTCCGCGAGGTCGAGCCTGAAGATCTGCTCAAATACGGTTTGATCCCGGAATTCGTCGGCCGTCTGCCGGTAGTCGCCACGCTCGAGGACCTCGACGAGGCCTCGCTCAAGAAGATCCTGGTCGAGCCGAAGAACGCGCTGGTCAAGCAGTATCAGCGCCTGTTCGAGATGGAGTCGATCGACCTCACGCTCGCCGAAGAGGCGCTCGGCGCCATCGCCCGCAAGGCGATCGACCGCAAGACCGGCGCGCGCGGTCTGCGCTCGATCATGGAGGGCATCCTGCTCGACACCATGTTCGATCTGCCGAGCCTGGAAGGGGTCGAGGAAGTGGTGATCTCCAAGGAGGTCGTCGAAGGTACCGCCCGGCCGCTCTACATCTACGCGGACCGCAGCGACCGGACGGCCGAGTCGGGCGGTGCCAGCGCCTGATCGTCGCAGCGGGGCCTTTACGGCACGAACAAAGCCCCATCGATTCGCGTTGTTTCGGGTGTCGTTTCGAGGCGTCCGGGCTGCTTTAACTTGAAAAACCGGCCTTACTTGCGGAGCCTGCGGCGTCGTCATACGTATAGCGCTGCAAGCTTAGCGGACGTACGAAAGATCGTAGTATCCGAGTGAGGCAGGGTTTCGTACCCTAGATATAAGCGAATCCGGGCGTCAGCCCGTTTCTACCGGCACTGATCTTGCGATGCCGCCGCGGCGGGTCGTGAGTACCAGGGGCACAACAACAAGGACTCGGACAATGACCAACAAGCCACGACCCACGCTGCAGCCGGGTGAGACCCGGGCCTATCCTGTTTTGCCGCTGCGCGACATCGTGGTGTTCCCGCACATGATCGTCCCGCTTTTCGTCGGCCGCGAAAAGTCGATCAAGGCGCTGGAAGAGGTGATGCGCTCAGACACCTTCATTCTGCTCGCCACCCAGAAGAACGCCTCCGACGACGATCCGGCAACCGACGCGATCTTCGAGACCGGCACGCTCGCCAGCGTGCTGCAGCTGCTCAAGCTGCCTGACGGTACCGTGAAGGTGCTGGTCGAGGGCGTCGAGCGCGCCAAGGTGCTGAAATACACCGACCGCAGCGACTATTACGAGGCCGACGCCAGCGTGCTGGTCGACGACACCGGCGACCGCGTCGAAGCGGAGGCCATGGCGCGCTCGGTGGTCACCGAATTCGAGAACTATGTGAAGCTCAACAAGAAAGTGTCGCCCGAAGTGGTCGGCGTGATCCAGCAGATCGAAGATTACGCCAAGCTCGCCGACACCGTGGCTTCGCATCTCGCCGTCAAGATTCCCGACAAGCAGGACATCCTGGAGACGCCGGTCGTCACCGAGCGCCTGGAGAAGGTGCTCGGCCTGATGGAGAGCGAGATCTCCGTCCTGCAGGTGGAAAAGCGCATCCGTACGCGCGTCAAGCGGCAGATGGAGAAGACCCAGCGCGAGTACTACCTCAACGAACAGATGAAGGCGATCCAGAAGGAGCTCGGCGACGAGGAAGGCCGCGACGAGCTGGCCGAGCTGGAAGACAAGATCAAGAAGACCAAGCTCTCCAAGGAAGCCCGCGAGAAGGCGACGCACGAGCTCAAGAAGCTGCGCCAGATGTCGCCGATGTCGGCGGAAGCAACCGTCGTTCGCAACTATCTCGACTGGCTCCTGTCGATTCCGTGGAACAAGAAGAGCAAGGTCAAGAAGGACCTCAATCTCGCCGAGAAGATCCTCGACGCCGATCACTATGGCCTGGAGAAGGTCAAGGAGCGTATCGTCGAGTATCTCGCCGTGCAGCAACGCGCGAACAAGCTGACCGGACCGATCCTCTGCCTGGTCGGGCCTCCGGGCGTCGGCAAGACCTCGCTCGGCAAGTCGATCGCCCGCGCCACGGGCCGCGAATTCGTGCGCGTGTCGCTCGGCGGCGTGCGTGACGAGGCCGAGATCCGCGGCCACCGCCGCACCTATATCGGCTCGATGCCCGGCAAGATCATCCAGTCGATGCGCAAGGCCAAGACCTCGAACCCACTGTTCCTGTTGGATGAGGTCGACAAGATGGGCGCCGATTTCCGCGGCGATCCGTCCTCGGCTTTGCTCGAGGTGCTCGACCCCGAGCAGAACCACACCTTCAACGACCACTATCTGGAGGTCGATTACGATCTGTCCAACGTGATGTTCATCACCACGGCGAATACGCTCAACATCCCGCCGCCGCTGATGGACCGCATGGAGATCATCCGCATCGCCGGCTACACCGAGGATGAGAAGGTCGAGATCGCGCGCAAGCATCTGATCCCGCACGCGGTCACCAAGCACGGCCTCGACAAGGATGAGTGGGAGATCAATGACGAGGCGCTGCTCACCATGATCCGCCGCTATACGCGGGAGGCGGGCGTGCGCAATCTCGAGCGCGAGCTCTCCACCCTGATCCGCAAGGCGGTGAAGGAGCTGATGACCTCGAAGAAAAAGAGCATCGCGGTCTCCGCCGAGAGCCTTGGCGACTATCTGGGCGTGCCTAAGTTCCGCTACGGCGAGGTCGAGGCCGAGGATCAGCTTGGCGTGGTCACCGGCCTTGCCTGGACCGACGTGGGCGGCGAGTTGCTCACTATCGAAGCGGCCATGATGCCGGGCAAGGGCAAGATGACGGTCACCGGCAATCTGCGCGACGTGATGAAGGAGTCGATTTCGGCGGCGGCGTCCTACGTGCGCTCGCGCGCAGTCGCTTTCGGCATCGAGCCGCCGCTGTTCGATAAGCGCGACATCCACGTGCACGTGCCGGAGGGCGCGACGCCCAAGGACGGCCCCTCGGCTGGCGTCGCCATGGTCACCGCCATTGTCTCGGTCATGGCGGGCATCCCGGTGCGCCGCGACGTCGCCATGACCGGCGAGATCACGCTGCGCGGCCGCGTGCTGCCGATCGGCGGCCTAAAGGAAAAGCTGTTGGCCGCCGCGCGCGGCGGCATGAAGACAGTGCTGATCCCGGAGGAGAATGCCAAGGACCTGGTGGAAATCTCCGACACCATCAAGAAGGGCCTCGACATCATCCCGGTCCAGCGCATGGACGAGGTGCTCGAGCGCGCGCTCACGCGCAAGCCCGAGCCGATCACCTGGGACGAAGAGGCCGCCAAGCTCGCCGAGGCGGCTGCGGCCGAGAAGCCGGTGGTCGAGGACGACGGCTCCGGTCTGACCGCGCACTGAGCGGTCGGCATTCAAAGTGACAAAACGGCGCCGTGAGGCGCCGTTTTCATTTGCTGCTCATTTGAGGCTGGTGGGCGGTGACGGACTCGAACCGCCGACATCCTGCGTGTAAAGCAGGCGCTCTACCAGCTGAGCTAACCGCCCGTTCGAGAAGCCAATAGCGCCGGACGCAAGGGCGAAGCAAGCACGCAAACGCAAAACGGCAGGCGCGGAGCTTAGCCGCTCCACGCCCGCCGCTATCCCCGGAGGGTCCGGCCGAGAAGGCCGTCAGATCGACTCTTTCAATTCCTTGGAAGCGCGGAAGGCGACCTTCTTGCTCGCCTTGATCTGGATCGCTTCGCCGGTTGCCGGATTGCGGCCCATGCGCGCGGCGCGCTTGCGCACTTGGAGAATGCCGAGGCCGCCGATGCGGATGCGCTCGCCTTTCTTCAAGTGCTTGACGATATTGCCGACAAGATCGCCGAGCACGGTCTCCGCCTGCTTCTTCGACATTTCGTGTTGTTCCGCGAGCGCGGCGGCGAGATGCTTCAACGTCACCGTCGGCGGTGTCGGGGCTTTTCCAGGAACGGTAGCCATCAGTGGGACCCTCCTCTTGAATCCGCAGGTTTGGCGCAGCGCCAAACATTCCGCCCATAAACGATTCGGCGGGGCTCTACCATCGATTCCTCGCGATAAATAAGGCTTTTTCGCAATATTGCGAGGGCGGGACGGCTTTACCTTGACTATAGGTAGGGGCCCCATTAACTCGAACCCACGCCCGCGGGGGCGTAGCTCAGTTGGTTAGAGCGCTGCCCTGTCACGGCAGAGGCCGCGGGTTCGAGTCCCGTCGCTCCCGCCATTATTTCAATGACTTAGCGACGGTTTCAGGTCCGCGAAACCGACCCCGGCGCCGAGGCTTTAATGGTCGTAGAAGCCCCGATCCTCGGCCTCCGAGCGCTGTTCTTCGACGTGTTCGGCACGCTGGTCGACTGGCGCACCTCGGTCGCCCGCGAGGCCGAAAGCATCCTGTCCAGCCTCGGCTACCAGCTCGACTGGCGGGCCTTCGCCGACGCCTGGCGGGCCGAATACCAGCCCGGCATGGAGGAGGTCCGTTCGGGGCGCATCCCGTTTTCCAAGCTCGACGTGCTGCACCGGCGCAACCTCGAACGCATGCTGCCGCGTTTCGGCTTACAAAACCTGTCCGACGAGGTGCTGGACGACATGACGCTGGTCTGGCACCGGCTGGACGCTTGGCCGGACGTGCCGGCCGCCATGGCGCGGCTGAAGAAGAAATTCTGGCTCGCGCCGTGCTCGAACGGAAACATTTCGCTGATGGTCGATCTCGCCCGTCGCAACAATTTGCCGTGGGACGCCATCCTCGGCTCGGAAGTGGCCGGCGACTACAAGCCGAAGCCGCGCGTCTATCTTGCCGCCTGCGACGCTTTCAGCCTTAAGCCCGCGCAATGCATGATGGTCGCAGCCCACAGCCGCGATCTCGCCGCCGCCGCGAGTTGCGGCCTGCGCACCGCGCACACGGCGCGCGTCAACGAGTACGGGGCGAACACCGGCGAGCCTAAGCCGACCGTGCCGGTGGATTTCGCGGCGAAGGATTTGGCTGATCTGGCGGACAAACTCGGGGTTTGATTAAGCGCAAGCGTGCAGCGCGCCGGGTGAGGGGTCACGGCTTTACGAGAGTCACTTGCCCCCTCACCCCAACCCTCTCCCCCAAGGGGAGAGGGAGAGCGCTGTGCGCGTGGCATCTGCAAGCCGCTTTCTTCACCCCCGATACACCGGCGCCGGCAGCGTGAAGAAGCTTTCCAGGATGTGATAGACCAGCAGGTAATTCTTCTGCTGGAAGCTTGCATGCGAGATGCCCGGCATCACCGTGAACTGCTTGTCCGGGTTCGGCAGTTTGGCGAAGAAGGCGAGCAGATCCTCGATCGAAGCGATGCCGTCCCACTGGCCGCGCATCACCAGCGTCGGCGCCGTGATCTTCTCCGGATTTACCACCGGCAGCTTCGAGCACATGTCGACATAGGTGCCGGTCGGCACCGAGGAGTCGAGCGCGACGACGGCGTCGGCGAAGGCGTCGATCACCTTCTCCTCGGCGGTGCCGGGATGGTCGCGGTCGAAGATCGAATGGATGAAGGCCTTGTCGATCGGCCGCCGGTTCTTGGCCTGGAACTCCGGCAGCTTCTTGCGCCGCTCGGCGAGCGTGGACGAGCCTGCGCCGGTCCACACCATGGCGTCGAGCGCGAGCCGCGCCACTAGCTCGGGATGGCGCTCGGCGAACAGCGCGGCGCGCAGCGCGCCCGAGGAAATCCCGTAGACCAGCAGCGGACGTTTGCCGCGCAGCCTCTGGATATAGAGCGCGGCGGCATAGCAGTCGTCGGCGCCTTGCGCGATCGGCGCGTTGTTGTTGCGGTCCTTGGTCGAGCGACCGTAGCCTTCCATGTCGACCGACCAGCAGTCGAAGCCGAGGCGGGCGAAATAGTCCATCGCCGAAACCCGTCCCGGCACCTGCAGATCGAAGGTCGGCTGCGAGGCCATCGAGGAGCCGTGCACGAACAGGATTGTGCCGGCGCTCTTTGCTGGATCGCCGGCGTATTTCTCCCACAGGAACAGTTTCACGCCGCCGTCCTTCGTGGTCCAATGCTCTTCGCCTTTGATCGCGGCAGCAGGCTTGATCATTTCGTTCATCGCTCACCCGTACGGTTTACATGCGTGTTGTTGCCGGCATCTTCGCTAGGTTGCGTTGAGCGGCTGGTCGTATTTGGCTATTCTTCACGGTACTTTGCGCTGCGTGCCTTCGAATAGCACTGGCTCTATGAACGATCCACAGCAAAAGCCTCCGTCGCTCCAGGTCGACCCGCACTATCTTCGGACCGCCGAAGTCGTCGAGCGCCCGGTCGCCGAGCGCCCGGTCCGCGACACGATCGACGCCATCGCAGCCTGGCTGGTGGGACCCGCGCGCCGGATTACGTCGGGTCCGCAGGTGTTCGATGAATATGCTTGGCGGCTGCTGGCTGCGGGACTTCCGCTGCTGCGGGTAACGCTGCACTCGCGCGTGCTGCATCCGCAGTATCTCGGCATGACGCTGCAATGGTGGCGCACGACCGGCCAAACCTCGCTCATCATGATCGCCCACGAGGTGGGGGACACGATGCGGTACGAGGATAACCCGGTGCTGCGCGTGATCATGGGCGGCGAGACGCTGCGGCGCCGGCTCGATGTTCCCGACGACAAGCTCGAATTCCCGATCCTGCACGACCTGAAAGCGGATGGCGGCACCGACTATTTCGCGCTGCCGGTTCCGGCCGCGCATGGCGGCAACTACATGCTGTCCTACGTGACGGACCGGCCGGGCGGATTCACGGCCGCGGAGATCAACGACCTGACCCGCGTGTCGCACCGTGTCGCGGTCGTTGCCGACATGCACAATCAGCGCGCGCTCGCGCGCAACGTGCTCAATGCCTATCTGGGTCCGAATACCGGCCCCAAGGTCCTGGCCGGCCAGATTCGCCGCGGCACGGGCGAGGCGCTCGCTGCCGTCTTGTGGTCGTCCGATCTGCGCGGCTTTACCGCGCGGTCTGACCGGCTGCCCGGCGACAGGATGATCGCCATCCTCAACTCCCTTTTCGACGCGCAAGCCCAGGCGGTGACCGCGCATGGCGGCGAAATACTCAAGTTCATCGGCGACGGCATGCTGGCGATCTTCCCTATCGACGGGGCGGAGACGCAGGCCGCTGCCGCGCGCCACGCGCTGGCGGCGGCATTCGAAGCTGTCGCGGCGACAACAAACATCACCGGCGATCCGCACATGGCCGGCGAGCCGCCGCTGCAGATCGTCGTCGCCTTGCATGTCGGCACCGCGTACTACGGCAATATCGGCGCTGCCGAGCGGCTCGATTTCACCGTCATCGGGCCGGCGGTCAATCTGGTGAGCCGCATTGAGGCGGTTGGCAAGTCGTTGAACCTGCCGATCATCGTCACCGACGATTTTGCCCGCGCTTACGCGGCGCCTTTGGCTTCGCTCGGGCTGCACAGCCTGCGGGGATTGGCGACCCCGCACGAACTGTTCGCGCCGGTGGCGCCGCTGTCGTCGTGACCTTGGCTCCAACGCGCTACGCTCACTTGATCAGCGCGATGTGATTGGCCTTGATGACATTGGCCCATTTGTCGACCTGCGCCTGCATGAACGTCGCGAAGTCGGGCTGGCTCATCGTGAACGGCGTCGCGCCTTGCTTTTCCCAGGCCGCCGCGATGTCCGGGCGCTTGAGGATCTTGGTGATCTCGCGGTTGAGCAGTTCGATGACTGGCTGCGGCGTGCCCTTGGGCGCCATGAAGCCGACCCACAAAGTGGCCTGGAAGCCCGGTACGCCGGCCTCGGCAATGGTCGGCACGTCGGGCAGGATGGGTGAGCGCTTCAAGCCGCTGGTGCCGAGCGCGCGTACCTTTCCTTGCTTGATGAACGGCGCCATGGTCGGCACGCTGTCGAACAAGATCTGTATCTGGCCGCTGAGGATGTCGGTGCGCATGCCGGTCGAGCCCTTGTAGGGCACGTGCACGATGTCGATGCCGGCCAGATTCTTCAGCAGCTCGGCGGCCATGTGATAATTCGAGCCCGGACCGGAGGAGCCGAAATTGAGCGTGCCGGGCTTCGCTTTGGCCAGCGCGATCAATTCCGTCAGGTTCTTAGCGGGCACCGCGGGATTGACGACCAGCACCAGGTCGGAATCGATCAGCGGCGAGATCGGCACCAGGTCGCGCATCAGGTGATACGACTTCTTGGTGAACAGCGTCTCGTTGACGGTCTGCGTGCCCGAGACCATTAGCAACGTGTAACCGTCGGGCGCCGCCTTGGCGACGTATTCGGTCCCGATGGTGGTGCCGGCGCCGGGCCTATTCTCGACCACGAACGGCTGATGCAGCGCCTTTTGCAATTCCTGCGCGATGATGCGGGTGTAGACGTCGGTCGGCCCGCCGGCGCCGAAGGGCGCGACGATCTTGACTGGACGCGAGGGGTAGTCGGCGGCGAGGGTGTTCCCGCTCGCGCATGCCAGAGCTGCGGCGAGGACGAGGACGCCCGCCGATTTGCGCAGAATCGCCATGGGCGTTCCTCCCGATATTGACGTTCTGGACGGCGCCCCGGCCGCGACTATCGAGTCGGGCTTGGCTGGCTGTCAATCACGCGCCGGCGCGCGCACTGCTGGCGTGGACGCGCTCGTGGATGCCCTCGAATGTCGTCTTGCGCCCCTTTGGGCGCTGCGCTAAGCCTCAACCGCTCCCGTCCATGCGGCTAATTCCACCACGGCAAGGGCGTTTTGTGCGGGGTTGCGGCGCCGGGCAAGGGCCGCCGAGCAGTCCGGGACGGGCGTAAATCCGGGTAGGGCGCGGGGCTCGCAGTTTTGAGGTCGCCGATGCACGCATTGCTATTGGACTACCTGCCCCTGGTCATCTTCGTCGCGGTCGCGCTCGTGATCGGCCTGGCGTTGCTGGTCGCGCCCTTCATCGTCGCCTATAAGCAGCCTGACCCCGAAAAACTGTCGGCCTACGAGTGCGGCTTCAACGCCTTCGACGACGCGCGCATGAAGTTCGACGTGCGCTTCTACCTGGTCGCCATTCTGTTCATCATCTTCGACCTTGAGGTGAGCTTCCTGTTCCCCTGGGCGGTGGCGTTCCGCGAGATCGGCGTCTACGGCTTCTGGGCCATGATGGTGTTCCTTGGCGTTCTGACCGTCGGCTTCATATATGAGTGGCGGAAGGGGGCGCTCGAATGGGATTGATGGCCCCATGACGCTGATCGCACCCGAGGCCAGCGGCATTCTCGACCCGCGCACCGGCCGGCCGGCCGGCGAAGGCGACGCCTTTTTCAAGGACGTCAGCGGCGAATTGTCCGACAAGGGCTTCCTGGTCACGGCTGCCGACGACCTGATCACCTGGGCGCGCACCGGCTCGCTGATGTGGATGACGTTCGGGCTCGCCTGCTGCGCGGTCGAGATGATGCAGATGTCGATGCCGCGCTACGACGCCGAGCGCTTCGGCTTTGCGCCGCGCGCCTCGCCCCGCCAGTCCGACGTGATGATCGTCGCCGGCACGCTCACCAACAAGATGGCGCCGGCGCTGCGCAAGGTCTACGACCAGATGCCGGAGCCGCGCTACGTGATCTCCATGGGCTCCTGCGCCAATGGCGGCGGCTATTATCACTATTCCTATTCGGTCGTGCGCGGCTGCGACCGCATCGTGCCGGTCGACATCTATGTGCCCGGCTGTCCGCCGACCGCCGAGGCGCTGCTCTACGGCGTCATGTTGCTGCAGAAGAAGATCCGCCGCACCGGCACGATCGAGCGTTGAGCGGAGCGGGCCATGGACGAGACGCTCGACAGGCTTGGGCAAATCATCAAGAGCGCGCTGGGCGCCTCGATCACCGGTTATGAGGTCGTGCGCGGCGAATTGACCGTGCATGGGCACGCAGCCGACATCGTAAAAATAGCGCGCTTTCTGCGCGACGACCCGTTGTGCCAATTTATCTGCATCATCGACATAACCGCCGTCGACTGGCCGTCGCGCGAGCAGCGCTTCGATGTGGTTTATCACTTGTTGTCGCCGCGCATGAACGCGCGCGTGCGCGTCAAGATCATGACCGACGAGGCGACGCCGGTCGCGTCCTTGGTCGAGGTCTATCGCGGCGCCGATTGGTTCGAGCGCGAGACCTACGATCTCTACGGCGTGCTGTTCACCGGCCATCCCGATATGCGGCGCATCCTCACCGACTATGGTTTCGAGGGCCATCCGCTGCGCAAGGATTTCCCGCTCACCGGCTTCGTCGAGGTGCGCTGGGACGACGAGGAGAAGCGCGTACGCTACGACAAGGTGAAGCTCAATCAGGAATTTCGCACGTTCGATTTCCTGTCGCCCTGGGAAGGCACCGACTATGTGCTGCCGGGCGACGAGAAGGCGAAAGAGGGCAAGCCGTCATGAGAGCGACGCTCAAGCCCGGGCTGAAGCACTCGTTCTCCTACACGGTGCCGGAGAACAAGACGGTGCCTTACACCTATCCGGAGTCGGACCTCATCGCGAACATGCCCAAGGTGTTCGCCACCGGCTTCATGATCGTGCTGATGGAATGGGCCTGCGCTGATCTCTTGGCGCCGTATCTCGACGAAGGCGAAGGCTCGCTCGGCACTCATGTCGACGTATCGCATTTGGCGGCAACCCCGCCCGGCATGACGGTGACCGTCGAAGCCGAGCTAAGCGAAGTGCGCGGCCGCAAGCTCGTCTTCAAAGTACGTGCGCATGACGGCATCGACCTGATCGGCGAGGGCCGTCACGAGCGCGTCGTGGTGGCGTGGGACCGCTTCAACGCCAAGGTGGCGGAGAAGGCAAAGGCCGCGGAGCTGGTGAACTGATGGCCGAAACCTCGCTGCGCAACTTCACCATCAATTTCGGGCCGCAGCATCCCGCGGCGCACGGCGTGCTGCGCCTGGTGCTGGAGCTCGACGGCGAGATCGTCGAGCGTGTCGATCCCCATATCGGCCTGTTGCACCGCGGCACCGAGAAGCTGATCGAATACAAGACCTATCTGCAGGCAATCGGCTATTTCGACCGGCTCGATTACGTCGCTCCCATGAACCAAGAGCACGCCTTCTGCCTCGCGGTGGAGAAACTGCTCGACATCAAGGTGCCGCGGCGCGCGCAATTGATCCGCGTGCTCTACGCCGAGATCGGCCGCCTGCTGTCGCATCTCCTGAACGTGACCACGCAGGCGATGGACATCGGCGCGCTCACCCCGCCGCTCTGGGGCTTCGAGGAGCGCGAGAAACTGATGGTGTTCTACGAGCGCGCCTCCGGTGCGCGCATGCACGCAACTTACTTCCGGCCCGGCGGCGTGCACCAGGACCTGCCGTCGAAACTGATCGACGATATCTACGCCTTCTGCGATCCGTTCCTGAAGGTGGTCGACGATCTCGATGCGTTGCTCACCGACAACCGCATCTTCAAGCAGCGCAATGTCGACATCGGCGTGGTCAAGCTGGCGGACGCCTGGAACTGGGGCTTCTCCGGCGTGATGGTGCGGGGCTCGGGCGCGGCCTGGGACCTGCGGCGCGCGCAGCCCTACGAGTGCTATTCCGAAATGCAGTTCGACATCCCGATCGGCAAGAACGGCGACTGCTACGACCGCTATCTCATCCGCATGGGGGAGATGCGCCAGTCCACCAAGATTATGAAACAGTGTCTGGAGAAGCTGCGCGAGCCGGCCGGGCAGGGGCCGGTGGTCGTCGACGACAACAAGATCGTGCCGCCGCGGCGGCCCGAGATGAAGCGCTCGATGGAGGCGCTCATCCACCATTTCAAGCTCTACACCGAGGGCTACCACGTGCCGGCCGGCGAGGCTTACGCCGCGGTCGAGGCGCCCAAAGGCGAGTTCGGCGTCTATCTCGTGTCGGACGGCAGCAACAAACCGTACAAATGCAAGATCCGCGCGCCCGGTTTCGCGCATTTGAGCGCGATGGATTTCCTGACGCGCGGCCACATGCTGGCCGACGTCTCGGCCATCCTCGGCTCGATCGACATCGTGTTTGGCGAGGTGGACCGATGAGCAAGAAACCGAAGGCGCCCGCCGGTGGCGTACGCACGCAGCAAGGCCGGGTGCCGCTCGACGCGGATTTCGGCGAACCCGGCCAGGCCAAGCCAAGTGTGCTGCTCGCGAAAGGCTATAGCCTCGTCGAGGCCTCGATCGATCCGGGCGGACTGACGCTGCTGCTGGGGAAGGGCTGCGACCTGGTCTTGACCCGCATGGTGCAGGTGCGCGAGGGCAGCGGCGCCGATCGACTCGTCGTGACTTTTTTTGCGAAGGTGCCGTAGGCAAAACGCCCGCGCAATTTGGAGACCGCATGTCCGTCCGCCGCCTTGCCCCGCCCGAAGTGCAGCCGAGGGATTTTTCCTTCAGCAAGGACAACCTTGCCTGGGGGAAGCTGCAACTCGCCAAATACCCGGAAGGCCGCCAGGCGTCCGCCATCATTCCGCTGCTCTGGCGCGCGCAAGAGCAGGCCGGCGGCTGGCTGCCGGAAGCGGCGATCCGCTACGTGGCCGATTTCCTCGGCATGGCGCATATCCGCGCGCTCGAAGTCGCGACCTTCTACACCATGTTCAACCTGGCGCCGGTCGGCAAATTCCACGTGCAACTGTGCGGCACCACGCCGTGCCGGCTGCGCGGCGCCGACGATATCGAGAAGGTCTGCCGCTCGCGCATCGGCGAGCAAAGCGAGGTGACCTCCGACGGCAAGTTCTCCTGGATCGAAGTCGAGTGCCTGGGCGCCTGCGTCAACGCGCCGATGGTGCAGATCAACGCCGATTACTACGAGGACCTGACCGCGGCGAGCTTCGGAAAAATTCTCGACCAGCTTGCCGCCGGCAAGAAGGTCAAGCCCGGCCCGCAGATCGACCGGCAATTGTCGGCGCCGGTCGGCGGGCCGACCACGCTCAAAGAAAAGGCGTGACGCGATGCTCGCCGACAAGGACCGCATCTTCCGCAATCTCTACGGCCAGCACGATTGGGGCCTGAAAGGCGCGCGTGCGCGCGGCGCCTGGGACGGCACCAAGGCGATCCTGGAAAAGGGCCGCGACGAGATCATCAACGAGGTGAAGAATTCAGGGCTGCGCGGCCGCGGCGGCGCCGGCTTCCCGACTGGGCTCAAGTGGTCGTTCATGCCGAAGAAGTCGGACGGCCGCCCGCACTATCTGGTGGTCAATGCCGACGAGTCCGAGCCCGGCACCTGCAAGGACCGCGAGATCATGCGGCACGATCCGCATCTCCTGGTCGAGGGCTGCCTGATCGCCGGCTTCGCCATGGGCGCCAATACTGGCTACATCTATATCCGCGGCGAATTCATCCGGGAGCGCGAGCGCCTGCAGGCGGCGGTCGACGAGGCCTACGAGGCCAAGCTGATCGGCAAGAACAATGTGCACGGCTGGGATTTCGACCTCGTCGTCCACCACGGCGCCGGCGCGTATATCTGCGGCGAGGAAACCGCGCTGCTCGAAAGCCTGGAAGGCAAGAAGGGCATGCCACGGCTAAAGCCGCCGTTCCCGGCCAATGTCGGGCTCTACGGCTGCCCGACCACGGTCAACAATGTGGAATCGATCGCGGCGGCGCCCGATATCCTGCGCCGGGGCGCGGCCTGGTTCGCCGCCATCGGCCGCCCCAACAACACCGGCACCAAGCTGTTCTGCATTTCCGGCCACGTCGAGAAGCCGTGCAACGTCGAAGAGGCGATGGGTCTTCCGCTGCGCGAGCTGGTGGAGACCCATGCCGGCGGCGTGCGCGGCGGCTGGGACAATCTGCTGGCGGTCATTCCCGGAGGCTCGTCGATGCCGCTGGTGCCGGCGGGCAAGGATTGGGCGGACTCGCTGCTGATGGATTTCGACGGCTGCCGCGACAAGAAATCGGCGCTCGGCACCGCCGCGGTGATCGTGATGGACAAATCCACCGATATCGTGCGCGCGATGGCGCGCATCTCGTATTTCTACAAGCACGAATCTTGCGGCCAGTGCACGCCCTGCCGCGAAGGCATGGGCTGGATGTGGCGCGTGCTCACCCGCATGGCGGAAGGCCGCGCGCAGAGGCGCGAGATCGACATGCTGATGGAGGTGACGACCCAGATCGAGGGCCACACTATCTGTGCCTTCGGCGACGGCGCCGCCTGGCCGGTGCAGGGCCTGCTGCGGCATTTCCGGCCCGAGATCGAGCGGCGCATCGACGCCTATACGCGCAACGCCGACGCGCGCGGCGCGGTGCGCGAAGCAGCGGAGTAGCGACCATGCAACAGCCGGCAAACCATCATCTCGCGCAGCTCAATATCGGGCGCATCCGCTACGAGATCGACGATCCGCGGATGGCGGATTTCACGAACAACCTTGCGCTGGTGAACGGCATTGCCGAACGCACGCCAGGATTCGTCTGGCGCTTCATCGACGACAGCGGCAACGCGACCAGCACGCGGCCTTATGCCGACCCGCGTATCATCGTCAATTTCTCGGTGTGGGAGAGCGTCGGAGCCCTTGAGCGCTTTGTCTGGCAGACCGTTCACAAGCGCTTCTATGGCCGCCGCCCCGACTGGTTCGAGCATTTTGAAGGGCCTTCTTACGTGCTGTGGTGGGTGCCGGCCGGCCATCGGCCGAGCGTCGAGGAGGCGGTCGCCCGCCTTGAGCATTTGAAGCAGCACGGGCCGAGTGACCACGCCTTCGATTGGGCCACGGCATCGGCGCAACTGTGGAAAACGGCGCGTTGTCCGCCGGGCGAGCACGCGGCATGACGAAGCGCCACCTCGCCCAGTTCAACATCGCGCGGATCCGCTATCCGCTCGACGATCCGCGCATGGCCGAATTCGTCGACAACGTGACACGCGTCAACGCGCTGGCCGAGCAGATCGACGGCTTTGTTTGGCGGCTGCAGGACGACAGCGGCCACGCCATGAATATGACGGTCTATGGCGATCGCACGATCTTGCCGAACCTGACGCTGTGGGAAAATCCGCAGGCGCTGGAGCGCTTCGTGTGGCAGACCCTGCACGGCCGCTTCTACCGCCGGCGCGAAGACTGGTTCGTGCCAATCGAGACGCCGCTGGTGATGTGGTGGGTCGCGGCCGGCCACCGTCCGACGCTGGACGAAGGCGTCGAAAGGCTCGAAAGCCTGAAGGCGCGAGGGCCGAGCGCGCAAGCCTTCGGCTGGGAAAGCCTCCCAAATGCGCAGCTTTGGAAGACGCAACGCGGCGTCAAGGCGGCGGCCAAGCCGCTGGCCGCCGTGGCTGCGGAATAATGGGGGAGGGGCAACCCATGGAGCTGACCGATGACGTTCGAAAACAAGAATATGCGTTGCCGCACCTGCCGGTTCTGGTGGCCGATCGCCGAGGCTGCCGGCAAAGAACCGGACCGCCAACATGCGATCCTCGGCCAGTGTCGGCACGAGGCGCCGCCGGCGCAGGTCACGGATCTGCCCGACCACGGCCGGCACTATCCGTCCTGGGCCACCACCAAGCGCGACGACTGGTGCGGCGATCACCAGCATATGCAGCAATAATTGCGGCACGCACGGCATGAAGACGCAAGTGAAATGACCAAGCTCATTGTTGACGGCAAAGAGATCGACGTCCCGCCGGAGTACACGCTGCTCCAGGCCTGCGAGGCGGCGGGCGCGGAAATCCCGCGCTTCTGCTTCCACGAGCGGCTGTCGATCGCCGGCAATTGCCGCATGTGCCTGATCGAGGTGGCGGGAACGCCGAAGCCGCAGGCTTCTTGCGCCGTGGGCGTCAAGGATTTGCCGCCGAAGAAGGACGGAACGCCGCACGTTCTCAACACGCGCACGCCGATGGTGAAGAAGGCGCGCGAAGGCGTGATGGAGTTCCTGCTGATCAACCATCCGCTCGACTGCCCGATCTGCGATCAGGGCGGCGAATGCGATCTGCAGGACCAGGCCATGGCCTACGGCGTGGACGCCTCGCGCTACGCCGAGAACAAGCGCGCGGTCGAGGACAAATATATCGGACCGCTGGTCAAGACCATCATGACGCGCTGCATCCACTGCACGCGCTGCATCCGGTTTGCCAGCGAAGTGGCCGGCGTGCCGGAGCTCGGCGCCATTGGCCGCGGCGAGGACATGGAGATCACGACCTACCTCGAGCACGCCATGACCTCGGAGCTGCAAAGCAACGTGGTCGATCTTTGCCCGGTCGGCGCGCTCACCTCCAAGCCCTACGCCTTCGCGGCGCGGCCCTGGGAACTCAACAAGACCCAGTCGATCGACGTCATGGACGCGTTCGGCTCCGCCATCCGCATCGACACGCGCGGGCGCGAGGTGATGCGCATCCTGCCGCGCACGAACGACGACGTGAACGAGGAATGGATTTCCGACAAGACCCGCCACGTGGTGGACGGCTTGCGCACGCAGCGGCTCGACCAACCTTTTATCCGCGTGAATGGCCGCCTGCGCGCGGCGACGTGGAAAGAGGCCTTTGCGACGATCGCGGGCAAGGTGAAAGCGGCGCGGCCGCAACGGATCGGCGCGCTGGCGGGGCAATTGTCGGCGGTCGAGGAGATGTTCGCGCTGAAGGCGCTGATGGGGGCGCTCGGCTCGCATAATATCGACGCGCGCTATCCCGGCTCCCCACTGCATCCGAAATACGGCCGCGCCGGCTACCTGTTCAACTCGACCATCGCCGGCATCGACGACGCCGACGCCATCATGCTGATCGGCGTCAATCCGCGGCGCGAGGCGGCGGTGCTCAACGCCCGCATCCGCAAGCGTTACCTCAAGGGCAATGTGCTGCTCGGCTTGGTCGGTGAGAAAGCCGACCTGACCTATCCCTACAATTATCTCGGCGCCGGGCCGGAGAGCCTGGCGCAGTTCGTCGAACACGCGCCGGCCGATAAGCAAAAGCCGATGTTCATCATCGGGCAGGGCGCGTTGAATAGGCCCGATGGCGCCGCGGTGCTCGCGACTGTCGCCAAGGCGGCAGCTTCGCTCGGCGTCGTCAAGGACGGCTGGAACGGCTTCAATATTCTGCACAACGAAGCGGCGCTGGTCGGCGCGCTCGATATCGGCTTCGTGCCGGGCGACGGCGGCATGGATACGGCCGCGATGCTGGCGCAGGGCGCGCTCGACGTGCTATTCCTGCTCGGCGTCGACGAGGTGGAGGTGCCGGCGGGCAGCTTCGTCGTCTATATCGGCACGCATGGCGACCGCGGCGCGCATCGCGCCGACGTCATCCTGCCGGGTGCCGCCTATCCGGAAAAATCGGCGATCTACGTCAACACCGAAGGCCGCGTGCAGATGGCCGAGCGCGCCGCGTTTCCGCCCGGCGACGCGCGCGAGGACTGGGCGATCTTGCGCGCGCTCTCGGCTGCGCTCGACCGCACGCTGCCGTTTGACTCGCTCAATGCGCTGCGGCACGCGCTGTTTGCCGCGCATCCGCATGTGATGCGCATAGGCGAAATCGCGCCGGGCAATCCAGCCGACGTCCAAAAGCTCGCCAAGCTCGGCGGTTCGCCCGACAAGGCGGCGTTCAAGCCGTCGGTTGCCGACTTCTATCTGACCAATCCGATCGCGCGCGCGTCCGCGGTGATGGCCGAATGTTCGGCGCTCGCCAGCGCCTCGGCCAAAAACCCGTCAATCACGGCGGCGGAGTAGGGCGATGGATTTCTTCTGGACCTATCTCTGGCCGGTGATCGTGATCGTGGCGGAATCCGTCCTGCTGCTGGTCGTGCTGCTCATCGTCGTCGCCTATATCCTGCTGGCCGACCGCAAGATCTGGGCGGCGGTGCAGATCAGGCGCGGCCCCAACGTGGTCGGCCCCTGGGGCCTGTTCCAGTCCTTCGCCGACTTGTTGAAATTCGTGGTCAAGGAGCCGGTGATCCCGGCCGGCGCCAACAAGGGCGTGTTTCTCCTGGCACCGCTCGTCACCTGCGTGCTGGCGCTCGCCGCCTGGGCGGTGATTCCGCTCAATGTCGGCTGGGTGATCGCCGACATCAACGTCGGCATCTTGTATATCTTCGCCATCTCCTCGCTGATGGTCTACGGCGTGATCATGGCGGGCTGGGCGTCGAACTCGAAATACGCGTTCCTGGCCGCGGTGCGCTCGGCCGCGCAGATGGTGTCGTACGAGGTCTCCATCGGCTTCGTGTTCATCACGGTGCTGCTGTGTGCCGGCTCGCTCAATCTGTCCAAGATCATCGAGGCGCAGAACGGGCCCTATGGCCTGTTCTCCTGGTACTGGCTGCCGCTGTTCCCGATGTTCGTGGTCTTCTTCATCTCGGCGCTGGCGGAGACCAACCGGCCGCCCTTCGATCTGGTGGAGGCGGAGTCGGAACTGGTCGCCGGCTTCATGGTCGAATACGGCTCCACGCCCTATATGATGTTCATGCTCGGCGAATACGTTGCGATCGCCACCATGTGCGCCATGGGGACCATTTTGTTCCTGGGCGGCTGGCTGCCGCCGATTCCCTACGCGCCGTTCACCTGGGTGCCCGGGGTGATCTGGTTCACGCTCAAGGCATTCTTCCTGTTTTTCATGTTCGCCATGGTCAAGGCGATCGTACCGCGCTACCGCTACGATCAACTGATGCGGCTCGGCTGGAAAGTGTTCCTGCCGCTCTCGCTGGCCGTGGTGGCGATCGTTGCCGCCGTCATCCAATACGGCGGCATGGCGACCGCGGCGGCGATGAAGTGAGGACGCGATGAGGCTCGTCGGCTCGGCCAAGGCGCTGTTCCTGTGGGAATTCGTGACCGGCTTCGCGCTGGGCATGCGCTATTTCTTTAAGGCCAAGGCGACGCTCAACTATCCGTTCGAGAAGGGGCCGCTCAGCCCACGCTTCCGCGGCGAGCACGCGCTGCGCCGCTATCCCAACGGCGAGGAGCGCTGCATCGCCTGCAAGCTGTGCGAGGCGATCTGCCCGGCGCAGGCCATCACCATCGAGGCGGGCCCGCGCCGCAACGACGGCACCCGCCGCACCACGCGTTACGACATCGACATGGTCAAGTGCATCTATTGCGGGCTGTGCCAGGAAGCCTGCCCGGTCGACGCCATCGTCGAAGGCCCTAATTTCGAATTCGCCACCGAGACGCGCGAGGAACTGTACTTCGATAAGGAAAAGCTGCTCGCCAATGGCGACCGCTGGGAGCGCGAGATCGCCAAGAACCTGGCCCTCGACGCGCCGTATCGTTGACTTCATTGCAAAAAAGACAATCGGTTTGCATTGCACCCAAAGCGCAAGCACGGGCAGCAGCCCACTTTTGAAACTCGACTATCTCGCAAATGTGAGCGGTCTTAGCTTGCAACGCTTCCAGAGAAGCGATTTGATTTGAGCACTAAGCGAACGGCGTGACCGTCCGACGACGGAAGGGGCAACGCAGTGTTCGGCAAATATCCACGACGCAACCACTTGGTTTGAACAGGGCCGTTGGCGAACGGCCCTGCAAGCGCGCATGCGCGCAAACGCAGCAAGGGAGGACATCATGGTCAACCTGCGTGTCAATGGCCAGGCGCGGACGTTCGACGGCGATATGTCGATGCCGCTCCTGTGGTATCTGCGCGACGAACTCGGCATGACCGGCACGAAATTCGGCTGCGGCGTCGCGCTGTGCGGCGCCTGCACCGTTCACCTCGACGGCGATGCCGTCCGCGCATGCGGCGTGCAGATGTCGGACGTTGCCGGCAAGTCCGTGGTCACGATCGAAGGTCTCGACCCCAACGGCGCGCACCCCGTGCAGGTCGCCTGGCGGAACCTGAGCGTGCCGCAGTGCGGCTATTGCCAGGCCGGCCAGATCATGCAGGCCGCCGCCTTGCTGTCGAAGAAGCCGGCGCCGACCGACGCCGAGATCAACGATGCCATGTCCGGCAACATCTGCCGGTGCGGTTGCTACCAGCGTATTCATGCGGCCGTCCGCGCTGCCGCCAGGGGAGCGTGACATGACTTATCACGATCGAAAAAGCGACGTCGTCATCACCAATGTCAGCCGCCGCGGCCTGCTCAAAGGCATCGTCGGTGGCGGAAGCCTCGTGCTCGCGGCGCAGATCCCGGGCATGCGGGCGGCCTTTGCCTATGCGACCGGCGCCGACCAGATGCCGCACGGCGTCGTCAGCGATCCGCATGTCTTCGTCGCGATCGACAAGACCGGCATCGTCAAAATCGTCGCCGCTCGCGCCGAAATGGGAAACGGCGCGGCGCGCACCAGCCTGCCGATGATCGTGGCCGACGAACTGGAAGCCGACTGGTCGAAGGTCGTCGTCGAACAGGCGCCCGGCGACGAAGTGACCTACGGCAATCAGGACACCGACGGCTCGCGCAGCGTGCGGCACTTCATTCAGCCGATGCGCCTGTGCGGGGCTTCCGCCCGCCACATGCTCGAGCAGGCGGCGGCGGCGAAATGGGGCGTGAATGCCGCCGAATGCGAGGCAAAGCACCACGCCGTCGTGCACAAGCCTTCGGGCAAGAGCCTCGGCTATGGCGAGCTCGCCGAAGCCGCGGCTGCTCTGCCGACGCCGCCGGCCGACAAGGTGCGGCTCAAGAAGGAGTCCGAGTTCCGCTACCTCGGCAAGGGCACGGTGCAGATCATCGACCTGCATGACATCACCACCGGCAATACGACCTACGGCCAGGATGTGAAATTGCCGGGCATGAAGTTCGCGGTCATCGCCCGGCCGCCGGTCGTGCAGGGCAAGGTCGCTTCATACGATGCCGGCGCCACCATGAAAGTGCCGGGCGTCGAGAAAGTGGTGACCATCGATCCCACCCCGCCGCCGGCCAAATACGCGCCGCTCGGCGGGGTCGCCGTCATCGCCAAGAACACCTGGGCGGCAATGAAGGGCCGCGAGGCGCTCAAGATCGTCTGGGACGACGGACCGAACAAGTCCTACGACTCGGTCGCCTACAAGGCCATGCTCGAAGAGGCCGTGCGCAAGCCCGGCAAGACCGAGCGCAACGTCGGAGACGCCGACAAGGCGCTCGGCTCGGCCGCCAAGGTGATCACGCGCGACTACTACGTGCCGCATCTCGCGCACGCCACCATGGAGCCGCCGGCGGCGACCGCGCGCAAGACCGACAGCAAGTGGGAAGTCTGGGCGCCGCTGCAAAGCCCGGGCGGCGCGCGCGAGGACATCGCCAAGGCGCTCGGCGTCAAGGACACCGAAGTGACCGTGCACAACACGCTGCTCGGCGGCGGCTTCGGGCGCAAGTCGAAATGCGACTTCGCGATCGAGGCGGCGCTGCTGTCCAAGGCCATGGACGGCGCGCCGGTGAAGGTGGTGTGGACGCGCGAGGACGACATCCAGCACGGCTTCTACCACACCGTGACGGCCGACCGCTTCGAGGCCGGCCTGGACAAGAGCAATAAGGTGGTCGCCTGGCGGCATCGCAGCTCGGCGCCGACTTTCCTGTGGAACTTCGTGCCGAACGATCCGGGCTCGCCGAGCGCGATCGAGCTCGGCATGGGCTATGTCGACCTGCCGTTCGCCATTCCGAACATCCGCATCGAGAGCGCGGAGGCGCAATCGCACTTGCGGGTCGGCTGGTTCCGTTCGGTCAACAACATCGCCCACGCCTTCAGCGTGCAGTCGTTCGTCGCCGAGATCGCCCACGAGCTCGGCCGCGACCAGAAGGACTTCCTGCTGGAGATGATCGGCCCGGACCGCATCGTCGATCCGCGCAAGCAGGTGACCACCGCATTCTGGGACTACGGCGAGCCGTTCGAAACCTATCCGATCGACACCAGCCGGCTGCGCAAGGTGGCGCAGACCGCGGCGGCGAAGGCGGGTTGGGGACGCCAGCTGCCGAAGGGCCACGGTCTCGGCATCGCGGCGCACCGCAGCTTCGTGACCTATGTCGCGACGGTGGTGGAGGTCGCCGTCGATGAAAAAGGCAACCTCACCGTGCCGCGGGTCGATACCGCGATCGACTGCGGCTTCGTGGTGAACCCGGAACGCATCCGCTCGCAGATCGAGGGCGCGTCCGTCATGGGTCTCACCCTCGCCAAGTACGGGGAAATCACCTGCAAGAACGGTCGCGTTCAGCAGAGCAATTTCCACGACTTCCAAATGGCGCGTATCGACGAAGCGCCGCTCGACGTGCGCGTGCATATCACGGAGAACGGCCTCAACGTGCCGGCGAGCGGTGTCGGCGAGCCGGGCATGCCGCCCTTCGCGCCGGCGCTGTGCAACGCCATTTTCGCCGCAACCGGCAAGCGAATCCGGCGGCTGCCGATCGGCGATCAGCTCAAGGCCTGACCCGCGCAAAGCGAAGCCTTGCGGGCATTCTTGCCCCATCTGGACCGCCCCGCCCAAAAGCGGGGCGGTCTTCAATTGTGACGGTTTTTCGGCCAAGGGCGTGCTGTAAGACCCGGTCCGGAACGGCGGTTGATAGTCGATTTCGCCGGTGGACGAGGCCGGTTGGGCGCGCTAGGAACGGGCCATCTTGGAAGCTCCCCCCTCGGTAGCGAAATGATTTTCGCAGCGCTGTTTTTCTATTTGTTTGCCGGCATTTGCGTGGCCAGCGCCTTCATGGTGATCGCGGCGAGGAACCCGGTTCATTCCGTGCTGTTCCTCATCCTCGCCTTCGTCAACGCCGCCGGCCTGTTCGTGATGCTGGGCGCCGAATTCCTCGCCATGATCCTGATCGTGGTCTATGTCGGCGCGGTCGCCGTGCTGTTCCTGTTCGTGGTGATGATGCTCGACGTCGACTTCGCCGAGCTCAAGCAGGGCGCGCTGCAATACATGCCGATCGGCGCGCTGGTCGGCGCCATTTTCCTCGCCGAACTGCTGCTGGTGGTGGGCGGCTGGACCATCGGGCCGGGCGTGCCGCACGCCATCGCCGCGCCGATCCCGCCGGTCGCGCACATCCACAATACCGAGGCGATCGGCCTCGTGCTCTACACCAAATATGTCTATTTCTTCGAGGCCGCCGGCCTGATCTTGCTGGTCGCCATGGTCGGCGCCATCGTGCTCACGCTGCAGCATAAGACGCGCGTGCGCCGACAGGTGATCTCCGAGCAGGTGGCGCGCAACAAGGCGACCTCCATCGAGCTGCGTCGCGTGCGGCCAGGGCAGGGCCTGGGGGGCACGCCATGACCATCGGCCTCGGCCATTATCTCTCGGTCGCCGCCATCCTGTTCACGCTCGGGATTTTCGGCATTTTCCTCAACCGCAAGAACGTCATCATCATCCTGATGTCGATCGAGCTGATCCTGCTGGCGGTCAACATCAACCTGGTCGCCTTCTCGGCCCATCTCGGCGACATCGTCGGCCAGATCTACGCGCTGATCGTGCTCACGGTCGCCGCCGCGGAGGCCGCCATCGGGCTGGCCATTCTCGTGGTCTTCTACCGCGCCAAGGGTTCGATCGCGGTGGAAGACATCAATATCATGAAGGGTTGAAGGGGCGGGAATGTATCAGGCCATCGTCTTTCTGCCCCTGCTCGGCGCGATCCTGGCCGCGCTGATCGCGCTGGCCGGCGCGCGCGCGCGTTGTCCGGGCGAGGGGCCGCCGGCGGGCGGCGAAGACACGGCTGCCGATACCGGGCCGCACCATTATGCGCCCGAGCATGGCGCGGGCGGCGTCATCCATCACGCCCACCACGAGCCGGAAACACACGAGCCGGCCGCCGCCGGTTCGCGCACCACCGAACTCATCACCACCACACTGTTGATGATCTCGATGATCCTGTCGTGGATCGCCTTCGTGCAGGTCGGCTTCAGCCATCACGACGCGCGCGTGCCGGTGTTCACCTGGTTCGCTTCCGGCACCCTCAACGTGCCCTGGTCGCTGCGCATCGACACGCTCACCGCGGTGATGCTGGTGGTGGTCACCTCGGTGTCGGCCTTCGTGCACCTCTATTCCATCGGCTACATGGAGGAGGACCCCTACCGGCCGCGCTTCTTCGGTTATCTGTCGATGTTCACCTTCGCCATGCTCATGCTGGTGACGGCCGACAATCTGGTGCAGCTCTACTTCGGCTGGGAGGGCGTGGGGCTGGCGAGCTATCTCTTGATCGGCTTCTGGTATCACAAGCCGGAGGCCAACGCCGCGGCGATCAAGGCCTTCATCGTCAACCGCATCGGCGACTTCGGCTTCGCGCTCGGCATCTTCGCGCTGTTCTATCTGGTCGGCGCGGTCGATTTCGACACCGTGTTCGCGCAGGCGCCCGCCCTGGTGTCAAAGACCGTCCTGGTGTTCGGCTGGCACGTCGACGCCATGACGCTGATCTGCCTGCTGCTGTTCATGGGCGCCATGGGCAAGTCGGCCCAGTTCCTGCTGCACACCTGGCTGCCCGACGCGATGGAAGGCCCGACGCCGGTGTCCGCGCTGATCCACGCCGCCACCATGGTGACCGCCGGCGTGTTCATGGTGGCGCGGCTATCGCCGCTGTTCGAACTCGCGCCGCACGCGCAGGCCTTCGTCACCTTCATCGGCGCCACCACCGCGGTGTTCGCCGCCACCATCGGCCTGGTGCAGAACGACATCAAGCGCATCATCGCCTATTCGACCTGCTCGCAGCTCGGCTACATGTTCGTCGCCATGGGCGTCGGCGCCTATTCGGTCGGCATGTTCCACCTGTTCACCCATGCCTTCTTCAAGGCGCTGCTGTTCCTCGGCGCCGGCTCCGTCATCCACGCGATGCATCACGAGCAGGACATCCGCGCCATGGGCGGCCTGCGCGACCGCATCCCGTTCACCTATATTACGATGATCGTCGGCACGCTGGCGCTCACCGGCTTCCCGCTCACCGCCGGCTATTTCTCCAAGGACGCCATCATCGAGGCCGCTTTCGTCGGCCACAATCCGATGGCGCTCTACGCCTTCATCTGCACCGTCGGCGCGGCGCTTTTGACCTCGTTCTATTCCTGGCGGCTGATCTTCAAGACCTTCCACGGCGAGCCGCACGACCGCCGGCATTGGCGCGACGCGCACGAGAGCCCGATGGTGATGCTGATCCCGCTCGGCTTCTTGGCCTTCGGCTCAGTGATGGCCGGCCTGCCATTCAAGCAAATCTTCGCCGGCCACGGCGTGGAGGGCTTTTTCGGCTCCTCGCTCGCCTTCGCCAAAAGCAACAGCGTGCTGGAGGACATGCACAAGGTGCCGTTGCAGATCGGCATTCTGCCGACGGTCATGATGGCGCTCGGCTTCCTGGCCGCCTGGCACTTCTACATCCGCCGCCCCGACATCCCGGTCGAGCTCGCGCGCCAGCACGAGGTGCTGTACCGGTTCCTGCTCAACAAATGGTATTTCGACGAGATCTATGACGCCGTTTTCGTGCGGCCGACCAAGCGCCTCGGCTATTTGCTCTGGAAGGGCGGCGACGGCTGGCTGATCGACGGCTTCGGCCCCGACGGCGTCTCCGCCCGCGTGCTCGACGTCACCCGCAACGTCATCCGCCTGCAGAGCGGCTATCTCTACCACTACGCCTTCGCCATGCTGATCGGGGCTGCGGCCTTCATCACCTGGTTCATGTTCGCGTTCCGCTAGCGCATGATGCCGAAAAGTAGAAACCGGTTTTCGGATAAAGATCATGCGCAAAGAGAAAAGTCAGCGCGGTAAAGAAAGATGAATTGGCCGATCCTCTCCGTCGTCACCTTCCTGCCGCTGCTCGGCGCGCTGCTCATCATGTTTCTGGTGCGCGGCAACGAAGCCTTGGCAAAAGGCACCGCGCGCTGGATCGCGTTGTGGACCACGCTCGTCACCTTCGCGATTTCGCTGGTGATGGTCGTGCACTTCGATCCGGTCTCGCCGGAATTCCAGTTCGTCGAGAAACTTCCCTGGCTCGGCGTCGCCTTCTACCACATGGGCATCGACGGCATTTCGCTGCCCTTCGTCATCCTCACCACCGGGCTGATGCCGATCTGCATCCTGGCGAGTTGGACCGCCATCCAGAAGCGCGTGAAGGAATACATGATCGCCTTCCTGGTGCTGGAAACGCTGATGGTCGGCACCTTCGCGGCGCTCGATCTGGTGCTGTTCTACCTGTTCTTCGAGGGCGGCCTGATCCCGATGTTCCTCATCATCGGCGTGTGGGGCGGGCAGCGCAGGGTCTATGCCAGCTTCAAGTTCTTCCTCTACACGTTGCTCGGCTCGGTGCTGATGCTGCTCGCCATCATGGCGATGTACTGGGACGCCGGCACCACCGACATCCCGATACTGCTGCGGCACGGCTTCCCGCTCGCCCTGCAGAAATGGGCGTGGTTTGCCTTCTTCGCTTCGTTCGCGGTCAAGATGCCGATGTGGCCGGTGCATACCTGGCTGCCCGACGCGCATGTCGAGGCGCCGACCGCCGGCTCGGTCATCCTCGCCGCCATCCTGCTGAAAATGGGCGGCTACGGTTTCCTGCGCTTCTCACTGCCCATGTTCCCGGTGGCGAGCCACGACTTCGCGGCGATTATCTTCACGCTGTCGGTGGTCGCCATCATCTACACCTCGCTGGTGGCGCTGATGCAGGAGGACGTGAAGAAGCTGATCGCCTATTCCTCGGTCGCGCATATGGGCTTCGTCACCATGGGCATCTTCGCGGCCACCACCCAGGGCGTCGCCGGCGGTATCTTCCAGATGATCTCGCACGGCATCGTCTCCGGCGCGCTGTTCCTTTGCGTCGGCGTGGTCTACGACCGCATGCACACGCGCGAGATCGCGTTCTACGGCGGGCTGGTCAACCGCATGCCGCTCTATGCGGCCTGCTTCATGGTGTTCACGCTTGCCAATGTCGGGCTGCCCGGCACCTCCGGCTTCATTGGCGAGTTCCTCGCGCTGATCGGCACCTTCAAGATCAACGCCTCGGTCGCCTTCCTCGCCACCCTCGGCGTCATCCTGTCGGCGGCCTACGCGCTGTGGCTCTACCGCAAGATGATTTTCGGCACGTTGAAGCCGGCGCTCGCCGGCATCAAGGACCTCGGCTGGCGCGAGACCATCATCTTCGCGCCGCTGGTCGCGCTCACCATCCTGCTCGGCGTGGCGCCCCAGCCGGTGATCGAAATGTCGGCGGCCTCCGTCGCGCAATTGCTCGAGCGTTACGATCGCGCGGTCAAGGCGGCGGAAATCGAGCAGCATCGCCCCAAGCTTGAACTGGTCTCCGTCAAGGACGCGAGCGCCGCCCGATGAGCCAGCTCACCCAGATCCAGGGCCTGTTGCCGGTGCTGCCGGAGATCGTGCTGGCGCTCGGCGCCATGCTGCTGCTCATGTTCGGGGCGCTCGCCGGCGAGCGCAGCGCGCCGATCGTCAACGGCTGGTCGGTCGGTCTGCTCGCGCTGGCGGCGCTGGCGCTCTTATGGCTGCCGCCCGGCCGCTATGCGCTGTTCGGCGGCAGCTTCGTGGTCGACGATTATGCGCGCTTCCTCAAGTTCCTGACGCTCACCGGCTCGGCCGGCGCGCTGATGCTGTCCCTCGACTATCTCAACTTCGAGAAACAGCAGAAATTCGAATATGGCGTGCTGTTCCTGCTCTCGACCCTCGGCATGTTGATGCTAATTTCGGCGGCCGACCTGATCGCGCTCTATCTCGGGCTCGAATTGATGTCGCTCGCGCTTTACGTGGTCGCCGCCTATGAGCGCGACAATGTGCGCTCGACCGAGGCGGGGCTGAAGTATTTCGTGCTGGGCGCGCTGTCGTCCGGCATGCTGCTGTACGGCGCCTCGCTGATCTACGGCTTCACCGGCACCGTGAGCTTCGCCGGCATCGCCAAGGCGACGAGCGCAGGCGCCGGCATCGGCCTGATCTTCGGCCTGGTGTTCCTGTTCGCCGGCTTCTGCTTCAAGATTTCCGCGGTGCCGTTCCATATGTGGACGCCGGACGTCTACGAGGGCGCGCCCACGCCGGTGACCGCCTTTTTCGCCGCGGCGCCCAAGGTCGCCGGCATCGCCATCTTCACGCGCGCGACCGTCGTGGCCTTCCCGGGGATAACCCACGAGTGGCAGCAGATCGTGGTGTTCGTCTCGATCGCCTCGATGGCGCTCGGCTCCTTCGCCGCCATCGGCCAGCGCAACATCAAGCGTCTGATGGCTTATTCCTCAATCGGCCACATGGGTTACGCGCTGGTCGGCCTGGCCGCCGGCACCGCGCAGGGCGTGGAGGGCGTGCTGGTCTACATGACGATCTATGTAGCGATGACGCTCGGCACCTTCGCCGTGATCTTGTCGATGCGGCGCGACGGCAAACTGGTCGAGACGATTAGCGATCTTGCCGGCCTCTCGCGCACCCATCCGACCATGGCCTTCCTGCTGGCGATGCTGCTGTTCTCGCTCGCCGGCATCCCGCCGCTCGCCGGCTTCTTCGCCAAGTTCTACGTCTTCCTCGCCGCCATCAATGCCGGGCTTTACGCGCTGGCGGTGATCGGCGTGCTCACCAGCGTGGTCGGCACCTACTACTATCTGGCCATCGTCAAGCTCATGTATTTCGACGAGCCGGTGCAGGGATTCCAGAGCATGCCGATGCTGCTGCGCTTCGTGCTTGGCGTCGCCGGGCTGGTCAATATCTTGTTCTTCGCCTATCCGGGGCCGTTGGTGGGCGCGGCGACGGTGGCCGCCAATTCTCTATTCTGATGCGCGCGATCCCGAAATGTGGGGACCGGTTTTCGGTCAAGATCGCGCGCCGCTAAGATGAACCGCGAAGCCACGGGCCTGGCGGGGGCCCGGACCATAACCTACGACACGCTCGGCTCGACCAATGCCGAGGCGCTCTCCCGCGCGCGCGGCGGCGAGCCCGGCCCGCTTTGGATCACCGCGCGGCGCCAGAGCGCCGGCCGCGGACGCCGCGGCAGCGCCTGGGTGTCGCCGCCGGGCAATCTCTACGCCACGCTGCTGCTGAGCGAGCCGTCGCCTCCGGCGCAAGCGCCGCAATTGTCCTTCGTCGCCGCCCTGGCGCTGCATGATGCGCTCGCCGAATGCGCGCCGCAGCTCGGGCCCTTGCTGAAGGTGAAATGGCCGAACGACCTGCTGCTCGGGCCGGCCAAGGTCGGCGGCATCCTGATCGAGGGCGACAGCGAGCCGGCTTTCGCGGTCGCCATCGGTATCGGCGTCAATTGCGCTTCGCATCCGGCGGACACCAACCATCCGGCGACCGATCTCGCCGCCGCCGGCGCGCTGGTGACGCGGGAGCGGCTGTTCGCCGCGCTCTCTGTCGCCATGGACCGGCGCCTCGCGCAATGGCAGCGCGGGCAGGGATTCGCCGGCGTCCGCGCCGACTGGCTCAAGCGCGCCGCCGGGCTCGGGCAAGACATCCGCGTGCGTTTGCCCGAGCGCGAATTGTCCGGTCGCTTCGAGGGCCTCGACGAGAGCGGCTGCCTGCTGCTCTCCGGCCCCGGCGGCGTCTCGACCATCGCCGCCGGCGAAGTGTTCGGGCTCTGACCATGGCGCAGCCCGCACAAGAATTGGTGTTCGCGCCGCTCGGCGGCGTCGGCGAGATCGGCATGAACCTGTCGATCTACGGCCTCGGCCCCGAGCGCCGCCGGCAATGGCTGGCGGTCGATCTCGGCGTCTCCTTCGCCTCCGAGGAGCATCTGCCGGGCGTCGACTTGCTGCTGCCCGACATCCGCTACCTGGAAGAGGAACGGAAAAATCTCGCCGGCATCGTGCTCACCCACGCGCACGAGGATCATTTCGGCGCGCTGCTCGATCTGTGGCCCAAGCTCAAGGTGCCGATCTTCGCCACGCCGTTCTCCGCCGCGCTGCTCGAGGCCAAATGCGCGAGCGAGCCGGGCGCGCCGAAAATCCCCGTCACCGTGGTCAAGCTCGGCAGCCGCTTCAATGTCGGGCCTTTCGATATTGAATTGGTCACCATGGCGCATTCGATCCCGGAATCGAACGCGCTCATCATCCGCACGCCGGCCGGCAGCGTCTTGCACACCGGCGACTGGAAGCTCGACCCGACGCCCATCCTGGGCGACGCCACCGACGAGAAGAAATTGCGCGCGCTCGGCGACGAGGGCTGCCTGGCGTTGGTCGGGGATTCCACCAATGCCGTGCGCGAGGGTCGTTCGCCCTCGGAGGCCGAGGTCGCCAAATGCATCGCCGAGCTGATCAAGACCGCGCCCGGGCGCGTGGCGGTCACCACTTTCGCCTCCAATGCCGGCCGCCTGCGCGCGGTGGCGGAGGCCGCCGCCGCCGCCGGCCGCGAACTGATCGTGGTCGGCCGCGCCATGGACCGCATCGTGCAAATTGCGCGCGAGACCGGTTATTTCGAGGGTCTGCCGGACTTTCGCGGCGTGGACTCCTACGCTTCGCTGAACCCGAAGAAAGTCGTGGCGCTGTGCACCGGCAGCCAGGGCGAGCCGCGCGCCGCGCTTGCCCGCATCGCCGAGGACCAGCACCCCGACATCAAGTTCTCGCGCGGCGACCGCGTGATCTATTCGGCCCGCACCATCCCCGGCAACGAGAAGGCGGTCGGCCGCGTCATCAATGGGCTGATCGATCAGGGTATCGAGGTCATTACCGATCGGACTCATTTGGTGCATGTCTCAGGCCACCCGCGTCGGGCCGAGCTTGAGGAACTCATCGGCTGGGTGCGGCCGCAGATCCTCATTCCGGTGCACGGCGAGGCCTTGCATCTCACCGAGCACGCCGCGCTCGCCCGGCGCTGTGGCGTTAAGCGGGTGATCCAGTGCCGCAATGGCGACCTGGTGCGGCTGTCGGGCGACGCCCGCATCATCGACGAGGTGCCCGCCGGCCGCATTTAC
>Ga0316624_10000050_pt1 | contig 31336 bp, 29 predicted proteins | sample OWC_Aug_N3_C1_D5_FD_207657 | JGI IMG/M metagenome (GOLD analysis project Ga0316624, IMG submission 207657) | Wetland soil microbial communities from Old Woman Creek delta, Ohio, United States - OWC_Aug_N3_C1_D5_A | ecosystem: Environmental > Terrestrial > Soil > Wetlands | place: USA: Ohio... | reverse complement strand
AAGCTGGAAAAAGGCCGCGACGAGTATCTGCAGAAGCAGGCGCAGGCGCAGGTGACGGTGCCGGAAGCAAGCCTGGTCGAGGAAGTCCGCAAGCTGCTCGCCCGCCACAAGCTCGGCTAACGCGGATTGGCGCGCGGCTTGCATCCGTGACCCCATGAAGCTGCTCACCGTCCGCCACGCCACCAACTACAGCTACGCCCGGCCGGTCAGTTTCGGCCAGCACCGGCTGATGCTGCGCCCGCGCGATTCGCACGACCTGCGGCTGGTAGGCGCGGAACTGACGCTTTCGCCGCCCGGCCATGTGCGCTGGATGCACGACGTGTTCGGCAATTCGGTCGCGCTGGTCGATTTCAACACGCCGGCCGCGAGCCTCAGCATCGTCAGCACGCTCAAGATCGAGCGCTGGGGCATCGAAGGCCCGGTCTTCCCGATCGCGCCGGAGGCCGAACTCTATCCCTTCACCTATTCAAGCAGCGACCGCGTCGATCTTGGGCGGTTGCTCGAACAGCACTATCCCGATCCCGACGGTGTGCTGGCGCGCTGGGCCGACAGCTTCGTCACGTCGCGGCCGATGCGCACCCTCGAGCTCTTGCAGGCCATGAACGCGGCGCTGGCCCCGCACATCGTCTATGCCGAGCGGCACGAGTCGGGCACGCAGTCGCCGGCCGAGACGCTGCAAAAGAAGACTGGCGCCTGCCGCGACTTCGCGCTCACCTTCATCGAGGCGGCGCGCTATCTCGGCCTCGGCGCGCGTTTCGTTTCCGGCTATCTCTACGATCCCGCGCTCGACAAAGGCAGCGCGACGCAGGCGGTCGCCGCCACGCATGCCTGGGCGGAGATCTATCTGCCGGGCGCCGGCTGGATCGAATACGACCCGACCGACGTGCTGATCGCGGGAGAAAACCTGATCCGCGTGGCGGTGACGCGCGATCCCTCGCAAGCGATTCCAATCTCAGGAAGCTACCATGGCGCGCCTGCAGATTTCCTCGACATGAAGGTCGAGGTCACGGTCACCGCCGGGCGGACGCCGTAGAGCGAATTAGACCGCGACCAATCCGTCCGCGTCTGTGCGCGAAGCATCGCCTACGGCAAGCTGGCAGCCCAGCAGCTGCTCGACCGCGTCGAACGTGTCGATGAGCGAAATATTTTCCACCACCTTGCCGTCGCGGAAGCGCATGAAGTTCGCGACCCGATAGCTGACCGCGCGCCCGTCGACCGTGCGGTGTGCCGACTGACGGTTCAACATCGCCAATTGATCGCCTTCGATCAGGATCGCTTCCGGCACAAAACTGTAGGTGCGCATCACCAGCGGGATGCGGCGCTTGATCAAATCGATCACATTGGTCTTGCCGCGGTGCGTGCCGCAGTAGGCCAGTACGTCGACCGGCCCGCTGATCGTCCATTCGACGTTGTCGTCGAGGAACTCCGCGATCTTGTCGACGTCGCGCACGGCATAGACCTTGTAGAAGGCCTCGACCACGGAACGCGGGACATCATAGGCCATTGGCAGCGTCCTTCCCCGTTCACACGGCAACGAGATCGTCGGCTTCGGCGCCATGGCCGGCTTGTCCGGCCAGCGGATGACCGAGCACCTGCTCGGCGGCATCGAAGCTGTCGATGAGTGAAAGATTTTCCACCACTTTGCCGTCGCGGAAGCGCATGAAGTGCGCCAGCCGGTAGCTGATGACGCGGCCGTCGCCGCCGAGCCGGGCCGACAGGCGGTTGAACGTCGCCACCCGGTCGCCGTCGATCACCATGGTGTCGATCACGAAGTTGTAGATCGTGAAGACCTCGGGCACCACCCGCCGCATTAGATCGAGCACGGCCGCCTTGCCGCGGCGCTTGCCGCAGAACGGCAGCACGTCGACCGGCCCGCTGATGGTCCATTCAATGTCGTCGTCAATGAATGGAACGACGCGGTCGATATCGCGCTCCGCATAGGCGTGATAGAAGGCCTCCACCACGGCCCGTGGCACGGAATTAGTCATCGCGAACCCCTCTGCCCGGGCGCCAGTGAACCGTGGTTGTGTTGAAATTGTCTTACCCGTGCGCCGGCGCGGGAATTTGCCGCCGCAGCGGCCCTAGGTTGAGGAAATTCGTTAACGACGCCAAATGTTTGGCCGTTTCGCGCGTTAAGCGCGGGACCCGATCGGCGTCGAATCCTTAAATCTATCGTGCTAAAGGGCCGCAAAACGGACGTCAGATGGACGCGAGCGTGACGAGCGAAGCGAAAGGGCCGCAGGCGCGCGCGGAGGCGCTGGTCGCCTCCTATGAGCGCGTGGGCTATGCCCGGCTCGTGCCCGCCATCCTGCAGCCGGCGGAGCCCTTCCTCGACCTCTCGGGTGAGGACATCCGTAATCGTATCTATCTGACCACCGCGCCGGGCGGCGGCGAGTTCTGCCTGCGCCCCGACCTGACCATTCCGGTGTCGCGCGACTATCTCGCCTCGCCGGCCGCCGGCAAGCCGGCCGGCTTCTGCTATCTCGGCCCGGTGTTCCGCCACCGCAGCGATCAGCCCGCCGAATTCCTGCAGGCCGGCATCGAGAGCTTCGGGCGTCCCGACAAGGCCGCCGCCGACGCCGAGATGCTGGCGCTCGGCCTGGAGGCGACCGCCCATTACGGCCTGGCGCACCCCGACATCCGGATCGGCGACGTCGCGCTGTTCGCCAGCCTGATCGCCGGCCTCGACCTGCCGGGCGCCTGGAAGCGGCGGCTGATTAAGGATTTCAACCGCAAGGCCAATCTGGCGCAGGACCTCGACCGCCTGGTGCTGGGCGGCAGCAATGAGCGGCCGGAATATCAGGGCGTGCTGGCGGCGCTCGCCGGCTCCGACCCCAAGGGCGCGCATGCGCTGGTCACCGACCTGTTGTCGATCGCCGGCATCAACGCGGTCGGCGGCCGCTCGGTCGGCGAGATCGCCGACCGCTTCCTCGAACAGTCCGCGCTCGGCGCCAGCGCCAAGCTGCCGCACGACGTGCGCGGGCTGATCGAGCGCTTCCTCGCCATCGCCGGCGATCCCGACGAGGCGGCGGCCGACCTGCGCGCGCTCGCCGCCGAAGGCAGAATGACGGACGCGCTCTCCCCCGCGCTCGACCTGTTCGAGAGCCGCAACGGCTTTCTCGCCGCGCAAGGTATCGACTTGAAGCGCGTGCGCTTCTCCACCGCGTTCGGGCGCGGCTTCGACTACTACACCGGCTTCGTATTCGAATTGACCGATCCGTCGCGCACCGGCGATCCGCTGGTGGCGGGCGGGCGCTATGATGGGCTGCTGACGCGGCTGGGCGCGGCGGAGCCGATCCCGGCGGTCGGCTTCGCGGTCTGGATCGAACGGCTCGCGGTTTACGGAGGCGCGTCATGAGCGCGCCGCTGGTGCTGGCGGTGCCGGCCAAAGGCCGGCTGCAGGAGAACGCCGAAGCCTTCTTCGCGCGCGCCGGCCTCGCGCTGGTCAAGCCGCGCGGCGCGCGCGACTATCGCGGCGCCATCGCCGGGCTCGACGGCGTCGAAGTCGCCTATCTATCGGCGGCCGAAATCACCGGGCAGCTGGCGGCCGGCGCCGCGCATCTCGGCGTCACCGGCGAGGACCTGGTGCGCGAGATGATCCCCGATGCCGATGCCAAAGTGGTGCTGATCGAGGGCCTCGGCTTCGGCCATGCCAATGTCGTGGTGGCAGTGCCGCAGGCCTGGATCGACGTGCGCACCATGGCCGACCTCGACGACGTCGCCACCGCCTTCCGCCACACCCATGACCGCAAGATGCGGGTGGCCACCAAATACGTCAACCTGACGCGCGGCTTTTTCTCCGCGCACGGCATCATCGACTACCGCATCGTCGAGAGCTCGGGCGCGACCGAAGGCGCGCCCGCCGCCGGCACGGCCGAGCTGATCGTCGACATCACCACCAGCGGGGCGACGCTTGCCGCCAACGCGCTCAAGGTGGTGGACGACGGCGTCATCCTGCGCTCGCAGGCCAATCTGGTGGCGGCGCGCGGGGCGGCCTGGGACGATGCGACGCGCGAGACGGCGCGCGTCATCCTCGACCGCATCGCCGCGCAGGCGCGGGCGCGGGCCTTCCGCGAAGTGCGCGCGCGCTTTGCCGCCTGCGACGCCAGACTGGTGGAAAGCGCCAAGGAGAAGTTCGGGGTGGCGACGCCGTTCGGCGGGCCGACCTCGTCGGGCATGCTGACGCTGCACTGCCCGCCGGCGCAGGTCTACGCGCTCACCAGCTTCCTGCGCGAGAACGGCGCGGAAGCGGTGGCGGTGGCCGATCTCGATTACGTATTCTCGCGCGACAATCCGCTCTACGCCAAGCTCGAGGCGGGGCTGTAAGCGTCGCCGCTGAGCGGACCGCAGCGCCAGCACGAGAGCTGCCATGTCCGCTTTTGACCCAAAACGGTCATTCGTTTGCCGACCGCCAGATTGTCGTAGGGAAGTCAGGCGGCTATTCTGTCGGTTCACGCAATATGGAGGGGCCATTCCATGGGCGCCACCGACCCGGTCGTGACGTTTCTTTTGGTTCTCGTAATCGGCATCGTCGCCGGCGTTCTCTTCGACCGGCTAGCCGGCCCGTCCTGGCTCGCCCGCCAGTTCGCCGGATCGACCCGTGGCATCGTAACAAGTGCGCTCGTAGGTGTTGCCGGTGCGTTCGTCGGCTATCACATCGCTTTGCTGCTTGCACTCGGCGGCGGGCTGGTGACGTCGGCCATCGCGGCGGCGGCCGGCGCTGCTGTGGTGCTGTTCGCTTGGCGGCTGGCTAAGTGACGAAATACAGCCCCGGCTCGCTTTCGCGTGCCCGCGCGGCATAGAGGGCGGCCGTCGACCTATCGTTCGTGCCCACCAGCTTGCAGTCGGTCGGCCCCGTTCCCCTTATTCGAAGCCTTACGTGTTAGCTTCACGAACATCGGCGGCGCATGGCCGAGGTGTCATTGCATGAAATGGTAGATGCCATTCAGCCCGATAAGCCCGATCACGATTAGGTAGATGGCAACGACGTAGTTCAACAATCTCGGCAAAATCAGGATCAAGATGCCGGCGATAAGGGCAATGATCGGCGAAATGTGTGCGGCAGTTAAAACCATGACGATCTCCTTGGCGGTTGAATGACTGGGATTGCTCCGATCACGTCGATCCGCAGCTGCTTATCCTCATCAGTCGAATGTACTACAGGAGCGAACCTTGCGAATTGGTCGATCGCCGAGCAGACGATCGAACTCCCTCTTGGAAACGCCGTAACACTCGCACGAGCGGTTTAGCAGGCCGCGGCGACCAATGATCGTCACATTACCACGTTTATAGTGGATGAGGTCGGCCCGTTGCAGGGCGCCCGCCCCGCATATCCCGCCAATCGGACCGGCCTCCTCCGAACGGAGGACGCGTCCCGGCGCGCGCCATGCCAATCCCAGGGCACCAAAAAGGGAGGGCAATATCATGCGCAGATTAGGACCGCTCGTTGGCCTCGTGACATTGATCTGCCTAATGCCATTGCGTGCGACTGCGGCAGACATATCCAAGATTGTTCCCATGCTCAAGCAGGGCGGTTACGTCCTGGTGCTCCGTCACGGTGCGACGGACGAGAGCCAAAAGGACGTCTATCCGTTCGTATTCGACGATATGTCGAAGCAGCGTCAGTTGAGCGACCAAGGACGGAAAGTCGCGCGCGACATGGGCACTGCCATCAGAACACTGGGAATTTCAATCGGGCAAATCTATTCAAGCCGGCTCAACCGCGCGATCGAAACGGGCTCCTTGATATCCGGCGCACCGATAACGCCCGTGAACGAACTCACTGACAGCGGGGCAGGCAGCGCGTCGGCGATGGCCAATCCGAACGGCTCCAACACAAAAATTGGCAATGCCATTCGCGCGCTGGTGAACAAGGCGCCAGCGGCCGGAACCAACAACCTGCTCGTCACGCACAAGCCGAACATTGCCGACGCGTTCGGCAAAGAGCTTGCCGAGGTGAAGGAGGCAGAGACGCTGATTTACCGGCCGAACCCCTCCGGCCCTCCGACGCTGGTCGGACGTGTGCAGGCGAGCGAGTGGATTGCGCAGGCCGGAAAACTGGCTGGCAATTAAACGGAACGCATCCGCTCGACGCGCAGCTGCAAGCGGAGCTGTGATTGATCCGGTCATTCCGGGACGTCGCGAAAGCGGCGGACTCGGAATGACCGAATTTTTTTAAGGCTTGCGCGCGCGGAAAACGACGAAATGCGAGAGCGAGAAATTGACCGCGAAGCTGACGACAATCGCCGCCAGCTTGGCGGCCCAGGCCGGCACGTGCGCCAGCTCGACCAGGCACCAGACCGTCGTGGTATTGGCGACAAAGCCGGCCAGCTGCGAGGCCGCGAAAGCGAGATAGCGCCGGAGATCGAGCTTGCGGCCTGATTCGGCGGCGAAGGTGATGGTCGAATTCATGACGTAAGAGCCGGTCACGGCCACCACCCAGGCCAACGTATTGGCGGCGACGATCGGCAGGCCGAAATAGTAATAGGCGAACGAAAAAACGCCGAAATCGACGGCCGAATTGACCACGCCCACGACGGCAAAGCTCGCCGCCTTGAGCGCCACGGTGCGCTCGTGCCAGGCCTTGCCGAGACGGTCGAGGGTGCTTTGCAGGGACGCCGGAATCATCGCCGGCCCGCATAGCATTTTTTGCCGCACGGGCGACAGGCCCCGCGCGTTGCGCTATAGAACGCGGTGAATGGAAAAGCGTTAGGTTAACGAGAATGGCCGTCAAACCGCGCAAATCGGGCGCCCGCGCCGCGTCATCCGCGCGCACCCTGTCGATCGTGGTGCCGCTGTTCAACGAGGCCAAGGGCCTCGCCGATCTGCACGCGCGTATCGTCGATGTGGCGCGCCGGCTCAAGAGCGAGCGCGGCCTCGCTCTCGAAGTCGTCTATGTCGACGACGGTAGCCGCGACGCAACCAGCGAGGTCGCCAAGGCGCTGCCGGCCGAGGCGCTCGACGTCCAGCTCGTCACGCTGTCGCGCAATTTCGGCAAGGAAGCCGCCCTGCTCGCCGGCCTCGACCATGCCCGGCTCGACGCCGTGCTGTTCATCGACGGCGACGGCCAGCATCCGCCCAGCCTGATTGAGACTTTGGTTAAGCGCTGGCTCGATGACGGCTACGACGTGGTCTACACCGCCAAGGCGCACCGCGAGAACGAGCCCTGGCTGCGCCGCACCGGCGTGCACTGGTTCTACGCGCTGATCAATTGGGGCCAGCGCCAAAAGATTCCGGAGGACGCCGGCGACTTCCGCCTGCTGTCGCCGCGCGCGGCCAAGGCGTTGCGCCAGATGCCGGAGCGCAACCGTTTCTTCAAGGGCCTGTCGAGCTGGATCGGCTTTCGCCAGGTGCGCGTCGATTACGAGCCGGCCTTGCGCGCGCACGGCGCCACCACGTGGAACCTGTGGTCGCTGATCGGATTCTCGATCGAAGGGCTGACCTCGTTCACGGTGGCGCCGTTGCGCGCCGCCAGCCTGCTGGGGCTGCTGCTCGCGGCCACCGCCTTGGTGTTCGGCGCCTGGATCCTGCTGCAGACGCTGATCTTCGGTCAGGACGTGCCCGGCTATCCCTCGCTGGTCGTCGGCCTGATGGTGATCGGCGGCGTGCAGCTCCTCATGATCGGCGTGCTGGGCGAGTATGTCGGCAAGCTGCTGTCGGAGATCAAAGCCCGCCCGGTCTATTTCGTGGCCGAGCACAACGTGAAGAGCGCAGACGCTGCCGCCGACGAGCCCGCCAAGCCGCGGCCGGCGGCCCCGCGCGCGGCCGAGTGAGCGGCAGGCGCTAGCGTGGCCAATGCCCCGCGCCATATCTGGTTGTGCGCCGACGACTACGGCATCTCGCCCGCGGTCAATGCCGGCATCCGCGAACTGATCCTGCGCGGCCGCCTCAACGCCACCTCGGTGATGGTGGCGGCGCCGCATTTATCCGCCGACGAGGCGGACGCACTCGAACAGCTCAACTCAGGCAAAAAACGCGTGGCGATCGGCCTGCACGTCACGCTCACCGGCCCGTTCCAGCCGATGAGCGAAGGTTTCAAGCCGCTGCGCGAGGGCCGCTTTCTGCCGCATCAGACCAAGATGCGCGGCGCCATCTTGCGGCAACTGGAGCCGGAGCTCTTGGCGATCGAGATCGCGACCCAGTTGCGCGCCTTCATCGACACCTTTGGTCACCTGCCCGACTTCGTGGACGGCCACCAGCACGTCCATTTGGTGCCGCAAGTGCGAGGGGCTTTGCTCAAAGTCGTCGCCGAGACCGCACCAAGCGCCTGGGTGCGGCAATGCGGCCGCGCCCGTGGAGCGCGGCGCATGCGCGACTCAAAGGCGCTGACGCTCGACGTGTTGAGCCTCGGGCTGAAGAGCGCCGCAAGACGCCGCGGCATCGCCACCAACCCGGCCTTTGCCGGCGCCTACGACTTCAACAACAAAATGCCTTTCGCGAAAATCTTTCCGCGTTTTCTCGCCGGCCTGCCGGACGGCGGGCTGATCATGTGCCACCCCGGCCATGTCGATGCCGCGCTGGCGCAACTCGATTGGCTCACCGACCAGCGCGAACGCGAATTCGAATTTTTCAATTCGGATGCTTTTCCGCCGCTGCTCGCCGCGCACGGCGTCGCGCTCGCCAGTCCCGGCTAAGTCAGAGTACGACGACCTTGGTGCCGACCTTGACGCGGCCAAAGAGGTCGATGATGTCGACGTTGCGCAGGCGGATGCAGCCGGACGAGACGTTATGCCCGATGGTCCAGGGCTCGTTGGAGCCGTGGATGCGGTAGAGCGTCGAGCCGAGATAGAGCGCGCGCGCGCCGAGCGGATTATTGGCGCCGCCGGCCATGAAATGCGGCAGATAGGGCTGGCGCTCGAGCATTTCCTTCGGCGGCACCCAATCCGGCCATTCCTTCTTTGCCGAGACGTGGTGCACGCCGGCCCAGGTGAAGCCGGGCCGGCCGACGCCGATGCCGTAGCGCAGCGCCTTGCCGTCTTTCTCGACCAAATAGAGGAAGTGGTTCGGCGTGTCGATCACGATGGTGCCGGGCTCATCCTTGCCGTGATAGTCGACTTCCCGGCGCCGGAATTGCGGATCCATCTGGGGACCCTGCGGCGACTCGTCGATCATCGCATCGGGCGTTGCCGGCGCGTTGGCATAGACCGGCTGCGGCACCGGCTGCGGATAGAGGTTCGGCGGCGGCGCCGCCACGCGCGGCTGCGGGCCGCGATTGCCGAACAGGAATTCGATGAAGCCGCCGCCCATATTGGCACGCATCGGCGGCGGCGGCGGCGCCGCCATCACCATCGGCGGCGTCACGGGCATTGGCTGGCCGGGCGACGCGAAGGATGCGGTCTGCGCCGAGGCGCCGGTGCCAGCGAGCAGGACGACGAATATTGCAATGATGGAACGCAGCATCGTGGGACCCGCAGGCACGCTTTGCTCGGACGCGGGAAAGTAAAGAGCGAAAAAAGAAACCGATTTGTAAACCATCGCGGTCGAGCGACGGCATTGAACGAGCTGCGCGCACGCTTCGTCGCATTAGCGTTTATTTTGCGTAAAACGCGACGCAGCATGGTAAACGCGCCGTTTAGATCCACCCGCAACCCGGTGTTAACAGCCGCCGGGATAAAAGCTCGGGTTCCGGGGTGCGGGGAGAGCATCAGCGTGCAACGTAAGGTCTTCCGCGTCGAACAGATGTTCGGCGAACATCGCGCGGCGGCGCCACGGCAGAATGATTCCGGCGAGCGTGACGCGATCGAGCAGCTCAAGGCGCTGCGCGATCTCGGCGAGCGGCGCGACGTTGCCGCCGACGACATCAAAGGCGAGCTCGCGCTGGTCCGGGAGATGATCGCCCGCAACCGCGAGGAACTGGCCGGCCTGATCGGCGAGAACAAGGCGCGCCGGATGGTGCGCGCTGCCGGCGAGCTCGGCGCCGCGGTCGACGGCATGGAGAAGGCCACCCACAAGATCCTGCAGGCGGCCGAGACAATCGACGACAGCGCGAAGTCGCTCGGCTCGGCGCTCAAGACCGAATTCGAGCGCGGATTGGCGCATGAAATTCAGGATCACATCTTGCATATTTACGAGGCGTGCAATTTCCAGGACTTGGCCGGCCAGCGCATCGCCAAGGTGATCGCCACCTTGAACATGATGGACGAGCAGATCGCCGGCATGCTCGCGCGCTGCGGTACGATTACCTGTTCGGCCGATGCGGCGACGACGGTCAAGCCCGCCGAAAACGGCGGCCTGCTCAACGGCCCCAAGCTCGACGGCGATCCCGGCCACGCCGGCCAGGGCGACATCGACGCGATCTTCAACTAATCCGGCCTGCGGATCACGACAAAGCACGTAAGCGCGACGGCGGCGAAACCGGCGGCGAGCGCGAGCGCCGCCGCATCGGAAGCACGGTCCACGACGAAAGCCATCACGCTCGGCGCCGCCGCCTGCACCAGCAGGAACGGCCCGGCTAGCCGCCCCATCAGCCGCCCGTAACCGGAAGCGCCGAACAACGCGAGCGGCACCGCGCCGCGGGTGATGGTCACGAGCCCGTTGGCGCCGCCGAACATCAAGGCGAAGGCGGCCGCCACCGGCGGCGAGATGCCGAAGAACATCACCATCGCGAAAGCTGCGAGCAGCGAGGCAAGCGCGAAGCGCACCACCCAAAGCGGATGCAGGTCGCGGCCGAAGGCAAACTCGATCAGCCGGGCGCCGACCTGCGCCGGCCCGAACAGCGCCCCGATAAAGACCACCGTGCCGGCGTCGATGCCGGCGCGCGCGAAGATCGCCAGCAGATTTGCCGACATGCCGGACGGCACGAAGGCGTAGGAGGCAAAGGCCGCCGCCACCAGTACGAAGGGCAGGCCCGAGGGCGGCAGAACCTTGGCGGGCGCGGCTGAGTTTTCTTTCGGCGCCGGCTCCGCTTCGGCGCGGCTGCGCGGCAGCGCCAGCGCATGCAGCGGTGCCGCGACGGCGGCCATCAGCGCGGCATAGACGAGATAGGTGCCGCGCCAGTTTACCGCTTCGAGCAGGAAATGAGTGGCCGGCCAGCTCACGGTCGACGCAAAGCCCCCGATGAGCGTGAGCGCGGTGATCGGCCGGCGCGCGACCACGCCGAAGATGCGGCCAAGGGAAGCGAAAGCGGCATCGTAGAGATTCGATGCCATGCCGACGCCGAGCACCATCCACACGCCCATATAGGCGACCGGGCTGGCGGCGTGGACGATCAGAAACAGACCGAGCGCGCAAACCAGCGAGCCGGCGGTCATGACCACGTGGCCGCCGAAGCGGTCGATGGAGCGGCCGACATAAGGTGCGGTCAGGCCGGCGACCAGCAACCCAACCGAGAAGCCGGCCATGGCGAACGACATGGTCCAGCCGCGCTCTTGGGCGATGAGCGGCACGATCAGCACCGGCGTGTAGAAGATCGAACCCCAGGACAGGATTTGGGTGATGCCGAGCACCGGCACGGCGCGCCAGGGGCCGTCGATGAAATCGCGGAAAGGCATCATGCCTGCCACACCCCCAGCGTCATGCGCGGGCAAAAGGCGCGAAGCGCCGTCTCTGCGCCTCAAGACCCGCGTATCCATGATGAGCAACGGCGAACGACAGCTCGCCTTTGCTGCGTCTCATCATGGATTGCCGGGTCGAACCCGGCAATGACTGCGGAGAGGTCACTGCCGCTGGATCGGCGGCTGCACCGGTTTTGGCGCCGCCGGCGCGCGCGGCTTTGGCTTGGCCTTCGGCTTCGGCCGCTTCTGGCCTTCGGCCCCGCAGCGCACATAGACCATGGTGCCGTAGCGGCTCTGCACCTCGGGATCCATCCAGCGCAGGATCAGCACGCGCCCGTCGAATGAAACCACTTCGCGGTCGTCGGCGGCGCCGGGCGGCTCGTCCTTGGGGCCGACATAGGTCTTGCCGCCGGGCGCGCCCTTGAGCGCCAGCTCGGTGGCGTTGGACTGGTCGGCGAGATGCATCATCACCCCGCCGCTCGGCCCCATCGTGATGACATAAGGGTTGCGGCACTGGTTGCCGGCCGCCGTGATTGTGCGCTCGCGATCGGCCTCAACATGATAGGCGGTCAATCCCCAACGCCCGACCAGGTTCTGCGGCGGGAAGGCCGGCGGCAGGGTCGGCACCGCCGCAGGCGCGGCCGGCTCGACCGGCTGCACCGCCGTCGTCTCGCAGCCAGCGAGTGCAAGCGCGGCCAGCCCGACGAGCAGGCCTGTCGCGATGGAAGGGCGGCGGAAATGGCTCATTCGGGCTCCCGGCGGGGGCTGGAACAGGACTTTGCGGGGCATTCACGGACAGCGCAAGCGTGCCGGTTAACCCTGATGGCTGCGATTCGACCGCAAGCTTGACACCCAAACGTTAAAGCCATATCTCCCGCGCAGCATTTGGCACTCTCCGATAGCGAGTGCTAAGAGCTTATCAAATCTATAGTTTCCGTCAAAAACTCATGTGCTAACGCCGACGAGGGAGCCGATGGCCAAGACCAGATTCCGTCCTCTGCACGACCGCGTGGTCGTGCGCCGCATCACCGCCCAAGAGAAGACCAAGGGCGGCATCATCATTCCCGATACCGCCCAGGAAAAGCCGTCTGAAGGCGAAGTCATCGCCGTCGGCCCGGGCGGGCGCGACGAGGCGGGCAAGCTGATCCCGATCGACGTGAAGCCGGGCAACCGCGTGCTGTTCGGCAAGTGGTCGGGCACCGAGGTCAAGCTCGACGGCGAGGAACTCCTGATCATGAAGGAGTCCGACATCATGGGCGTGATCGCCTGAAGTCAAAGAACCCAACGGAGTGAATTGAAATGTCTGCCAAGGAAGTGAAATTTTCCGGCGATGCGCGCGACCGCATGTTGCGCGGCGTCGACATCCTCGCCAATGCGGTGAGGGTCACGCTCGGCCCCAAGGGCCGCAATGTCATACTCGACAAGAGCTTCGGCGCGCCGCGTATCACCAAGGACGGCGTCACCGTCGCCAAGGAGATCGAGCTCGAGGACAAGTTCGAGAACATGGGCGCGCAAATGGTGCGCGAAGTCGCCCAGAAGACCAACGATCTGGCCGGCGACGGCACGACCACCGCGACCGTGCTTGCCGCAGCGATCGTGAAGGAAGGCGCCAAGTCGGTGGCCGCCGGCATGAACCCGATGGACCTCAAGCGCGGCATCGATATCGCGGTGGCCGCGGTGGTCAAGGACATCGAGAAGCGCGCCAAGAAAGTCGAATCCTCCGCCGAGATCGCCCAGGTCGGCACCATTTCCTCGAACGGTGACGCCAAGATCGGCAAGATGATCGCACAGGCGATGCAGAAGGTCGGCAACGAGGGCGTCATCACCGTCGAGGAAGCCAAGGCGCTCGACACCGAGGTCGAGATCGTCGAGGGCATGCAGTTCGACCGCGGCTACATCTCGCCCTACTTCATCACCAATGCCGAGAAGATGATCGCCGAACTGGAGGACGCCTATATCCTCCTGCACGAGAAGAAGCTGTCCGGCCTCCAGGCGATGCTTCCCGTCCTGGAAGCAGTAGTGCAGTCGGGCAAGCCGCTGGTCATCATCGCCGAGGACGTCGAAGGCGAGGCCATCGCCACGCTCGTCGTCAATAAACTCCGCGGCGGCTTGAAAGTCGCGGCCGTGAAGGCCCCCGGCTTCGGCGACCGCCGCAAGTCGATGCTCGAAGACATCGCCATTCTCACCAATGGCCAGCTGATCTCCGAAGATCTCGGCATCAAGCTGGAGAACGTGACGCTGCAGATGCTCGGCCGCGCCAAGAAGGTGATCATCGAGAAGGAAAAGACCACCATCGTGTCTGGCGCCGGCAAGAAGGCCGACATCGAGGCGCGCGTGGGCCAGATCAAGGCGCAGATCGAGGAGACCACCTCGGACTACGACCGCGAGAAGCTGCAGGAGCGGCTGGCCAAGCTCGCCGGCGGCGTGGCCGTGATCAAGGTCGGCGGCGCCACCGAAATCGAGGTGAAGGAGAAGAAGGACCGCGTCGAGGACGCGCTCAACGCCACCCGCGCCGCGGTCGAGGAAGGCATCGTGCCGGGCGGCGGCGTCGCGCTGTTGCGCGCCAAGAAGGCGGTCGGCCGCATCCACGACGAGAATCCGGACGTGCAGGCCGGCATCAACATCGTGCTCAAGGCGCTCGAATCGCCGGTCCGCCAGATCGCGGAGAACGCCGGCGTGGAAGGCTCGATCGTGGTCGGCAAGATCATGGACGAGAAGTCGGAAACCTTCGGATTCGACGCCCAGACCGAGAAATACGTCGACATGGTGGAAGCCGGCATTGTCGATCCGGCCAAGGTGGTGCGCACAGCGCTGCAGGACGCGGGCTCGGTCGCCGGCCTCCTGGTCACCACCGAGGCGATGGTCGCCGAGCTGCCGAAGGAGCCGGCGCCGGCCATGCCGGGCGGCGGTGGCATGGGCGGAATGGGCGGCATGATGTAAGCCTGCCGGTCCACTCGTAAATACAAAGGGCGCGGCCTCGGCCGCGCCCTTTTTTGTTTTGAATTGGGCTAAGCACCTACAGTCTGCATTGCCCAATGAAGCGCACGAACTGAACGCACTTCGATTTGTTTGTGCTTGCGAAAGCCTCGTATACGAGCAATTATGCGTGCGAGCAACTTCCGATTGAACCGGGGCGTGGCTATGCGTGTCGTCTTCTACCTGGCAGGTCTTGCTGCGGCGCTTTTGACGGCCTCCGTCGTGCGGGCGAGCGACCCTGCGCCTATTTTCACGGACCAAGGATCCAACTGGACGCCGGTGACCCGGGCCGACTTCTACAGCAGGGATCAAGGCTCGAGGATGATTCCGCTGGCATGGCTGCAAGCCTTAAAGCAATCAAACGGCCAACCGTTCCTGGCTGACAGCCTCGCGCGATATGGCTATTTACCCAACTCCGCGAACACAAACGGGCTTCCGGTCGGCTTTACCGCGTCTGGGGCAGCCGGCGTCCAGATCGCGGGAATGACCTGCTCGGCCTGCCACACGCGGCAGATCACGGCCGAAGGCAAAACCTACCGCATCGATGGCGGCCCGGCGATTGTCGATTTCCAGAGCTTCTTGGCCGACCTCGACGCAGCCATCGCGCAGGTGGTGGCGACAAACGACGCCTTCAAATCCTTTGCGATGTCGGTTCTTCGCTCCACCACGCCGGATGCCGACGATGTTTCGATGCTCCGTCGCAATGTCGACTTATGGTATCTTCGCTACCACACAATCATAACACGCGCATTGCCAACCCCAGCGTGGGGACCGGCACGGCTCGATGCGGTCGGCATGATCTTCAATCGATTGACCGGCCTCGACCTCGGGCCGCCGCCGAGCTTCCTGATCGCCGACAACATCAAGAAAGCGGACGCTCCCGTGCGCTATCCGTTTCTTTGGAATGCGCCGGTGCAGGACAAGACACAGTGGCCGGGCTTCGCCGATAATGGCGGTAGCGTTCTCGGTCTCGCCCGCAACCTCGGCGAAGTCTATGGCGTGTTCGGGGTCTTCGAACCGAGACGCGACGGGTTGTTCATCAACTTTCTCAATAACAACTCGGCGAATTTCGACGGTTTAATCAGGCTTGAGGACCTAATAAAACTGATTGGACCGCCAAAATGGCCGTGGCTGATCGACACAAATCTCGCAGCGCAGGGTAAGGTCATCTTTGATCGACCGATGGCGGACGGCGGCTGCAAAAGTTGCCACCAGATCAAGATTTCAAAAGCAATACGGATTCCGCCTGTGCAGACTTGGGTGACGCCAATTCAAAAGGTTGGGACCGATACGAAGGAATACGACGTTTTAGGATGGCGTGCCAAAACGGGAGTGTTGCAGGGCGCCTTCATCCCCTTCATTACCGATCCGTTACAAGCGGACGATCAGGCTTTCAATATCCTCAAGACCTCAGTCATCGGTTCGATCGGCGAGCAAGCATTGCGTGGAGGCGGGGCGCCGCCGACGAGCGCGCTGGTGGCGGCGGCGCCGGATGTTCAAATTCAGCTCGCTCCGGATGCGCGCCCCGTGCAGCTTTTTCGCCTCCCGCCCGGGCTGAGGGATCTGCAAGGGGCCTTTAATATTCCAACGATCCCGCCGCCTGCGCCATTGCGGTTCCACATCCAGGGAATTGCGATTCCGACTCCGCCCGCTCCGGCAGCGCCTCCGCCACGGGGCTCCTATGAATCGCGAGTATTGGAGGGGATTTGGGCAACCGCTCCGTATCTGCATAACGGCTCGGTCCCGACATTGGCTGAGTTGCTCAAGCCTGCGGCTGAACGCGTCGCGCAGTTCAAGATTGGCAATGCCTACGACACCGTCAATGTTGGCCTCGCGGTCGAACAGCCGCAGTTCAACTACACCCTCGTCACGACTGATTGCAGCGATCTCAATTCGGGCAACAGCCGCTGCGGCCACGAATTCGGGACACAATTGTCGTCCCAAGAGAAGAAGGCACTTCTTGAATATTTGAAAACGCTATGATGCGGCGGCAAAGGCGCATCAATGTTTTACTGACGCACTTTTGAGTCCCCGCTCTAGTGATCGCTCGGGCGGAATTTTGTTAGTCTAAAAGCACTGACCGGGCCTGACGCACAAAGGCAAACTCGAAAGGCCCGGCGAAAGCCGGGCCTTTCTCATTCCGCCGCCTGCGCCACCACCGGCACGGCGGCGAGCAAATGTGCGATGGAATTGGCATAATAGCGCAGCAGCGGCTCTTCGCCCGGCTCGATGCCGTACAGCCCATCCGTCTCCGTCACCAGGTGCCGCAGCCGCAGCATGCGCAGGCCCACCTCGATGGCATAGTCCTGATCGCCGCGCGGAATGTGCACGTGCGCGCCATGCGCCGACAACCGCCGCGTCAGGTCGAGCACGCGGGCCTTCAGCTCCAGCAGCGAGAGTGGCGCGCCGGCATCGAGCAACGCGCTCGCCACCAGCGGCACCGGCAGCGCCGGCAGCACCGCGGCGACCTTGTCCATCAGCATGCCGGCCAGGCGCTCGACCTCGGCGAAGCGCGTCTCCTGGTCGAGCGTGCGGAAATCGATGCCGCGCTCCTTCACGTATTGCCGCAGCGACACCGGCGCACCGAAGCTGACGCAGGCATAGCCGAACCGGTACCAGCGCCCGCGCAGGCGCAGCCCGATATGGGTGAGGATGTGTCGGGCGAGCACGCGCGCATTGAAGCGCGTATGGCGCTCACCCGTCTCCTTGGCCGCCAGCGCGCCGATCTGCACGCGGTCCTCCAGCACGCGGTCGTAGTTGAGGCCGACCGGAATGAACACCGCATCGCGCGGACCCTTGGGATCGAAGCCCGAGACCATGTACCCGAGCAGGCCGAGCTTGGGCGGCTGCAGGCGGCCGTCGCGCGTCAGTCCGCCCTCCGGAAACACCGCCTGGGCCAGGCCGCCGGATACCGCCATGTGCACGTAGCGCGCCAGCACCTTGCGATAGAGCGGCTCGCCGGAATTGCGCCGCACGAAATAGGCGCCCATCGAGCGGATCAGGCTTTGCAGCAGCCACACCCGCGCCCATTCGCCGACCGCGTAGCTCAAGGCCGAGCTGGACGAGGCCATGTAGGTGACCAGCACATAGTCCATATTAGAGCGGTGATTGATGACGAAGATCACCGCGCTGTCCGGATCGACGGTCTTGTACGCGGCCTCGTCCATGTAGCCGAGCCGAACGCGGTAGAACACGGTGGAGAGCCAGCGCGCCACGCGCGTGCCGATGCCGAAATACGCATAGGCCGAGAACGACGGCACGATCTCGCGCGCGTAGCGGCGCACGACGTTTTGCGCCATGGCGCGCGAAACGCCGTTGGCGCGCGCATAGACCTCGATCTCGCCGACCACCTCCGGATCGAACACCAGCTGGTCGATCAACGATTGCCGTTTGGCCAGCTTGAACGGCTGGATGCGCAATTTGAGCCGGGTGTTGAGTTCGTCGATCGCCCGGTTGAGCCGCCGCCGCATCACCCAGCGCGCGCTCGGCAGCAACAGGTGATCGAGCGCGGCCAGTATCGAGAGCACGCTGACAAGCACGACCAGCCAGAGCGGCAACGTGACCGTTGACGACACGATATCCCCCCGCGTTACTCATGGTAGCAAGGCGCCGCTTGAATGTCGCCGCGATACCGGCCCAAACCTGCGAATGTCTTGACCGGGAATATGAACGGCACCGATGTGTTAACATGGCGCATTGTTCGTGCCGGCCAGAGCGGTTCGATGGACCAGCGCATCATCGATCTTTACGACGATTTCACCCATGGCGGGATGAGCCGCCGCGCCTTTCTCGACCGGCTGGCGGAGATCGCCGGCTCGAGCGCGGCGGCGCTGGCGCTGCTGCCTTTGCTGCAAAACGACTATGCGCGTGCGGCGCTTGTTGCGCCCGGCGATGCGCGGCTCGCCATCGACACGGTCGCCTACGACGCCGAAGGCACGCGCATCAACGGTTATCTGGCGCGGCTCAAGTCGAAGGGCAAACGGCCGGCGGTCGTAGTCATTCGCGAAAACCGCGGGCTCAATCCGCACATCCAGGACATCGCGCGCCGGCTCGCGCTCGCGGGCTTCCTGGCCTACGCCGTCGACATGCTCTCCCCGCTCGGCGGCACGCCTGCCGACGAGGACAAGGCGCGCGCCATGATCGGCACTTTGAATGCCGATGAAACCGCACACCGCATCGCCGCCGCCGTGCCGTTCCTGCAACGTCATGCGGAATCGACCGGCAATGTCGGCGCCGTCGGCTTCTGTTGGGGCGGCGGCGGCGTCAATCAGGTGGCGGTGCTGGCACCCGGCCTCAAGGCCGCGGTCGCCTATTACGGCATCCAGCCGCCCGCCGCCGCGGTGAAATCGATCCACGCGGCGTTGCTGCTGCATTATGCCGGGCTCGACCAGCGCGTGAATGCCGGGATCGCGGCCTATGAGGCGGCGCTCAAGGCGGCGGGCAAGCGCTTTACGATCTACATCTATCCGAACGTCAACCACGCCTTCAACAACGACACCAACAACAGCCGCTACGACAAGGCGGCGGCCGAGCTCGCCTGGAACCGCACCATCGCCTTCCTCAAGCAGGAGCTGGGTGCGCCGCCGGCGTGAAGCGCGTCAATCGGCGGCCACCGCCTCGACGAGCCAGTTCGCCGTGCGCAGCAGGCGGGCGTCATCGCCGCGCTCGCCGATGAGCTGAACGCCGAGCGGCATGCCGTCTTCGCCCTCGAGCAGCGGCAGCGTCAGCGCCGGCAGGCCGGTCAGGGTCCAGAATGTGCAGAACATCGGGCTGCCGGTAGCCTCGCCTTTCGGCGCCACGCCGGCGGCCGCCGGAGTGATGATCGCGTCATAGTCCTTGAAAATCTCGCCGATGCCGGCGCCGTATCGCCGTGCATTGGCGCGCGCGGCGAGATAGCGCACCGCCGTCACGGCGCTGCCTTCGGCGAGGAATTCGCGCAACGCCTTGCTTGCGGAGTCGGGGTTGCGCGCGACCACGGCGTTGAGGTTGTGCGCCATGTCTGTCGCCATGACGGCGCGATGGTCGTCCCAGGCGGCCCTATAGTCGTCGGGCATATCGACCGTCTGCGTACGCTCGCCGAGACCGGCGGCGAATGCTTCGAACGCCGCGCGGCTTGCCGCATCGACCTTCTCCCACATCGGCGTACGCACGAAGGCGAAGCGCGGCGGCATCGGCGGCTCTTCGGCCATCGTCTCGAGGACGGCGGGCGCCGCGATCGGCCTTGTGTCGCTGTCACGCGCATCGTAACCGGCCAGGACATCGAGTATCAGCGCGCTATCGGCAAGCGAGCGGGCAAAGACGCCGACATGGTCGAGCGCCTGCGACAGCATGAGGGCGCCGTGGCGCGAGATGGAGCCGTGGGTCGGCTTGCAGCCATAGACGCCGCAAAAGGCCGCCGGGCGGATCACCGAGCCGTTGGTCTGCGACCCGATCGCCAGCGGCACCATGCCGGCAGCCACCGCCGCCGCCGAGCCCGATGACGAGCCGCCGGGCGTGCGTTCGACATCGTGCGGATTGCGCGTGGGACCGGGATGAAAATAGGCAAATTCCGTGGTCACAGTCTTGCCGATGATCACGGCGCCGGCGGCGCGCAACTTCGCGACAGCGGCAGCGTCGTCGCGCGGGCGACGGCCGGCCATCAGCGGCGAGCCGCACTCCGCCGGATAATCTTCCGTATCGAAGATGTCCTTGATGCCGACCGGGACGCCGTGCAGAGGTCCGATTGCCCGGCCGGTTTGCCGCCATTCGTCGCGCTCGCGCGCCTGCGCGATCGCGTGTTCGGGGTCGAGGTGCACGAAGGCCTTGACCGCGCCCTCGACCGCCGCGATGCGGTCGAGGCAGGCGCGCGTATACTCCTCGGCGGAAAATGCGCCGCGGGCCATCTCGGCGACGGCGTCGATCGCCGACAGTGCTGCCAGGCTTTCGTCTGCCAAAGTGTCTGTCCCGCGTCAGCCGCCGCCGTAGAGGTAATTCGGCAACCACAGCGACATGCCGGGCCAGACATACATGATCGCCATGCAAATGCACACGATGATCATATACGGCATCATGCCGGCGAAGATCTGATTGAGCGTGACGTGCTTCGGCGCCACGCCCTTGAGATAGAACGCCGACATCGCCACCGGCGGCGACAGGAACGCCGCCTGCAGGTTCACGAACACGATCGTGCCCCACAAGATCGGATCGATATTGAAGTGCTTGAGCAGCGGCAGGAAGATCGGCACGAAGATCACGATGATCTCGGTCCATTCCAGGGGCCAGCCGAGCACGAAGATGATCGCCTGCGACAGCAGCATGAACTGCAGCGGCGACATGTGCAGGGAGAGCACCCATTCCTCGACCAGCGATTGACCGCCGAGGATGGCGAACACCGCCGAAAACAGCGCCGAGCCGACGAACAGCCAGCACACCATAGCGGTGGTCTTGGCAGTCAGGAACACCGACTCCTTGACCCGCTGCCAATTGAGCGTTCCGGCCTGGATCGCCAACAGATAGGCGCCAGCCGCGCCGATCGCCGCCGATTCACTCGCTGTCGTGATGCCGAAAAGAATCACGGCGAGCACGACCACAGTGAGGATGCCAAGCGGCATCGTCGACGATGTCAACAGCTTCAGAATCTCGAATTGATCGGCGTCGAGCTTCCAGTAGTAATAGCCGAGTATCAGCAGCAAGATAACCGCGCTTATCGTGAAATAGAGATAGAAGCCCTCCGGCGGACCCACCTCGGCGGGCGTGGCTGGTCCTTGCAGCAATTCGGGACTGCCGAGCTGTTCGAGACCACCTGCTTGGCTGGTCGAAGGCGCGCTCGGCGCAGTGACGCCCGCTCCCAATTGCTGCGGCGCCGGAACGGTTTGGTGAATCGCGGCCGCAGGACGGTCCTCCGGCCCTGCCTGCTGATGGATCACCACGTACCACCAAGCAAGCCACAAAGTTCCGAGGGTCATTGCGAGCGGCACCAGCGCCGCAGTCAGATTCTTGACCAGCATCCAGTAGGTGACGCGGACACCGTCGGCCTCGATCCGGGTCGCCTGGCCCGGCGAGACCATCGCCTTGCAGAGCCCCACCAGCATGTTGGGCGAATAGGCACTGGCGAATTTACGCACCCATTCCGGCACCGGCACGCGGGTTTGCTCTTCGGGCAGTTTCGGCGCGATCTTCGGATTGAGTAGCGCCCAAGCGAGCACGTAGATGAGATAGAGGGCCGACAGGAAGAAGCCCGGCAGCATCGCGGAGGCGTAGAGCTTCACCACCGATTGGCCGGCCACCGCCGCATAGACGATGATCATGACCGACGGCGGGATCAGGATGCCGAGCGTGCCGCCGGCGGTGATCACGCCGGAAGCAAGTTTCACGTCATAGCCCGCCTTCAGCATCGGGTTGAACGCAATCACGCCCATCAGCACCACGACCGCCCCCACGAGGCCGCTGGCGATGCCCCAGAAGGTGCAGATGATCAGCGTGGCGACCGCGAGCGACGCCGGCACCTTCCGGAACGCAAGCCGGACGCTGTAGAACATCTTGTCCACCAGCGCGCCGCGTTCCATCACGTATCCCATCAAGACGAATAACGGGATGGAGATCAGCGTATCGTTGGTCATCGCACCGTAAGTGCGCTGGACCATCAGGTCGAAGACCCGGTTATCCAACCAAGCGTGCGTCGGGTCGTAGAAGGCGATGTAACCGAAAAACATTCCGAGTCCCATCAGCGTAAACGCCGTGGGAAAGCCCATCATGATCACGATCACGATGAGCGTGAGCATCATTAATCCGAGGGCTGGGTCGCTCATAGCTTGGTCTCCCCGCCCATACCGCGCTGGCGTGCCACCTCGTCGATCTCGTGCACCTTCGCAATCGCTTCCTTGACCGCTTCCTTGTCGATGTACTGGCTTCCAGACAGTTGCTCTTCGACCACGTCGATTTCCTCGGCGTCTGCCAGCCGATCCGGCCATTCGCCGGTCTGCAGGCAGACGACGCAGCGGACAATCTCGGCGATGCCTTGCAGCATCACCAGTGCGCCGGCAATCGGAATGACCGTTTTGAAGTGATAAACCGGCGGGCCATCGGCGGTGTCGTTGACGTGCTCGCCGATAATCCAGGATGCATGGGCGTAGTCCCAGCCGGCATAGATGAGCGCCGCGATGCCGGGCAGGAAAAAGACAACGTACAAAACCAGATCGAGCGAAGCCTGCATGCGCGGCCGCATCGATCCGTACAGAAAGTCGCCGCGCACGTGGGCGTCTTGGGCGAGCGTATAGGCGCCGCACATCATGAACAGCGTGCCGTACATGAAGTTGTCGGCGTCGAACATCCACGCCGTGGGGTTATTGAGGATGTAGCGCTTGAATACCTCGACGCAAACCACCGCGGTGAGCAGCAGGATGATCCAGGAGAACGCCTTGCCGGCCCACGTGCTGACGTGGTCGACAAAAAGCAGAAACCGTTGAACCGTCATCGATTACCCCATTAGCGACGAGCGCGTCGCTACTCCCGAATTAGGTCGCCCCTGACCTTTCGCAAAAAGCACCACCCCGCAGTGCGGGGTGGTGCCTATTTTCGCGACCGATCGCTTAGGTCTTTTTCCCGAAGTAGTGATTGAAGGCAATGCGGTAATCCACGTTCTGATCGTAGTACCACTTGCCGACTCGCTCAGCGAACGCCTTCTGCGAGTCGAGCACCTTCTTGAACCACGGATTCGAGGCGTCCGCGCCCCGTTTCGCGATTGTGTCGTCCCAGATCTTGAGCTGAGCCTGGAGGATCGAGTCCGGCGTCTTGTAGACCTTTACCTTATCCTTCTGCTGGATCTCGATGTAATCCTGCGAATAGCGGTCGCACTCCTTCCAAGACATGTCGGCCGACGCGGCTTCAACCGCATTTTCGATGATGGCCTTCAGCTTGGCAGGCAAGGCGTCGTATTTGGGCTTGTTGAACAGGATCTCGAGCGTTTCGGCCGACTGATGGAAGCTCTGCATCATGTAGACCTTGGCGACATCGGGGAAGCCGAGCGCGCGGTCCGAAGACGGATTGTTGAATTCCGCCGCGTCGATCAGGCCGCGATCGATTGCCGGCACAATATCCGGGCCGGCGAGCGCGGTCACCGCCGCGCCCATGGCCGTGAACATTTCGATGCCGAGACCGACGGTGCGGAACTTCAATCCCTTGAAGTCCGCCACGCTTTGCATCGGCTTCTTGTACCAACCGAGCGGCTCGGTCGCCATTGGGCCGTACGGGAACGAGACGACGTCGAGATTGATGCTCTTGTAGATGCCGGCGAGAATTTCCTTGCCGCCGCCGTATTTGTGCCAGGCCAGCAGCATATTCGAGTCCATACCGAAGGCCGGGCCGGAACCCCACAGCGCCAGCGCCGGGTTCTTGCCGTACCAGTACACGAGCACGCCGTGACCGCCGTCGAGCGTGCCTTTGCTCACCGCATCGACGAGATCGAAGGCCTTCACCACCGCGCCGGCGGGCAGCACGTCGATCTTGAGATCGCCGCCGGTCATGTCGTTGGCTTTTTTGGCGAAGTCGAGCGCGTATTCGTGGAAGATGTCCTTGGTCGGCCAGGTGCTCTGGAACCGCCAGACAATCGGGCCTTGCGCACTTACGATTGTCGGAGCGGCAACGCTCGCCACGCCGGCTACCGCGGCGCCCGCCAGGAATTTGCGGCGGGTTGAAACCGAAGACTGCTTAGCTTTACTCATTTATCGCCCTCCCTTGGGTCGTTTTTCGCAAAACAACGATCGGAGGGTCTTAATTCCTTTTCCAACCTGACTATTCTCAAGATCAGGCTGCCCCCCTTAATACAATAGTACGAGGGGACGTGACCGGACGCAATGAATATTGGCAACCTGAGAGCGTGGGCCGCTCCCCACGCCATTTTTCGCGCGAATCGGATCAATAGTGATCGGAACCCCACGCGTCATGTGACATTAGCCGGAGGCCGGATGCGCGCATGCTTGCTCGATTCCGCTTCCCGACAGGAGCCCGCCAGTGAGAGGAATTTTTTCGACGCTCGCCACGGTTTGGCGAATTGCCAGTCCGTATTTCTTTTCCGAGGACCACTGGCCCGGCCGCATCCTGCTGGCGGCGGTGATTGCCATCGAACTGTCGATCGTCGGCATCACCGTTCTGATCAACGAATGGAATAACCGCTTTTATAACGCCCTGCAGAACCGGGACTGGCACGCCTTCGTCTACGAGCTCGGCTATTTTTGCGTGCTGGCGGCGATCTTCATCGTGCTCGCGGTCTACCAGCTCTATCTCAATCAGTGGCTGCAGATCCGCTGGCGGCAATGGCTGACCGCGACCTATCTCGACCATTGGCTCGCCGGCGCCAACCATTACCGGATGCAGCTGCTCGGCGACGCCGCCGACAACCCGGACCAGCGCATCGCCGAGGACATTCGGCAATTCATCGAGTTCACGCTCAATATTGGCCTGCAATTGCTCAACTCGGTTGTCACGCTCGGCTCTTTCATGATCATTTTATGGTCGCTGTCGGCGGCCGCGCCGCTGCATTTGTTCGGCGCCTCCTTCAATATTCCCGGTTACCTGCTGTGGGCAGCGTTGATCTACGCCGTAATCGGCACCACGCTCACTCATCTGATCGGCCGCGCGCTCATCGCGCTTAATTTCCAGCAGCAACGCTACGAAGCCGATTTCCGTTTCAACCTGGTGCGGGTGCGCGAGAACTCCGAACAGATCGCGCTCCTCGCGGGCGAGCCGGCGGAGCGCGATCGCCTATTGATGCGTTTCGGAAACGTCGTCGCCAATTGGTACGCGATCATGACGCGGCAAAAGAAGCTCACCTTCTTCACCGCCGGCTATTCGCAGGCCTCGGTGGTGTTCCCGTTCATCTTGGTGAGTCCGGCCTATTTCGGCGGCGTCATCCAGCTCGGCGGATTGATGCAGACCGCAAATGCGTTCGGTCAAGTGCAGAATGCGCTGTCGGTGTTCGTCACCATCTACCGCAGCCTGGCGGAATGGCGCGCGGTGATCGAGCGCTTGTCCGGATTCGACCAGTCGGTCGCGGCCGCGCGCGCGGTGGCGACAGCCCAGCCGTCGATCGCGGTCGCCCCCGGCGAAACCGCGGCGATCAGTTTCCAAGATTTGGCGGTGCGGCTGCCCAACGGCGTACCGCTGGTCAACGCCGATGCGGTTTCGATCAAGCTCGGCGAGCGAGTGTTGCTCAGCGGCCCGTCCGGCGCCGGCAAGTCCACGCTGTTCCGGGCGCTGGCCGGCGTCTGGCCGTTCGGCTCCGGCACGATCACGCTGCCGAAGGACGCGCGCGTGATGATCCTGCCGCAGCGGCCTTACTTCCCGATCGCGCCCTTGGCCGCCGCGGTCGCCTATCCGGCCGAGCCCGGCAGCTACGATGCCGCGCAGGTTGCCGAGCTCATCTCCGCGGTCGGCCTGCCGGGCTTGGCCGCCCGCATCGAGGAGGAGGCGCATTGGAACCGGATGCTGTCGCCCGGCGAGCAGCAGCGCCTCGGCATCGCGCGGGCGATCCTGCAGGCGCCCGACTACCTTTTCTTGGACGAGGCCACCGCCTCGCTCGACGAGGCGGCCGAGGCCACGCTCTACGGCCTGCTGGAGCGGCGGCTTGGCGCTGCGACCATCGTTTCGATCGGCCACCGCTCGACGCTCGCCGCCTTCCACCGCCGCCGGCTCGCGCTTGTACGCGAAGGCGACCATTACGCGCTGCGCGAGGACAGGCTGGAGCCCGCTACGTAAAAAAGGACGGCGGCTGGTTAAAGCCGCCGCCCAATCAGGAGCAGGTCAACGTCTTACTTCAGGCTACCGAGCGTCAAAGAGGTCGTCAGCTTGGCGACGAAAGCCGCGCCGCACCAGCCCGACTGCGAGCCAACCGGATTGATCGTGATCGGCGTGCCGCCCAGCTTCGCGCCCGGGTCGCTGGTGAAGGCCGAGCACTCCTCCTTGCTCAAATCGGTGTCGCTGTAGCGCAGATCGAGCGTGAACACCTTCCATGTTAAGCCGAGGCCGACGTTCCAGGTGTTGTAGTCGGGCTCGGGAATACCGAAGGCGAACGACGCCGGTGCAGGCGCGCCCACGACGCCATAGAAGGCATCGCTTGTGCCGAACCATTGGTGGCCGAATTCACCCGACACGTACCAGCCGACCTGGCCGTTGAACAGCGCCATCGACGACGGCGCAGTAAAGGTGACGATACCCGACAAGTATTCGCCGTCGGCGCCGGTATTCAGGAAGTTCGGCGAATAGAAGAAGGTCGGACCAAACGCCCAGTCACCCATTGTGTAGGTGGCCTTGGCATAGATTTCGTAGAAGCTCGCGTCGTCCTTGGCAACGTTGCCGCTCAACCACGTCGGAACCAAACACGACACGCTGCCGCCGAAGCCCGGTGGCGGTTGCAGCGGGCCGGCGCCCCAGCAGGTGCCGCCCGGGTAGTAGTATTCCCAGATACCGAAGTCCAAGGCGAGCGGGCCGAAGGTCGGACGGATGCCGCCGTAGAAATCTATTTCAGCCGCCGCGTTGTTGGCGAACCTGATGCTCTCGCCCGAGATACCGGCATAGAGTTGCAAGTTCGGATTGATGTTGTAGCGGGGCTCGAAAAACGCCGTCACGGACGGCTGGTGCGCCGACTGCGTGACGCCGCGCCAGATGTAATCCGTCATCAGCCCGCCGCCGAATGAGATGTCCCACGGACTCGGCGGCGGCGGCGGAGCCGCTGGCGCCTTGACCGCGATGTCCGCTGCAAACACGGGCGCCGCCATCGCAGTTACCGCAAGCGCCGCGACAACTGACAACACAACTTTTTTCATCTGACCCTGCCCCTTTCGGTTCGATCGACATTCAGCCGATACAAATTGATGCGTCACCCTTGCGTACAAACCCTCTAAGACCCCCGGCTGCGATCGACCCGTACGCAACAGAACGCGCATTAGAAGGAAAGTTTCATCCCCAAGTCCGGGCGCCGGCAAGGTGAAAACGTCGGCATTTGCTGCCTTTTTAGGCGATCATGCATTTTCGTAATAAATAGCACGGGACTGTTGCCGCATTGTCACAATTTTCGCTGTCGAAGAGGTAATTCGCTGCCAGGTGGCGCAAGCTACCGCGGCAGATTCTGCTGTTTTTTCCACAGGCAACGCGGACGGCCGTCCGCGTTGCCGTGGGCGGTTCGTACACAAACGAGAATCGGGCGTCCGGCCCGGCCTGCCAGCGAGCGAGACTTTCGCTTAGCGAAAAAACGGGCGGTTAGGCGGCCGCTTTTTTGCGGTTGACGGCGAGCAATTCGTCCACCAACGCGACGGTTGCGTCGATCACCGGATGGCTCAGGCCCTTCTGGCGCGCGATCAACTGCACCAGCTTGTCGGCGCGCTCAATATTGGGCGCGCCGTTATAGAGCGCGCGCGCGGCGGAGGCCGGCCGCGAGAGGCTCTCGGCGGCGGCGGCATATTTCTCGAAAGGCACCAGATCGGACGGCTTGGCGCCGAGCTTGACGCAAAGGTCGAACACGAAATTGTAGACCGAGCGCGACTCCTCGATATTCGTGTGCACCGCTTCCTTGGCGGTGCGCATGCCCTCGCGGGTGATGCAGCGATAGTTGCCGGCCAGCAGCATCGCCCATTTGGCCAGCGGCACGAAGATCGAGTCGTAGACCTTCAGCTTCACCGGCAGTTCGATCTTGCCTTCCGGCGCATCGAAGCGCGCGGCTTCCACATCCTTTTCGAGGTTGCGCAGGATCGCGGTGTACTTGTCGTCGTCGAACCTCGCGCACTTGAAATTCGTCGGCAGCGTCACGACCAGTTCGTTCGCCTTGCCGTCCGGGAGACGGATCGCTTGCGGGTCCGGACTGTTGAGCGTGATCGTTTTGGGATCGAAGGAGTCCCACACCGTCGGATCGGTATAAGCGGCCTTCAACGGCTCGTAGTCGAGCCCGGGGATGCGCTTGATGTAGGGCAGCGGCGGCATGTTCATGATCGACATGCAGGGCACGCGCGACTTGCCGACCGCGTCGAGCAGTTCGCGCACGCCGGCCGAACGGTATTGCGGCTCCTGCATGCACAGGCCGACCAGGTCGTAGTCCTTCGGATCGACGCCGGTTGCGGGTCCGGCCGTCACCCTGCCCGGCAGCTTGCACGATTCGAGCAGCACCGGCTCGCTGCGGCCGCGCACTGGCAGGCGGACCTTGAAGCCCTCGGCGTTGATCAGCTCGGCTTCCGCCGGCAGGCAGACGAGATGGATCGAATGGCCGCCGAACAGCAATTTTGAAGCGAGCAGCGATCCGTAGGACGCACCCATGAGCAGAATTTTATAAGCCGGCATGGCCGGTCACTCCTTGCAATGAGGCTCGGTATTTCGCGCTGAGGAAATTCGCGAGAGTTCCGGCAGCTGCCATCGCGCTCGCGCGGCGCATGCTAGGCGCGCGGACGCAGCGGCGCAATCGGGGCCGAACCCATCGTCATATTCGAATAAGTGATTGCGTTATAGAAGCGCCCAGTGACGGCGGAACGCCGCGGGCCTACACGATCAATTCATACGCCGGGGTCGTGAGGAACGGCACGAACGCCTCCGCCAGCGACAGTTCGCGGAACAGCTTGATGGCGTCCGGGAAGCGGCCGCGCGCGTAGTTGGCGGCGCCCACCTCGCGCATCACCACCTGCATCTCTTCCTGCAGCGCGCGTTCGAAGAAGGCGGGCGTCGCCTTAAGACCGCCCTCGAGCTCGGCGCCCGCCTTGAGCCATTGCCAGATCTGCGCGCGCGAGATCTCGGCGGTGGCGGCGTCTTCCATCAGATTGTAGATCGGCACCGCGCCGCGCCCGCGCAGCCAAGCCTCGATATATTGCACGCCGACGCGGATATTGAGGCGGAAGCCGGCCTCCGTCCTGCTGCCTTCGTGGATCTTCAACAGGTCGTCGCGCAATACATTGACGTGCAGCCGCACGCGGCTGACCTGGTTGGGCTGCGGCATCATGCGGTCGAACACTTCCTTGGCCACCGGCACCAGGTCGGGATGCGCGACCCAGGTGCCGTCATAGCCCTCGCGCACCTCGCGCTCCTTGTCGGCGCGCACCTTGGCGAAGGCCGCCTCGTTGGCGGCGGGATCGTTCTTGACCGGGATCTGCGCCGCCATGCCGCCCATGGCGAAGGCGCCGCGCCGGTGGCAGGTGCGCACCAAGAGCGAAGCATAGGCGCCGAGGAAGGCTTGGCCCATCACCACCTGCGAGCGGTCCGGCAGCACGAAGCGCGGGTCGTTGCTCTTGGCGAAGGTCTTGATGAAGGAGAAGATGTAGTCCCAGCGCCCGGCGTTCATGCCGGCGATGTGGTCGCGCATCTCCCACAGAATCTCGTCCATCTCGAAGGCGGCCGGCAGCGTCTCGATCAGCACCGTCGCCTTGATGCTGCGGGCGGGCAGCCCGAGTTGCTCCTGCGCAAACAGGAAGACATCGTTCCACAGCCGCGCTTCGCGCGCGCTCTCCAGCTTGGGCAGATAAAAATAGGGCCCGGTGCCCTGCGCGAGCTGCTGCTTGGCGTTGTGGAAGATGTAGAGCCCGAAGTCGAACAGCGCGCCCGAGATCGGTTCGCCGTCGACGGTCAAATGCGCCTCCGGCAGGTGCCAGCCGCGCGGCCGTACGATCAGCACCGCGGGCTTCGCGCCGACGGCATAGCGCTTATGGGTCGCGGGGTCGGTGAAATCGATCTTGCCCGCCCAGCGGTCCTTCAGATTGATCTGGCCCTCGAGATTGTTCGCCCAGGTCGGCGAATTGGCATCCTCGAAATCGGCCATGTAGTGGGTGGCGCCGGAATTGAGCGCGTTGACGATCATCTTGCGGTCGACCGGGCCGGTGATCTCGACGCGGCGGTCGGTGAGATCGGCCGGGATCGGCGCCACCCGCCAGGAATCGTCGTCGTGGATATGCTTGGTGTCGGCGCGGAAGTCCGGCAGCTCGCCGGCATCGAAACGCTTCTGCCGCTCGGCCCGCGCGGCCAACAGCTCGCGGCGCTTGCTGTCGAAGCGGCGGTGCAGCTCGGCCAGGAAGGCAAGCGCGTCGGGCGTGAGAATTTCCGCATAGCGCGGGCCCACGCGCCCGCGCACCGTGACGCCGGCAACCGTCGGGGCTGCAGCCGGCGCGCGGACGGGCTTCGGCTTGCTCTCGGGCATCGCCGTGCGCGCCGTTGCGCGCTTCGGCTTGCGCGCCGCAGCGCGCCCGGCCTTAGAGGCTACGCGCCGGGCCGCCTTGCGGCTGGCCTGGCGCGGCTTGGAGGCTTTGCCCTTGGTTTTGCGGGCGGCCGTCTTCTTGGCGGCGGCCACCCGGCTTTTTTTCCCTCTACTGACCTTCATTCGTCCTTCCGCTGAACAGCCCGCCGAAAGTGCCGGCAAAGGGCGACGACGCCGGCTCAGGTGCCGGTGCCGCGGGTGCGGGCTTGGGCGCTGCTTTTTGCGCGACGGCCGGCTTCTTCGCGGCCGTCTTCTTTGCCGTCTTCTTGGCCTTCAACCCCTTCTTCTTGCGCGCCGGGGCGGCGCGCTTCGCCGATTTCGATTTCTTCGCCTTCGCTTTCTTCCGTTTTTTCGATTTCGCCATATCGTCCTCCCGATCGGTTCAATCAAACTTCCTCACCGCACTCGCTACGGCATGTTGCCGCAGCCTATTCCCCTACCCGACCGCCGCCGCCGCGACGGCCACCTTGCCGCGCAACAGCTCCGGTACCGGTCCGCCGGTCGCCCAATCGATCAGTTCGACCGTGTGGACGACGGGGATCGCCGTACCGGCGGCGATCTGCGTGATGCAGCCGATATTGCCGGCCGCGATCACATCCGGCGTGAGGCGCTCGATGTGGGCAACCTTGCGGTTGCGCAACTTCTCCGCCAGCGCCGGCTGCAGAATGTTGTA